>Ga0118677_10003619_pt1 | contig 29013 bp, 26 predicted proteins | sample AliMusrvi5mmetaG_FD_86154 | JGI IMG/M metagenome (GOLD analysis project Ga0118677, IMG submission 86154) | reverse complement strand
GGCTCGAACCGCACGGGCTGCTTCACCAAAAACTCCCCGGTGGCCATATGGCTACAGCATTTTGTTACATGCTCTAGATGATCCGAGGGTATTACAGGAGAGGTTCAAGGCTATGTCGAAGATCAACAGCGAGCGGCTTGGCGCGAAAATACTCGGCAGGAGTTTTCAGCCCGCAAAAATCACAGAGATACATGAGGCGGGTAAAAAAATATATGAAAACTGAAACCGGGAAAAGCTCAAGGCGGAGATAGCAAAAATCAGTTTGTGTTCCTTGTATTCTGGCTTCAGCAACTTTTTATTCAGCGCGGATTCTGGTTTCTACGCGCCACATATTTCAGCCAGGAGGCTTGCTGTGGTTTTTTTTGAACGTGCGCAGTATTCCTCCAACTTTATAGCCCACACCCCGTATATTTCTGATAAACTGCGCCAAATGCCTGGAGGAAGGGTTCAAAGTTCAAGATGTAAGGTCCAAAAGTTCAGGAAGCGCATCAGGGGTTCTTTAATTGTTACGTGTCACGACTTACGCAGACTAACTGTCCACAATGACAAAAAAGGGACCTGCGGTAAATTGCAGGTCCCTTCTGTAGAGAGTTACTTTGTCATACGGCATGATTGCTTTGTAACGGCAATTTTTTCATTAGTATTCTTTCCACTGATGGTTATCGAAGTTTGCAACGGCAAACTCACCGTTGTAGTTGATGACTGCCCAGGCAGTATGACTGCTCGGGTCAAGCCCGTAGGTGCCCAAAGTGTAGCTTGGATCCCATGGCCCCACTACAAACTTCTTTTTTCCGCCGATATTGTTATCCACAGCCTTGGTCCATGTACCATCAGCATCCCTGGTTACCAAACCAAAATCACCTGTTTTAAGATCAAAGCCGTGCATATTTTGGGAACTGTACGTCATCGACAGCGTATATACATCAGTCTCATCACTTCCCAGGTTATTCTCCATGCCATACAGGTTCAGAATGTCACTGGCGATATTTTTCGTTTTATCAGACCAACCCGTATTCACTGCATTGGTAAAGCGGCGGCCGCTTCCGTCCGTAGCCAGGCTGCCATTTTTTCCACTGAGAATTTTGGCGGTCGTATTTTCGTAACTATCTTGTATGGAAGTATACGGCTGGCCCTGGGCTACCAGGAATTCCTTGCCATTGAGACAATAACCGAATGTTTCCCGCTTAATAAAATTGAGCGTTGGGGTAGTGGAAATAAGATATTCTCCGCCACTAAACGTGGGATAGGCTTTGGCTGAGTAATAATCCACCGTCACACACGGGCCATCGATTGTGACAATATAATAGCCGATGGAGTTGCGTTCCTGGGAGATTGATGTTTCCCGCGTGGGATTGTCGTATTTCACATCATTGTTGACGGTACCCGGCAGTTCGGCATTGCCCAGTGGAATGTAGAATTTTGAACTGGCGGAACTGCAGATAAGCTCATGAACATTGGAGGAGCCATCGGGGCTCATGATTATAGAATTTTGATGCGTATGGTCATGGCCACTCATGTAATAGCGCACGCCGTTATTATACAGACTCCCGATAAAAATGTTCTGCGCCGCGGCATTTTGGCTCGGATCTGATCCGAAAAGCACATCGGTATGATTTTGGCCGATTAAATTCTTGTGGCCAAAAACGAATGCGTGGCCATTTGTCGGCTTGTCCTGAAGTGAGCTGGTGATCCAACCGAGCTGGTCGATTATATTGGTATTTGTGCTTGTGCTGCCTATGCCATCAGTCCGGGTAAACTGGTCCAAAAGCACAAATCGGGCATTTTTGTAAGTAAAGGAGTAACTCAAACCCGCAAGATTGGGGCTTGGGCTGCTGAAATCGGAACCAAGTGCAAAAGGCTTGCCGGTCGGCGCAACAGGGTGTGTGTTTGCGTCATCGGGTGTGGTAACAAATGCATCCACAGGGGTTGCATTGTTGAGACCTGTTTGGGTCTGCGGGAAAATACGCTGAAATTCCATAGCCGCTACCTGCGACGACTCATGATTGCCGCGAAGCGGGAAGAACCCGATGTGGGCATTATAGAGTGCTTGAACATAAGTAGCTCTCGTATCCAGTGCGAGATTGGCTCCATTGTCGGTTAAATCTCCAACTGCCACCACGAACTTGACGCCATTTTTTATGAACTCCTGGTTGATATGGTTGATAATGTCCACGGAGAGCGAATTGGGGTTTTTGCCGTCATCAGGCGTAGTCCACTGAGTGTCTGGTATAACACCAAAACTCCATGGTCCCGCGTCGTGTGCTGATGCAGTACCGACAAAAATCATGATAATCGATACAGCCGTTACTGCATAGATTGAAGTTAAGCATAATGGTTTTTTCATAGCGTGTTACCCCGTCATTTTTGTTTTTTGGTTTTTTTATCCCCTGTTGCTGTCTGTTGAAATTAGTTTTTATAACTGTTCCTTGCACCTCCTTTCTTATAGTTCCTGTTCCTGTGTTTTGTTGTAGCCTGGCATTGTAAGGATAGAATAAACGTTGTGTGAAATTTCAGTTAATATATGGCGTACAGCAAAATGGTCAGCAGGAAGAAATCCACTGATGATGGAGAATAAAGAGCTTTGGGGGGATTTTGTTATGGGAGTTTCAGCTGATAAAAAATCACTTTGGGATGGTGAAAATCACATGAGAGTTGTTGTGTGTCTAATCGTATGCAACTACATCAGTCGCGCACCGTTCGCGCCTAATATGCTACCCCACACGTACGGGGCAACACTCCAGCTAATTTTCTCTCCGTTTTATTTTTACTGCAATCCTTCCTTGCATATTTCACCAGAACTTCACACAAAATTAATCGGTTCTTAATCTGCCCTAGTTAAGCTTGTTAGGAAAGATGAGAAAGGCGGTGGATAAAAAAATTCAATCGTCAAACACTGTTCATACCCGGCATGTTCAAAAACCGGAAAAACATGTTCAGCCGGTAAAGATATTACGGATGTTTGGTTCTTGAAACCGGATTGCCCAAAAATCTTATAGCGAAATGGGCTGACAGAATAAACCATACAGAGAGGGCTGATAATGGGCACTATATATTCAAAGCAGGAATTTCTTGGCATAATCGAGCGCGAGCGGGCGCGTGCAGATAGAATGGGGGGGTGGTTTTCTGTTGTAACTTTCACGACAAATACATTGAAAAAAAACGAGGGTGAAAAAAGAATTTTGTGTGAGCTTCTTATACGAAACACCCGGGATTATGATGATATCGGCTTTATTGAAAAAAATTGCTTTGCCATACTTTTCCCGCGAGCTTCATATGAACAGGCTCATAAGGTGGCGCATAGATTTTGCAGCGCCATCATACCTGAAAATCCGGGCGCCACATCTGCGGTTTTCACCTACCCATCCCAAGGGGAGTCCGGCAGGCAGAAGGATGCGCAGCATACCGCAGCCGAGGCTTCCAAAACAATTTCCGACCTGACGGCATGGGCAAACACGAATGGTGATTTTATACAACACTTGAAAATGCCCGCAACCCATATGCCTCCGTGGAAACGGATGATGGATATATTCGGCGCTGCTGCGGGCCTGATGCTTTTGCTGCCTCTGTTGATGCTCATTGCTGCATATATAAAAAGCGTATCCCCCGGCCCTGTTTTTTTTAAACAGAGGCGCGTAGGATTCCTCGGAAAATCATTTCTGTGCTTTAAGTTTCGAACCATGCATATCAATGCAAATACATCTGTCCATAATAACTATTTCAAGAAATTGACGGGCAGTGAAACGCCGATGGAAAAATTAGACACTCAAGATCCTCGTATTATTCCCTATGGCAGATTATTGCGGAAATCCGGTCTTGATGAGCTGCCGCAGCTGCTTAATGTGTTTATGGGAGACATGAGTCTCATAGGGCCAAGGCCCTGCATACCGTATGAGGCTGAGCACTACCAGCAGTGGCAGCTGAAGCGTTTTGAAGCGGTGCCGGGTATTACCGGGCTGTGGCAGGTGAATGGAAAAAACAAGACAACATTCAATGCAATGATGCGGTTTGACATAGCCTATGCCATGAAGAAGAACCTTTGGCTTGATGCAAGGATACTGCTGAAAACCGGCCCGGCAATTTTTGATCAATTGCTTCAGAAGAAGGACACCGGCCTTTATAAAAACGAATCAGGGCGCAACAACACAGTATCTCCTGCATTTTGACAAAGCACCTGAATGTACACCGTATCGCCTTTGTCAATCGGTGCCGCAGACTGGCAATGCGCCTTATCACAGCCGATGCGGCTTACATTAAACCGGCTGGCAAGCATAAGCGTGAAACGGTTTAGCGTTTAGTGTGTGGAGTAGAGTTACTAACTGTACTGTGCAACTTTATTTTTTTGAAATCATTTATGAAAAATCCGTCGCTCCCGCGAAAGCGGGAGTCCAGTTTTTGGGCGCTTTATGGATTCCTGCTTTCGCAGGAATGACGTTCCCTGAGGTTCTTGTTATTAAGTTGCGCAGTACAGCCAAGAAGATCAAAAGTAACCGTACATTATTGAAACTCCAAGTACCGCAGAGATTGGTTCACTTCGTTCGCAATGACAAGCATAGGGGCTTTTGACCTAATCGAAGTTCCTTATGAGCGAAGCGTGGCGATCTCAATTGCCTGTCCGCATACTAGAGCATGTAACAAAATGCTCTAGCCATATGGCCACCGGGGAGTTTTTGGTGAAGCAGCCCGTGCGGGTCGAGCCATTGGCCTATTTCCACCATTGGCCTATCTTGCGAGAATATAGCACGGGCGAATGAGCCAATAACTCTCCGGTGCAAACGGCTACAGAATAAAGTTAAATGTTTCAGAAAAAATTTCAGCCCTTTCAGTATTCCTCCAACTTATAGCCCACACCCCGTATATTCCTGATAAACTGCGCATCCGCCCCCAATTTTTCCCGCAAATGCCGGATGTGAACGTCAATGGTTCTGTCAATAACATCTTTGCCCTGGCCGCCCGAAAGATGGTGAAGAATTTTTTCCCTGCTGAATACACAGCCTTTTTTGACAGCCAGCAATTCAAGTATTTTAAATTCCGTAAAGGTCAGCTCGATTTTTCTGCCCTGCAGAATGACTTCATGCTTGATAAGGTCAAGGACAAGAACGCCGCTGATTTCGATACGTCCGTTATCCCGTCCCGCGGGAGAATTTCGCCGCAACAACGCCTTAACCCGCGCGATAAGCTCTTTCATGGAAAACGGCTTGGTCAGATAATCATCAGCGCCCAGTTCAAAACCAAGAACTTTATCCAGTTCATCGCATTTTGCGCTAACGATAATTATAGGCACGCCGGCACAGCTGCTTTGCCGCCGCATGATTTTACAGATTTCAAGACCATCGATATCCGGCAACATTAAGTCAAGAATCACCAGCTCCGGCAGCATCGTTTCGAGAAACTCAAGAAAGCTGTTGCCATTGGCAAAAGCAGTTACAAAATACCCGTTTTTTTCAAGGTTCAGGATGATCAGCTCGGCAATTTCAGGATCATCTTCAACCAGGGCGATGTTTTTTTTTAGCTGACGCTGCTCGTGTTCCATGCCGTTTGTTTTTTTAATGATTGTCACGATACACTACGCAAGCTATCGAATTATTTCAGTTTCCTACGGCTGTAGCGCGGGTACACAAGACCCATTTCATAAAGAATCTCTCCAAAGTGTTAACGGCCAATAAATTTTTCGTTAAATCTTCGTTAAGGAGGTAGGCGGTTTTTGGATGGAAGTTCGGATATAAAAATCCCGCAGCCTACACTAGAGCATGTAACAAAATGCTGTAGCCATATGGCCACCGGGGGGTTTTTGGTGAAGCAGCCCGTGCGGTTCGAGCCATTGGCCTATTTCCAAAATTGGCGTATCTTGCGAGAATATAGCATGGGCGAATGAGCCTCTAACTCCCCGGTGCAAACGGCTACAGAATAAAGTTACATGCTCTAAAATGCGCCCAATATTTCCCTGAGCGGCCCAGCAGCGGCACCGCACTACCAACTGGAATACTTTGAATAATTGGAAATGCCAGTTGATTTTTAACTCGGTCTTAACATATTTCTAACAAAAAAAGAGTATACATTGTATATATGAGAATAAACCTCAACGCACCTTTGCGGAGAAAAAAATGGAACCCGCAAAAACCATAACATCACATCGGCATTCACCGCCGGTCAAGCCAATCAGGCTCGTCTCCCCCGCGCATCATCCAAAAAAAGAGTTTCCTTTGCGAGTAGCAGCCATCGACATCGGCTCCAATGCCATTCGCTTCATAGCCGCTGAATTTTTAAATTCCACCCGGCACATCGTGCTGGAATCAGAGCGTGCGCCGATTCGCTTGGGCGCGGGAACATTCTCGAATGGCCGGTTGGCCTCGGACGGAATAAAGTCCGCGCTGCAGGCTTTGGCGCGGTTTCAGGAGCGGCTTCGCATTTTAAACATCGAGCACTATCGTGTTATTGCCACCAGTGCGGTTCGTGAAAGTTCAAATGGCAAAAAATTCGCCCAGCACGTACATGAACAATTAGGCATACCACTTGAAATTGTGAGCGGGTCGGAAGAAACGCAGCTTGTGTACCGATCGCTCAAGCCCCTTATCCATTTGGGGAAAGCCCCGTGGCTCCTTGCCAATCTGGGGGGAGGCAGCCTTGAAGTGGCCCTTGTCAATCAAAGCGGGGTCCTGACCAGCGAAACGCACACTATTGGCGCTGTCAGGCTCTGGGAGGAATTTAAATCCTCCGCGGACAGCCCCAGGCAGTTCGTGCGGCTCCTGAAAGAGTATGTCGCCACGCTGCGTCTATCCCTGGGCAATATCAGAGGTCCTTTGGCCGGTTTGATTGCCACGGGCGGCAACATCGAGGAACTTGCCAAAATGGCTGACGCCCCTCAAAAAACCAGCGGAATACGGGATTTATCCATTTCAGGGCTCAAGCGCCTGATGGAAGAACTGCCGCACCTGTCTGTCAAACAGCGCATGGTGCGCTGGGGAATGTATCAGGACCGGGCCGATGTGGTGATGCCTGCCGCCGTGGTCTATGCGCACCTGTGCGCATTAAGCGGACAGGAGAGCATGCTGGTGCCCTATGTGGGAACCAAGGAGGGCATACTGCTTGATTTGGTTGATCGCCTGACGCTCAACTCAACCTACACCCATCGAAAAGAAAAACAATTGCTGCATTTAACCGTAAGCCTGGGCCGGCGCTACCAGTTTGACGAGGCTCACGGCCAGCAGGTGTGCAGGCTGGCGCTGGCGCTGTTTGAACAGCTGCAAACACTGCATGGCCTTGACCCTGATGACCATCGCATTTTAATGGTTGCTTCGCTGCTGCACGACATCGGCGCTTACATAAGCTATAAAAAGCACCATAAGCATTCCCTGTATTTGATTGCGCAATCTGAGCTGCCGGGATTCAGCTCCGATGACATGCTGATGGCCGCAAACATCGCCCGGTATCATCGAAAGAACAGCCCGCAGCCGGACCACGACCAGTTCGCCCGTTTGACCAAATCCCAGCGCCTGCGCGTTACGAAGCTCGCCTCGCTGCTGCGCATTGCCGACGCTCTTGACCGTGATCACGCGCAAACCATCAAACGCCTTACCGCCAGCGTCCGGGGCTCGTGTCTGGATTTGAAAATCGCCGGCAAGGGGTTCCGCGACCTGGAGCATTGGTCGCTCCAGCGCAAGGCGCAACTGTTTACGGATCTGTTCGGCTTGCGCGTGCGCATTGTAAACGCTTGAAAGCGACAATGCTTTCCCCTCCATCACCACCTGCTATGTGAAAAATGGCAGGCCTTAAAACCACTTCAAAATATTAAAAATTTTTAACTATACTTTAATTTTTTCTTAACACGTACTTGCTATACTACTATCAACTAGTAGATAAATAATCAGCCTTATAAACGCTCTATGAACTTCCCCTGACTTAGTTTGCAACAATGAAAGGATAGAATATATAGGAACCCTTTATCATAGAGGCGTGCGATACGTCGGAAAACGAGAAGGGCAGGGTGAAAATTAAGGCCGATGAACACAGGGGGGGCAGTAAGACGATTACAACATTTGGACTCTCCCATACTTCAAAGGCCGAACCGGGTACAGCAGCAAAAAATATTCGTTTGCAAAGGAGACAGACAATGAAATTATTTCAAATTTTAGCCATAGCTCTTATGTTTTTCATGATTCTCATCAGCGCAGAAGTGGTTTTTGCCCACAAGGGCAATGGACCACCGCCTCCGCCGGTAGGTTCGGGTTTATGCACCGACGGGGAATATCTTTTTGTTATGGCGGGAGATACCCTGTTTCAGTATTCCGTGGATGAGCTGTCGCTTGTAACCACTGTTGCACTTCCCAAACCTGACCAGACGACAGGCAACAACAATCAAATTCAGTCTTCCAAATTCGTGGAACGTTGGGCGGAAAAAATTAAAAACTTGAGGAACAAGGTCAGCAGTGACAGCCAGACAACGCCCGCGCCTCCACCGGCCGGTTCGGGAATATGCACTGACGGTCCGCATTTATTTATGCTGAGAGGCGATACCCTCTATCAGTACACAACATCAAATATGACGCTCGTAAAATCGGTTGAACTGCCGAAACCCGAGGCGCCGACAGCTGAGTAGAACATTTTACTTTTTTCTATAGCCCCGAATAAATTAAAAACTTATAAAGCCTGACAATGCCTCTTTTCCGTCATGCCGGCGGAAGCCGGTATCCAGTGTTCTTTAAATCAGGAGTTTTTATGGACCCCGGTTTTCACAGGGGTGACGACTTTCTATAATTTCATCAATGCCATCGGCTCACTTGTGGCTGCTGTTGTCACAACCGGAAAGCGGCTCATTGCTGTTGGCAGTGAAACTCGTTTACAATATCCGAAATCGAGGTGAGACGGTTGACGCCGCCAAGTTGCCGGTCAATGCCGGTGGCGCGCACGATATCACGCACTTCAGCATGGGCTTCGGCTACCCGGAATTGTATGCCTTCTTTCGCGAGTTGTTCCTGAAGTTCAGCAAGCATTTTTGCGCCCGATGCGTCGATGTATGGCGAGGTAGAGAGGTCGCAGACAACAAGCTTGACGGGAGTTGGAGCGGCATGGACGTTTTCTAGCACCGTTGTATCGATAGTATCCACATTGAAGTAAAGCAGTGCGGCTTCCACGCGGAACAGTAATACTCCGGGGATCGATTCATTGTCGGGATGACGCGCCATATCCGTAAAACGCTGGGTGCCGGGAATCCTTCCCAAAATTGCGACATGGGGATGAGCCATGAGACGCAGGAGGAATAGGATCGATGCCACAGCCGAGATGAGTACTCCCTTCAGGATGCCAAGAGAAAGAACACTCGCAAATGCTACTATTGCCACATAAAACTCAAGCCGGCTGATTTGCCACAGGCGCTTGAAATCCGAGATTTTTATAAAGCCGGCTACAGCCACTAAAACTATGGCGGCCAGCACAACCTCCGGCAGATTACGCAGCAGGCCGGTCAGAAACAGCAGCACTATCGTGAGAATAGCGGAGGTGATAATAAGCGCCAGGGGCGTCCGCGCACCGGCCGCTTCATTAACCGCCGATTGCGATAACCCGCCAGCGACCGGATACCCATGACTTACCGCCGCGGCAAGGTTTGCCGCACCCAATGCAAGCAGTTCCTGGCGCGAGTCCACGGTATAATCATATTTCAGCGCAAAAGTCCGTGCCGCCGAGATGCTTTCAATATATGACAGCAGGAAGCAGGCAAATGCAAGCTCCATCACCTTCTCCACAAGTTGCACATCAATAATGGCAAACCCAAACTTTGGCAGACCCGTTGGGATAAGACCTACAACCTTTACGCCGGAATCAGCAAGGGTAAAAACCGAGGCGGCAACGATTGAAAGAACGACGGCCACAAGCGCCACGGGGCGTCCCGGGAGCAGCTTCTCCCCGAGCGCCAGTATGACGAGAGCGCCGACGCCGAACAAGAGGACTGTGAGATTTGTATCACCGAGCTGGTGTGTGAGGTTAATAATGCGTTCAAAAAAATTATCCCCCCCTGCCTGCACCCCGAACAGTTTTGGCAGTTGTGTGGCGGCAATGCTCAAAGCAGCTCCTGCCTTGAAGCCGAGGAGGATCGACTCGGAAATAAAATTTACAAACGTGCTCAACCGCAGCAGCCAGGAAAGAAAAAAGATTACAGCAACTGTTCCTGCCGTCAGCGCGGCAATGGCTGCATAGAGCGCGGTATTCCCACCGGCGATTGTCCCCACCACGCTCGCAACCATAAGCGAAATAGCGGCCGTAGGGCCGATAGCCAAATGACGGGATGAGGCAAACACCGCATAGGCAATGCCGCCAAAAATATAGCAGTACAAACCTACTTGAAGCGTTAAGCCCGCCAGTGCCGAGTAGGCCATGCCCATGGGCACGGCATATGCCGCCAGTGTTAGCCCTGCCGTGAGGTCATGCCACACCCATGCGCTCTGGTACCTGGGGAGCCAGCCGATGATCGGCGCTACTGTCGTTATCCATCCGGCGGCAGTTTTTCCGGGGGAAGCGGGATGGTTATTCTTAGCACTTGCCAAAGATATCTCCCTCCGGTCGAGATGGCAAAATAGCCCAACCGGCTCCAGTAAAAAACGTTCTATGCTATTTTACAGGGGATGCCGGCATCTTCATCATAAGAATACACAGCGCATAATCGATGATATCCGTCCGCAATGATTACTTTTCCGTTGCTTGAATCCCGCAGCAGAAGAAGGGGTGATAATTTCTGTCGCGACTTTATTTTCTTTCGATCTTTTTTAACATGCGAATTGCTGATACCGAGCAATGATAAGCCCGACGCCCTGAAAATATCCTTTGCTTTAAACTCTGAAATTGCCGCGCGTTTCAATTTATTCACCTGGGTGGCGGTTGTCTGTTCATCGTAAAGCAGGGCCAGGTATGACAAAGCGGCTGAATAATCGTGTTCTTCCGGTTTGCCCAGCCATTTAATTTCGACTTTCCTCGGCATTTTCGGGCTCATCTCTGCCTTTCTTGATTTGAAAATTGTTGCAGCCTCACGGATCAGGGCCGGCGTCAAACCCACTTCAAAATATCATGAATTATGAAAAACAGCACCTCGATGGTGATAAGCCAGATAATGATCCACTCCAGTACCGTTGAGTGCTTGTGCTTTTGTTCTTCGGCCAGCATCTCGAAGAGCTCGTGGATAACATGTACTTTCTTGTTCAGGACCTCGATGCGCGATTTGACATCCAGATAGGTGGCGGTGAGGGTGTAGATATGCTCGACTTCCGGATATTCCCAGAAAAACTCCGGGGTATCCAGGAGATCGAAATTCAGGTTGATATCACTCTCCACCAGGTAGAGCGTACCACGCATCTTGGCAATGGCGCGCCGGCTGAGCTTGAGCCGTCCGGTTTCGGCGATGGTGCGGGGTATATGCGCGGTGTTTTCGATTGTGTGCAGGGCATACTCCTCAAACTCGGAAAGCTTGACCGACTGGGCAATGCCATAGGAAGCCGCCAGCCGCTCCAGGGCGGTATCCGCTGCAAGTTTGATGCAATCCGCGTGGATGCGGGTTTCGCCAGCGGAAAGAATATAGGTGAACTCATCCATGACCGGGGCTTCAAGGGGCTCGCGCTCGAAGGGCCTGATCTCTTCCAACAGTTTCCGGGTGTCGTCATGGCTGAGCCCCCATATGACCAGTACCCCAAAGGGGAAGATGAAGGCCTCGCCCTCGTCGTGCTCGATGCGCAGGACCCCTTTATACATGGCGCCACGATACTGTTTGAGCAAATAGTCCCGAAGCTCGTCAAAGGCGAAGGTCTTGGCCCGGCAGTATGCGCTGCAATGCTTCATGATCATCCTCCATGCACCTTAATACTACACCTGATTCAATGCTCTGTCCTCCAGGCAAAGGAAGGATCATTTTTGCCCTGTGTCATGGCACAGTTTGCGCCGTTACAGTTTGTGCCATGGCACATTTCCAGGCAGAGGGACTATAAAAGGGGTTTGAAAAAAATTTTAACTTAACTTAACTTAACTTAACTTAACTGAGTATTAAGGTTTTTGTCCTGATTCGGTTTCTATTTTGAATTGGCATATTTTTTGAATCGGTTCTTAATCTTTTTACTGAATTTCTTTTTTAAAAATTAACAAATTATTAACAATTCTTTTTGTCAAAATTCAATCTTGCCATGCTATAGATTATAACTTATTAGGGAGGTTATGTCATGGACTTACTGTTTAACGATCTCTTTTACAAGGTTTTTGTCCGTCCGCAGAAAAGAACGCCCGTTGAAGACACAACAGACCATGTCAAGTACCAACCTCCGGTGCAGGTTCTCAGGGCAATGATGAACGATATCTTTCACAAATTCTTTGATCGACAACAGATAAAAACGACTGCCGGACAAAAACCAGACCATGCCGTTGCCAGGCCCCCGGTGCAGGCTCTGACGCAGCATGTTGGGGAAGATATTGAAGTTCACTACATGGATGCCGGCCTTTCCCAGATTATCGATGCGCACCTTACCTCCTCGCCGAATGAAAAAAGTTTTTATCTCAGCCTCAATGACATGGATACCAACATTGTGTACTGGTATGATAAAGATTCAAACGGTCTGGTGTCAGGCGTTAAACTGATAAAAGCGCGGGGCGAAATACTCTATACCAATGACACCCTGCCGTTTGATTATGACAAGGCGGAGCATCATGGGCATGGTTACATTTCCCCAGGACCCATACGCAAAAAGACCCGCGAATATCTTAGCGGCAAGTTCGGCTGACACTAAGCGGTGCTCGGTAGGATTCACAATAAAAACATTCATTCAAGGAGGAAATCGCAATGGCTACTGAAAAGAAACAGGGGCAGGAAAAAAAGAAAGAGATACCCGCCGAGTGCGCCAAGATCTCCAAGGTCAAGGACAAAGCGGAAACAAAACAAAAGGCCGCCGCTGAACTGGCTGGTGAAATGAAAAAGATTCGCGCTGAGTTAAAAGAAATCGTCAAGCAGGTGAGCCTTCGCATAGACGGACAGATTGCCGATACGCTGCAGGTTTTGGAAAAAAAGCAGACGCCGGATGAACCCAGCGCGCTGCCGGGCGCCAAAGTATCGTTGCAGCTGGCCAAAAAACTGCGCGGGGTAAAAGTAAAGCCCGACAAAGGCAAGCTCAAGGACATAGCCCATATCTGCCAGCTGGTGTGCAAGATTGCCGAGAAAATGCCAAAAAAATAATGATGCACGGCAGCGGCGAAACGCTTCGCCGCTGTTTAGAGCATGTAACTTTATTCTATAGCCGTTTGCACGGAGGAGTTTTGTTCATTCGCCCGTGCTATATTCTCGCAAGACACGCCGCCAGGGGAAATACGCCCGTGGCTCGAACCGCACGGGCTGCTTCACCAAAAACTCCTCGATGCCCACGTGGCTACTGAATTTTGTGAAATGCTCTAGCTTTATTCATGAAGCACAGGGGCTTCCGGCCGGATGCCCCTGTGCTTTTTTAACGCAGAGTTAAAGGAAACTGCATGAACGAGTATGTGACTCATCAGGAGCTTGATATCTTTCTAAAGGCGCTTGCCTTTGCGGCGGATTTGCACGCCGGCCAGCTGAAAAAGGGCTGCAGCAAACTTCCATTCATAAACCATCCTATCAAAGTGGCCAGTCTGCTTTCTTCTATTTCCCGAAAAAAAGACATAACGCTGCTCGTTGCGGCGCTACTTCATGACGTGCTCGAAAAAACAGCAGCCGACCCTGCCGGCATCAGAGCGGCATTCGGCAAAGAAGTGCTGGGCATAGTCCGGGAAGTCACTGATGACAAGAGCCTGCCGGATCAGGAAAGAAAACAGCGCCAGATAGAATCGGCCGGGCAGCTATCTCCGGCCGCAAAAAAAATACGGCTTGCAGATAAAATCTGCAATATGCGTGATATTATGACCTGTCCCCTGGGCTGGTCACAACAAAGGAAGCTTACCTACCTTGAATTTGCCGGAAAGCTGGCGGCTGAACTTCGGGGAACAGATACGCGGCTTGAACGCATTTTCCAGCGTGAACATTCGGCGGCAGTGCGCGCCCTGAAAGTGTGCGCCGTGCGCGGTGTCCTTTAAAACGCCGTTACCGATTACTGATTTACATGCACCACTTGTGCAGGTGCCATACCATTAAAAAATGATGACGACGCAGTGGTATAGGCCCCCATATTTTCCGCATAAATAAAATCACCATTCTCGAGCCGCGGTAGAAATACTTTGGGGGCATTTGAAACAAATTGATTCTCTGAAATCGTATCCAGCCCGTCACACGTTGGACCAAACACAACATACTCCCTTTCTTCACCCGGCTTTATTGATTTCAGTTGAGGAGTAACGTGATCATAAATAATAGCTGAATAAGTATGATACACACCATCATCAATATGATAACACGGAATCGGCTGCCGGGAATGTTTTGCGAGGATAATGCTTGAAATCGCAGTTCCCGCACTACCAACGAGGAATCTTCCCGGCTCAGCCAGGAGTGCAAATTCATTATCGGAAAATAATGCGTCTATTTCTTTATTGATAATTTTTGAAAGCTTTGCAAAGGTTTGCTCGGTTCCGTTATAGCGGATAGGGAAACCGCCTCCGATATCTACCAGGCGCTTATGCTGACCGTTTACTGATGCACCCACATCATAGCCGCGTTTCCGGGCTTCATCGAATACTTCACGGCACATATGCAATGACCTGATAAAATTGTCTGTATGGGTGCACTGGCTTCCCACATGAAAACTTAATCCCTCAACCCCAATTCCCATATCCAGCGTTTTTCCAATCAGATCAACAGCATATTGCATATCTATGCCAAACTTACAGGATAAATCAACCATGGCGCCATCATTGGGCACCTTAAGCCGCAAAAGCAATCCAGCATCAGGACAATGCGTCCTTACTTTTTCTGCTTCTTCATAACTATCATACGTTAAGAGCGGTTTATACAAATCAAGCACATGCAATGAATCTGTTTTCTTAATGGGATTTGCGTAAATCACACGATCCCAAATAAAATCCTGCAATTCATGCGGAGGAAGATGTTTAATAAAATGAAACACAAGATCAAATTCATGCAAAGACGCTACATCAAAACTTGCGCCCATAGCATAAAGCGTTTTAATAATAGCAGGCTCTGAATTTGCTTTCACAGCATAATAAATCTGAACACGCGGAAGGCGTTCGCGAAACTCCTGGTAATTCTTCCGGATTACGTCATGATCAATGACGATAAGAGGAGTTCCGTGTTCAAGCGCCAGTTTTTCTAACTTTGTTTTATTCATTTCATTAAGGGAGCAAAATAAAATTTTTAAATTGCCAGGGATCATTCATGTCAGCAACGCTATCAGGATTCTCCTTGAAAAATACTTGCCGGTTCTTGAGCGGTGTCCAATCATACGGACGTGACACAAACTCTCCCAAATATGGTTTCGATACTTTCAGTACAAATTCGTGCGGCAACATCTCAGGCAGGCAAATCCCCCTCCTCGGATTATCCAGCATCCACATCACTGCGGTAATAACACCCATGGCGACCTGAATTGTCGTGGCATTCTGGCCGGGAACCAGACGCCGCGCTTCTTCGATACTGAGAATACTTCCCGTCCACCATGCAGTATACGGATGGCCGCAAAGCAGTGCGCCCAGAATATCAGCACCGCCGGTAATTTCATCACTCATAATACGCAGTTTCGACTGCATTTCATAATTGCGCCCCTTTATTTCCCATAATGATGAAAGCGTTTCATGGCATGGCATATAGGCATAATGCACTGTCGGACGATAGCGGGCAGCACCATTATCCCATACGGTTAAATAGTCGGAAATGCCGAATGCTTCTCCATGGCGAATAACCATTCCCACAATTTCTTCTTCGGGAATCCACGAACGCACAAAGGTATTCATCCCCATTTGAGCAAGAAAGATCTGGTTTTTAGGGCCAACCGGCGGAATACACGCATTACGCGGCAATGTTTTTTCATGCGTGCCCCATCCCATTTCAGCAGGAGCGGTTCCCTCTTCGCGCAACCCTTCAATGCTCCAGGTGCCGACAAATTCATCAACTTCTTTTGGCCTGTTTGTCACCTGCGTATCGCGTTCGCTGCAGTGAATGACTTTTACGCCGAGCATTTCCGCAAGATACGGGAAATTCTGTTTTGAGCGGTATTCAGTAAGATGTTCCAGTTGAGCGCCGCTCATCTTTTTCTCATTAATCACCTGCTCTGATATATCCATTAACGCTTGTTTGGTGAAATGAGAAATTAAGCCGGGATTTGCGCCATGATCTACGACAGCGCTGGTCGCCTCTTTCCAGTTCTTTGAAAGCTCGCGCAATTGCATTTGCCGATAGTACAGCGCTTTTTCGTAAGGAGAACGCGAAAAAAGACCGGCAACCGGATCCCATTCTTCAACCGAGGTGTTGGCATAGAGCGCATTATTATCATGGCACCATTGCAAAATATCCGTTGCCGCAATGTTCCAGGCAAGATCAATCACAATTGAATCTTTTCCCGCGTATTCATTGAGCACAGCCCCAAGGTTTGATTTCTCAATTTTCTTTTGAAAAAACTTTACCCCTTGATCAAGATAAGGCTTAAGACTTTTTCCTTTATCCTCGATATCAATAATCGTAATATTGCTTTTCGGAATATCCACAAGCTTTAAGAAAATGGGCAATGTGCATTGAGAGACAGAGCCATATCCGATAATTAATATTTTCTTGTCAATCCTCATCATCTTTTCTACTCCTTATTCTGTATTTCTTCCATTTATTGCACACACTTGTCCAAAGTCAATTACCACCCGCATAGCGGGTGGCTTGAATTTTCCTGCAAGGGGGAGACAGGGGGCACATAGTGCCAAGTTGCCTTCTGCCTCCACCGCAAAAGACGGTGGTTTTATGCAGACAATCAATTACAAAAAATCTTTATATAAAACATGCAAGCATATTCAGTCAACTAATTACTTTGTTTAAGCGCGATGATTTTCATCGTCTGGCAAGAAATCAATTGGCGTTCCCGTATCCATCGACCGGGCACGGGCTGATCCCCCAAATTCCCTCGGCGTATTCACGAATGGCGCGGTCCGACGAACACTTTCCGGCCCTGGCCACGTTGATGATTGCTTTCCGGTCCCCCAGTCCGCAGTGTCGCGGTAAGCCTCATCGGCCCGGTGCTGGGCTCCGGCATACGAAGCCAGGTCAGCCAGAAGCATGCAGGGATCGCCTCCGTCCAGGAGGCTATGCAGGATCGGGCGAAAGATGCCCGGTTCAAAGAAGCTGAAGAAATCCTCTTCGATCATGCGCAGTGCCCGGCTGATTTCGGCATTTTCACGGCAGACCTCCCGGGGGTTGTAGGTAAGCCTGAACCGGGCAACCTCGTCTGATGTCATGCCGGAGAGAAAGAAATTTTCAGGTCCGACTTCTTCCAGAATTTCGATATTTGCTCCGTCGTACGTGCCCATGGTAAGGGCGCCGTTGAGCTGGAATTTCATGTTGCCGGTGCCCGAGACCTCGGTGCCGGCAAGGGATATCTGTTCGCTCAGGTTGGCCGCGGGAATGATGCGCTCGGCCAGCGACACCCGATAGTTCGGGATGAACACAACGCGCAGGCCCAGTCGCCACGCGTGTTTCGGTAAACTCAGCCGCACAGGCTCGCGGTTCGTCGCAGCAGTCATCGAAACTTCCCGAGGCTTCCAGCCTTTTCCTGTCGTTGTATTCAAACCCGGATGCAGGTCATTGCACTGCCCCGCCAATGCCGGCTCCGGGAAAGATGCTGCTGGGGCTCTTCCAGCTATTATTCATGTAAAAGTTAGGTTTCGAAAAAGATTCTGCTAATTTAGCGTTAATGTTGCCGATAAACGCCGCTTGAACTAATCGGAGGAATTCTCCCCGATAATCCCCGGATTCTCATCGCTTATAGTGCTTGTAGTTGAATAGCGGCTGCATCTTTACGCAATATTAATGAAAAATTTATTTTGTCTTAACAATAAACAAGTACTGCAATGATATGAAATTCAACAGCACCTTGTACGTATCTGCCGCGCACTGGCGGATACTCGAACGCAATCATAACAGTTTAACAGGGAGAAGAAATTATGAAGATGCATTTAAAAATCATTATTGCCTTAACAGCGCTCCTGGGGCTCTGCTCCACCTGGGCCAATGCCGAGGATGTTATAAGACTTCAGGGTGCGGGTGCAAGTTTTCCAGCCCCCCTGTATCTTAAGTGGTTTAAATCCTACAACACGGCTCATGCCAATGTGCAAATCGATTATCAGTCCGTCGGCAGCGGCAGCGGAGTAAAAAGCTTTATCGATAAGACCGTCGATTTTGCCGCGAGCGATGCAGCCATGACCGATGAAGAAATGACCAAGGTCGAAGGCGGCGTCAATGCTTTGCCGATGACTGCCGGCAGCATCGTGCTGCCTTTCAATATCGAGGGCGTATCGCAGCTGAAACTCTCCCGGCAAGCCTATGCCGGTATTTTCCTCGGCAAAATCACGAAATGGAACGATCCCCTGATTGCAAAGGCAAATCCCGAGGCTAAACTACCCGACGCGCCCATCAATGTTGTTGTGCGGGCCGACGGCAGCGGAACAACCTACGTTTTTACCAAGCATCTCAGCACAATCAACCAGGAGTTTGCCACGAGTCCCGGCACCAATAAGATGCCGAACTGGCCGGTGGGAACCCGCTCAAAAGGAAACGAGGGCGTTACCGCGAGCATTAAAAGCACGCCGAACTCGATCGGCTATATCGAATATTTTTATGCCAAAAGCCAAAACTTGCCTATCGCGATGCTGGAAAATAAATCCGGCGGCTTTATTGCCCCCTCGACAGCATCGGGCCAGGCAGCGCTGGCATCCGTACAAATGCCCGAGAATCTTATAGTCTGGGCCTCGGACCCTGAAGATAAAAACGCCTACCCCATTGTCACCTATACCTGGCTGCTTCTGTATAATAAGTACCCGGACAAAAAGAAGGCTGAGATTCTTCAAGATATGCTGAAATACTGTATTTCACAGGGCCAGAATGTCGCAGAACAGCTTGGGTATATTCCCCTCCCGGCGCCGGTAGCCGAAAAGGTGAAGTTAGCCTTGCAGAAAATTAAATAAGCGCTTTTCTTCAGGAAGCAACAACGTGCACCCAATATCCGATAACGTACAAATTGCCCAGCCGCCGAGGCGCTTACAGAAAATTATCGACAGCAGCTTTCGGGGGCTATGCTACGGCTTCGGATGCCTGTCGCTGCTTGTGGTCCTATTTATTGCATATAAGATCGCGCGTGATGCCATACCGGCCATGCAGCAGTACGGGCTGCACTTTCTGACCGGCACCGTCTGGGACCCCAACACAGGCCAGTTCGGCATCCTGCCGGAAATCTGGGGCACTCTCTACACCTCGCTGCTTGCTCTGCTCATCGGCACCGCCTTCGGCGTTGCAGCGGCGGTGTTCCTGAGCGAAGGCTTTCTCTCACAGTTTGTTTTCTCCATACTGAAATTTTTCAACCTTCAGTTGCATCCGGCTTTTGCAGCACTGCCTGACCGGATTGAGGGGCTTCTGAAAAATTTGATTGAACTGCTGGCAGCCATACCGAGCGTTGTGTACGGCCTCTGGGGGCTGTTCGTCATAATTCCGCTCATTCGGCCAGTGTGCGCCTGGTTTTTTTTGCGATTCGGCTGGATACCTTTTTTCAGCACCACTCTGACCGGACCTGGAGTTCTTCCCGCGGTCATCGTCCTGTCTATAATGATTTTGCCCACGATAACGGCGATCAGCCGCGATGCGCTGGTGTCAGTCCCGTCAAAACTTCGCATGGCTGCCTACGGCCTGGGAGCAACGCGCTGGGAAGCAATTTTTGCCGTTATCCTGCCCACGGCTTCGCGGGGCATCATGGGCGCGGTAATTCTTGCGTTTGGCCGCGCTCTTGGCGAAACCATGGCGCTTGCCATGCTGGTCGGCAATGCCAACCGGATCAGCGTTTCGCTGTTCTCGCCGGCTGACACGCTGGCGGCGCTGCTGGCTAATAATTTCCCCGAAGCGGCAAAAAAAGACATCGGCGTGCTTATGTACGCGGCCCTGGTTCTGCTCGCGATTACCCTGTGTGTCAATATTGTCGGCGCCTTCATTCTCCAGAAGGCGTCAGCCGCATCGGAGGGGGGTAAATGATGCAACTGCAAATCGAAACGCCGTTGCCGCATGGTCCGGAACCGATACCCGTAGAGGACCTCAATCCCTTTGCCGGCGTGGATTTTAGGGAATTGGAAAAATCCCTGCGCAGGCCCCGGACGTTCATTGATCTTTTTTTAAGCGGTCTTGTTGCGGCCATGACCATTTTTGCCTTGATCCCGCTTTTTTCGGTCATATTGATGCTGCTGTGGCGGGGCGGCCAGATGCTGAGCCTTGATATTTTCACGCAGCTGCCGCCGGCGCCCCTGGAAACGGACGGAGGGTTCGGCAATGCCATTATCGGGACCCTGTTCATGGTGGGCCTTGCGTCTTTGATCAGCATACCGTTCGGGGTTTTGAGCGCCGTCTTTCTGTCACAGTCAGGCGAAAACCGTCTTGCCGGAATCGTCAGGTTCGCCGCAAAAACCCTCACGGGATTTCCATCCATTCTTGCGGGCGTGTTTGCCTATGGCGCCATTGTGCTTGCCACCGGCGGTTATTCGGCCATTGCCGGCGGCGTCGCCCTTGCCATTCTCATGCTGCCCACCATTATGCTGACCGCGGAGGAGGCGATCCGCATGGTTCCCGCAAAGATGCAGGAAGCCGCAATCGGCATGGGCGCCACACAGACGCAGACAATCTGCAAGGTGCTTTTGCCGACAGCGCTTCCCGGCATTCTGACCGGCATCATGCTTGCCATAGCCCGGGCTGCGGGGGAAACAGCACCGCTTCTGTTCACGGCTCTTTTCAGCAATTACTGGCTATTCACCAATGGCAAAATCGATATTATGCAGCCCACGGCCTCGCTTGCGGTGCTCATTTACAATTTCGCCGGCATGCCCTTTGAAACCCAGGTGAGCCTTGCCTGGGCCGCCGCCCTGGTTCTGGTGCTGCTGGTGCTCGCGACAAATCTCATCGGCCAGGCTTTTTCACGCCGTCAAATAACCCAATAGGAATCAAGCACATGGAAACCACACAGGCCACCGCGATACAAGAGCGCACAACAGCCCCCAGCAGCCAGACGCAACCGGGCGACGTCGGCGTCGTCATCGACTGCGCCATAAAAGAGCTTCATTACGGCGCGTTCAAGGCCGTGCGCGACACCGCAATTCCGATAATAAAAAATAAGATTACGGCATTTATCGGCCCGTCGGGATGCGGCAAGAGCACGGTGCTGCGGTGCCTGAACCGCATGAACGACATCATACGCGGTTTCAGGTTCAAGGGCCATATTCACTTCCGCGGCCAGGATATTTATCATCCGTCGATCGATGCCGTGGCGGTGCGCCGCTTCATCGGGATGGTGTTTCAGCAGCCCAATCCCTTCGCCATGAGCATCTACAATAACGTGGCCTTCGGCCTTCGCCTGAACAGGTACAAGGGGTCGGTCAGCGAAAAAGTCGAGCAGGCCCTGCACCGTTCAGCCCTGTGGGACGAGGTCAAGGATAAGCTGCATAAAAGCGGGCTGTCGCTTTCCGGCGGGCAGCAGCAGCGCCTGTGCATAGCGCGGGCCATCGCCACCGAGCCCGAGGTGCTGCTCATGGACGAGCCCTGCTCGGCCCTTGATCCCATTGCCACCAGGAAAATCGAAGAGCTTATGCTTGAGCTGAAAACCCGCTATACCATCGCCATTGTGACGCATAACCTGCAGCAGGCCCAGCGTGTTGCCGACCGTACCGCTTTTCTGTATGTGGATAGAACTGCCGGGAGCCACACCGGATATCTTGTGGAGTACGGCGATTCGCACCAGGTGTTCAACAACCCCCGGGAAACCTATACCAAGGAATATATTTCCGGCGAGTTCAGTTGATGGGGGGCTTAAGCATATTAGTTAGCGCCGTTATCATTGCTCGAAGGTGAGAGGAGAGCCGCCATGCAGCCCTCTGGGCAGACCTATAAAGTCATTCAGCGTATCGGATTGTTGCTAGCCGTTGCCGTGCTCTCGGCAGCGGCGCTTAATTGCTGTTCTTCATCGGATCGAAAGGCTGAAACAATTAAAGCGCCTGCCGGAGGGATTCTTCTCAGGGGCGCCGGAGCAACATTTCCCGCGCCGCTGTACAAGCGCTGGTTTGAAAGCTATCAGAAAGACCATGACAAGACGGTTGTTTCGTATGAGGCTGTCGGCAGCGGCGAAGGCATCCGGCGCTTCATCGGCAACAATGTAAAAGACGATGAGCGGATTGATTTCGGCGCCAGCGATGCGGCCATGAAAGACGAGGACATGGCCCAGGTACCCGGCGGCGCCGTGCTGCTGCCCGTCACAGCGGGAAGCGTGGTTCTGGCCTATAACCTGCCCGATATTGAGGGAGATCTCAAACTGTCGCGCAAGGCCTATGCCGGCATCTTTATGGGCACGGTAAAATACTGGAACGATCCTCTTATCGTTCAGACAAACCCCGGCATGAAACTGCCGAAATTCTCCATTGCCACGGTTGTCCGGCAGGACAGCAGCGGCACGACCTATGCATTCACGAAACACCTGGATGCAATCAATGAAGCATGGCGCATGGAGCACGGACCGGCAACTCTGGTAAACTGGCCGGGCAATGCCATGCGCGCCAAGGGAAACGAGGGCGTTGCCAGCCGTATCAATCAGTCGCTGGGCTCGATCGGGTATGTGAGTTATGATTTTGCGCGCAAGCTCGGACTGAAACTGGCCCTGCTTGAAAACAGGGAAGGCAGGTTTGTGAAGCCCACCCAGCAGAGCTTGACTGCGGCCCTGGCAACCGCGCAGATGCCTGAAAACCTGCGCGTCTACATCCCCGACCCGGCAGGCCAGGATGCCTATCCCATTGTCACCTTCACCTGGATTCTTCTGCATAAAACCTATACAAATCCGGAAACAGCAACTGCAATACACAGCCTGTTTTCGTGGTGTTTGACTGACGGACAGGAATATGCCCCCGATTTAGGCTATGTGGCGCTGCCGCCGAATATAACTAAAAAATCACTCGAAGCGCTTGGTTCGATCACAACCGAAACCCGCCAGTAAGGGGGAATTCATTTATTCAGAAACTGATACCTGGCAAGAATGGTCCGTCATGAGGTGTACTATCAATCCCAAAGGCTTTTGTTGTGGGCAGCTCACACGATCTTGCCTTGATTTCTATTGGAAATAAAAGCCGATCCGCGAAGGCACACGAAGTTTTAAAACCACAATGCAAAACTGTCTCTAACAATGTTGTGTTCCTTCGTGGAAACATTTCTTGTATCGCTGCCATGTGGTGCTTAACAAAATTCGGCATGACACAAAATACGACGGCCCCCCCGCATTGCTCACTAATCACCGACTCTTTTAATTTCAATATAAGCTCATGCTAATTCGCGAAAAATTAAAATTTAATAACCACAACCATGATTCCATGTCATGGAAAAACCAGCCGGGTGAGCGAAAACTTGCAGAAGCCTGTCTTTGTACCGAAGATGAAGCTGTTGTCAAGCTCAACAGCAGCAAAACCGGACTGAGCAGTGAAGAGGCGGGCGAGCGTCTTGAAAAGTACGGCTTCAATCTTCTTGCCGCTGCCAAGTCACGCAGTTTTATCAGGGATATTTATCGGAGATGCAAAGACCCCCTGGTTATTCAGTTGCTGGTGATCTGTATCGTTTCATTTTGCATGGGGGATCTGCGCTCTGCAATCGTCGTCGGCGGCATGATCGCACTAAGTGTATTTCTCGCCTATTTTCAGGAGCGGCGGAGCGGCAAGGCCGTTGACCAGCTGCAAAAGCTCATACAGACATCGGCTGTTGTGCTGCGTGAGGCCGCGGAGACTGAAATTTCCCTCAGCCAGATCGTTCCCGGCGATATTGCCCTTCTTGCCGCAGGCGACATAATACCTGCCGACCTTCGCATACTATCGGCAAAAGACTTCTATGTCAGCCAGTCCGCGCTGACGGGCGAATCAATGCCCGTTGAAAAACAGGCCCGCAACATGTCTTCCGAACAGGCGCAATCTTTTGAATTCACCAACGCCTGCTTTCAGGGCAGCACGGTCTTGAGCGGTACGGCGCACGCGCTTGTTGTCAATACGGGCGTCAACACATTTCTGGGGTCGCTGTCGGTCAACCTTACCGCGGACAAGGAAACCACCAGCTTCGATACGGGAGTAAAACGGTTTGTCTGGCTGATGGTGCGCTTCATGATCGTGATGGTGTCGGCAACATTTTTGATCGTCGGCATCACGAAAGGCGACTGGGTTCAGGCGCTGCTGTTCGGGCTTTCGGTTGCTGTCGGGCTTACCCCCGAGATGCTGCCCATGATCATCGTGGTCTGCCTGTCCAAGGGCGCGCTGGCCATGTCAAAGAAAAAAGTGATTGTGAAGCGCTTGAACGCCATTCAAAACTTCGGCGCCATGGACGTGCTGTGCACAGATAAAACCGGCACACTTACCCAGGACCGCGTCGTCCTTGAAAAATATGTCGATGTCGCAAACCGGGAGAGCCAGGATGTGCTGCGCTACGCGTACATGAACAGCCACTACCAGACAGGCCTTCGGAATCTACTGGACACGGCGATTCTGGCCCATGAGGAGCTCGACGTTGATAAAAGCTGCCGCAAGGTGGATGAGATACCCTTTGATTTCGTGCGAAAGCGCATGTCTGTCATTATCGATTATGAGGACATGCATGTGCTCATCTGCAAGGGAGCTGTTGAAGAAGTTTACAGCGCCTGCGACCGGTATCAGGTTGACGATGAGATTTTTCCCCTCATTGACATGATCAAAAATGATTTGTTTGAAGAATACCACAGCCTCAGCGAGGATGGCTACCGTGTGCTCGCCATTGCCTATCGTGAATTCGGCAAAGACAAGGAAGTCTTTGGCGCAGAGGATGAAAGCACTCTCATTCTGCTCGGCTACATAGCTTTTTTTGATCCCCCGAAGGATTCGGCGGCAAAAGCCATAAAGGCGCTGAATGATTCCGGCGTCAAGGTAAAAATCCTCACCGGGGATAACGAACTGGTAACGCGCAAGGTCTGCCATGATGTCGGGCTTGCCATTGACGGCATTGTAACCGGCAAGGATCTGGCAAGTCTCGACGATGACGCTTTCGCCAGGGTGGCGGAGGAGGCAAGCGTTTTTGCCAGGCTTTCGCCAGCGCAAAAAGAAAACATCATACACATGCTCAAAAAGAGAGGCCATGTCGTCGGATTCCTGGGAGACGGTATTAATGACGCTCCGGCCATGAAAGCCGCCGATGTGGGCATATCAGTCGACACCGCGGTTGATGTCGCCAAGGAATCAGCCGATATCATTCTGCTTGAAAAAAGTCTTATGGTGCTCGAGGACGGAATCATCGAGGGCAGGAAAATTTTCGGCAACATCATCAAGTATATAAAAATGGGGGCAAGCTCGAATTTCGGCAATATGTTCAGCGTGGTCGGGGGCAGCTATTTTCTCCCCTTCCTTCCCATGGCGCCGCTGCAGGTGCTGGTGAACAACTTTCTGTATGATCTTTCGCAAACCGGCATCCCGGCGGATGCCGTTGATGAAGAATATCTCAATAAGCCCCGGCAGTGGGATATTGATAAGATAAAAAAGTTTATGATATGTATCGGGCCGGTAAGCTCTTTGTTTGATTATGCGACCTTTTTTCTCATGCTGTTTTTTTTCAGCTGCCGGGATTTCACGCTGCAGGCAACCGCTCCTGCAATGAAGGCCTATTATGAAAATCTGTTTCATACGGGCTGGTTTGTCGAGTCACTGCTTACCCAGACGCTCATTGTGCATATCATCAGAACAAACCGCATCCCTTTTTTTCAGAGCCGGGCAAGCATGCCCATGACCATAACAACTTTACTGGTCATGGCCGGCGCAATTTTCCTGCCGTATTCTCCTTTTGCCGGCGCCCTGGGTTTTGTGCCGCTGCCGTGGACGTACTGGCTCTGGATAAGCGGTTTCCTGGTTGCCTACTGCACCCTGACGCATTGGGTGAAAAGCTGGTTTAATAAAAAATTTGGGATTGTTTAAAACATGAAAAGCCTTTTAAACGCATTAAAGGAAGGACGGCTGATCGAGCTGCCGGATACCGACAAGGATAAAGCCCTTGAATATCTGGCGCTGCTTATCGAGGCCATACCCGACATCGGAACGGGGGTTGATCTCGTGGAAGCTGTCATGGTGCGGGAGCGGTCCGCCAACACCGGGCTTGGCCTTGGCGTGGCGTGTCCGCACGTTGTGACGGGCCATGAGGGGGAAGTTCTCTGCGCGGTTGGCTGGTCTCCGCAGGGTATTGAGTACGGTTCGCTTGACGGCAAAAAAGTCCATCTGCTCATTATGTATTATATCCCTGCCGCCCAAAGAACCACCTATCTCAAGGAGATTTCAGGTCTTGCAAAGGCCCTGCATTCAAACAGGGAAATAGAGTCCATTATCAGCGCCCCGGATTTGACGAGCGTGAGAAATCATCTGCTTGACTGGGTGGGCATTGCGATTGATTCGGCCATCCCCGACGCCAAGGCGCGGATGATTAAGCTTGAAGCAAAGCATGCCGCGGTCAGCGCAACGCTCGCAGCAGGCGAGATGGAAAAAGCACGGCCCATATCGCAGATGATACCGTTTTCGGTGCTCGTCATTGGGGGCGTAAAGCATCTGGTGCTTTCGCAGAACAAAGATATCGTTCAAAATCTCGAAAAACAGCATGAAATAATCGAGCATCTAAAGCAACGCGATGATTTTCAGCTGCAAGGTTATCATGTCGCCATGCGCTCATCCTCGAATTTTGAGCCGGATAGAATTTTATATGATTGCCTTGCCCTGAAATTAAATTAAGCTATACTTGTCAAGATATGGGGGGGGGGCAAGGAGCACGGCCAAGGAATGACCATTGCCGAATTGCAAAATTTTAAAGCGGCGGGTTGGATTATTGCGAACCAATACTTGACAGGCTATTAATCTAGAAGCATTTTTTTCTCAAAAACGAACATGACATTTACCTGAGACTCATTCCAACATTACCTCCTGGGCCTGTTTGCCGTTGCAAACAATATTCCTGCAATCCCCCTTTACATCGGGGACCTTTCACGTTGTGCCCGTATCCTTCTTGGGATAATCAAACATAAGTAAAAAAGCCGATTGCGGAGAAATATCGCGCCAGTGCTGCGCATCGAAGACCAGTCGCATCACTCCGCAGGTTGGGATATTTTTAATTCCGGCATTAAGCACGCTGTTTGCAAAGTCGGTAAGACCCGGATTATGCCCAACGAGCATGACATCGCGTTTTTCATCCGGCAGGCGCCGCACAAGCTCCAGCAAATCGTTTGTGGAAGCTTCGTATATTTCGGGGGTTTCAAAAATTTCCGTTTCAGGACAGCCGATTTCCCGGGCGATCATCCGGGCTGTTTTTATGGCCCGTCCGGCCGGGCTGGAAATGATGCACTCGGGCTGAACGCCGTTTTCCTGCAGCCTGCGTCCCATTTCAGGGGCGTCCCGCCGGCCCCGGTCGTTCAGGGACCGCTTGAAATCCTCCCGGCCAGAATCGTCGCGGCTTGACTTGGCATGGTGGACCAGCGTCAGCACAAGGCCAGGCAGACCGATTTTAAACAGAACATCCGCAGCGCCCGGGGGGTGGATTTCCCGAAGGGCCTCGATGAGCCCAAACCATTTTCGCCTGCGACTGATGGATTCGGGCCACTGGTCGGCGATTTTCGCAACATCCATCCGGAACACTTCAACGCTGCAAAGGCATCCCCACTTTCTGGTTTGAAACGTCCCCAGACTACTATCGACCATCGTTCCCTTCACGCCCGCCTCTTCAAAAGCTTCTTTCGCAGCGGACTGGGCTGGCGTCATGCCCGGTTCGATGATACCCTTGGGCAATATCCACCTGCCGCTGCGAAGGCTGGTGACCAGCAGCACTTCAATCCGCCCGTCGACTACCCGAACAGGAGCTGCCGCCGATTGGCGATACCAATACTCCGGCTTTGTTTTCACTATTAGATGCTGCCGCTGCCCCACTCTGACCACGGGTGGAGCGAAAGGTATACATTGGCATAACGGTGATCAAAGGAGACTTCTTCGGCGACCCAGTCGGGAAGCACTACCGGCTCGTCGGGATGGGCGATTTCAACCTCTGCAACTATAAGGCCGCTGTTGCGCCCCCCAAAAACATCAACCTCCCAAGTGTGCCCCGCATGCTCGACCAAATAGCGGGTCTTTTCGATCACCCTGCCCCCGGCAAGGCTTGCGAGCATATGACGGGCATCGTCCGGGGGTATGGGGTATTCAAACTCCAGTCGCGCAAGCCCTTCTGAAGGGCCTTTGATGGTGAGAAAAGCCTTATGCCCGGCCACGCGAACCCGGACGGTAGGACCGTGGCCACCGGAATACAGATACCCCTGCATATAGGGCGTGCCCTTGATTTGCGGCTTCCAGCCCGGACGCACAAGAAATTTTCTTTCTATTTCCATACCCATCCTGATTATCTCCAAAGCGCCGTTTTCACTTCGGCCCAAAGCTCCTCGTAGGCGTGTGCTGCATCGCAGGTGCCGGCAAAATCGCCAAGCGGTTTTTTGAAAACGCCCATCCGTTCCACCTGGCTGGCATTGGGTATATACGATTTCAGCACCTCGGGATGCTGCGCTGCAATCTCGGCCATCACCTCATGGTGGAGTTTTTTTCGACGGTCGACCAGCGAAAAAAATATGAGCAGCTTCAGGCCGTCAAGTTTCCGCTCGCTTCTGAACCCGTACAGCTGCTCAAGAGTCCGCTGCGAAAGCGTTGTCGGGATCACGGGCACAACCAGCGCGTCGGCGGCAAAAAAAACCGACTCGCTCACAAGTGAAATTGAAGGCGGGCAGTCGAGCACGACCAGATCATAGTCTGCCTTCAGCGGCGCCAAAAGCTTTTTCAGGCGCTTTGTGG
>Ga0118677_10003618_pt1 | contig 29013 bp, 25 predicted proteins | sample AliMusrvi5mmetaG_FD_86154 | JGI IMG/M metagenome (GOLD analysis project Ga0118677, IMG submission 86154) | reverse complement strand
TGCAATGGCCATTTTTACTGTAAACCTGAAAAGAATCCTCAAGTTAATAAACTAATAGTGGAGCCGAGCCCCAATGACCCCAAATACCCAATATATCCCCAAAACACCCCATATAAAGCACTCAAAAGCACTTTTGATATAAAAATTTGTACTTCGCACTGATAGAAAAAAAGCTGGCAGATGAAGGATAGGTCTTCATCTGCCAGCTAATTTTCAGCGGACTATTTTTATGAGGGATACTTTTTCAGTGCCCTCGAATTTCATCCGCCTTTTTTTTGTGTATCAACCGATTCAATTTTATTTTTTTGAATCATCAGAGGTTTCAACTCTTACCTGAATCTCTTTATTCTGTTTTTGATCAATTTTCTTTTTTCTTATGATCGTAATGCGTTCAAGTCCCTTTCCAATGTCTTTCTTATTATAGGAAATAATTGACTCATCGTTTGCGTCAAAAGAAAAAGGATCGCCACCAGATTGGCCATTCATCATAAATGGAGGACATGGTGGAGCGGGCGGAGGAGGTGGAGGAAGTAATTCATTGCCATCCTGATCGCTCAATGTAGTAAAACCTCCATCATCACTCACACGAACAATTTTTCTTATGTGTTTCGTTAACCCAGAATCGCCTTCTTGAATCATGATGTCAAAATTCTCATTTTCAGGCAAATTTCCTCGACCACGATTCATATATTTCATGCGCTTACCGGGATGATGTATAAAAACATCAAACTTCCCTGAATCAATTCCCTCAACATTTAGATTCTTCAGAATAGAATCTACTTTCACTTTGATCACTTTTTCATCAGGTAGATTAAATGTTGTATCTATTTTTGTCTCCTTTCCATCCTTTTTGACAATAATCTTCACTTTTTGCTCCTTCTTTTGAGGTGCTTTGTCAACAAATGGGGCATCAACCGCCTGACTAAACGTAAATGATGAAGCGCTTAGCAACAATGTCATTAAACACGCGCTAAACACAACCCTGTTTCTTAAATTTAATACTCGTTTCATTTCGATTAATTTTTAATGTAAATTACTTCGCAATCATAAATATGATCCAAAAATAGGTGGTTTATTAACCAACACTGGTTAAGGTTCTGTAAAAAAGTGTTAAGGTAAAGTTAAAGTTGAAAACATGGTTAAATTATTGTCTATTTTTGGGTTATGAATTGAATCCTGATGAATTGGAATGAGTTCATCTTAACGAAATAAATGCCAAAATAGATTCCAGTGAATAAACGCATCATTATCGGTTTAGTAATTCTAATGGGAATTTCGTTACTTGGAATTGTAGCGGTACAGTTCTATTGGTTTAACAATTCTGTGATGGTGAGAAATGAACTATTTGACCGGTCGGTAAATGAAGCGTTGAATAAAGCAGTCCGACGTCTCGAAACAGGATATGATCTCCGAATTATTCAAAACGTTGTGGCTGGTGATTCCACTAAATGGGATGAAAATGTTTTGCCACCTCCTCCACCTCCACCTCCTGCGTTTGAAGACATTGATGTAGTAATCAAAAAAGACACTGTGAATAAAAGAATCAGAGTCATGGCTTCAACGTCAAGAAAGTTAAAATCAGGCAATCACATAGATATTGAAGAGTCCATTCACGGAAAACCGAGAAAATCGATAAAAATACTGAATGATACTTTGTGGGCAAAACATGACACATTATTTAAGTCGGGATTTCCAGAAATCGGAAATGACATGGAAAAGAAAATGGAACAAATCGAAGCCTTGTCAAAACAAATTACTTACGAATATAAGGGTTGGGAGACAGGCCGGGATATCGACGAAAAACAATTAAAAAGTCTTATAAAAGAGGAATTGATAGATAGGGCCATCCCTATCGATTTCAACTTTAACATTAATTCGAAAGATAGTACTTTAAAAACCGCTGCTAAAAAGGCTGATCTCCAAAGGTGGTATAAGGTCAATCTTTTCCCAAATGATGTATTTCGTAAGAATCTTGAATTAGCGGTAAATTTTCCTGACAGAGAACTTTTTATCGGACAAACAACGACGCTGTTGCTTGGCCTGTCAACTGTGTTTACACTTATTATTTTTCTCACTTTTTCTTTAAGCATTTTATTGATTCTGAGGCAGAAAAAAATCTCCGAAATGAAGTCCGACTTTATCAATAATATGACTCATGAGTTTAAAACTCCGATAGCAACCATATCTATCGCTGCCGATTCAATAGCAAACGAAAAGGTAATTAATAACGAAGAAAAAGTACGGTTTTTCACTGGTATGATTAAAAAAGAGAACTTTCGAATGAACGAACAGGTTGAACGAATACTTCAGATTGCACGGCTGGACAGGAAAGAGTTCGAATTCAACTTCCAGGCTGTTAATATTCATGAGTTGGTTGAAGAGGTGATAAAAGGATTTCATTTGCAGGTAGAAAAAAAAGGTGGAGAAATTGTTACTAAACTAGAAGCCGTCAATCCTGTAGTGACCACTGATCCTATTCATTTTACAAGTCTTCTTTACAATCTTTTGGATAATGCCAACAAATATTCTCCAGAAGCTCCATTAATTAGGGTGTCAACTACAAATTGTCCAAAGGGAATATATTTATCAGTTGAAGATGCCGGAATTGGAATGACAAAGGCTGTGCAAGCCAGAATTTTTGACAAATTCTATCGTCTTCCATCAGGTAATATTCACAACGTCAAAGGCTTTGGCTTGGGTTTAAGTTATGTCAAGGCGATCCTCGAAGCAAACAATGGGAGCATTAAGGTATATAGTGAACCCGGAAAAGGGAGCAAGTTTATTGTTTTCGTTCCATTTTTAATTAACCGACGATGAGCCTCAAAAAAAATTTATTTTTTGTTGAAGACGATCTAAGTTTTGGAGCCGTTTTAAAATCATATCTTGAAATCTGCAATTTTTCAGTTACATGGCTCGACGATGGGAAATATGCTGTTAGTGCGTTTAAAGACGGCAAATATGATTTATGTCTTCTCGATGTGATGCTTCCACATGTAGATGGATTTTCGATCGGACGTGAAATAAGGTCAATTGATCCAAATATTCCAATGATTTACCTGACAGCAAAATCACTGAAAGAAGATATTATAACCGGTTATCGGATAGGAGCCGACGACTATATCATCAAACCTTTCGATGCGGATGTTTTGCTTTACAAAATAGCAGTAGTCCTGAAAAGAGCAGACGGACCCAATTGTGCAGTCAATCAGCTATTTCAAATTGGAAAATATATTTTTGATCCTCACTTACGCGAAATAAGAATTGAAGGAACAAAGCAATTACTCAGTCCTAAAGAATCTGCACTACTGCAATTGCTTTGCGAGCATAAAAATGAGTTATTAACGCGAGAAACTGCACTAAAGCGTATATGGGGCGATGATGGATATTTCACAACACGCAGCATGGATGTTTTCATCACAAAACTAAGGAAGTACCTCAAAGAGGACCCTTCAATAGAAATCAGAAACATTCACGGTAGCGGGTTTATTATGACTCAAAGCATTTGAACCATTGTCCCCATAAATGTCGCCATTCATCTGCCCTTTTCTTCTCCATACCATCTTCATGATTTAAGTAATCTTTGTGTATAGTTCGTGTATAATTTCTGTAATAAATGATACAGATACAATACACAAAGATTACAGCAACATTACACAAAACACGAAGCTGGTAATAAGAAATTACATTTTAAACATTTCTTAAAAGATAGAATTTGCTTGGAAATTAAACAATTTTACACTATTATTGTTTGACATCTGTATCCTTATCAATAACATAGGTTACATCAATTTCTTAAATATACTACACTAAATATTCGTTAAGAATATTAAAAATGGTTGGATCAATCGATGAAAAAAAAAATAATTGATATAGTCCTGATTATATTATGCCTGCTTCCACTGATCCTTTGGTTGTTGTGGATTATTAAACCATCGCAAAGGGCAAATATTCTGATCATGGACAAAACGGTTTTAACACCTATTGGACTAGAGCACAGGGCATTTGATTGGATACTAAATCATCAAAAGTATTACAAACCTAATGGCGATCCTTACACAACAAGTGACTATGTTGGATTTTTTCCGCTTGAGAATGACCACTTCTTAATAAAAGATCTATCAAATTTTACCGAAAAACAAATTGACAGTTTAAGCACCTGTTCAGACATGACATATTTTACCGATACTTATGGGATATATTACAATGAATGGTATCGTAAAAAAGATCTTGGAGAACATTCAGAAAAAGTATATGGAGGATTACACGAAAATGACGTGCTTTTCCTTAAAATGATGAAGGAGAAAAAGAAACTTATACTTGCTGAATTTAACTTTTTTGCCACACCAACATCGGCAAAACAAAGAAAGGAAGCAGAATCGCTTTTGGGACTTAAATGGAGTGGTTGGACTGGCCGATATTTTGAGCAACTCGATACTTTAAAAAATCCGGAATTACCCAAATGGGTAGTGCGACTATACAAAAACCAGCACCAAAACAATTGGCCTTTTACAAAACCTGGAATTGTATTCGTTCATACAGATGAAACAATCGCTATTTTAGAAAATGAGACAGATCTTAAACGCGAAGTGCCCCTTGTGAAAAGCTTTAATTACGGAGTTAATAAATTCGATATTCCTAAAGAGATCAGGTATCCGTATTGGTTTGATATTACATTAAGCACTGACACAAACAACAGGGTTTTATCTTATTATGAGCTATTTCCCAATGAACGAGGCGATTCAATATTGCACCACCATAATATTCCCAAAATATTTCCAGCAGCATTCGAAAACATTAAAGACTCTCCATTTTACTATTTTTGCGGTGACTTTACCGATGTACCAATACGCAAAACCTTTGATGAACTCCTGGGAATGGAATATATGAAAATGATTGTCGTAAACGAATCGTATTTAAACGACAGAACTCCATTTTTCTGGAGGTATTATCTTCCAATGACCACTAAAATTATAAATAAATACTTTAAAAAATAGACAGTTTACATCTTTTAGTTCTTTGGCTTATACTTCAAACTGTCGGGAATCAATGCATTGTTTAAACATGCTTTAAGATTATCAGTTTTGAATTTCTCAAACTTCCGCTGGATCTCCGTAAGCTTTTTCTCATCAGTTATCTGATCAATTCCCATATTTTCAGACACTTTAAATAGCTGGCTATTTACTATAAAATAATCGTGATCGATATAATCAATGATCTCATTTTTAGTTCTTATAAACGGAACTGACATGGTACTTTGAAATGTCTTTGTACTATCGAGACCACGCCCAAGCCATGGAACCATTGTAGGAAATCTCATCCCATATTTATTTTTAAGAAAGGCTAAAACGGATGGAGTAAAATCGAGATGAGATACTACTGATGAAAATTTAGCCGGCGATTTCAACATAGGAGAAAAGATAATTAATGGCACATGAAAACGGTCGATTTGTGTAGCGATTGGCGGAGATGACATCCGATGATCGCCCGTTATGAAAAAAATTGTATTCTTGTAATCATCGCGCTTCTTATAGGCATCGAAGAAACTACGCAGGGCATCATTAAAATATAAAATTGAAGCATAATTAGGTAAAAATTTTCTGTATTCAGCTTTTTGACCTTCACTTAATTTAAAAGAACTTAACCGTTCTTCAACTTTTTGATTATAGTAATCCTGATCTGGAACATTGTATGGATCATGCATTGCCAAAGTCAGATAAATATCAAGTCGCGGCTGCGAACCAACCTTAGCCAATACATCAAATCCTTTTTTAAAAATATCTTTCTCGCCATATCCCCAGGTAAAACCTCCAGGTTTAAGTGGCGGCATTTTTTTATATTCAGGACCGAAATCTTTCTCCTCAATCAAATAATCAATGTGCTGCTTGTTTAAAAACATTTTCATATTATCGAAAGTTGGATCGCCACCATAAAAGAAACGTGAAACATAACCGCGTTCTTTTAATAAGCTTATCAACGATATTCCATCGGGCATACCTGCACCCAATTCGGCAAATCCACTCTTCCCATAAGGCATCGACCCGAAAACTGAAGGTAAGACCTCAAAGGTTCGGCCAGCTGTACTTAAAACGTTCTCCCAGTAGAGGCTTTTGGTTTCAAGTGAATCGAGATAGGGCGTAAAGCTTTTCAGGTAAGCGCCTTCGCCACTGTAAGCCCTACCTAAACTCTCAACAATGATGAATACAAGATTTGGATTTTCCTTTCCAACATTAAAATATTTTCCTAAAACATCTGGCGTATTTTCCTTTCGAAGAAAAGGGAATTCATTGCTGACATAATCAAACGATTGACCTACAGCAGATACACCCGTATAAAAATAGGAGTAAAGTGATGTTTCTGTAGCTTCATCAGGATAATAAAATGAATATATGGTATCAAAAATGTGAAATGCCTTATTAACAACCAAATTATAAGCCAATTCTGAATTATAACTACCAGGTTTAGGCTTTGTGTACTTTTGAATAAACAAAGAAAAAAAGCTTATCGCAACAAACAAACTTGCAATAATAATATGAAATTTCGCCCGTTGCGAAAATATCACAACGAAAATAATCGATGCGAAACAGATGATAACAGAAATCAGTGAAACAAAGGAAAGACCACCACTCGCCGAAACGATTTTTATTACCTCATCGAATGTGTAACCAAACAAATCGGTACCTAACAACAATGAAGTTGTACCAAAATACTGTATTAAGGCTATTTCCGCAATAACAAAGAATATTATCAAAATTCCAAATACCAGATTTATTAAGTGTCTTGAAAAAAGAAATAATACCATGAAAGGGAAAAAGAACCATGCAGAAAAGTTAAAAAGCATTAAAACATCATGTCCAATACCAGATAACTCGAGCATTGAATTTTCAGGGGGTAGGGTTATGGTATGTTTAAGGTAGAAGTATTCGTAAATCCTTACCAAAACCAATAACCCAAAGAATACAAGATTCAAAGTCAGGTATCTAATCATACCTGCAATCAATTTATCCTTCAGTATTTTTCTTCGACTAATAATCATATTTTTTCATCAGATAGGTTTCATTTTTTGACTTTCTTTTTATCAGCGAATCCCTTTTTTTCCATTTTTCCCCACGAAATATTTCCAATAAAATAGTCATAATTACCTCTTAGTGCAAACCAAACTGTGAGCGGATGATAGAAAAATGGCTCTATAAGTGAAATAACCAAAAGTCTAAGTACATCACGTTTACGTCGATAACGGGCAAAAGTAAACTCTTCGAAAATAATCGCCCATGCTGAAAAAGTAACTGCAAACAGATAGGTAAATCCCAATAGTAGGAAAAAGAAAGGCCAATCGGGACTTCCCATACTTAGTACAAGTATAAAATAGAGGATACCAATCGTTTCAACAATGGGCGCCAGCCATTCAAAAAAGAACCAATACGGATGACCGAGCAAACCAAGATTACCATATTTTGGATTAAAAAACAACGTCATATGTTTAAATAAAGTCTCCATATTCCCACGTGTCCAGCGGTTACGCTGGCGCGACAAGACTCTCAATTTCTCGGGCACCTCTGTCCAACAAAGCGGATCTGGAATATACACAATTTTATACTTGAGTTTGTTTTCAATCATGTATCTCCTCATCCTGACAATCAGCTCCATATCTTCTCCAACCGTATTGCTATCATACCCTCCTGCCTTCATTACAATATCGCGGTCGAAAACGCCGAAAGCGCCTGATATTAAAAGTAATCCGTTCAGCCTACTCCATGCCATACGCCCCATCAAAAATGCCCTGGTATATTCAATTACCTGAAATCGCGCTATTAGATTCTTAGGTAAATTAATTTCTACAATTTTCCCGTTTTTAACTGTGCAGGAATTGGCTATTCGAATGACGCCGCCAGTTGCAATAACATGATTTTGACTATCTTCAAGAATGGGTTTAACCATTTTTAACAGAGCATCCTCTTCGAGAACACAATCGACATCGATACCAGCAAAATATTTTTTGCTGCTGATATTAATTCCCGCATTTAGTGAATCGGCCTTCCCCCCGTTTTCTTTATCAATGACAATCAATTTACTGTATGCCTTATTAGTCGACTTATAAACACCGCGAACGGGTTTTGTTGGAATTACGTAATTCACAACAAAATCAACTTTTTCAAGTTGATAATGTGCAATTATTTTTTCAAGCGAATCATCTTTGCTTCCGTCATTGATAACCACAACATCAAAATCGCTATAGTGTATTGACATCAACGATCGAATATTTTCGATGATTGTGTTCCCTTCGTTATATGCCGGTGCAAGTATTGTAACAGGTGGAGCGTAAGGAGAAGAGATGATTGCCGAGAAGTCAACAAAACTATTTTTTCTCATATACCTTATCATCTCTGAACCAGAGATAATTGCCGTTAAAATATAAGATAGGAAAATTGCAATGGCATAAACAAATATCCCATTTTCAATCAGAAAATTTAATACTCTAATGATATTATACATCAGATTCTTTTGTCTTTTGCGTGAATAATAATCGACGTTAGAAGAGGGTCTGCATCCCGAAGCATAAAATTAAGTGTATCATCGCAAATACCATTAAAGGAAACCATTGCCTTGGCAGCAAGAATTCGGAGATTGATATCCTGCTCATTTAGAAGCACTGTTTCGAAAAAAGGAATATTTGATGAATCCGACATCATAATCAATGATCGTATTATCTCTTTTTTATTCAACAATCCTTCGGATGGAAAAAGTTGACGAAGCTTATATCCGGGAGAAGGAAGTGCCATTTCTCCAAGTGCATGAATTGCTTCTTGCCTGATATCCAAATCAGAATCCTCTAATCTCATGGCAACCATTTCTACATTATCAAACTGTTTGAATACACCCGACATCTTTATTGCAAAAAGAGTGACACCTTTGTTTAAGCTTGATAACCATTGCCCGAAATCGGGAACTACATCATTTTTTTTAAGTGCAAGCAAAGAATTAAGAAGCCCCCAATCAGTAAGCTTGACATTTGGATTACTAAGAAAACTAAGCGGTTCATTTGGATTTAGCTGAATCCATGCCATTTGAGCCTCAATGCGAAGAACGCTGTTTGATGAATTAAGATATTTCGAAATTAAACCACGCTCTTCCTCAATTTTCATTTGCGCCAACTCCCGAAAACCTTTTGCCTTTATAAACCAAGATGAATTGGAAGCTTTTCGAATCGAATATTTCTTTAGCCCTGTCAAATGAAATAATTCAACAAGTTTATCAGCACTATCACCTGTTAAGTTACTATGTAGCGACAGCAATTCCGATGTAAACACTTCCCGGTTAACCCTATCCTTAAGTTCAACTAACAAAAAGAGAGGAACTATTTGTGGTTGCTCTTTATAAAGCCAATCAGTAATAAAATCACGATATCTATCAAGGCAATTCGATTTCTTAAAATTGATATAACTGCTTTTTAAACGCCTATAAAATATCATCAAAAGCAAAGTTACAACTGACAAAATAAAAAACAGGTTGAGCAGAACAACAATTTTAAAAAGATAATTGGAAAGAGTATACGAATTAAGGACTTTTCCGAAAAAAGAAAGGTTATTGCTCACTTCAACCGATTCGGATAGTAAGGGCAGATAACCTTTATTAGAAGACAAAACCACCGAATCAGTTGATGTTTTCCTTGTAAAGTTTACCGATGTGTCGGGCACCTGAATTAAATCATGATTATTAGTTTTTTGCTCCGGAAAAAATTCATGCAACTTGCGCGAAACAATTAACTTTTGCCCCACATAAATCTGATAATCACTATTTAAACCGCTCCAAACCCTGATAGATTCAGGAGAAACATGATAAATTAATGAAATTCGGAATACATTTTCTTTTTCTTTGACAAAATGAAATCCAACATTGTTACCGATTTTACTTGTAGTATCGCCTGTGCTAAAAGATACCTTATTAAGATCTTGTGATACATGCAAAGGAATTTTAATCTTCAGCGTCATGCCTTCTATAACCTTAAAATCAGAGTCGAGAAAATTCCATCTCCTAATCGAATCCATATGAACATTATACTGCAAAGAAATCCTAAAAACGTTTTCATTTTCTTTGACAATATGATTTATAAACTCATTCGATTCCTGCGCCATAGCGCCGGTATTTTGTACCAGAAGCCATATAATTAAAAGTGGAATAAAAATAGAACCCCTCATCTATAAATTTTTAGCAATTTACGCTCTGATTATAAAATAAAAAAGTAAAATTGAACAATTAGAAAGAAAGTAATGATATGAAAAACGACTAACACCTCAAAATAAATAACTGACTCCTAAATCAAAAGTAAATCGGTCATGATTTGTGCCAGCCCTTATTTCCTCACGAGCATAACCAGCCCCACAGTTTAAAAAAAACCTGCTGGCTATCTTTTGCTGATATTCAAGCTCTACTTTATTCGATTTCAAATAGTAACCAGGATTAAAAGCATATTGCTGTTCATCGGGTGAGAACCCAGTACCAACAACCAGCGAAAAATAACTATCAGCATCAGCAAGATAACGTCTCACAGTCAGGCTTGCAGACTTCGACCATCCATCTTTTCCAGGTGTCAGATATGGGCGTATTGAGAACCAATAATTTCCATAATACTTACCTATTGTTCCAGTATAAATTATCACTTTATTTGAATCGAATGCCGCAAAACGGTTGTTATCGAAATTCATATATCTAAAACCTAAAGACATTTCGAAACTGGATGGCAATTTTAAATAAGGTTCCATCGAAAACCTGGAGTACGGAAAATTCTTTTTATTGGAGATCCCCGCATTCAAATACATATAAAGACCTTTTGCAAGAGTAGGATACGCATCAAATTCTAATTGATGCCCCTCGTTGCCAAAACGCCTGGCAAAGTTATACCGGGCAGTAACAGTTCCGAATGTTTTAGTCTTCCGACCAATTGCCACAGAACCAAAACTCCATGGATCAGAATCGCTAAAGGTGTAGATCCAATAATTGAGCGTTAGCTTATTTACCATTTTATCGTTGCGGATTTTCGATAATAAGTCACCGGCTATTTTATTTGAAGGATCCGCTTGAACGAGCTGATTCAATATAGCTGATGCTTCCTGTGATTTACCCGTATAATTAAGTGCTTTCGCCTTTTTAAAAAGGAAAGAACCATCTTTTGAGTGGTAAATTAGCCCGATGTCTGCAAATTTAATAGCTTGTGAATAGTTATCGCTCATCAACTCAACATCGATCAGGGCATCAACAGCATCATAATGTCCGGCTTTCTGAATAATAACTTTATTGAGAACCAATCTTGCTGAATCATATTTACTATCCCATGCGTAGGTTCGCCCCATCAAAACAGCAGCATCCCAATAAGTACTGTCGCGAAATAAAATCTGCCGGCAAATTACCCGGGCCTCCCCCCTTTTATTATTGTAAGCCAATTCCCGGGCTTTTGAAAGCAGCGTATCTAACCTTTCGGGTTCACCTGACTTATTAGTCTGAGTTGTAATTGTAAAGCTACATAAAATACAAAAAAAGCCAAGTAAAACTATTACTTTTTTAAGCTGAGTAGTGATTGACTGCATATTACCTCCTAATTAATAATCTTTTTACACGAATTGAAACTTCATTAGGACTAAATGGTTTCGTGATATAATCATCCGCCCCAAGTTTAAATGCCTCAATAATTGTGTCCTCATTACCAAGTCTCGAAAGAACTATTATAGGCATCTTTAAATGAAGCTCATTTCTGATTGTGTTGATCAATTCAAGACCTCCAACAAAAGGCATCAAAAGATCAGTCATCACTAAATCATAATTTATTTCTCTAACCTTTTCAGTAGCCTGATTTCCATCAGTTACCACATCGACAGAATATCCCTCACTTTTAAGTTTATGTTCTATGGCCTTGATCATCATAAAATCATCCTCGCAAACGAGTATCTTCATCATATATTTTAAATTTAATAGTTTGAATAAAGAAAATAATGGCTCAAATCATTTTTTTTAAATCTTTGATACCATAATTTATTATCCGGATTGCTCTTTCCAATTCAACAAAAAGATCCAATTTTAGTTCGCATTCCATTTCAATTTTTTCAATATCCGGTATAGCTGTAAGAATTCCAACAAAAACAAGTTGGGGAAGAAGTTTATGTGCTGAAAACTTTAAACTTTTAAAATCCCCTTCTAAAGCGTTTTCTTTCATGGAACACAGCAAGCCAGGTGTGAATTCGACAAAATAAGTTATTATTTCAGTAATAAAGGCTTCATCACCATCTGCCATCTCTGTTAAATAAGTAAGATCAGGAGGAGGATAATACTGTCCATCTGTTTGTTCGTAACTTTCATTCAAATTAATCTGAGGACTTTCAGTAGACTCTGACATAATTGGAAAATTAAAAGACCATATTTAAATTATCTGGCTAATTACTGACGGCAGTGTCTTATAAATAATTTGTGTAAATTTAAAAATAATCTTATTAATTAATTGAAAAACCCTTTGCTTTTTAAAAAAATTCATTCAATTTATTCTTAAAAAAGGGCGAATTAAAACAGTTTGATCAAAAATTTAGTGTATATTAGCGCATCGGTTTTAAGCTTTGTGTTTTTTAATGTTGTTTATTAAATACCGAATTTATTCTCAAACAATATGGAAACAACTGACAGAGAAGTATTAATTGAAGCTATATCTGATTGTGCCAAAACAGACGGGTGGGCCAATCTTGCAGAAGTTGGGGTTGTCCTTCGATTAAAAGGTGTTAAATATGGCAAATTGTCAAAGTTTATTCTGAATTTTTCTGAAATCGTAGAAACAAAAGTTGATATTACGCGACAGCCACCGGTTGTATATGCCAGATTAATAATTGATTATTAGATTTACAAAGCTACATATTTTATATATGGCTTTTTTATACCATTTCTACATTATTCTGATTCAAAAATTCTCCCTTAGATGGTTGATTTCTATGAATTAACTGACCTTTTCAGATAAAATTCTATTCAACATTCACGGTGATTCATAACCATCTATCTCTATTAATAAAATCATATCCTGCCGTTTTATGAAGCAGAAATTGTACTTTTGTCGCTCATTAATCCGGAGGGAGCTTGTGTTTAGATGAAAACCCTTACATTTGATTTTATAATAGTTGGGAGCGGTCTGGCTGGTTTGCTTGCCGCATATCATGCAGCTGATTATGGCACTGTCGCGCTAATATCCAAATCAGAACTTGATATTAGTAATTCATATCATGCACAGGGAGGAATCGCGGCTGCAATTGGAGATGACGATCACCCTCGCTTTCATTTCGAAGACACTTTGATTGCCGGTCGAAATTTATGCGATCGTGATGCTGCTTCGCTTCTTGTCAACGAAGGCCTTGAAAGAGTCAAAGAACTCATCGAGAAAGGAATGGAGTTCGACAAAGATGATGCAGGAAATCTCAAATTAGGTCTCGAAGGCGGTCATTCCCGACGCAGGATACTGCATGCTGATGGTGATGCAACAGGTAAAATGATGACCAGCTTTATGCTGAAAAAAGTATTAGACAAGTCTGAAATAACTACTTTTGAGTATTGTGCGGCATTAAAAATCATTGTGGAAGAAAATGTTTGCAAAGGAATCCAAACACTTCGATACATTGACGGTGAAAATATTATATTTCTTGGCAAAGCCACTATTCTTGCTACTGGAGGACTTTCACGTCTCTATTCGCGTTCAACAAATCCATATACGGCGACCGGCGATGGTATCGCATTGGCATGGCAAGCAGGTGCGCGACTGGCTGATATGGAATTCATTCAGTTTCATCCTACTGCCCTTTCAATTCCTGGTGAAGAAGCTTATCTGATCAGCGAAGCGGTAAGAGGTGAAGGTGCACATTTGCTTGATGTGAACGGTATTCGTTTTATGCCCAACATTCATCCATTGGCAGAACTTGCTCCACGGGACGTTGTTTCATCTGCAATTTTCAAAAGGATGCAAGAGACGGGTTCAATTGTCTTTCTCAGCCTTCGGCATCTGAATAACGTAAATCTGCTCGAACGTTTTCACTCGATCGATGCACATCTTAAACCATTGGGAATAAATTTATTAGCAGATTTAATTCCAATTGCGCCAGCAGCACACTATATGGTTGGTGGTGTAAGAACAGATATTTGGGGGCAGACCAATATTACAGGTCTTTTCGCTTGTGGAGAAGTAGCTGCAACTGGAGTAATGGGAGCTAACCGACTTGCGAGCAACTCTCTTCTCGAATGTCTTGTCTATGGCAAAAGAGTTATTGAAAAAGCGAAGCATTTGAATATCATTACACCGTTGACTTTTAAACAAAAACCAATTTTGCTTTGTCAGGAAACAGATAATGAATTTCTGAAAGTAAAAAATGAATTGGCCAATATAATGAGTGATCAGGTTGGGATTGTTCGAGATGCAATTGGTCTCGAATTAGCCCTAGCACGAATTGATACAATCGCAGGAAATTACAATGAATCGGAAACGGATTACAATTACCATAAAATAATCAACCTCACAGATATTTGCCGGTTAATCACTGTTTCAGCAATAGAGCGAAAAGAGAGCCGTGGCGGACATGTCAGAATCGATTTCCCGTTTGAGATCGATGAGGAATTGCACCATATTATTCAGGAAAAAGGCAACAAAATTCAATACGAAGAAGTCCGAATACTCTGAAAACCTTATGAGCAAAGGCTTATTAATGAAGAAGAAAATCTGTCAGGGTTCCACTTAGCAATAAAAGAACAAATTATAATCAAATGAACAAAAGCAAATTAAACATTGATGCTATTAAGTCTGTCGTCGATTATGCATTAAAAGAAGATATTGGGAATGGTGATATTACAACCAATTCTCTGATTCCAATCGATTTACAAACAAAAGCAACAATGGTGGCTAAATCAACTGGTGTTATTGCTGGACTTGCTATCGCAGAATATGTTTTTCGAACTTTGGATAAGGATATAACATGGAAAACCTTTGTAAATGACGGGGATAAAGTAATTAAAGGTGATCTTATCCTCGAAATTTCAGGTTCATACCGCGCTTTATTAACCGGAGAGCGTGTTGCTTTAAATTTTTTGCAACGCATGAGTGGAATTGCCACTATGACAGCAAAATATGTAGAGGTATTAAATGATTTTAAAACCAAAATTCTTGACACTCGGAAAACAGTTCCAGGATTGCGACTTTTGGATAAATATGCGGTGATGACCGGTGGTGGAACAAACCATCGTATCGGACTTTACGATATGGTACTTATAAAAGACAATCATATTAAAATTGCCGGAGGAATAACAAAAGCAGTATTACAAGTCAAAAAGAATTTGCCTAACGGAATTAAAATCGAAGTCGAAACAACAACAATAGAAGAGGTACAGGAAGCATTAGCTGCCGGAGTGGACATTATCATGCTCGACAACATGACCAATAGCATTATGAAAGAAAGCGTCAAACTCATTGGCGACCAAGCCAAAGTTGAAGCGTCAGGTAATATGACAATTGAACGAATAAAAGAGGTAGCTGCCACAGGAGTGGATTTTATTTCAATTGGGGCACTTACACATTCAGTTGTAGCATTAGATATTAGCATGAACATCGAATCCTGACAAATTGAATTTAATCATTGACATAGGAAACAGTCAGACCAAAGTAGCAGTATTTGATACTGGTGAGATCGTGCAAATAATTTGTATGGAATCACTAAGTCCCGATCTCCTTGATGATTTAAAGAGCAAATATCCTAAATTAAATCAAGCAATTCTTTCTACTGTCGTCGAAGTTGATCCTAAAATACGAAATGAATTTAAAAAAAAATTCTCTAATTTCATTGAATTCAATCAACAGACAGCAGTACCAATCGAAAATCTTTACGAATCGAAAAAAACGTTAGGCCTCGACAGGTTAGCTGCAGCAGTTGGAGCTGTTGAATTATTCCCTGGAAAAGAGCTTTTAGTAATTGATGCGGGCACCGCAATTACTTTTGATCTGGTTGATAAAAATGGCCAATTCTTAGGAGGAAATATTTCTCCCGGTCTAAAAATGAGGTTCAATGCACTTCACAAATTTACAAATAAACTTCCCTTAATAGAGCGATCAGACACCTGGCCTGTTATTGGAAAAACAACAGAAGAGGCTATTCGTGCCGGGATTCAAAATGGGATGATCTTCGAAATTGATGGGATGATCGATCTTGTACGAAAAGATTGGCCGGATTGTCAGGTTATTTTCACCGGAGGTGATTTATTCTTTTTTGATAAAAAGTTAAAAAACACCATCTTTGTAAAATTTGAAATTACCCTTATAGGGTTAAACAGAATTCTTGAATTTAATGCTGATAAATTTTAGGGTTGCAATCGTTTTTACCACTGTTCTTATACTACTACTATCAGGGTTGAAAGTGCGGAATACAAGCAGTTCCAATTCTCAGTATTACAAACATGTAAGAATAATCGCAACTGATAATCATTTGATTAATGATAGATAGCAAAATTTCGCTTTGTCTGTTCCAGCATAACAGAGGTTTTTCAAAAGAAAATTGCACTAAAAAATACTTTTCGTGAAAAATAATAATGTTAGATTTTTTGAAATAAATAGACTCTGCAAAAATATATGCGTTGAAGTCCTCTCCATGTGGGTGGCATTGCTCCTCTTTTCATGCAGTTCAAAGGTTGCTTCGGATTTACCAGCAGATTTGATCAGCACGAAAAAGCCTCCATCGATAGAAGCAACTGATTTTCAAACAACCTTAACTGACTCTGGAATTGTAAAATATTTTCTCAAGACTCCAAAATTGCTTATTTTCGATCAGGAAAAAGAGCCATATAAGGAATTTCCCGAAGGTTTTCATCTTCAACAATTTGACCAAAATAAAAAAATAATCTCAGAATTGTCAGCCAATTACGGAAAAAACTTCGAAACTGAGCAACGATGGCTTGCAACCGGAAATGTAGTGATGGTAAATAACAAAGGTGATACCCTTCGTACTGAAGAACTGAACTACCTCATTAAGGAAGAAAAAATCTATACTGACAAATTTGTCAATATTAGGAAAGGGGATCAAAATTTTAGCGGTGCAGGAGGATTTGAATCAGATACTCAAATGACAAAGTGGATATTCAAGAAAACGAAAGGGCAAATCTATGTCAACCAGGACTAAAGTCAGGTAAATACTCATGAACGAACTGATAATTATAACGGTAACATTAATTGCTTCTGCCTTCTTTTCAGGCATGGAGATTGCTTTTGTATCGTCCGATAAACTGAGATTAGAACTTGACAAAAGCAAAAATCGTGTCAATGCCCGTATTATTACCATGTTTCTTCAAAAACCAGGTCAATTTATTGCGACAATGCTTGTTGGTAACAATATCGCACTTGTAGTTTACAGTTTGTCATTCGCCGAAGTACTCGACAAGTTAATGTCTGGTTATGGAATGAATGAATCGTTTCGTCTTTTCATTCAAACCATCATTTCGACAATGTTCATCCTTATAGTTGCTGAGTTTTTACCTAAAACAGTTTTTAAGTTTAAAAATAACCAGGCGCTTAATCTGTTATCTTTTCCTGCAGCGATTTTCTATTACTTATTTTACCCCATTACGAGTTTATCGCTCCAAATTTCAAAATTTCTTCTTAAACATTTATTGCATGCTGAAATTGGTCCGAAACAGGAACAACGCGTTTTCGGAAAGACAGATCTTGATCATTTTTTGGGAGAGATGGAAAATTTCCAGGGAATTAATCAACACGATTTTGACAATGAAATAAAACTATTTAGAAATGCCCTTGATTTTTCAAAAATTAAAATCCGTGATTGCATGGTCCCGCGACCGGAAATTGAACTTATTGAAATAAATGAGGGTATTGAGCACTTAAAGCAAAAGTTCATCGATACTGGTTATTCGAAAATTTTGGTCTTTAAGGAGAAAAGCGATAACATAATTGGGTATGCGCATTCATCAGATCTTTTCAACAATCCTCAAAACATTGAGGCCTGTCTTCGGAAAGTATCATTCGTTCCTGAAACCATGGAGGCCAATAAACTGCTTGCCAAACTCCTTCGTGAGCACAAAAGTACAGCACTTGTTGTGGATGAATTTGGTGGAATTGCCGGAATGATCACTACCGAAGATATTTTGGAAGAGATATTTGGTGAAATTGAAGACGAACATGACACACCTAATAATATTTCAAAAAAGGTAAAAGACAATCACTTTATTCTTTCGGGCCGACTTGGCGTTGACGAAATAAATGAAACGTATAATACTAATCTACAAAAAGATAACAGTTATGAAACATTAGCTGGATACCTTCTTTATCATCACCCCAGTTTCCCCAAAATAAATACCATTTTATTAATCGAAAAATACGAATTTAAAATATTGCGCTGTTCTAAAACGAGAATAGAACTCGTCGAAATGAAATTGACAGGAAGTATTTAATATTCATGAATCCTCAGTAATTCAAAGTTGAATTTTACTATATTCGTACCCTCATAAACTAAAAGTAAAAAGTAATTTTTTAAGTAACCAAATATCGATGGCAACATTACAGAAAATCAGAAACCGCGCCGGAATTGCAATTGCAATTTTTATTGGATTGGCGCTTGCAGCATTTATTCTCGGCGACTTGTTTAAATCATCAAGTTCGCTTATGCGCGGTAAGCAAATGGAATTAGCTCAAGTTGACGGGAAAACGATCACTTACCCCGAGTTTCAGGCAAAAGTGACTGAATTGGAAGAAATTTACAAAATGAATTCTGGTAAAACTTCACTTGACGCACAGACATCTGAACAAATCAAGGAACAAACATGGCAAAACATGGTGAGAAATCTCACGATGAAAGACATCTATGATGACCTTGGTATCTCTGTTAGTTCGCCAGAACTTTTTGATATGGTGCAAGGGAAGAATCCGCATGCTATCATTCAAAGTATCTTTCGCGATCCAAACACTGGAACATTGAACAGAGGTGCATTGATTCAATTTTTGAAATACCAACAATCAAACAGCACCGGCAAAGAACGTAGCTATTGGTTATTTATTGAAAACCAAATTATTGAAGAACGGTCTTTTTCAAAATATAACAACCTTCTTGCAAAAGGAATTTACGTAACAAGCGACGAAGCAAAAAGCGATCTTAAAGGACGTAATCATCAGTCAAATATCCAATTTGTTGCAAAACCATTTGCTTCAGTTTCGGATAGTGAAGTTAAGGTGACAGATGAAGAACTCAAAGCTTTTTACGAAAAAAACAAAGAAAATTACAAACAGGAAAACAACAGAAACATTGAGTACGTTTCGTTTCCTGTAGTTGCCTCTAAGGCCGATGAAGATAAGCTGATAAAATGGATAAATGATATCAAAGCCGAATTTGCGGCAGTGGAAGATCCTACCGCATTTGTAAACATCAATTCTGATGTTCCTTTTGATGCATCATATTTCAAAAAAGACGATCTTGCTCCTGAACTAGGTGTATTTGCCTTTGCTGGTAAAGTTGGAGACATCTATGGTCCATACAAGGATGGTAAAAGCTGGAAACTGGCCAAAATTCAAAAATTTGAAGAACTACCTGACTCTGTCGAAGCCCGTCATATTCTGATTCGTGTAAATTCGCAAGCAGAATTAGCTAAGGCTACCGCAACAATCGACAGCATTAAAAATCTTATTCTGGTTAAAGGTCAAAAATTTGAGGATGTTGCTCGTGCAAAATCAGAAGATACAGGATCGGCCCGAAATGGAGGAAGTCTGGGTTGGATGCGTCGCGGAATGATGGTAAAACCATTTGAAGATGCAGCATTTTTTGCAAAAGTTAATGATCTACAAGTTGTTAAAACTCAATTCGGACTTCATCTGCTTCAGGTAATCAACCGTGGTAAAACAGCTCCTAATGTACAGTTGGCTGTAATTAATCGTTTGATAGAACCGAGCAGCCAAACATACCAGGCAACTTATACCGCCGCATCGAAGTTCGCAAGTGAAAATCAGGATGTAACAAAATTCAATACAGCTATTGCTGCGCAAGGATTGAACAAAAAGATTGCAAATATTCGCGAAAACGATAAAGAAATTGCTGGATTACAAAATTCGCGAGTATTGATTCGTGCCTCATATAAAGCTAAAACAGGATCACTCATTTCAAGTACTGAAGGAACTCCCATATTTGAGCTTGGCGATCAGTTTGTTATTGCTACAATGACAGGTGAACAAGAAAAAGGAATCGCTGAATTTAGCACTATTAAGCCTCGTGTAGAACTTGAAGTTAAAAAAGAGAAAAAAGCACAACAGCTAATCGAAAAAATGTCAGGAAAAAACGATCTTGGTCAGTTGGCTTCCAGTCTTGGAGTTACTGTAGGTGAGGCACAGAATATTAATTTTGAATCTTCTTCAATTCCAGGAGTCGGATTCGAACCCGCCATCGCTGGTGCTGCGACAGCACTTGAAGCAAATCAGGTTTCAAAACCAGTTGCTGGAAATAGCGGAGTGTTTGTGGTAAAGGTAACAAGCGTAAGTCAGGGTACCGATCAGGATGTGAAAGCAGACAAACAAAGGCTGGCAGCATCAATTAACTATCGTGCAAACATGGTAGCATTCGAAGCATTACGAGAAAATGCAAAAATAGTTGACAAACGCTCAAAATTTTATTAATCAGATAATATTCATAAAAAAAGCCGCTGTTCAAGCGGCTTTTTTTATGAATATTACTTTATCTATCTCATCTCCTAATTGATGATTCTCTGACAACAAGTTTTGTTTTCATCTCAATTGATTTAGGAGGAAAACCCATATTTTCAGTCATTTCAAAAAAGAGATTGGCAGCAGCCCTTCCCATATCATTTGTTGGATGCATTACTGACGTGAGCATCGGATTAACAACAGTGGCATGAAACTCATCAGTAAAACCAACAAGCAAAATATCTTTCGGAACAGATAAACCGGATTTTCTGATTTCCTTCATTGCTGCAAATACAACTGTGTCATTAATACCAAAGATGGCATCGGGCGGAGTGGGAAGCATTAAAAGTCGCAATGTTGCAGCTGCAGCAGATGAAGGACTTAAATCACACGTTTCAAGATATTCAGGAATAAATTTAAGTCCACAATCAGCTAAACCTTGCAAATATCCCAACCTCCGTTCATCCGAAATATTAAGATATTCAGGGCCCGAAATATAAGCTATCCGTTGGGCCTTATTCTCAAAGAAATGGTATGTTATTCCTCGGGCCGCTTCAAAATTATCTGCCGTAACAGTTGGAACTTTATCTTTAAGACACACTCTATCGAAAAACACCAAAGGTATCTCTGCGTCAATAATCTGTTCGAAATGAGAATAATCAGTTGTCTCCTGCGAAAGACATACTATAAAACCTTCAACCCTTGCCTTCATTAGGTTCTCAATATTCTCTTTTTCTTTGAGATACGACTCATTTGAAGGTGAAACAATCACAAAATACCCTTTTTCTTTTGCTACTTCTTCTATACCAGAAATGACAGAAGAGAAGAAATGTGTTACCAGGTCTGGAACAATTACGCCAACCATTTTGGTTCGCTGCTTTAACAAACCCATGGCCATGGGATTTGGCGAATAATTGCGTAATCCTGCCAACTCCTTTATCCTGATAATCATTTCGTCACTGATGTCAGGATGATCTCTGAGTCCTCTGGACACTGTCGAGATCGAAACTCCAAGTTCTTTTGCAATATCTTTAAGTGATATCCTACGTTTGACCATTTTCTTGATTATTATTGAAGGAAACTTTTTTAAGTAATACGAATAAATAAGCGTCGCGTTCTCATTCATCAAATTCATCGACCAATTGCGAAAAAAATGTCACGAAATTCACATTTCTTCGCGTCAACCGCGGGATTCACCGATTACTTAAAATTTACTTTCACCACACCAGCTTCGGTCTTTGTGTAATGTTTCTGTAATCTTTCTGTAAAGTTCCTGTAATATAGATTACAGAATCATTACAAATAAGTATCACAAACCTTATTTAAACTACAAGGAAGGTATTGCTAATAGAAATACGGCATCATATCCCGGCAATTAAATTATATGCATTAATAGTTTCGAAATTAATCAAAAATTCGGATTTCCTCCAAACCATCATATGACGATTATAGTGAATGAAAGATAATCCAAAAGTCACAAATTCAAAGTTTGTTCATGTTATAAAACATTTTATTCATCCGCAATGCTTTGCGCTAACCTTTGCGGAGGAATCATCATAAAATGGAGGAAAATGATATTGTATTTTTTGTAAATTTGTATCAATTACTTCTGGAAATGTGATAATTAAACCAATAATTGTTGACTGAAAATTAATTCATGATCGCAAAAAAGAATTTGAATTATACCGTTTGAAAGTTGTATTGGTTCATCTGGTTCAACGCCGTCATGAAACCTTTCGAAGGTAAATAAATTAAAGTCGCGCATAAATAAAGACACAAAACATTTAATAAATGGAATCTACAAAAGGAATCGAAACTCACAAACAATTCGGGAGAACGGGTTTTACAGTTCCTCCTATCATTTATGGAACCAGCTTTATGGGCAACTTGTATCAGGAGTTGTCCCCCGAAAAGAAGCTTGAAATCATGAAAAAATGGTTTGATGTTTCGGATACCGTACCTATGATTGATACCGCCGGGAAATACGGCGCTGGCCTTGCACTTGAGGTAATCGGTCAAGGGTTGAAAAAAATGGGAATTGATAAGAACGATATTATCATCAGTAATAAACTTGGTTGGTATAGGATACCGCTCACTACAGAAGAACCCACCTTTGAACCCGGCGCATGGGTCAACCTCAAATATGATGCTGTTCAAAAGATCAGCTATTCCGAAATACTGGAGTGTTGGAAACAAGGCTGCGAATTGCTTGGCGGATATTACAAACCACAGGTAGTGTCAGTTCACGATCCCGACGAATATCTGTTTGCGGCAACCGATCCAAAAGATCGTACTAAAAGGCTGAAAAATATTATAGGCGCCTACAAAGCTTTGTTCGAACTGAAGGAAAAAGGTGAAGTGAAGGCAGTTGGTATCGGAGCCAAAGATTGGCTTACCATCAAAGAATTATACGAATACGTGAAGTTCGATTGGGTGATGTTTGCCAATAAGCTCACCCTTTACCACCATCCACCCGAAATTGTCACTTTTATTGAGAAGATTCACAATGAAGGTGTTGGTATCATCAATTCGGCTATATTCAATGGAGGATTCCTAACTGGAGGTGATTTTTTCGACTATCGGAAAGTAAATCCGCAATCAATTGAAGATCAAAAACTGCTGGTATGGCGCGAAAAATTTTATGAAATATGTGCGGAGTTCAATATCCTTCCAGGTGATGCCTGCCTGAAGTTTGCCATTGCAATGCCTCAAATAAGTGCTATCGCATTGAATCCAAGCAAACCATCTCGCATCAACCGCAATGTCGATCTTTTAAACATTGACTTACCAACAGAATTCTGGATAAAACTAAAACGGAATGGAATCATACATGACCAATTCACTTATCTGCCATGATCATCGATTCACACCATCATTTCTGGAAATATAATCCCGTGGAATACGACTGGATTGATGATTCAATGAAAGTTATCCGCAAAGATTTCCTTCCTAAAAATCTTGAACAAACCATCCGTGAAGCAGGAATTGATGGGGTTATTTCGGTTCAGGCACGGCAATCGGTTGAAGAGACCGACTGGTTATTAGAGATGGCCACTCAAAACAAATTTATAAAGGGTGTAATTGGATGGCTTCCTTTGATAAATGATGACATTGAGGTTGATCTTGAAAAATATTCCGGCAAAAAGTTGCTAAAGGGACTTCGTAATGTGATTCAAGGGGAACCCGATCCGAAATTTATGCTTCGAAAGGATTTCAACAGAGGTATTTCATCACTGAAAAAATATTCATTGGCTTATGATATCCTTATCGTTGAACGACAATTACCAAATACGATCCGGTTTGTGGATCAGCATCCTGAACAGGTATTTGTACTCGACCATATAGCGAAACCGTTGATTGGCAAACATGAACTATCGCCGTGGAAAAAGAATATACAAAAACTTGCAAAACGTGAAAATGTAAATTGTAAGATATCGGGAATGGTTACCGAAACGGATTATCAGAACTGGACACCTCAACAGCTCCAACCCTATTTTGATGTTGTTCTTGAAGCTTTCGGCGCTGATCGTTTATTATTTGGCTCCGACTGGCCTGTTTGTCTGGCGGCAACATCTTATTTAAATTGGTTGAATTTAGTTCTGAAAAACATCACATCATATTCTGAAACCGAGCAAGCTAAAATAATGGGTGAGAATGCTGTAAGGATATATCAGTTAGAAACTAATGATGTTTTACGACACAATGTAAGCAGTTGCCAAGTGAATAAAAAATGAAAATGAAATACAAAAAGATTCAAAATGAAAGCAATCCAAATAATTACACCAGGGAAAATACAAATCGTTAATCGCGCTATTCCAGTAGTAGGCAAAAGTGATGTACTGTTAAAAATCAAATATGTAGGCTTCTGCGGATCAGATCTTAGCACTTTTATGGGTAAAAATCCAATGGTCGAATATCCCCGAGTTCCAGGACACGAAATTTCGGCCATAATTGAATCTGTTGGAGAAGAAGTTCCGTATAATTTCAAAAAAGGACAGGCAGTTACGGTTGTTCCCTATACAAATTGCGGACAATGTTCGTCGTGCAAGAAAGGAAGATTCAATGCTTGCCGTTCCAACCAGACACTGGGTGTTCAACGCGACGGAGCGATGCAGCAGTTTATTACTGTTCCATGGCAGAAACTAATCTCTGATGATCATCTTTCGTCGAAAGAACTTGCAATGGTCGAACCGCTAACAGTCGGTTTTCATGCGGTTGATCGTGGACGCGTTACAGACATCAATATAGTGATGATATTTGGTTGCGGGATGATTGGTTCGGGAGCAATTATACGTGCGGCCTTGCGCGGTGCAATAGTGATTGCTGTTGATATTGATGATCAGAAACTCGAACTTGCACAAAAGATTGGAGCAACCCATGTAATTAATTCGAAAACTACTGATTTGCATAATACTTTACTGGAAATTACAAACGGACATGGACCTGATGTGATCATTGAAGCAGCGGGCAATCCAATTACTTACCAGTCAGCTTTGGAAGAGGCAGCCTTCGCAGGCCGGATGGTTTGTATCGGATATGCAAAGGATGATGTCAGCTTCGCAACCAAACTGTGGGTGCAGAAAGAGATTGACATATTGGGTTCGCGTAATGCGACTCCTTCGGATTTCGAGGCCGTTATCAATTATCTTAGGCAAGGCACTTTCCCTCTTGACGAAATGATCACACAAATTATTGAACCTGAAGAAGCAGCAGTTGCCGTTGCAGAATGGGCTTCTAATCCCGCAAAAGTCATGAAGATACTGGTAGAATTTTAAACCCAATAATACATTAATAACATGAAGAAAAACATTCAAAAATCAAGCTATCTGATGCTTTTAGTTTTTGTATTGAGTATTGTTACCGGAAATAACAAGTTGTATGCACAAACATTTACACCGACTGATGAATCGTTTAAACTGTATCAATATCCAGAATGGTTTCGCGATGCAAAATTTGGGATCTGGGCACACTGGGGACCACAAGCAGTTCCACGTCAGGGTGATTGGTATGCACGACAAATGTATGAAGAAGGTAGCGCCGATAATAAATATCATGTTGCCCATTACGGACATCCTTCAAAATTCGGTTATAAAGATATCATTCCATTATGGAAGGCTGAACGCTGGAATCCGGAACAGTTGATGGCGCTTTATAAAAAGATTGGCGCTAAATACTTTGTGAGCATGGGAACACATCATGATAATTTTTTCCTTTGGAATTCAAAAATTCATTCATGGAATGCAGTGAATATGGGTCCTAAGAAAGATATAGTCGGTCTTTGGCAGAAGGCAGCCAAGAAAGAGGGATTACGTTTCGGAGTATCGGAACATCTTGGAGCCAGTTATACATGGTTTCAGACAAGCCGTGGCGCCGATAAATCGGGCCCAATGGCAGGAATACCTTATGACGGAACAAATCCCGCATTTGAAGAACTATATCATCCAAAAACTACTCCCGACGATAAAGCATGGCTCACACACAATGCCGAAAATCAAAAGAACTGGTTAGCTTGTATCACCGAACTGATCGATAATTATCAGCCGGACCTACTTTATTCGGATAGTGAACTCCCTTTCGGAGAAGTTGGAAGAACAATGCTTGCCCATTACTACAACCAGGACAAGACGAAAAACAGAGGCAAACTCGAAGCAGTTTACACCTGCAAAATGAATCCATCAATGGGTCGTTGGGTGCAGGATCTTGAACGCGGCGCAATGGATTCGATCAATCCGTATCCATGGCAGACTGATACTTCAATCGGTGACTGGTTTTATCGCACCAGACAGAAATACATGACAGGAAGTGAAGTGATACAAATGCTTGTTGACATCGTAAGTAAAAACGGAAATCTTCTGCTTAACGTCGTTCAAACACCGGAAGGTGATCTTGAGCCTGATGTGTTAGCCATTCTTGATGTTATCGGCAAATGGACACCTGCAAACGGAGAAGGAATTTATGGAACACGTCCCTGGAAAGTTTATGGGGAAGGTCCTTCGACACAAAAGAACCAGGCAAAAGGTCAATTTGGGGGAGTTAAAGATGTAAGACCTTATGGAAGTTCCGATATTCGATTTACAACCAAAGGTGAAACATTATATGCCTTCTGCATGAGCACACCAACAGTAGATATCAAAATCACATCACTTGGTAAGAGTTCCAAATTGAACGATAAAGCGATTACTTCAGTTAAAATTCTTGGCAGTGATGAGAAATTATCCTGGAAACAAGAAGCTGATGCGCTTATTATCACAAAACCCACAAAATTACCAGAATGGGAGGTAGTAACATTTAAGATTGAATTCAAAAAGTAATTAACTACCGTCTGCAATATGGCGATTTATATAATGGATTAAAAAAGTTAAGGCAATTTCTCTAAATCGGAAATTCGAAATAAAACAGGAAATCCGGAATACCCGTATGATTACTCAAAGGTAATTGATACGGGTATTCTTCTGCAAAAAAGAATGGCACTGGTGAAAGAAAAAGAGAGCGATAAGAAGGTGGAAAAATTAATGTTGTAACATTTCGAGACAATAGACGTAAGGAATAAAAACCATAAATAAACTACGAATCTTAAATTTTGATTGTCTATTTCTCTGGTTTTTAAATACAACATTCTTATCCACTTAAAAAAAATTCTTATGGCAGAATTCACCGCAGCTTTTCAGTTGGTTATAGCCCATGAAGGTGGTTATAACAATGATCCGGATGATCCGGGAGGCGAAACCTATAAAGGTGTTGCCCGCAAGATATTCAGCAAATGGGATGGCTGGCTAAAAATAGACATTCTGAAACGACAGTCAGGCTTTCCAGCCAATCTCGACAAAGATGTCGATCTCCAACAAGATGTTATGGACTTTTACCGGGTTAATTTCTGGGACAAAATGAATGGGGATAACTTTACTAACCAAGAGATTGCCGAATCGATCTTTGATTTTGGAGTCAATGCAGGGATTGGGACAAGCGTATCACTGGCTCAGATGGTGGTGCAGGCAGATCCTGATGGTGTTCTTGGACCACAGTCAATTGATGCCATTAATAATTTTAATCCGGAGCATTTTATAGCAGCTTTCACAGTAGCTAAAATTGCTCGCTACATCAGTATTGTAAAGAAAAGACCAACCAGCCAGAAATATTTCTACGGTTGGGTTCGTCGGGCACTTGGTGAAAACTAAAAACTATTAGCTATGTCATTTCTAACAGATCTTTTTTCCGGCGGAGCCGGTTCAATTGTCGATTCGGTTGGTAAGGTGCTCGACAATGTTATTACTACAAAGGAGGAGAAAATGCAACTTGAAAACGAACTTCGCAAGTCGGAGATTCAGTTTCAGCTTGATTTTAAAAAGCTCACTAACGAAGAACAAAAAATGTTCCTGGATGATATCAGTAGCGCCAGACAACGAGAGGTTCAAGTACAAACAAGCGAAAATGCTACAAAACTTGGCAAAAATGTCGCATCGTTTTTAGCTTTAGGAACAGTAGCATTAACTTTAATTCTTTTCTCAGCACTTATTTTTATTCCCAATTCAAACCTTGGTGATAAAAAAGAGGTAATTCTTTATATACTTGGAGTTCTGAGTGCCACACTCACTCAAATTTATAGTTATTACTTCGGATCATCAGCGGGAAGTGCCGCAAAATCGCAAACACTTGCGAATATTACAGATAAGATGACGAACTAAATGAATATCAAAGCCCGTTTCTGAATAAGGAGCGGGCTTTTTTTATGTGCTGATTTCCGTAGAAGCGATGACCTAAAGTAGAATTGATATACTTTCCTATATCGTATATCCCATCCATATTTATCCCAATAATGCGACAATTATTCCAAGATATCATTCATTGGTGTCTCGTAAATGTACAGTGATCGTTGAGAGGCAAGCAATGACGTATGAGAAGCAAACAATGATGTCTGAGAAGCAAGCAACGACATCTGAGAAGAAAACAATGATGTCTGAGAAGAAAACAATGATGTCTGAGAGGCAAGCATTGATGTCGGAGAGGCAAACAATGATGTCTGAGAGTCAAACAATGATGTCTTAGAGGCAAGCAATAACATCTGAGAGGTAGGCAATAACGTCTGAGAGGCAAACAATGATGTCTGAGAGGCAAACAATGAGTCAAAAATGATGATGATGGTGAGGTAAACAATGAAATTATTGGAGGTAAAAAAATATCAGCGAAGCCTTCAATAATATTGGAAATGAGCTGATGGAGATTTTCTATGGTATATTTATTAAAAAACATGAGACTGTTCACGCAACTGTGTCTGCAAGGAATAAAAATTAAATTTGCAGACCATGATAGAAACGAAAGAAAAGGAA
>Ga0118677_10003617_pt1 | contig 29017 bp, 27 predicted proteins | sample AliMusrvi5mmetaG_FD_86154 | JGI IMG/M metagenome (GOLD analysis project Ga0118677, IMG submission 86154) | reverse complement strand
TTACAAGACAATTAACCATCGGGCATAAGTACCATTATATTGATATTAAATGGATTATCTGAAAAAAACCGGGAAGGAACCGGATGAATTCCGGGATCATGAGCAGGTTGTTGACGGGTTAGTGTTTAATGAAGAAAAATTCGCAAAACTCACCCAATCATTCCTGGATATTGTCTTCATCCTGGATGAAAAGGGACACTGCATCTTTTTCAATGACAAAATGGAATCGCTTCTCGGTTATAAATCGGAAGAGGTCGTAGGTAAGCCATTTTCAAATTTGATGCCTGTCATTGAAATTCCAAGGTGCAGGACTCAACTGGACAACATCTTCAACAATAAAGATGTTTTTGAATTTCACACCCGGATCTGTCATAAAAAAGGACACCTTGTTGATGTTGAGATCAATGGTAACCTTACGAGGTACAAAGGAGAACCGGTAGCACAGGGGACTATCAGGGACATTTCCGAACGTAAACGGATTCAGAATGCGCTCGAGGAGAGCCTGAGAAGCTACAAAGGGTTGTTCGACTCGGTTTCCGATGCCATTTATATCCACAAGGCCGACGGGGTGTTTATTGACGTGAACGCAGGAGCAACGATCATGTATGGCTACTCGCGGCATGAACTCATTGGCAGGAATCCTGAAATGGTATCCGCATCCGGAATGAATGACCTGAAGCAGGTTTCATCACTCATGCAGAAAACCATGCTTACCGGGAAGCCTGAGCAGATAGAATTCTGGGGCATGCGCAAAAATGGGGAAATTTTCCCCAAGGAGGTTATCTTTCACAAGGGAAAATATTTTGGAGAGGATGTGATCATCACCACCGCCCGAGATATCACCGAACGCAGGCGCGCAGAACAGGCATTGCGCGAAAGCGAAGCCAAATACCGCATTCTTGCCGAAAAAATGCATGATATAGTCTGGATACTGGACCTTGATTTGAAGCTTGTCTATGTAAACCCTTCAACGGAATTTACCCTGGGCTTTACAAGGGAAGAGAGGATGTCTATGAGGATCGATGAATGCATGGTTCCTGAGTCGCTTGATTATGCCATGCAGAAGCTGATAAACGAAATTGTTTTGAACCAGGATGGAAAGGCCGACAAAGACAGGGGCGTCCTTCTCGAACTGGAATATTACCATAAAGACGGCTCTACCCGCTGGCTTGAGCAGAGCATCAATGGTATTTACGATGAAAACGGTGAACTGACAGAAATCATGGGTGTTGCCAGGGACATCACCGAACGTAAAAAAGCAAAGGATGTTTTGCACCAATACGGGGAGGGTAGAAGTAACTATTCAACTTCCTGAACATGACCATCGACCACAGGAGAATATATCCCCTGAAACAGGGTGAAGCAGAACCAGGTCCTGTTGTTTACTGGATGCAGCGCGATCAACGCTCTACCGATAATTGGGCGTTACTGTATGCCCAGGAACAGGCGGTTGCACTGGAGCAACCTTTGGTAGTGGTATTTTGCCTTGTTTCAGACTTTCTCGGGGCTTCCATCAGGCAATATGGCTTCATGGTAGCCGGACTTGCCGTGACGGCCCGAAAACTTGCCAGGTTTAATATCCCTTTTATCCTCTTACAGGGGTTGCCGCAGGATGTTCTGCCGCGGTTCCTTGTAGAACATGGTGCCGGGATGCTCATCACCGACTTTAACCCGCTCCGTGTAACCATGAATTGGAAGCAGAGGCTGGCTGAACGTGTCGACATCCCTTTTCATGAAATAGATGCGCACAATATCATCCCCTGCAGGTTTATTTCAGATAAAGCGGAATATGCCGCCTTTACACTGCGAAAAAAGACAGAACGTCTCTTGCCGGAGTTTCTTACCGGGTTCCCTTCCTTGGTAAAGCATCCTTATTCTCACGATTTCCCGGAAATGGTTGCGACCGATTGGACAGATGTCATGAAGTCGTTGAAGGTTGATATGAAAGTTGCTGAAATTGACTGGCTTGAGCCGGGGGAGCGCGCAGCCGGTGAAGCCCTTCTAAACTTTACAGGCGACAGGCTGGACCATTATGCTTCCGACCGGAACTTTCCTGAAAAGAATGGCCAGTCGGGGCTATCTCCTTACCTCCATTTTGGCCATCTTTCGGCCCAGCGGCTTGCTCTCGAGGTTCAGCGCTTCAACGGGAATCCTGACTCCAAAAAAGCTTTTCTGGAGGAGTTGGTCGTACGTCGCGAACTGGCCGACAATTTCTGCCTTCATAATGCCAACTATGATCGTTTCAGCGGTTTTACCCCCTGGGCCCGGGCATCCCTGGACAGGCATCGCGATGATCCCCGGGAATACATTTATTCACCGGAGGAACTCGAAGAAGAGAGAACCCATGATCCACTATGGAATGCAGCTCAACACGAAATGGTATCCACCGGTAAGATGCATGGCTTCATGCGCATGTACTGGGCCAAGAAAATCCTCGAATGGACTTCTTCACCGGAAGAGGCTATCGAAACTGCCATATACCTGAACGATAAATATGAACTGGACGGACGCGATCCGAATGGTTATGCAGGAATTGCATGGTCCATCGGGGGTGTACACGACCGTCCATGGGGCGAACGAAGCATCTTTGGAATGATCCGTTACATGAATTACAACGGCTGCAAAAGAAAATTCGATGTTGAAAAGTATATTCTAAATCACAAATCGTCAATCGTAAATCGTAAATCGTAAATCGTAAATCGTAAATCAATTTGCCCGTCTTATGCCTGAAAACACCTGCGAATGGCCCACCCGGGATCCGCTGATGATCCGTTACCACGATGAAGAGTGGGGAGTTCCCCTGCACGATGATCAGAAAATTTTCGAGTATCTTGTCCTGGATGCCTTCCAGGCAGGTTTGAGTTGGAAAACCATTTTACACAAGCGGGAGAACTTCCGGAAGGCGCTCGATAACTTTGATGCGAACAGGATTTCAGAATATGGCGAACAGGATTTCACCAGGCTGATGTCGGATGCAGGAATCGTTCGCAACAAGGCAAAGATTCTCGGCACCATTCAGAATGCAAAGTGTTTCCTTGAGGTTCAAAGGGAGTTTGGAACATTTGACAGATATATCTGGCAATTTACAGGCGGGAAAACCATTTTCAACAGGTTGAACAGTCTTGCCGCGATGCCGGTCTCCTCTGCCGAATCGGAAGCCATGAGCAAAGACCTCAGGTTAAGGGGATTTAAATTCGTGGGAAGCACCATCTGTTATGCCTTTATGCAGGCCGCCGGAATGGTCAATGATCATCTCACGGGCTGCCAAAGATATGAAGAACTGACAAGGATATAGCAACACTGCCAATCGTCAATCGTCAATCGTAAATCGTCAATGGAACCCCTATTCCTTCGGCAGTTTCGGCTTCACGATTGTAAACATCCTGTTGATGTTGAATCCGAGGAAAATATCGCCATTTGACCATTTTCCGCGGGTGTCGGTGTAGATGGGTTGTTCATATTCCCCGTAGGAGTTGGTCATGAAAATCTGGAAAACATGTCCGCCGGTTTCAATATCAACTCCCACAGAAAGCGAGTTATAAGCATTTGTCGAAACAACCTGGCCCTTGAAAAGGTAACTATACTCCACATTGACTGAGACCCGCTGGCTTAGTTTAACACGGCCGCCGGCACTCAGGTTGAAAATGTCGTTTTTATCATCAGAATTCGGAACGATGTTTTTATGAACATACGAAGGGGTGATCTGGAGCGACACACTGTTCCCGAATTTACGGGCTATCATTACCTGGAAGTCATAGGTAAGACGGGAGGAGAAATAATTGGTCCGCGTTGGATCTGACCATTTGGTTGTATAGACGGCTGCATTGCCATAAAGGTCGATGGTAACAGGTACGTTTTTTGCTCCTTTGCACTGGCGGAGTATTTTAACCTTGGCCGACCCGTCCCAGGTGTTTTTATCTGTGTTGATTGCCACGGCTAGGCCCAGCCATTTGGTCACTCCATACTCAACAGCGAGCCTGATGCTGGCCTGCTTGAGCCCGTAGAGGTTTTCATAACCGGTATTCAGCGCTCCGAAATGGTGCGTGATCAGGAAATTCAAATTTCCGGCCGGGGCTGTTTCAATCGATTGCCCGATGATTATGTGTGTTGATTTGAATGTGGCGGTAGTATAATCCACGGTGGGTTTTTCATTCTTATCCATCATTGACAGCAGGTCATCCTGGCCTTTGGCAGAGGAGGCGAACATTACCCCGGTTAATGCGAGCAGTAAAAGTAATTTGTTATTCATGTTACATATTTGCTTTGTCCAATGTTATGTCAACTGTCACTTCAATCGTTTTGGAAATATTATTTCCAACGTTGCCTGGGATGGTGATTTTATAATCACCAACGGCGATGTTGAATTTTGCCTTGCCGATGAACTTTCCCTGTTTCATTTCAAAAGTACCTTTTTCCTTGACATCCTGGGATACCCCGTGCAATGTAAGTTTTCCCTCGACATTTACGTCGTATATCCCATCTTTTAATGCGTTTACATCTTTGATATTGATCACTTTTCCGACAAAAGTAGCGGTGGGATATTTATCGGATTCAACATAATTCTCATTGAAATGCTCCTGCATGAGGGCCTTTTCAAATTCAAAGGATTTCATAAGCACTTTAAAGACAAAACCGCCTGTAGCGAGATCAAGCACACTGTTCACCTGCCGGTTATGCGCCTCAATTTTTTCCAATGGAGAAGCCGAGTAGAACTTGATGTAACCTGTCTTGGTTATGTACTTCTGAGCGCCTGCAGAAAGTGCAGTCAGCAGAAGCAGGGAAAGAAAAATTGATTTGATGCGCATGGTTTTAGGTTTGTTTATTGGTTGATAATTGAACATTTCTCCAGGATTAAATCGGTCTCATTGTACCCGGTACAATAGCCCTTTACCTTAACCTCACCGTCAGGCTGCAGTTTGTTGGCCGCGTCATTGAACTTATGCAGCATTGTGCAGCGGATTCCCTCATCGCCAAAATCGCCCTGGTTGAATACAAAAACAGCCGTAACAAGAGAGTCAACGGTTTCGACTTTGCTGAGATTGCCCGTAATGGCAATTACTTTACCATTATATTTGGCGGAAGCGGCAGCCTTGTTGCTTTTGTATGCCTGGTATAGTTCCCTGGCGGAAACAGTGAACGCGGCTTCTGCCTTCTCATAATCCGGGTGTTGCTTGTTATAAACAAACTTATAAACCAGGAGCATTGCGATCAATCCAACCACAACCAATCCAACTACTATCTTAACCCATGTTTTCATTGAAAAAAAATTAAATGCACCAGAAAAACCTTTCGTAATTTTTAATTCGTAATTTTTAATTCTTAATTATTCGGACTGCCTGCATCAACCCATTTTTTAATCTTTGCAAGGTCACAAACCGAAAGTTTATCTCCTCCCTTGGGCATCGGATCACCTTCCCAGTTAACATCGGCCCAAAGTTGTCCGGTTTTGGCAACAATGCTGAGACCATCATAATTGCTGGTGACCACACTCCCCGACGGATTTCCGGCACTGTGACAAATATTGCAATTTGCCACCATGATGGGGGCAATTGATCCGGAATAGGTCATCACCCCGATGGTGTCACAATTGCCTTTTGTCGGATATAATTCATTTTCTTTATCATAATAGCATCCCGATAATGTAAAGCTGAACAGGAAAATGATGGTAGTCAGGCGGATAATGTTTTTCATACTGCTTTCGTTTGGATTTCCGACGGGGTTTTTATTTGCTTTTGGAGGCGCAAAGGTATGTATAATAATTGAATTGTTTTTTTGGTTAGTTTTGTTGTTTGAACATTCACAATCGTTCCGGCGCTTTGCCCGAACGAAGTCGGTGAGCTGATAACAGACAGATGAACCCATTCCTGGACTACACGGAAAAAAAATGGCTAAACAGAACCGGTGAGCAGATTGATATCACCATGTATAACGGGAAATACCAGGTTGTCCAGGGAACAGTGCCATTGCTGACATTTCATGGCAAGGAGTATCTCCTCGGATCTGAAAGGCTGGCACACCTGTTCATCACAGACCTGATGTACATGGAATTTGCAAAGGAACCCCGGATTTCCGCACCATTGTTGTATGCTTTTCAGAAGGATGTTTTTGAATTAACAGGTGATCCGTTTTTGGGCGAATGGGATAATTTGCTTGTTGTCGACCCGTTTGTCACACTCAAAACAACAGGAAAGTTTAATTTCCACCCTTTCAGTCCCGACGATGACCTGTTTTCATTTGCTTTCGTTTCCTTTTCAGCACTGGTCAGGTCGATCAATGAGTTTGTCAATTCAACCATGAGCGAGGTCATTGTTCAGGAAACGGATGCACATCCGTTTCCTGAATTGCTTCGGCTGAGCTATGCCCGGCTTTCCGTCGAAAAGAAGGTTGCGGTTCAGGCATTGAGTGGTTTGCATCATTCGGGTATCGTGTTGCCCCTGGTCCTCATTTCTGGAGTCATCACTCCGCTTGAGTATGCCAAGGGATTGATAGCTTTGAAAATAAAGGAACCCGGACAGATGCCGGAGATTCTCCCCGATATCACTCATGTTCAGGATTACCTGGAATGTCTTGAACAGCGAACCGATGCCGGCCGCCATGCCGGGTTGATCATCCGGGAGGGAGAAAATGAAACCATTGAATTTAAATCGACCCTGCGGTGGGATATCCGGGCGGGTAAAACCAACCAGGCCGTGGAGCGGGCCTCCCTGAAAACCATTGCGGCCTTTCTCAATTCAACCGGGGGCACCCTGTTGATCGGGGTGCGCGACGATGGAAGCATCGAAGGCATCGAAAGCGATAAATTCGTGAATGAAGATAAATTCCTGTTGCATCTCTGGACCCTGATCCGGACTTGCCTGGGAAGGGATGTCAGTCCTTATATCCGCACTACCCTTGAGAAAATGGATGAAAAAACAGTCTGCATGGTTCATTGCAAAATGTGCAACCGTCCTGTATTTCTGCGCCAACCGGGGGCTGATGAAGCATTTTACATCCGCGTGGGCCCCTCGAGCAATGCCATGGATATCAGTGAAGCGCTAAAATATATTGAAGATCATTTCAACGGCAGTTGAAATTTTACCATCCCGGCGTACCAAAACCCGATGATGGTCTCCAGGAATCATTCAGGAAGGGATTGCGGGTAAAAGGATTCGCATAATAAGGGTTTGTCCCCTCCGAATACCGGAACCCGGCCTGAATCAAAATATGTTCTCCAATCTTGTAACTCATATTCAGGTTTATGCCCTGGGCTCCCCTGGACGAAACAGGATTGAACGGATTATAGGGCAATGGGTCCGCGGTGACCGGAAATTGCTTGTAGGCTGAACCGTATATGGTAAGGCGTTTATTGACCAGGTATTGCCCGTCAATAAAGATCATGCCGCTGGTAAAACTGCCATTACCGGAACCGGACGTTGCCTGCTCACTTTGGAAGGATGACCTGGCTTTGAAATAATTGGTCTGGACAACACTGATTCCGCCGCCGATGCTGAGCCGCTTGTTCAGATTGTATGAAAACCGGGGAGTGATATAGGTACTTAAAGCAGAACCGAAGCCGGAAAAACTGGTAAATTCAGATCCCAGCGTTACATTGTAGTTGATTTTCTTTGGTTGCAAAAAATGTCCGCCGTCCTGGCTGAAAGTAGTGTCATTCCGCAGAACCTGGCAGAACACCTGGGTCACCAGGAAGAACAGTAAGAAAAATGTTGTTAGTCTTTTCATATTGCGGAGGCAAAGTTAACCATTCTCTGTTAGTTTCGCTGCCGGGTTCAGTGTGAAAAATGTTAAATTTTCTGTAAAATTCATCTGCAGGATTTTCAGCAGCATGAAACGCACCAGTATATTTTCTGCTTTTTTCCGGGTAACTCCGGCAAGCCTTATGAATTTTGATAAAGTGATCGAAGGGTTGTTTTCCAGGTACTCAAGAAGAAACTTTTCGGGATCGGTAAATTTGAGATAAACGCCACTCGGAGCATTTTCAAGTCTCCATACGCGCATCAGGATCCTGTTTACGAGGAAATTCTGATCTTTTACCCGGTGGTAGGCGAGCCAGTTTCCCTCTTTCTGTTGCGCCAGGTGCGGGCGGCTGACGCTTTTTGGGATGATGACTTCAAGGATGGTCTTTTTATTCAGGTTCCACTCTTTAACGGTGAACTCAATGGCAGGTTTACAGTACATTTTTGCCGCGGCTTCGACCATATAATACTCTTCCTCCGACCGCACCCCGGCAAGTATGCCATTGTCTTTTACTCCAACAAGCAATCGTCCGCCGTCGGTATTTGCAAAAGCTACCAGTGTCCGGGCAATTTTGTGTGCATCCGAAATTTCAAATTTAAAATCAAGCTGCTGGTGCTCTCCCTCTGCGATCAGTTTGGTAATATGGTGCAACATCAGATGAAGGCAATATTTTTCCGGGCAGTAATTTTTTCACAGTAATGACACCGGAGTTTCAGGTCTTTCTTGTCGATCACTGTGAATCGTGTGGTAATATCTTCATTGTTGGTAATACAGTTTGGATTAAAACATTTCACGATGTTTTCGGCCAGGTCGGGAACCTCGACTTTTTTCTTTTCCACCACCTCGAAATTCCTGATGATGATGAGGGTTGCTGTCGGGGCAAAAAGGGCAATCTTGTTGATTTCGTCACTTTTAAAAAACTTATTGCTGACTTTGATGATTCCCTTTTTTACCATCTTCTGACTGTCGAGATTGGTGGCGATGAGCAACTGATTCTGGTATTCAGCCAGGTTTAACATTTTAATGACCTGGAACACGCTTCCCGATGGGATATGGTCGATCACAGTGCCGTTTTCGATGGCTGACACCTTGAGTTCTTTTCTGAGGATTTCTTTTTCCATGATTTAGGTCTGTTTTCGGTTATTCTACAACCCCAAGAATTGAGGCAAGTAAAGCCTGGCGAACAAAAACCCCGTTGAGCGCCTGGGTGAAATAATAGGCTTTTGGGTTATCGTCGACATCGGTCGTGATTTCATTGACACGCGGCAACGGATGCAATATCTTCAGGTTCGGTTTGGCATTGTCAAGCATGCTGTTGCGAAGGACATAAGCATTTTTAACTTTTTCATAATCGAGGGGATCAGAAAATCTTTCCTTCTGGATCCTGGTCATATAGAGAATATCGACCTTTTCTATTACCTCGTTCAGATCGGTTGATTGCGTATAATCAAGGTTTCGTTCCTTGATCGACATTTTAACCGCACTCGGAAGTTTTAATTCAAGCGGTGAAACCAGGTGAAATGTTGTATTATAGTTGCAAAGCGCCTGTACCAGCGAATGAACGGTTCGCCCGTACTTGAGGTCGCCAACGAAGGCAACATTCAGATTGTCAAGAGATCCTTGTGTTTTCCGGATGGAATACAGATCCAGCAGGGTCTGCGTCGGATGCTGGTTGGCGCCGTCTCCGGCATTGATAACAGGCACTTTGGCAACTTCGCTGGCAAAACGGGCGCTTCCCTCTTTGGGATGGCGCATCACGATGATGTCGCAGTAGTTGCTGACGGTGAGAATGGTATCGCGCAGCGTTTCTCCTTTTGTCACGCTGGAACTGGAAGAATCGGTAAACCCGATCACCCTGGCCCCGAGACGTGTTGCAGCGCTTTCAAAGCTGAGTCGTGTTCGTGTCGATGGTTCAAAAAACAGGGTAGCCACGACATAGTCCTCCAGGATGCGTTGTTTTGGACGTTTTTCGAAGGCTCCTGCAAGTTCAAGGATCCGGATGTGCTCCTCCCTTGTGAAATCATTGATGGAAACTAAGCTTTTATTTTTCATTATCAGGATGTTGATTGTTGATATTTCCTAAACAAATATAAAAAAAATCCCGGTGAAAACCGGGATTTAAGAACTATTTAATCTTGTGTTTTTTCAAAAAACCATTCAGGATATCATCCAGGTCGGGTTTTCCGATTTCCTGGAGGTCGTAGTAAACCCGTGTATTTGGTTTCTTGATTTTCACCAGGCGGTTGAGATCGATCGGGGTGGCTATAACAACAGAATCGCATTCGACTTTATTGATCGTGGCTTCGAGATCCTTCACCTGTTGGTCACCGTAGCCCATGGCGGGCAGAAGTTGCCCGATATTGGGATAAATCCGGAATGTTTCAGCCAATTTGCCGACGACATACGGGCGTGGATCAACAAGCTCGGCTGCGCCATATTTCTGTGCAGCAACGACACCAGCGCCAATCTTCATTTCACCATGTGTAAGTGTGGGGCCGTCTTCGATCACAAGAACCCTTTTGCCGCGGATGATTGATTCATCATCAACCCGGATCGGGGAGGCTCCGTCGATAACAATAGCCTTAGGATTGATCTTCTGGATGTTGTCACGAACGATTTTAATATTTTCGGGGTAAGCAGAATCAATTTTATTGAGGACGACAACATCGGAGATGCGGATATTGACTTCGCCCGGATAATAATTCATTTCTGCGCCGGGACGATGCGGGTCGGCAACGGTGACCATCAGATCGGGTTTGTAAAAGGGGAAGTCATTGTTCCCGCCATCCCACAGGATGATGTCGCAACCCTTTGGATCCTGTTCAGCTGCACGGAGAATGGCTTCGTAGTCGACGCCGGCATAAATGACATTCCCGCGTACCACGTGTGGTTCATATTCTTCCATCTCTTCGATGGTGCACTTGTGCTTTTCAAGGTCTTTAACCGTTGCAAAACGCTGTACTTTCTGGGCAACCAGGTCACCATAAGGCATAGGATGACGAACAGCTACAACTTTCAGCCCTTTTGCCATCAGGATTTCGATGATCCGGCGCGAAGTTTGGCTTTTTCCGCAACCTGTACGGGTTGCACCCACAGCAATCACCGGTTTTGTGCTTTTGATCATGGTATCTTTCGGACCAAGCAACAGGAAATTGGCACCGGCAGCATTCACAATGGAGCTGATGTTCATAACCCTTTGATAAGGTACATCGCTGTATGCAAAGTTGCAAATCTCAACATTGTGTTTCTTGATCAGGGCAACTAATTCTGATTCTGCATAGATGGGAATGCCCTTGGGATAAAGTTTGCCTGCCAGTGCGGCGGGATATTTTCGTCCATCTATGTCCGGAATTTGTGCAGCTGTAAAAGCCACCACGTTAAAATTCGCGTTATCGCGATAATACGTGTTGAAATTGTGAAAATCTCTTCCGGCAGCACCAATAATAATTACATTTTTTTTCATGCTAACCTCGCTTTTTGTGATTTGTAGAATATAGTTTGGGTGTTAAGAATTTCAGGAGATTGTTTGCAAACCTACTCATTTTTTGGGAAATAGCAAAACCGAAACTAAAATTTTGGAAAGTTTAAACGACGAATTTGCCATAAAAAAACTGATTCATCTGAATTCATCCTAAATTTGCAGCCAAATTAATGGACCAATGATTGAAGAGAAAATATTGGCACAGTGTTGTCATGCCGTGCAAAAGCTATACGGGCATGAATTGAATCCGGCCTCCGTTGGCCTGGAAAAGACTAAAAAAGAGATAACAGGCGATTTTACGGTTGTTGTATTTTCATTGCTTAAAATATCGAGAAAGTCACCGGAGACAACCGCCACTGAAATAGGAACCTTTCTGCAGCAGAACATGCCGGAAATTGAAACATTCAACGTCATCAAAGGGTTTCTCAACCTGGTGCTGAGCGACCATTTCTGGATGAAGTTCCTTGTGAAAAATGCTGTTCTGCCCGATTTTGGGTTCTGTAAAAGCCGTCACGAACATCCGGTCGTGCTTGAATATTCTTCTCCGAATACCAATAAACCGCTCCATCTTGGTCACATTCGCAACAATTTGCTCGGTTTTTCACTGGCAGAGATACTGAAGGCAAACGGTCATAAAGTGGTTAAGGTGAATCTTGTAAATGATCGGGGGATTCACATATGCAAATCGATGCTGGCTTACATGAGGTGGGGAAACCATGAGACACCCGGTTCCACAGGTATGAAAGGCGACCATTTGATCGGAAAATATTACGTGTTGTTCGATAAGGAGTACAAGGCTGAAATACATGATCTGATCGGGAAAGGGCTGACAGAAGAAGAGGCTGAAAAGCAGGCTCCCCTTATTGTCGAAGCCCAGGAGATTCTGCGGAAATGGGAGGCAAAAGACCCGGAAACCATTACCTTGTGGAAAGAGATGAACGGATGGGCCTACCAGGGATTTGATTTGACCTATCGTCGCCTGGGGGTTGATTTCGATCATATCTATTATGAAAGTGAAACATACCTCCATGGAAAAAAGCTCGTGATGGAGGGGCTTGATAGCGAAGTACTTGTTCAGAAGGAAGATGGCAGCATCTGGGCTGATTTGAGAGACGAGGGACTTGATGAGAAACTCCTGCTCCGTGCCGACGGTACATCAGTTTACATGACCCAGGACCTTGGAACGGCACAGCTTCGCTATGACGAGTATCGTCCCTCCTCCATGATCTATGTGGTTGGGAACGAACAGAACTATCATTTCGACGTGCTGAAAAAAGTGCTGACAAAGCTGGGCATGGAGTACGGCAAACATATTTACCATCTTTCCTATGGAATGGTTGAACTTCCGCAGGGTAGGATGAAATCACGGGAAGGAACCGTGGTTGACGCCGATGACCTGATGGATGAGATGCTTCGGACAGCAGAGGAGACAACCCGTGAACTTGGCAAAGCAGATGAACTTTCCGACGAAGATGCAACCAGGTTATTTAATACCATTGGGTTAGGAGCCCTGAAATATTTTATTCTGAAGGTGGACCCGAAGAAAAACATGATGTTTGACCCCCGGGAATCGATCGACTTCAATGGGAATACAGGCCCGTTTATTCAATATACTTATGCCCGTATCCAGTCCCTGCTTGCAAAAGCCAGTTCAGCAGGCTTCCTGTGGGAGGATGCGAAGATTTCATTACACCTGCCTTTGCTTCCGCTTGAAAAGGAGACCATCAAACGGCTCTACCAGTTCCGGGAAACTATTGTCCAGGCAGGGGAGGAGTTAAGCCCCGCCATTATTGCCAATTACATTTTCGACCTTGCTAAAGGATTTAACCAATTCTACCAGGAGCTGCCGGTATTAAAAGAAGAGGATCCGGAAAAGGTTGTCCTGCGTATCTGCATTTCAAAATTTACCGGAAGCGTTATTAAAAAATCGATGAAACTTCTTGGAATTGAAGTGCCTGAGCGGATGTAAAGACAATAAAAAAAACGGCTGCCTCATATTTTATGAAGCAGCCGTTTTTTATTAAACTGAACGTGTGTTAGTTCACCACAATCTTCTTGTTGACAAATCCATCAATCATTTTAACCCGGAGGTTGTAAACTCCTGATTTCATGCCGGATGTGTTGATGGCCAGGTTTGCTGCATCGGCTTTCTGGCTGAAAACAACCTGTCCGACCATGTCGGTCAAAGTTACTTCTTCGATATTGGCAGAACCCTGTATGTTCAGGATATCTTTCACAGGATTCGGGAATACAGAAATGGTTGCTGCTGAATGTTCATTGACGCCGACGCCACCAACATAGATGTAATTGGTTTTTACCTTTGTCGTGATGCCCCATGTGTTCGTTACAGTCAGCGTGGCATTGAAGGAACCTGAAGTATTATAAATAACTGACGGGGTCCTGCTGGTAGAAGTGGCAGGGGTTCCACCCGGGAAAGCCCAGCTGACAGTCGACGTGGAGTGAACCCCGGCAGTGATGGAGTATTTGATGGTACCACCTTTGGCAATAGTAGTGAGGTTAGAGGTGAAATCGCAGGGGGCAAGAACGCCTTCGAATTTAAACATACCGCCGGTAGTAGCATCAGCATTGAATCCGCCGGCCCAGGCAGTCGAATCGTTTACCCATTCGGTATCCAGGAACTGGGTGCCGATGGTGGGGCCCATGTCATTCCATGCAACGGCATCATTGAATGAATAAGTGACGCCGGTAAATCCGGTGGCAGCACCTGTTGTAACCCATGTACTCGGTGTTCCCGGTACATAAGCCATATCATTGGTAAACACATTTCCGGTGGTAACGATGGGAGTCCAGGTTGCACCTCCATCGGTTGTTTTAACCATTGCACCAGTGGTAGCGGCACTTCTGTCGGCACCAATACCTACAGAACCGCTGCGGAAAAATGGCTGAACGCTTTTGGCGCCCCAGCCGCTGATGGCCGACATCGTCCAGTTATGTCCGTTGTCAATTGATTTGAACATGCGTCCTTTTGTGGTACCAAACCAGGTGGTGTCTCCAACGGAAGAATAATAGCCTACAGTACCGTACTCACCGCTCAATGCGTTGGGAATATTGGCACCCGGAACAATGGTCCATGTGGTTCCGCCATCATCGGTGGTATAAATTTCAAATTCACCGTTGATAGGATCGCCCATGCAGTATCCCAGGTTCTGATCCCAGAAATAAACAACATCAACAAAAGATGAAGCTCCAAAAGCTGCACCTGCTTGACGGGTCCAGGTTGCGCCACCATCGGTGGTCTTGTAAATTCCCTGACCGGCGGTGTTTGTTGCGGGCGGGTACAATGCTGCCCATGCCTTGTTTGCGTCAACGGCAACAACGTTTGCAATGTCAAGGTTGGTTGCTCCGGCGATGGTATGGGGCGTCCACAGGGTTCCCCCGTTGGTCGTAACAGTAACATCCTGGCAGGGAGCGGCGGCACCGCTGCCATCATAGGCGGTTGCCCACACAACCTGGCTGTTGACAGCATAAACACATCTGATTCCCCGGCTTGCGGTTGAGAATCCTGTAGCTTCTTCGATCCATTGGGCGTTAACAGCCATGGAAAGTGCCAAAATGGCAACAACTGAAAGTAAAATTTTCTTCATAATTTGATTTTTTTTGTTTTTGAATATTTATACAAAAATACAATGTTTTTTATTGTCGTAACTGGTTATGAAAAAAAAAACTGTCATCATTGGTTTTTTATCATGGTGATGCAGTCTCCGGTGAAAAACAGGTTCCATGGATCATCTGAACTTTTTGTGTCAGGATAAATTGCTAATTTTGCAAAAAAAGCAAATTCAACCGTTCACCCGTTTCCAAGTAGTTTGTTATAAATTATAAAGCAGCATAACATGTTTGAAGGATTAAGTGATAAACTCGACCGTGCATTCAAAGTCCTCAAGGGACATGGACACATCACGGAGATCAATGTGGCCGATACGCTCAAGGATGTCAGGAAGGCACTGCTCGATGCTGACGTCAGCTTCAAAATTGCCAAACAGTTTACCGACCAGGTGAAGGATAAGGCGCTTGGACAGAATGTATTAACGGCTGTTTCTCCCGGCCAGCTGATGGTCAAGATTGTTCATGACGAACTGGTTGACCTCATGGGAGGGCAGAAAACGGAGCTCAATATAAAAGGTGAACCTGCAATTATCCTTGTTGCCGGTTTGCAGGGTTCAGGAAAGACCACTTTTACAGCCAAACTGGCAAATTACCTTAAAACAAAGAAGGGTAAGAGGCCGCTGCTCGTTGCCTGCGATGTATATCGACCAGCTGCCATCGACCAGCTGAAAGTTCTCGGTCAGCAGATTGAAGTTGAGGTCTACTCGGAGGATGCCTCAAACGACCCGGTAAAGATTGCAAAACGCTCCTTGTCTTATGCAAGGGAGAAAGGGTATAATATTGTCATTGTGGATACTGCCGGGCGTCTGGCCATTGATGAACAGATGATGGATGAGATCGCAAATATTAAAAGCGCCATCAATCCTCAGGAGACTTTGTTCGTTGTGGATGCCATGACAGGGCAGGATGCTGTAAACACTGCTAAAGCATTTAATGAGCGTCTTGATTACGAAGGTGTGGTTTTGACAAAACTGGACGGGGATACCCGCGGCGGTGCCGCATTGAGTATCAAATCAGTGGTGAATAAACCAATCAAATTTGTGGGCCTCGGCGAAAAAATGGAAGCCATCGATGTTTTTTATCCTGAACGAATGGCCGACCGTATCCTCGGAATGGGCGATATCGTATCACTGGTAGAAAAAGCACAGGAGCAATTTGACGAGGAGGAGGCGCAAAAACTTCAGAAACGAATTGCACGGAATCAGTTTGATTTTAATGACTTCCTGGCCCAGATCAAACAGATAAAAAAGATGGGCAATGTGAAAGACCTGCTTGGCATGATCCCGGGCATGGGGAAAGCCATCCGCAACCTGGAGATCGACGACAACGCTTTCAAAGGCATTGAGGCCATCATTCATTCCATGACTCCCGGTGAAAGGGTAAATCCTGCGGTATTGAATGGAAGCCGGCGCAAACGCATTGCCACCGGATCAGGAACTACCATCCAGGATGTAAACCGGCTGATCAAGCAATTTGATGACACCCGCAAAATGATGAAAATGGTCACCGCCAACAAAGGCAAAAACATGGCCAACGTGATGCGGAACATGAAAAATATGAATTAAAGCAATGATAAATGAAACTGCTTGATGGCAAGCTGGTAGCCGACCAGATAAAAGTGAAATCGCCCTTGAGGTGAAAGAGCAATTTCTGGACAGGGGAATTGAACCCCCTCATATTGCCGCTGTCCTGGTGGGGGAGGATCCTGCGAGTATGACCTATGTTTCGGCCAAGGAAAAAGCCTGCCATGAGGTCGGTTTTGTATCCTCAGTTTACCGCTACCCGGCAAACATTACCCTGGAGAAACTGCTGGAGGTGATCGATTTTCTGAATGCTGACGACGAAATCCACGGATTCATCGTTCAGGTACCGTTACCAAAACACATCGATGAGCAGAAAATCATTGAACGCATTGATCCAAAAAAAGATATAGACGGATTTCACCCGGTTAACATCGGGAAAATGGTGTTGAACCTGCCTTGTTTTCTGCCTGCAACCCCTTTTGGGATCATGACATTGCTGGATCGTTATCAGATTGATGTTGATGGAAAAAATTGCGTGGTACTAGGTCGCAGTCACACGGTCGGAACACCCATCAGCATCCTCCTTTCGCGCAAATCGAAACCGGGAAATGCCACAGTTACGCTTTGCCATAGCCATACAAGGAATATCAGGGAAATTACCTCCAATGCAGATATTCTTATTGTTGCCATGGGGAAGGAGGGTTATGTGACTGCCGACATGGTTAAAAAGGATGCAGTCGTTGTAGATGTGGGGATTCACAGGATTCCATCTGCTGAAACCAAATCGGGTTTCAGGCTTAAAGGAGACGTGAAATTTGATGAAGTTTCAGGGAAATGCAGCTATATCACACCTGTTCCGGGTGGGATCGGACTCATGACCATCGTTTCCCTGCTCCAGAACACACTCAAAGCGGCGAAAAAAGAAATAATCTGAACCTATTGGAACAATCATCAGGTGATTTATTGCGGGAAGGGAAAGCCCTTCCGGTGATGGAGGAGTTTTACACCCTCCAGGGCGAAGGTTTTAACACCGGACAGGCAGCTTATTTTATCCGTGTAGGAGGCTGTGATGTCGGGTGCAAATGGTGTGATGTAAAGGAGTCGTGGAATGCGACTGATTTCCCTCCGGTTTCTACTGACCTTGTCATCCGGCACGCCATCTCATTTCCAGCCAAAGCCATTGTTGTCACAGGGGGGGAACCCTTGTTATATAACATGGATTACCTCTGCAGCGAATTGCATGGCAGGGGAGTCAGGATATTCCTTGAAACATCCGGATCCCAACCCCTCAGCGGCAGCTGGGACTGGATATGTGTATCACCAAAAAAAGATGCCCCGCCGCTGGAAGATGTTGCCGGTAAAGCCAATGAACTTAAGGTGATCATTCACGATAACACCGATTTCGGGTGGGCGGAGGAAAATTCGCTGCTTGTTTCGGAGTCATGCCTGTTGTATCTCCAGCCCGAATGGAGCAGGCGTGAAACCATGATGCCCCAGATCATCAGCTATATCCGGGAAAATCCCCGGTGGAGAATATCCCTGCAAAGCCATAAATATATGCACATCCCATGATCCCAGCCCGATTTTTCATCGCTCTTGTCATTTGTCACTTGTCATTTGTCAATTCTTTTGGCCAGGGAGAGCATTTGTCAACCACGAATAAAAAGGCGGAGAAGTGGTTTTACATGGCGGTTGATTCGTACCAGGGAAAATATTTTGACAAGGCGATTGTCGAAGTGAAAAAAGCGCTTGAACAGGATCCTGCATTTACGGAAGCGTACATCCTTCAGGGAGATATTTATGCCGGGGATCAGCAATATGAGAAGGCAGTGGATTCGTATCAATCGGCGATTAAAACAAACAAGCCTTTTTCCCCGAATCTATATTACATCCTTGCCAACATGCAATTGAACATGGGAAGGTATTCCGATTCCCGTTCGAACTTCCTGCGGTTTCTTGAATTTGAAGGACTCCCCGATGCCATGCGTCAACAATCGGAAAAAAGAATCAAGTCGTGCGAATTTGCCATGCAATGCGTTGCGAATCCTGTTCCGTTTTCGCCGGTAAATCTGGGAGACAGCATCAATACCCGGTATGATGAATACATCAATGCTATCACCCCGGATGAAGAGCGGCTGTACTTCACCCGAAAAAATCCGCGCAATGCGCAAACCATTGACCAGAGCCAGGATTACGAGGAAGATTTTTACATCGCGCACAAGGCTGATTCCGCCTGGACAGAAGCTGTGAACCTTGGTCCGCCGATCAACAGCCATGGAAATGAAGGTGCACTGAATATTTCCCCCGATGGAAAATATCTTTTTTTTGCTGCCTGCAACAGGGAGGATGGTTTCGGAAGCTGCGACATTTACTGGGCGAAGCGAATCGGCAATGGTTGGTCGGAACCGGTCAACCTGGGACCGGTTGTTAACTCTCCGCAATGGGATTCGCAGCCATCATTTTCCTCGGATGGCAAAACACTCTATTTTGCCAGCAAACGCCCAGGTGGAAAGGGAAGTTCAGATATTTGGAAAACCGAACTTCAGCCGGGGGATCAATGGAGCAACCCGGTCAACCTTGGTGATTCGATCAATACGAAGGCCGAAGAGATGGCACCGTTCATACATCCTGACGATCAGACACTCTATTTTTCTTCAAAAGGACATCCGGGTCTTGGCGGCTACGACCTCTTTTATTCGCGCAAAGATATGAAAGGTGAATGGCACCGGCCTGTCAACCTGGGATATCCGATCAACACGAACGCCGATGAAATTACCCTGGTTGTCAATGCAAAGGGGAACCTGGCCTACATTTCTTCAGATGTACAAGGAGGAAAAGGACGTCAGGATATTTATCAATTTCCACTGTACAAGGAGGCCCGGCCAATGCTTACCACCTATTTTAAAGGAATCGTTTATGATGTGGAAACCAGGGAAAAACTGGAAGCCCGTTTCGAACTGATCGACCTCGCTACCTCGAAAACCTGCGCCGAGGCCTCATCCGATAAAGTAACAGGAGGTTTTCTGCTTGTATTGCCTACCGAGAAAAACTATGCCCTCAACGTCTCCAGGGATGGCTACCTTTTTTATTCCGATAATTTCTTTCTTACCGGAACAAACTCGCAGGGCAAACCATTTTTGAAAAATATCCCCCTCAAACCGATTAAAATAGGAGAGGCCGTCATCCTGAAAAATATTTTCTTCGATACTGATAAATATATTCTTAAGGATGAGTCGCTTGCTGAACTTCAGAAACTACTCGGATTTTTGAGGAAAAATCCGAAATTGAAAATTGTGATCAATGGCCATACCGACAATGTTGGCAGTGCTGAACACAACCTTGAACTCTCTGGGAATCGTGCAAAGGCAGTCTATGAATTTTTGGTTCAGCATGATGTCGCGGTCAGCCGTCTTTCGTATGCCGGATTTGGATTCAGCCAGCCAATTGATGTCAACACCACCGAGCAGGGCCGTGCGAATAATCGCCGCACTGAATTTAAAGTAGTGGGTAATTGAATTTATTTTTGTACTTTTGCACCCCTAAAAATCCTGCATCGTCTCATGGTTAATATTACATTACCCGATAATTCGGTTCGTCAATATCCTGTAGGAGTTACGGGAGTTGACATCGCTAAAAGTATCAGCGAAGGACTTGCACGCAATGTCCTTTCCATCCTGGTAAATGATGAGATATGGGATGCAACCCGCTCTATTTCAGCGGATGCAAAAATCAGGCTATACACCTGGAGCGATGCGGAAGGGAAAGCGACCATGTGGCATTCCTCAGCTCATCTGATGGCAGAGGCCATTGAGTTGCTCTATCCCGGTGTGAAATTCGGCATCGGCCCGGATATTGAAAACGGGTTTTATTACGATATTGACTTTGGTGATTATTCGATTTCATCCGATGATTTCACCAAAATCGAAAAAAAGATACTTGAACTGGCAAAGGAGAAACAGAACTTTGTCCGCAAAGCTGTATCGAAAGCCGATGCCATAGGTTATTTCACGGCGAAAGGTGACGAATACAAGGTGGAGTTGCTGCAGGGTCTCGAAGATGGCCAGATCACCTTTTACGAATCCGGTAAATTCACCGACCTGTGCCGCGGGCCGCACATACCAGATACCAGTTTCATCAAGGCCATCAAGCTTCTCAACATCGCAGGCGCTTACTGGCGGGGCGATGAAAAACGCAAGCAGCTGACGCGCATTTATGGAATTACCTTTCCTAAACAGAAGGAACTGGATGAATTTCTTGTTTTCCTCGAGGAGGCAAAAAAACGCGACCATCGTAAATTGGGCAAGGAACTTGAGCTTTTTGCATTTTCGCAAAAAGTCGGCCTTGGTCTTCCCCTTTGGCTTCCACGTGGCGCAGCGCTTCGCGAAAGGCTTGAGATGTTCCTCAAGAAGGTTCAGAAAAAGGCTGGTTACGAGCAGGTCATGTGCCCTCATATCGGCAACGTTGAACTCTATAAAACCTCAGGCCATTATCAGAAATACGGGGAGAGTTCTTTCCGCCCGATCAGCACCCCTGTTGAAGGAGAGGAATTTTTCCTGAAACCGATGAATTGTCCTCACCATTGTGAGATTTACAAGGTGAAACCAAGATCTTACCGCGATCTGCCCGTCAGGCTTGCTGAGTTTGGTACCGTATACCGGTATGAGCAAAGCGGGGAGTTGCATGGATTGACCCGTGTTCGCGGGTTTACACAGGATGATGCACATATCTTCTGTACCCCCGAACAGGTGAAAGATGAGTTCAAAGGTGTCATGGATATTGTGATGCTGATCTTTAAGGCCCTTAATTTCAAAGAATTTATCGTTCAGATCTCTTTGCGTGATCCTGAACATAAAGAAAAATATATCGGTTCTGATGAGAATTGGGAGAAAGCCGAGCGTGCCATCATGGAGGTTGCTGAAGAGCGCGGGTTAAATACTGTTATCGAACTTGGCGAGGCTGCCTTCTACGGTCCCAAAATGGACTTCATGGTGAAGGATGCCCTTGGCAGGAAGTGGCAGCTTGGAACCATCCAGGTGGATTATAATCTTCCGGAACGATTTGAACTTGAATATATTGGCAACGACAACCAGAAGCACCGCCCGGTTATGATACATCGCGCTCCTTTTGGTTCCATGGAACGTTTTGTCGCTGTATTGCTGGAACACACCGCCGGGAATTTCCCGCTCTGGCTCACACCTGATCAAGCTATTGTATTGCCAATCAGTGAGAAATACCAGGAATATGCAAAAAAAGTTTTTACTTTGCTAAATAATTCCGACATTCGCACCCTTGTTGACGACCGGAATGAAAAGGCCGGTAAAAAGATTCGAGATGCCGAACTGATGAAAGTTCCTTTTATGCTTGTCGTGGGAGAACGTGAGGAGAGCGAAGGGACCGTTTCGGTGCGCAAACACGGACAGGGCGACCTCGGACCACAGAAAATTGAAGATTTCATCAGGTTCGTTCAGGAAGAGGTGAGGAATGAACTTGGAGAGATAAGTTGATAAAACCTTAGTATTCACTAATCATTGGAGGAAATACAATAGTAACACAATTTAGCGGCCCGAGACGATATCCAAAACCGGGAAAACGGGAAGAACCTTATAATATCAACCAATGGATCAAGGCTCCAGTTGTGCGTGTGGTTGGTGAGAATATTGAACCTGGCATTTACAACATACGTGAAGCCCTGAATATTGCCGAAGGGAAAGGACTTGACCTTGTGGAAATTTCACCGACTGCGAATCCTCCTGTCTGCAAGGTGATTGACTACAAAAAATTTCTTTACGAGCTTAAAAAGAAGCAGAAAGAGATGAAGGCCAAAACCGCTAAGATCATTGTGAAGGAGATCCGGCTGGGGCCAAATACTGATGAGCATGATTTCAACTTTAAATTGAACCATGCCATTAAATTTTTAAAAGAGGGTGCAAAAGTCAAGGTGGATGTCTTTTTCAAAGGCCGCTCCATTATTTATAAAGAACAAGGGGAGCTGATCCTGCTGAAATTCGCACAGCTATTGGTGGAAGTCGGGAAAATTGAACAGCTGCCACGGCTCGAAGGCAAGCGCATGATCATGATCATCACCCCAAAGAAATAACCCCGGACTTCAGTCCGAGGCTACAGAGATAGCCGGGGTAACACCCGGTTCTATTATCAATCAAATAAATCAATAATTCAACAAAAGGTAACATGCCAAAAATGAAGACCAAATCCGGCGCAAAAAAAAGATTCGCTCTTACGGGCACCGGTAAAATCAAACGGAAGCATGCTTACAAAAGCCACATTCTGACCAAGAAGACCACCAAACGGAAACGCAATCTGACGTATTCGACAACGGTCCACAAGGCAGATGAAGCCAATGTAAAGGAGTTGCTCCAGGGTTAATTATTCATTGTTTAACTTGTGTTTAGCTTCAAAAGATTCCCGAAACCGGGAGCGCTAACGCAAAAAATCAGAAATCATGCCAAGATCAGTTAATTCAGTCGCCTCTCGAGAGAGAAGGAAAAAAATCCTGAAGCGGGCCAAAGGACAATTTGGAAGAAGAAAGAATGTCCTGACCGTTGCGAAAAATTCAGTCGAAAAAGGGTTGTGCTATGCCTACAGGGATCGCCGCACAAAGAAACGGAATTTCCGGTCGTTGTGGATTACCCGTATAAATGCCGGAGTAAGGCAATATGGAATGTCGTATTCTGTGTTCATTGGAAAACTTGCTGAGAAAAATATCACACTCAACAGGAAAACCCTGGCCGATTTGGCCATGAACAACCCGGAAGCCTTCAAGGCCGTTATTGATGAGCTAAACAGCTAACATTACGTTGGTGAATAACCATAAAAAGCCGTTCTGAATCATCCGGACGGCTTTTTTTTATGGTTTATGGCCGTACTTAATATAGTTTTCCAAAAATGTCCCGACTTTATCGGCAGGTAGCCGCTTGGCGATGATCTCCTTATTTTTATTCAGCAGGTAGATGACCGGTGTGGAAATGATATCATATTGCTCATGATAATCGCCTGTTAAGGTTCTTGGGCCGTCAACATTGATCCAGGTCATCTTCTTTTTCCTGATGGAATTCTTCCACTTTACCAGGGAAGTGTCAGAACAGATGGCAAAGACCTCAAACCCGTACTTTTCCTTATTCTGATCATAAAACTCCTTGATAACCGGGATCTCCTTTTCACAATGCCCGCAGTCCGGATCCCAGAACAACAACATCAAATATTCTGCATTGATGCTGTGCATTGAAACCAACTGATTATTGGTATCCAGCATGATCATATTCGGGGCTTTCTGCCCGATTAACAGGGGACGGATCTTATTTGCCTTCTTGATAATATTTTCGTTAACGGTTTTGGTAATCCAGGTGGTTTGGCCCGTAACATAGTATTTATCAACAATATGAATGAATACCTTGTCAAATCCCATGTATTCAGGATTTTCATAATGGTAGGTGGTAAACCAGATGAGATATTTGAACATCTCAGGATTGGGCCGTGATTTTTCAATGTAATCATCTACTTCACGGATCACACTGTCGGGATTCTGGACAACAACGTTGTCGAAATATTTCTTTAATTTATTGTGAAAGACAGGGGTTCTGAGCAAGCGGTCATCGGTAAAATCTGTCCCGTCCCAGAAATGTGCTTTAAAATAGCGGTAACTGAAGGTCGAATCCGGTCTGCCATTTGAAAGGACCGGAATTTCAGGAATCTCTGGTTCCTTCATGGCATTTATCATGAAAGCCGTAAAGGAATCGGGGTATTTTGCAACGATCCCAAGTTTAAACGCAATCAAATCCTTGTTGATTACATTGGCTCTTTCTGAATATGCCTTGAGTGTATCTTTCTGGTCGGCAACAAGCTTTGATTTTTTCTCCAGATCCTGTATCTGGTCATACTTCTCCCGGTTGTAGCGCAGGTATTTGTAAAACAGGTCATTTTCCGGAGAATCTTTAATGATCATCTTATTGATAGGATCAGACGGAGTCGTTTCCATGGAGAACTTATGGTCATTGTTAATTACAAAATCAAAGTAAATCTTGTCCGTAATTACCATCACATACAGGCCTTTAGGAAGATCGGCAGGCGCTTTATACAAACAACGTCCTGATCCATCTACTTTTAAAGTATCTTTGATATAGGTACCATTGCTGTAATAATAAGCGATGAGACAGGTTGTATCTTTTAACCCGTTGATTTTGAATTTTATCGAATATTCATGTTGCCCGATTGAGGATGATATCAGGCCGATCCAGATGATCACGGTAAGGTAGATCCGGAGAAAGTTCAGCATAAAAGTAGTTCTTTGTCTCATAAACGTAAACTTGTTGAGTCTGTTTTCCTGAAAACCATTTTTTTATGGATGAAAGAAAAAACGGGTATAGAAATAGCCGAACGTTTCATTCATCGTTTCCCTGAAACCTTTGCCTGATTTCCACCAGGAATCCGAACCATAGTACAGATTCGGGACAGAAATGATGCCAACGCGGATGGAGTCGCCAAGGGCTGCTTCAAATAAAAGCTGGCTGCGACCACCGTGAGCACCCATTGTCATTAGGTTTATCGCTTTGATATCCGGCCGGTTCGCGCGGATCCATTGTTTCAATTTGACGGCTGAATTATATGTTCGGTCATTTCTGATTTCGTCAGATTCTATGATAACAAGTTTAGTTGAATCAAGACCAAGCTTAAGCATTGACATTCCTGCAACCCGTGCCGTATTGCGGTAGGGAATCAGCATGCCTCCGTACTCAACCGGCGTACCGGTTGTGAGGAGTAGCGTGTAATGGTAGTCGTTAAATTCCCTGATCGCACACTGAAAAACAAAATCACTTACAAACCCTTCAAGTACCAGGACTTTTGTCTGTTCACGGTTTACCGGGGCAAGAATGGAATACAAATTCCTGAACATAAGATAAAGAGACAGGCAAATAATGACAGCGACCGTCAGATAACCATAGGCAGTCAGTCCCCACCGAACCCTGCGGCTGACAAATATAGAGTTCATTTCAGAAATATTTTCATCTCCCGGTGAAATTGTGCTCTTTGCGTAAAAGATCGTTGACTGTTTTCACTGGATTGAACGTAACAATGGGAACCTCAACAAAAATAGTGATCCATTTTGCCATGGCGCCATTCCAAAGTCCGGGTAATTCCTGTGCTTTCAGGATTTTGCCACCACTTGACTTCAGGGAGATGAATCCTGTGTTTTCATCCACGAATTTCGTTAAATCGAAGGCTTTTCCCTTAAAATCCCTGGTGCAGCATACAAGGTCAACCGGGTTAAAATGGGTAGCATGATCTGCAATTGCCTTCTGCAGATGGTCTTTGAAATTAATTTGCGACGATTCGACAATCTGGAGTGATAGTTTGTTGTCATCATCCATCACCCAGAATGGGCCGCCACCAGGTTCCCCTTCATTTCTGACCATTCCGCACACACGGATTGGACGGTTTAAACAGCTAATAAGAAAATCAACCTGTTCCTTCAACGGAGATAAACCCAGATCCTTCGGTATGTCCAGGAACAATTTTTCCCCGGCAAATGAGATTATTTCGTCAAGTTCGTCCTGGGCAGGATTTTGCCTGTGCAACTTAACAAGGAAACCTGTAACGGCATCTCTAAGATACAACAGGTAGCCTCCGATCAGTTTTTTATATTGAAAAGTTGTGTTTTTCAGGTGATCAGGTACGATGTTGTCGATGTTCTTGATAAAAATGAGATCAGCGTCAATTTCATCAAGGTTTTCAAGCAACGCGCCATGGCCGCCGGGCCTGAACAGGAGTGTGTCATCCGCGTTGCGAAAGGGCTGGTTGGTTTCATCCACGGCAATTGTATCCGTCGAAGGTTTTTGAATAGAAAATGAAATATCAAATTTTACCCCAAACTTTGACTCATAGATGCCTTTGACAGTGGTAAAAAGTTCCGTGAACAGAACCCTGTGTTCAGGTGAAATGGTAAAATGAATGCGGGCGATGCCAGCACCATCGGCAGTGTAAGCTGCTGCTTCAACCAGGTGCTCTTCAGCCGCGGTCCGCGATCCATCAGGATATTGATGGAATTTCAGCAAGGCCTTGGGCAGATTTGCATAGTTCAGGCCATCGGCAGAGAGAATGGCGTCAAGGATGACTGCATATTCCTCGTTCTCCAGCAAATGCTCTATTGATTTACCTGATTTTGCAACAATTTTTGAAAGGTCGTTGTAAAATGCAATCTGGTTCAGGTGGGTTAGAAAGTAATGAACAGAATTAAAACCCCGTTCCTTGGTGAAAAGGGCCCCTCCAGTTGCACCGGGGGCTAATTGTTCCCTGGATTCAAACAGGTGCTTGAACATCCGGCTCGCGGCACCGGAGGCGGGTACAAATTTCACAACTTTTAATGAGGGTAGTTCCTTCTCAAAATATTTCAGAAAAAAACTTATTTGTTCGTCGTCAAACCGCAGTATACCATCACCGGCAATTGCAGGTCTGGCAAGGCTTATAAAAGGGAATCCTGTTATAAAATGATGAATTTGCTTTCGGATAACCTCTAAATCTATTCCCTTGCTGTTTATCTGGTTATGATCTTGTAAGTTGAACATGAAAATCTTTTATTAATTTTATGACAAATTTATTCTAAAAAAATGAAAAAGAGAGCTATTATTCTGATTTTACTGTTTACTTCCCTCCGGGTCACTGCCCAGGTCGCCCCGCAAAAATATTTTGTCGAGTTTATGGATAAAACCAACTCCCCTTATTCAATAAACAGCCCGATTCAGTTTCTGTCATTACGGGCGATTGAACGAAGACAAAAGCAGGGGATCGCCATTGCGGAAAATGATCTTCCGGTAAACCCATCGTATGTAAACAGGCTGAGGGAATATGGTGTCAAGATACTGACACGCTCAAAATGGTTCAACGGCGTCACCATTTACTCCCTAAACCCAACGACTATTGACACGATTTTACGACTTCCATTTGTAAAACGCATATATAAAAGCGAGTTTTTTGACAATATATATTATTTAAAATCAGACAATAAATTCACTTTAGAGGAAGCGTTACTTAAAGATTACAACTTTCCATCATCTTCGTATCAACAAAATTACAAGGGTAACGCCGGATACAATTACGGACCTTCCTTTAATCAAATCCACATGTTAAACGGAGACAGCATGCATAAACTTGGTTACAGGGGAGAAGGGATGGTGATAGCAGTTTTGGATGCCGGTTTCCTGCACGCGGATACCATCAGGGCTTTTGATAGTTTAAGGCTTAACAACCAAATACTTGGCACTAAGGATTTTGTGTTACCAGGCAACAACGTTTACAATGAATATGAGCATGGAATGGAGGTCCTTTCATGTATGGGAGGCAACCTTCCTGGTCAGCTCATCGGAACGGCACCAAAAGCAAGTTATTGGTTGCTTCGGTCAGAAGATTTTAATTCTGAGAACATTATCGAGGAGTACAATTGGGTTTCGGCAGCTGAATTTGCCGATAGTGCCGGTGCCGACATCATCAATTCATCCCTTGGCTACACGGTATTTGATGATCCAAGCCAAAACCACAGTTGCCTGGATATGGACGGCAAAACCACGCCGGTATCAAGAGGCGCCAACATCGCCTTTAGTAAAGGAATGTTCGTGGTGTGCAGTGCAGGAAATTCAGGAACAACTTCCTGGAAATGCATCAGCGCCCCTGCCGACGGCTACAGCGTGCTGGCAGTAGCAGCAGTGGATTCCAATGGCATTCGTGCGGCCTTCAGTTCGGTGGGAGAGGCTACCTGGCGTATAAAGCCTAATATTGCTGCCATGGGAAGCAGGGCAGTAGTGTGTTCAACAGCCGGAACCATCATCCATAACAGCGGAACATCCTTTTCATCGCCAATAATAGCAGGAATGGCCGCCTGTTTATGGCAGGCATTACCGGCCTCGAGCAATCAGTCAATACTCAGGGCCATTGAATTGAGCGGCAACCATGTGACACATCCCGATTCGTTGCTAGGCTATGGTATTCCTGACTTTGTCAAAGCACTTCATCATATGAATGTTGACAACAGGGGAGTTGAAAATCTGGCGAAGGTATATCCCAACCCTTTCTCGGGTGAGTTTTCGGTCTCGTTTAATGCTACGAAAGACCAGGAAATCACCATCCTCCTGGTTAACAATCTTGGCATGATTGTCAGTGCCATTAAACGGACAGCCAGGGCAGGGGCCAATGAGGTCACTTTCCCGGATTTAAAATCTCTTCCTGATGGAAACTATGTTCTACAAATCATAGGAAACGATTTACTGTTGAATTCCAAGACCATTAAAGTAACAAATTAATTTATTACTGTTTACAAATGTAATTACATTTGTAAACAGTATTCTGACCATCCGGCCTTCATATTTTTCTATCCCATAGTTTAGTCTTGAGTCCACATGTTCTATGATCCCGCTTTTATTAATGGACGAGCCTTGTCAAAGAGACTTTACTAAAAAATGTAAGGATAGGAAGGAATCCTTCCCGTTTAGAGAGTGGTTTTGGGTGTTGTTCTCTTATGGACGATATGGAAATATCATTTTAGAACAATTAGTGGAATAATCGCCAGTGTACAAGTGTAAATTACAAAAGTAAACTCATTTATTTCAATTATTCACGTGTCATAAATAGCTTTATAACAATATTATAT
>Ga0118677_10003616_pt1 | contig 29025 bp, 17 predicted proteins | sample AliMusrvi5mmetaG_FD_86154 | JGI IMG/M metagenome (GOLD analysis project Ga0118677, IMG submission 86154) | reverse complement strand
TTATTGGCGTCGTTCCACTCCGGGCGCTGGGTGTTGAGCCAGATGCCGCCGCCGGGAACGAGGTTGCTGAGCTTGGCCATCACGGGAACGATCAGCTTTTCCGCGAGCGAAAACAGGACCGGCTCGCCGTCCGCGCCGGAGAGAAGTTTCCCGTCATTTCCGATTTCCTCCGCGAGCCGGAGCAGGTCGCCGTGGAGGGCTTCCACAAACGTGATCGAATGGCGCGGATCCCGGAAGAGCGACTCGATCCCGGCGATTTCGTAGGGCACGACCGCGCTGGAATACAGCCTTTCCGCCAGCCCGCCAGCCAGCTTCCCCGGCTCGTGTTTTTCCAGGCACTCGAGAAGGCGCGAGAGATAGACGATCTGGTGGTCGCCCCAATACCCGATCTGGCTCCACGGGTCCTCGGGATCAAGCACCTCCCATTCGAGCCCCTCGCGGGTGATCCGGTAGGGGTTGTATCCGTCTGCGGTCGAGGCGTTCAAAAACACCGCGATCATGCCCTCCAGAAATCGCGGGTAGCTGTGGCCCAGGCTTTCCCAATTTTGAAAAATATCGCGCCAGTTCCCCTGGTATCCGTATGCCGGCCGGCCGCTCTCGTCTTTCAGCCGGATCGAGAACCGGTTCCACGGGCGGCTCGGATCCCCGTGACGCCGGCTGAAGAGCAGGGGAAGGTATTCGCGCGCCAGCCGCATCAGTTGCGGGTCGCCGTTCGAGCGGGCGAGCCGCTGGAGTTCGTCGCGGTCGAGCTTGGCGGGAAGCGACTCCAGCCATGCGCGGTGCCGCCCGGCAACCCGGCGGCTGCGGCCCCGCAAAAACTCCGCAAAATCGAAGGCAGGAAATGCGTGGCCGTCATCCGGCACCCCGCCCCGCATGCAGTTGAAAACCGTGTTCGCAAAGTGGTGCGCGTCCAGATCGGGCTGGGAGGTTTTCTGCAGGCCGTCGGCGGATGCCACCCGCCTCCGCAGGCTTTCCCGGCAGCCCGACAGGCTGGCATCGAGCCTGGCCTCCAGCGACGCGGGATCCCCGGCCTCCCTTACCAGAGCCAGGACGGACGCGTGATCGAGCGCGGTGTCCGCCGCGCACGTCCAGCGATGTTCGGCGCCTGCGGCGATTTCGACCGCGTCCATGGCCAGCCAGGCCCCGAATTCCCCACGCACTTCGTCCTCGGCAACCACGGTGTCCCCCGCGCGGAACGCCGCAATCTGCCGCCCGGAGAGCAGGAAGGAGGGGTCCGGATGCCCGAGCGACCACGCGCAGGTGACGCGGAGCGACTCGCTGGGCTCCGCGCGGTCAGTCACCCCGGAGTTGAGAGTGAAAAGCCCGAGCCCTCCCGCGCGCTCGTGGCGCATGTAGGCGCAGGCCAGATAGCTGAAGCGCGAGTAGAGCGATTCGCTCACCCCCGCCGGAAGCAGTTGGTGAAAGCCGTCGAGGTATCTCACGAAAACCGTTTCGCCCGACTCGTTCGAGAGCGTGCACCGGCGGACGAGGCCGTATCGCCCGCTGACCTCGAGCGTCCACCGGAACCTCAGGCCGTGGTTCGTCTCCTCGAACACGAGCGACGTGCCCATGGCGTGTTTGTAGAGGTTGCGCCGCGCGCCGTCAGCAGGTTCGCCGCGCCACGGCTCCCAGCGCGCGGACCCCGCCACGCACTCGACGTGGAAGATGCTCAGGGCTCCGGCGGACTCGGGGCACGAGAGGATTTTATCCGCAGTCTGGTAGGGAAAGATGGCGTGGTCGGGATCCGTGCGCCCCGCGGTGAAGGCCCCGTTGCTCCCCGCAAAAAGCCAGAGATCCGTGTCGCTCACAATGCTCATCAGAAACGGCGGCATCGCGTGCACATCGCGGATGACAAAATAGGGCTCCCCGTCGATCAGGGTTTTCTCCATCGCCGGCTTTCCGTCCGCGGGAAAAATATTTTCCGGAGGATGCGAAATTTTCCGGTGCCGGCCAGAGCCGGATCGGACAGGTAGCGGGGAATTCATCATTTGACCAGAAACGGGATGTTGTCCACGCTCGCGCTGCCCTTCCCGTCCCGGACGGTGAGAAAGAGCCGGTAGGCACCTGGTTTTCCCGGTGTGCGGAGGCTGACATCGCCGCCTGACTGCGTGACGACGCACCCTTCCACGGGCTGGGGCACGACCTCGGCATCGCCGCCCACATGAGCGGACGTGCTCTCGGGGAGAACAGCCCACTCGTAGGTCACCGCGTCGCCCTCGGGGTCCTCCGCCTGCGCGGAAGCTTTGCAGCCCTGGTTCGCGCCGACCACGGCTTCGCGGAGCGAGGATTCAAACTTCAGGATTTTCGGGCACCGGTTTTCCGGCCACTTGCCCGACCAGGCGCGCACGATGGCATCCACGGTGGGCAGCTTTTCGCCGGATTTCAGGAACATCCCATACCATGTCGCGGTCACCTCCTGCTTGTTTCCCCAGAGAAAAACATAGCTGCCGAGACAGAACCCCGCGCCGTCCTTGAGCACGTTGGTCTCGGTCGCGTAGTAGCTGGCCGCCTTTTCGCGGCTGGTGGGTTCGATGGCCGCTCCCCAGGATGTCTTTGCGGTTTCCCAGTGCCCCACCGGACCGAATTCGGTCAGCACAAACGGCTTCTTCCAGCCCTGATCCATCAGCGCTTTGCCGACTCCGGAGGCCCCCGCATAAGCGTTCACCCCCAGCACGTCGAGCGACGGGTAATTCGCCAGGATTCCTTGGATCTTGTTCGGGGCGGCGCCGGCAATTGCGGTCATTACCGGGTGGTTGGGGTCCTCTTCCTTGATGATGCGCGCCAGCCCGTCCAGCACTTTCCAAACCGCCGGATTCGATCCGTTCGGCCCTTCCATCTCGTTTCCCAACCCCCACATCAGCAGGGCCGGGTGGCCCTTGTATTTTTTCACCGCGCTCCGGACCTCCTCCTGGAGATGCGCGACTTTGGCCGGGTCGGAAAAGTTGAATCCCTGGCGCTCGGCTTTGATCCAAATCCCGGCCGTCACCGCCAGCCCCAGCTCCTCCGCGCGATCCAGCAACGTCTTCCCGTCCACCTTCTCGTCGAGCTGCTCGATGCCCCATGTGCGGATCGAGTTCCCCCCATACTTGACGAGTTCCTCCAGGTTGTGCGTCCCCCCCGCCCCATTGATAAAAAACGGCTGCCCGTCGCGCCGGAGTTCGAATGCGCCAGCCGCATTTTTTTCAACCTTCACCACCGGTCCCGCTCCTGCGGGCAGGGCCGCGGCAAGAAGGATCGCGGAGGGGGAAAAAAACCGGAACAAACGAGCAAAATGCGAGGCGGGAAAAGCGCGGATGGAGCGAGGGAGGAAGGGAGTCATCCAGATTACATTGCATAATTGTGCATTATCTGGCAAGAGGTTTTTTGCCGTGCTGTCCGTCGTGCATAAACTTGCACTCCGCATGCAATCGGTTCATCCTGACGCTGCGCACGCATATTTTTCAAGGGAGGTCCTATGTCCAAAATCAACCAGCAACTGATCGCCGATCGCGCCGGAATTTCCCGGGCGACCGTGTCGAGGTGCTTCACCAACCATCCGGGAATCAACCCGGAAACCCGGGCCACGGTCTTCCGCCTGGCAAGCGAGCTGGGCTACCGGCACATGGAGATGCGCACGGAGTCGAAGAGGAAGGCGGCGACCGGCCAGACGATCGGCGTGCTGGTCTGCACGAAGGTGGAGGAGTATTTCCGGCCGGACTACCAAAGTCCGGGCGTCGGGATCTACGCGGGCATCTGCGAGTATGCCCAGCTCCACAAACTGCGCCTGGATCTGCGCTACGTGAACCCGGCGGACGCGTCGCTCGCCGGGGCTTCCTACCGGGAGATTGAGCCGTTGCAGCGGCGCGCCTGGAGCGGGGCGCTGCTGATCTATCCCTTTCCGCGGAAAGTGGTGGACGGCCTCCACAAGCTCATGCCGGTGGTTTCCTTGGTCGAGCAATATGTTTCCGACCCGTTGGATTGCGTGGACGTCGATCACTTCAAGGGGATCTCCTCGCTCATCAACCGGCTCTACGAGCTCGGGCACCGGCGGGTCGGGTTTTACACGAAGGAATATGACGTGGAGCCGGGGTGGTCCTACCGGCGGTTCAGCGCGTTCGTCGAAAAGATGCGCCGCCAGCATATCCGGGTCCCGGACCAGGACCTCATCAATATCTACCCCACCGTCTTCCCGGACCTCGAAGCCGGCTACGACTACGCCGCGAAGCGGGTGCGCGAAGGGGTCACCGCATGGGTTTGCGCCGCCGACCACCAGGCCTACGACCTGATGGCGGGGCTCAGGGCGCGCGGACTCAGGATCCCCGACGATGTTTCCGTCACCGGCTTCGACGGCATCGAGGCCCCCGCCTCCGAACTGGAACTCACCACCATCATCATCCCCTATCGCGAGATCGGATTCACCGGGACCAAGCGGCTGCATGACCTGATGCGCAAACGGTTCGTTTCCCCGCAGCACATTCTCATCGGGAGCCAGATGCGCGAAGGGCGGACGGTTGCCCGCCTGAAAAATGCCCCGAAAGTCCGCTCGAACCCGACGTGATCGGCGGCCGAAAATAATAGTGCATAAAATTGCATTTTTTAGTTGACTGGATCCGCGGCGAGTGGTTTATTGGAGGTGGATCCACACTCCTCATGAAAATTCCTTCCCTTCTTATTCTCCTCAGTCTCGGAACCCTCGGCCCGGTCCTCGCGCAGGATGCGGCGCCCGCGGCGCCGCTGGACTTCGGGGACTACACCTCCGCGACATTGACTTCGAAAGCCTGGAAGGCGAGCGAGGCCAAAGACTTTGCATCGGCGGCCGGATACACCGCGAAGTGCATCGACATGCACGGCGGCGTGGCGGTCGAGCAGCAGAAGGCGCTGACCGCACCGCTCACGGAAAAGGAGGAGATCTTCAAGCAGTGGGCGTTGAACGACGTGGGAACGTGCTACTTCATCCAAGGCCAAGTCCTCGAAAAACAGGGGAAGACCAAGGAGGCTGTCGCCTCCTACAAATTTCTGGTGGACAATTTGGGCTATGCGCAATGCTGGGATCCGAAAGGCTGGTTCTGGAAACCCGCGGACGCGGCGGCAGGGCGCATCAAAGCGCTGGAATTCGACGCCATGTGAGCGATGGTTGAAGTGTGATCCCTCCGCGCCATGAAGCCCCGACCTCCATCCGGACCGGCTGAGGGGAGCGGCTTTTCGCTCATCGAGCTTCTCGTCGTCATGGCGATCCTCGGGATTCTGGCCGCCGTGACGATTCCCGCGATGAACTCGATCCAAGGGGCGGGCAACGTCACCAAAGCCGCTTACGACATAGCCGGAGTGCTCGAACAAGCCCGCGCGTATGCCATGGCGAACAACACATTTGTCTTCGTGGGGATCGCGGAGACGGACTCCTCCGTGGATGCTTCCGCCAAACCGCAGGTGGCGACAGCCGACCCGACGATTGGAGGGAGGATCGCAGTCGCCGTCGTGGCTTCAAAGGATGGCACGCGCGGGTATGATGTCACAAGCGGCAGCCTCCCGAATCCCGCATGGTCAGACACCAACCTCGCCTCAAACCTCGTGGTGATCGGCAAACTCCAGCGGTTTGAAAACCTCCATCTCGCCCCCAAGTTCTCGACGATCACGAATAGCGGCGGCACGACCCGCCCGAGCGTGAGTTCGGGCAACTATCAAATCGGGAACTCGGCCTGCGCCTCCGTGACCCCGTTCGACTGGCCGATCGGTTCGGCAATCGGCTCCGGCCAATACTCGTTCCAAAAGGTCGTCAACTTCGACCCTCAGGGCGTGGCGAGGATTCAGACATCGGGCAACACGGACACCATCGGCCAATACATGGAAATCGGGCTCCAGCAAACCCGCGGCACGACAGCCTCCTCCAATGTCGCCGCCATCCAAATCGACGGCATGTCCGGCACCACCCGCATTTATCGGCCATGAAAATGGAAAACCGGAAATCTTCAGGTTTCAGTGTTCAGTTTCCAGCCAGGATCCAGCGATTTTTCACGCGGAGGCGCGGAGACGCTGAGGAGAAGCGGATGCGGGGGTATCATCCTTTATCCTTCATCCTTCATCCTTCAGGATTCACCCTTGTTGAGGTCACTCTCGCCCTTGGAGTCGCGTCGTTCTGCCTGCTCGCGGTCTTCGGCCTCCTGCCGACCGGGATCAACTGCAACCGGGCTTCGGTCGAGCAGACGGCGGCCGCCAGCCTCGCCCGGGCGATCGTCGCCGATTTGCGCGCCACGCCCCATAACTCCAACAGCTCCCCGCAATATGCGATCCCGTTCCCATCGGCCTCGGTTCCCTTTTATTTTGGCGAGGATGGAACTGCCGGCACGACGTCCGCCCGGTATCTGGCGACGGTCACGATCAACCCGGCTGCTCCGACGGCTTTCGCGAACATCAGGATCACATGGCCGGCAGCAGCACCGGTAGCTTCGGCGTCCGGCTCCTACGAAGTCACCACCGCGATCGGCCGCAAATAGCATGGCTCGCGGCACGAAAAGCGATCCACTTCCTGTAGCGGAACACGGAACGTGTTTCGTCAGCGCGGGTTTTTCGCCATCGAAATTCTTTCAGAATTCCGCTGTTTCCGGTTTCACCGTTCTCGAACTCCTCGTATCCATGGCGGTGTTTACCATGCTGGCCCTCTTGATCGCCCAGCTTACGATCAGCGCCACTGCGGTCACCACCGGCGGCACCAAACGCATGGACGCGGACAGCCAGGCCCGGCTGATCTTTGACCGCATGGCCAACGACTTCGCGAAAATGGTCAAGCGGCCGGACGCCGATTGCATTTTCGCGAAGCAGCCCGGCAACGACGCGATGTTCTTCTACAGCCAGGTGCCCGCCTATGCCGCTTCGAGCCTCGGCTCCACGACGAAAAACACCGTGGCGCTCGTGGGCTATCGCATCAGCACGAACAGCTCGAAATACCAACCCCCCAACTACGCCGCGGGCTACCCGGTCCTCGAACGGCTTGGCGAGACGCTCGCATGGGATGGCGCTACGAGCAACGACGCGACCGCGGCGCAGGATAACACCTCGCCGGGCGGCATGGTTTTCTTCGCCTATCCGACCGGCTCTGCCACCCCCGACCCGGCCAGCACGCTGGATGGAAACTGGTCGAAGACCATCGGCACCGCCGCAAATCAGTATGCCGATGGGGCGGACAAGGACTACCATGTCCTGAGCGACACGGTTTACCGGATGGAAATCGCATTTCTTTTGACCGACGGAACCGTTTCGACGTTGCCGGTGACCAATCCCTCCACGACCACCAACAATCTCGCGGCGACCGCCGCCCCGACGGGGGCCGCCGACCGCTCCGCCGGCTACACAGTGGGTTCGCGCTGGCTGAATACCACGACAGGCCGCGGCTACATCTGCACGGATGCCACGGCCGGGGCGGCGGTCTGGAATCCGATCGGTGTCCAGGATGTGTCGGCAGTCATCGTGGCCATCGCATTGCTCGACAATACCAGCCGAAAAATCGTTGCGGGCTACGACGGCATGGCGTCCGCCCTGCCCGATGCGTCCGGCACCACGCCGATTGCCAAAACCTGGAGGAGCGGCAATTATCTGACGGGCGGCGGCATCCCGCGGGCCGCCGCCTCGCAAATCCGCATCTACCAGCGCACGTTCTCCCTCAACAAATGACAAAGAAAAAATCTTCGGCGGGCGAAAAGAACCCCGGAGCAAGCTCCGGGGCATCTGGAGGGACCGCCGCTACCCGCGGACGGCACGGCGGGCGTCCCTCCAACAATAAAGCGAGCTTCGGGGTCGCAGACCGTTCCTCGTCGGCCGCAGCCCTTGTCGTTGTCCTCGCCTTTGTCGTGTTGCTGACCGCCCTGGTGCTGGCCTTCTTTTCCCGGGCCATGAGCGAGCGCGTGATTTCCAACAGCAGCGCCAGTCAAACCAAGGTGGAGATTTTCGCCCAAGGGGCTGCGGACACCACTATCGGCGATCTCCAGCAAGAGATCGCCGATGGCTCGACGGCCAACCCCATCGTGACAGGCAGCGTCACCAACACCATCTACATCCCCAAAGCCCCGGCCAACGCCGTCCCCGCGCTGGTGGGATCCTCGGGAACCAACGGGCTGCAAAACCTCGTCAAGCGCAGCGCGGGCGGCCAGCCGTTTTACACCGGCGGAACAAACCGCGCGTCTTCGGCATCCACGACAAACACCTCCCAGAACGGCCGCTCGATCTCGCTCGCCCGCTGGAACAAGCCGCTGCTCGTGCCGCCGGCCAGCGCGTCGAACCTCGCGCCCGCCGCCTCGATGGGTTTCACCGCTCCCGACTGGATCCTCGTCGGGCGCGACGGGTCCAATCCGACGGCTGTCACTGCCAACTCGACGGACGCAAACTATGTCGTCGGCCGCTACGCCTACGCGATCTACGACGAAGGCGGCCTGCTGGATGCGAATGTGGCGGGGTGTCCTTCGACCGCCACCCCCGCGCAATCGACATACAAACCCGCCCTCTCCTATGCCGACCTCACCCAGGTCGGCCTCACGCCAACGCAGGTGGACAAGCTTGTCGCCTGGCGCAACTGGGCTTCGACCCAAGCGCCCGGCTCTTCCTTTTCCAGCCCCGGCTTTACCGCGGCATCCGGGACCAACTACTACAAATCTGTCCTCGCAAACCCGACAGGTTTTCTAAGAACCAGCGGCACCGCATTGAACAACGGCCAGTCCGACCGGATGTTCGCCAGCCGCCAGCAGCTCATCAGCTTCCTGCAAAACGGGCTCGGCCTCTCCCCCGCCAGCCAGGCGTTCCAATGCCTCGCCACCTTCACCCGCGCGCTCGATCAGCCGTCGTTCGCGCCCGACCCCAACCGCCCGAAGATCGTCGGAAGTGGCCTTCCTCCCGCCGATGCGGCAGCGTATCAGGGCAATAATGCTTATTGGAACGGCGAGCCATCCATCAATTTAGTTGGAACAGGGGGATTTCTTTCGGTCCGCGTGCAGACGGCATTTTCCCGGCGCGATGGCTCCACAGCCGCGGTGGGCGAGCCGCTCGTTAAAAAAAGATTCGCCCTGTCGAATCTCTCTCTTGTCGCAACGACGGCCACAAATACCGCCAGCGCGGCAACTCAACCCCCGGCCACCGATCCGATCTTTTCCCGCTTTGGCCTCTACCGCGCCGACAGCTCAAAACCGTGGATTTACAACCACGGGGCCAACTTTATTATGACACTCGGCCAAGTCGCCGCGCTGGGCGGGGCCAGCGCGCGTGAGCCCGACTTCGCCGAACTGCTCAAGGCCGCCATCAACGCGGGATCTGTCGGCAAAGGCGCCTTTACCAACCAAGGCAATAACTACTCTTACACCGTCGATGTCTCGGGCGACCGGCAGATCCTGCAGATCATGGCCAACCTGATCGACCAGGCCAAGGCCGACAACTACCCGACGGCAATCCTCCCGTTCAATAATGCCGCATCGACCGCGCCCGTCTTCGGCACGCAGGATCTGCCTTATTTTTATAACTATCATTTCTTCAGCGTGACAACCAAGCTGCCCTCCCCGCTTCTGAGCGCGGTAGATACAGTTCTTAAATCACTGCTGGATCCCGCCAAACTTGGCACGGCGAACCACATCAGGGCCGCCGCGCTGACGGATCCGGGCAAAGCCTCCTACATGATTGTCCCGCAAATCTGGAGGCCCCACGACGCCAACACCCCGCAAGTAACCGGCCCGACAGTCTTCCGCGTTCTGGCGGAGACGACCGATCCCACCGGCACGCTTGGATACTGGAAGATCAAGGCCGCGCCCGAAATGAACGGGCAGGCGTTTGATGGGGCTAACGATATCGCGGCGGCGAACCCGCCAGACTCTGCAAAATCCACGCCAGTTCAACTCGATGCGAGCAACGGCACCCTTCAGTTCGCTGACTCAAGCAATGGGCGCGCATTCCGGGAACCCACTCTCTTATGGCGGGATGGCATCCCTGGTGGCGTCAGCCTTTCCGGGATATCGCGCACCGAGGATGTCTCGCTAACCGGAAAAACCTATTTTGGGATTCTCGTTGGCGACGCCCAGGTTTCCTGGTCTGCCACGATGAATGGCGTCACTTATGTTTGCCAGTCCTCCACCATGCAAAGGGGGACGTCCGTCGCCGGCCCTCCCGGCTCGATCCCTGACAATATCACTTTTCGGATGCAGTATCAGGACGCCAGCGGGAACTGGGTCACTTACCAGAATGCCTTCGCCGAGGCGACTTTGCCAGACGTCCCCGGTTACGCTCTCTTTGTCAATACAGCCGACTGGCCAAACAAAGAGTATGACAACCCGCTGAATATCTTTTGGGGCGGCTCGGCGCTGAGCGCTCCGCGCGGCGGGCCATTCGATCCGCGCTCGAGCCGCTTTGCAACACCCGTGCGGGGGTTTTTCGACCAGGATGACCCGACTCTGAACGGCAACCCGACCCTGGACGCGGTGACCATGAAAAACAATTTGCTCACACTGACAGCCACCGAGAACCAGGCGGTCGCGAACAGCAACTTTGTTCTCATGGTTACGCAAAGGCCCTCCACATCACGCGGGCAGTATTACAACTGGACAAATCCCGCGGCCTCATTAGCAGCACAGCAAGGCTTTTATTCCTCGTCTAATTTTAACAACAGCGGAAACTTCGGCGGGTTGTTCAGCCAGAACAATCCGGCGATCATGTTGGCCGGGGGCGTCCAGAACTACTACGAGGACCCCGACGGCATCTGCCGGCGGGCCATGGGAGGATACGTGCCGGCGAGCGGGTCCGCTTCGGGCTGCCTCACGAATACCGGCTCGACGGTCGGCCTGCCGCTCGCCACCGCGTCGAACTCATTTGCCAACGGGCTTGGTTCGCCGACGTCACAGAGCCAGAGCCGCCCGATCATTCTGCACCGCCCGTTCCGCAGCGTAGCCGAAATGTCTTACGCTTTCCGGGGATCTCCCTGGAAGAATATCGATTTCTTTACGCCGGAGAGCGGCGACACCGCGCTCCTCGACGTCTTCTGCGTGAACGAGCCTCCGGCGGATGCGATGGTTGCTGGCAAGGTGGACCTGAACACGAGGCAGGCTCCGGTGCTTCAAGCAATCCTGGCCGGGGCGTATCGCGACGAATGGGCGAACTTGCCGACGCTCCCTGCCAGCGGAGCGCTTCCGGCACTCAGCGCAACGGAGGTGCAAAATGTGGCCAACAAGCTCGTCGGCATCACCACGGCGAGCGATGCATGGCGTGGCCCCCTGACGAATATCGGCGATCTCGTCGGACATTTCGTCCCGAATGCTGGTTCAGCCAGCGGGGCGGATGTTTGGCAATATACCAGCCGGAACCCCGCGGGAAGCGGCCAGACTTACACTTATGCCGGCCTGAGCGGCGCGCTCGATTCGTCGGTCTATACTTCTTCGTCCTCCACCTCCATCCAACGGTTTCGCGAAGCCGCCATCCGGCCGCTGGCAGCCTGCGGCCAGACACGCGTGTGGAACCTGTTCATCGACGTCGTCGCGCAGACGGGCAAGTTTCCACAAAACGCCTCTGCCCTTTCCAACTTTTTGGTCGAAGGTGAAAAACGCTATTGGGTGCACGTCGCCATCGACCGCTTCACCGGCCAGGTCATTGACCGGCAAGTGGAATTGGTCACAGAATAATCATGCGCGCGACACCAGTCATCACCAGGTTCATCCGCTTCTGCAAATTTTCAGGATATTTTGCCGGGCTTGCTTTGGCCGCAAATGCCATCGCGCAGCAGGCGGCGGAAACGCCGCAAATTCCGACAGGCAAACTCCTGCTGCCGCCGCCCGAATATTCCCAATGGGGGGTCACCTATTCCTACCCGCAAGACAGGTCCAAGGAAGGCGCGCTTCCCGCGCTCGAAAAATCCCTGCCCCGGAGAGTCACAACAACCAAAACGTGCGACATCCTGCACGAGGAAACCGTGGACGTCGCCGGGGTAAAATCCGACAAGTGGCAGGCCGGAACCACGTTTTACCTCAAACCTCCCGGTCAGAATTACTGGGGGGAATACGACCGGGCATGGTATCACAACAACCTTCCCACATCCGCCGCATTGCAGCCCGTGCCGCTGAAAGGATTTCAGGATCTGGACTGGATCGGCCGCGATACCTACGCCGGATCCATCAAGCAAAACGGCGCGGAGTATTTTGTTTTTGTTCCTTCCAATGCGGGTAGCCTGGATGTCGGGAATCCGGCCGCGCTGCACGCCCAGCCTGTGATCGCCTATGTGGATGCCGCGACGCGGCTGCCGGTGCGATTCAAGAACGGGGACGTGATCAGGAGCTATGCCTTTGCGCCCGAGGCTCCGCCCCCGCTCGCTTTGCCGGCCGATCTCGTCCGGGAAATCCGGGATGGAAAAGAACGCCGGGCAAAGGTGTTCGTCGCCCCTAAGCGGGAATATTAGCTAATTCGCGGCGCTCGCCGGGGCGGGCAATACTCCGGATTGCACATGGAGATCGTCCACGTATCCCTTGAACCCGCCGAACCGGACCGATAGCGCTTCTCCCCTTAGCGGGAGGAGCTTGGCGCTGCCGAGCAGGCGGCCGTCTTCCCACATCTGGAACGCTCCATCCGCCCCGAGACTCATCTGGTAGAAATGCCATTTTTTCGGAGAGAGCGCGTCCTTGAGCTGCTCCCAACCGACAACGGCATAGCCCTTCTCGTCCGCGACATCCGGGGCGACCGGCTTCGGCCACTTGCTGGTGCGGAACGCCACGGCCCGCTTCCCGCCTTGCAGGATCGCCGCGATCTCGCAGCTATCTGCCCCGAAAGAAAATTTCTCGCCGAAGAGCCAGAACGAGACGGTGATCCCGGCCGACACATCGGGCGTTCCCAGGTCCACCTCCACAAAGGAATCGAAGTCGTTGAAGTGCAGTGCGCGGCCTGACAGCTCGCGGTTCCAGCCGACGTTCGCGCCCGTGCTGTCCACCGATCCGGTCACCTTGAGGGTTGGGATTTTTTCGTTTTGTCCTGCGGGCAGCCTGCCTTCGGGCAACTCATCGAAAGAAACGAGCGCGATCGTTTTTGGCGTGGCGGCGGCAGGCGCGGCGGAGTTCGCTTGCGAGACCGCCATGTCGTGCCGGGCAAAAACCCGTCGCCCATCCGGCCAGACCGCCTCGACTTCGAGATACCCGGGGAATGCGTCGCCGACACTTCCCTCGAACTTCGGGCCGAAGACCGGCTCGCTGCCGCTCGCCTCCCAGACGACCTGGGCTTCCTCCAACGGCGGCATTCCCGGCGCTTCCAGAGTCGCGCTAAATTTCTCGCCGGAAGGGATTTTGTCCGGGGCCCCCGTGATTTTTCCGGCCGCCGACTTCCACGGTTTGGACGGAGCTCCTGCCTGGCCGAGCAAATACATGTAGGCCGCCAGATTGCGGGCCTGCGTGGTGATCGTGAACTCCGCAGACACGTTAAAAGCATCGGTGCCCGAGCGGTCGTAGAACGGGAAATTGGCGCCCAGCTCGGGATAGAACAGGCTGTTCAGCCCGTTGCGTCCGTCCATTTGATATTGGTAAAGATTGTGCGGGCCGCCGAACACGTTGCCGAACGGAATCCCGGATGGCGGCAGGACGCGGTCGTCGTTCTCGGCGTATTGGTGGACGATCTCGCGCATCCACCGGTTGCCGGTTCCGGACACAAACGGCCGGTTGGAGGGGTTATCTCCGAACTCGTAGCCGGAAGCGTCGCTCAGGGTCCTGATCGCCTTGGCCCGCAGGCTCTCGTCCAGCAGGGCTGCGGGAACCACGTCGAACGCGCCGTCCATCGCCCAGAACCAGCCGATGGCGCGGAACCGTTTGCTCTCGAGGGGAACCACGATCCCGTAGGAACAGGCTTCCGCGCGACCGATCTGCGCGTTCCCGGCATCGATCACCTCCTGCCGCATTTTTTTCAGGTATTCTGGATCCTCTTTGCCGCCGCCGGGCCGGCCGGACAGTTGGGCAAACGCATAAACTCGCGCGGCGCTGCCGTAGGATTCGGGAAGGTGCCACCAGCCCCAACGCCGGGAATCCGAACCCTGCGGATCCGGCCACCATTGCTTCAAATCGTTCTCGTAGGATTTGTCGCCGGTGGCTGCAAACATGGCCGCGGCCGCATACGCCATTTCATCGTGGTGGCCGAAAAGCGCGCCGTAGTGGCTGATGAGCTGGCTCGACCCCTCGTAGCCGTGCGCGGCCACCGCCCGCCGGAGGAAGTCGTAGCCTTTCTTCGCGGCCGCCATGTAGCGGTCGGCATCTTTGGGAAAAAACTTGCGGAACGACGGCGAGCTTCCCATCTCGGCCAATGCCCCCACGGCCTCGGCGGACGAGATCATGTTCTTCGGGAAGACGACCTGCGGGTCGCCGTTCTGCGGGAGAACGTCGCCCTCGTATTTCCGGTTCTTCGGATAGACGAGGAAATAAAATCCCCCGTCTTCATCCTGCATTTTCGCGACAAAATCCGCCTCCCACTTCGCCATCTGCAGCGTATCGGGAATCCCGTCTCCGCTCTCGGGGATCCCGAGGTTGTCGGGCTTTTCGCCGGGAATGCAGTCGGACGCAAACGCGAGATGGTGGATCTGCACGCACGCGCTGTTCATGTATTTGCTGTAGTCGCCGGCATCATGGAACCCGCCGCTCACATCGACCTTGCCGTGTCGCACGAACGGATAAAGGCTGGCATCGACGTTGGCCAACTGGGCTTTTTCCATCGTCTTGAGGTTTTTGTTCGTCGCCTCGAACTGCGGATCCATCGTGGGGATCTCGGCCGGCGCCGTGTGGCAGGCCGGGTGGGTGAACCGCGTGAACGGCAGCTCGTTGGCGGCCCCGCAGAGCTGGTGGTAAATCCCCAGCGCATAAGCGCGGGCGGCGTAGGCCACAGCGTCGTCATGAATCCGGAAACCCGCCGATCGCCCGAGCCCGGGAATCTCGATCATGTATTCGCCGGGGGTCTTGAAATCGCTGAAGTCCGCGAGGAACACCTTCTGATACTCCCCGTCCGGCCAGCCATCTTCCTTGGCCGGCACCAGCTTTCCGGACCACACGTTTTTCCCGTCGGGGGTGACAAGCGAAAATTCGCGGGCCGTCATGTCGAGCTCGCCCAGACTGCCGAGGAACAGGCCGACGCGCGCCAGCTTCGGCAGCGCGGGCGCGTAGCCGATTTGGTTCACATGGATCGCGGGATTAAAACCGGTGCCGGTCCAGGTCGCTTTCAGAGCCCCGTTCCCGGGCCAATACGCCGGACCCTTCGAGCGGATTTCGACGCTTTCCCCGACGGCCAGCGCGCGGTCGAGTTTCAAAAACAGCGAGCCGATCGCGCGGACGTCGAACCCGTGGAACGCGGCGAAATCGAGGACCTGCCGGTAGCCGGTTTCCGCCACCTGCACCGGCCCCCAGGCTGATGTCGCCGAGAATTCCGAGGGCGCGGGAACCTGGACCTTCCCGTCCTTTCCGAAAAACTGCTCCAAATGGACCAGCGGGCCACCCATTTTTTCTTTGGTGCCGACGATCCGGATCTCGACAAGGTCCGGCGCGAGCATCCGGGCATCCCATTCGCCGGCCTTCGGCAGCGCCACGGGCGTGGGAAAAAGCCGGTCCGCGGAATCCGCCGCCGCGCCGGATTTTCCGATCAGCAACACCGCGACAATTGCCGGGACGATAAAACGCACGAGCGGAAATCCTCCGCGACGGTTCAGGGAACAAGGGGGCAGGTTCATAATGTATTAGGCCGAAAACGGATTTTAGACAGAATTAACAGAATGGACAGAATTCAGCGGAAGTGACTTGCAACAAGAGGAAGAGGACCATTTCAGGACAGTGTGGATTCCGTGTAACTCATTCCGTTAATTTTGTTAATTCTGTCAAAACTTCTTCAATCGCTGGATCCGGGATTAGGCTAACAATTCATCGGCATCGCGTCCAGGTGAGCGCGGAGCTCATCGAACGAGCACCAGCTTTCGCGCGGCGGCATCGGGAAAAGGCCGGTGCCCCGCAATTGCGCCGCCAGCTTCTCGTTGAATGTTCCGCGGGCCGTCAGGAACTGGCCCCACCAGGAAAAGTTCCACCGCACGTCATCGTGGACCGGCGAGAGCCGCTCGCGCCAGCAGGCCGGAAAATAGGCCAGCCACCGCGGGTGCCCGTTGAGCCATGTCCCGGTCTGAACCTCGGTCGCCCCGAAGTCCCGCGCGGCCCCGTCCATCACGTTTCGCAAACAGTCCGCAAGATACGAAGGAGGATGGAAGATCGAGCCCGGCGCGTTGGCATTGGCGATGTGAAACCCGACCCGCTGCGGCGTTCCCGGCATCGGGTCATCATACGTCAGGCTCCCGCACTTGTAATCCAGGACATACGGCCGCTCCGAAAAATCCCTCTCGCAGCGTGCATCGACGGTAGGCTGGAAAATCCTGAACCCCTCGTCCTCGAAACGTGCCGCATCGCCTTTCGCGGACTCCCAGAGCGCCTGCAACTCGTCTTCCAGCGCCAGCCAGCCCGGGCTCTCAAAATGGAAGGCCCTGGGGTTCATCCCCTCCGGATTCAGGTCGGACTTCCGGTAAATATCCACGCGCTCGCGGAGCACGAAGCGCAGGTCCTCCTCCGGATACGTGTGCAGCCGGCACCAGAGATACCACACTTTGAGCCTCACGATTTCGTGGAGGTATTCGCGGTGCTCCGCGAGGGTTTTCGGACGGGCGTCCTCCGCTCGGGAACAGGAGTTTTTTTTCGGCATCATGATTTTCAAGTCCCGAGCCGCCCGGCCACCGATCCGGGGGCCGGATCGTTGAGGCCGGAGATTTCGATGCTTCCGGCCGCCTTCAGCGTCTCGTCAGTCCCATTGCGGAGGCGGCCTCCGCAGCCGGTCAATGCCAGTTTTTGGGGGGAGTGATTCATGATTGATATAATGTATAGCTGTCTATTTTAAGATCTGCAATTTCCATTTTCGAGGGACTTTCAATCGTATGGGTTTTCAGGTAGGTGAGGAAGAAGAGCCCCCGCCATTCGGCCGGCATGCAGGAGCGCGGGCGGGACGCTCCTTTTTGCAGCAAAGTGAACGCTATCGGGCAAGATGCCCGCGCCAACCGCAGGACCTCACTCGCTGTTGATTAGACCCCTTTCAGCCACGCTTATTCGCGCGGGCGATATATCCCCCTCTTCATAATCCTGTTCGCACAGGGTTTTTGGAAGAATTGACGCCGGTTAAAAAAGGCAGATCCGCTTGTATTGACATTGACAGTGCAGCAAAGATCGTGTCACTTACGATAGACATCTATCTGGATTGCCTGCTTCATGTCCCCTCCCTTCCATCGAACACCATTCCGATCCGGCGATTCTGCGTTCAGTCTTCTGGAGCTTCTGGTCGTGATGGCGATCATGGCGGTCCTCCTGACGATGACGATGGCGGTCGGGCCCGGACTTCTGAAATCCACAGCCATGAGTTCGTCGCTTTCCTCGGTGGCCAGCGCGGTTTCGCTGGCCAGGTCGGAGGCGATCCGCACGCGCAAGCAGACGTATTTCGTGCTCGCGCCCACGAATTCCGGCACGCTCGATGAGCGGAGCTACACCTCCTACGCCGTGATCCGCCAGGAGGATGCCTCCGGGACGAACTACCGCTATGTGACGCCTTGGAAGAAGCTTCCCACCGGAGTGCTCTTCAACCCGACGAATTCCCTCACGCCGTTGGCCTCTGTCACCAATCTCCCCTATCCCAACGAAAACGGGAGCGCACAGACCATGCGTGTCATCAGCTTCGTTTCCGACGGCTCGTTGGACGAGGATCTGCACCCACAGATTCCGGTGCTCCCGTTCCAGATAGGAACCCGTTTGACAGCGACCGAGCTACCGGCGTATCAAGGGCAATATATCACCAACCAGATCACCGTCCAACGCCTGAGCGGGAAGGTGAAGGTGGTGAGAGCCGGAGACCAATAATGAATGCCGCCCCCATGAAAGCCCGCGCGTTTACCCTCGTGGAAATCGTGCTCGCCCTCGGGCTGGTGAGCTTTTCGATGCTCGCGATCTTTGCGCTCGTCGCGCAGGGGCAGAAAACCAGCCGGGAGTCCCGCCTCGAAAGCGTGGCCGCTCTCCTCGCGGGAAAGGCGAGCAGCCGGCTCCGCGCGAGCGCCGCATGGAGCAGCCCCATCGCAGAATACACCAGCGGCAGCACGCTCGCGGATATCGCGGCGAACTCGGCGGCCGTGATGATCACAAATTACTACGATTTAAATCTCAACCCCGCTGATCCCGCCAGCCCGGACCGCCAGTTCGCGCTGGCCACCGAGGTCGGGCCGGTCTCGGCCGCAGGGCTTTCCTCGACGAACACGGAGGTCTCCAGTGCCCTCGCCACCCTCGGGTCCGCCGGGAATACCGTCTATCTCAACATCACGGTCGCCTACCCCGCCCAGGCCCCCGACGCCAACCGCTCGAAGCGGTTCTTTTCCTCGATCATCACCCGCACGTCCACCAACTGACACGGATGAACCCCGAACAAGCAACCTCCGCGAGCCCATGCACTAGGTTAGAAACTACCTCCCGTGGCATGGGCATCCTGCCCATGCGAAACACAACACATGGGCAAGATGCCCATGCCACGAACAAGTTTCTAGGCGGCAACATTGGGTTTACCCTTCTCGAGATGCTGGTGGCCACGGCGATTTTTTCGTTGATGATCCTCATGCTCCTCCAGCTCACGAGCGGCCTCATGTCCAATGCCAACCGCGTGGATGAAAACCTTCAGATCGACCAGGAGGTCCGGATCCTTTTTGACCTCATGCGCCGGGACCTCGCCCAAGCCCGGATCGGAACCAACCAGAACCAGTTCTTCGGCACGGCCACCAACGTCTGCTTCGTCTCCTCCTCCTCGCACCTCAAAACCAACTACGTCTCCGACCAGCGCCTCGTCACCTACTTCTACGCCAACAATACAATCTACCGCGCCGTCGTGGACCCCACACTGACAAACTACCCGACCGTCTGGAACCCGATCCAGCCAAGCTGGTGGACCCAGCCGGGATTCGTGACAAATGTCGCAACGAACGCGAACGCGGAGGCCATGCTCACGGGGGTTTACCCTTATGATGCCAGTTGGAACAACGGCAACCCGTTTTCCTACGCTTTCAGAGGCACTAACACTAATAGCGCACCCTCCAACCCTCCCAGCGGGCTCACGATCGGTTTCTCGGTGGCGAGCCGGCAGGCGACCCGGTCCGGAAGAGACGCCGTCAACACCAACGACAGGAAGCAGATGAAATACGACATCGAGCTCAACATCCCGCCGCCATTCAACCCATGAAGCTCCTCGCGCGATTCCGCAAAGCCGCCGCCCTGCCGTTCGTGCTCCTGCTTGTGGCGCTCAACGTGATTGTCGTCGTAGCGCTGCTCGTCTATGCCACCACCGAACTCCAGGCGAGCCGGAATTCCGGCCAGACCGAGGTCGCCCGCGCGATCGCCCAGAGCGGCATCGACATCGCGGCCGGCCTCATCTCCGCCAATTCCACCAACAACAGGTTCGTCACCTACCAGCGCGTCACCAATGTCGGCGGCGACTGGCGGCTGGAGACAAAAATTGGCAATGTCGCTTCCGCCGACCCCTCGAAACCCTGGAAAACGGCCCTCGCAAACCCGGCTGTCCTCCACTCGGGATTCCTCGCCGGAACCGACGGCGTGGACCTCAACTTCGCCGTCCGGGGAGACCAGAGCTCCGGGTTCATCGCCCCTCGAACCAATATCAGCACAAACTGGACGAATCTTTCCACCAACATGTTCCGCATGGACTGGATCTATGTTTACAAAGGGGCCACAAACGACCCCAAAAACCTTGTCGGGCGCGTTGCCTACTGGGTGGATGACGAAAGCTCGAAACTCAATGTCAATTATTCGGGCGACGCGATCGCATACTCTTTCTACACAGGGACGAATCAACAGGACGCCGGGAAATGGACCAGCATGAGCATCAGCCGTCCCAACTTGCCAAGTAACTCGTATCAGCAGAATTTCGAAGGAAGAAAGTGGCCGGTCTATATGGAGCTCGGCGGAGTCTCTGGAATTAAAACAAATGAGGCTTATGCCATTCTGACAAACCGGGGTGACCCGAATCCGTTGAACCCCATGAAATACCCGAGCGTCCTCGCCATGCGGATCGCGACAAACTCTATTCTGACCACTCTCTTGCAACAGTCGTCGCTCGGATTTACCGCCACGATCTATTCCAGAGAAGAAGAGCGTTCTTACGCGGCCGGGAAACAACGCTATGACCTTCTAAACCTATATCCAGACGCCGGCACGGTTGGCGGGGTTTTGCAGGCCATAACGGACAACTACCCAGCGTTTAATAACAAATACGACATGAACAGCTTCGCGGCTAACTTATACACTGCGGTGCAATATCCGGGGCTTGCCAACTCGGCGCTTGAGCCCGGGAGGACGATGGCGACCAGCGTCATAAACTCGCGGGCGCTTCCGTTGTTGAACGAAGTCACGCTCAGGGCCGAAGCAGCAAATAATTCAGGCACAAATACCCTTCGTCTTTATACCGATATTGAACTGGTCGCTCTTTCCATGGTCGAAGATACTTTAGATACCTATCCCGCCAGCACAAAAAGAAGTTACTGGGGTCCCACCCTGAGAGACGCCTCAAAATTCAGGGCGGAAGTCGAGATGTCAACCAATTCGATATTCAGCACGGTCTTTACCGGACAGTTCACCAACACAATAGCGATAAATCCCACGACGAATAGTTGGTTTAGATCTCCTGTGTACGACACAAACGGAGTTTTTGTTTATTATACGAACGGAGCCTGCTATGGCCCGACGAACTCGGCATTAAGCGCGAGCAATGCGCTCACGTTATTATCGACCACGAATGCGCTAACAAACTATGCCACGAATACCGTATGGAGTTTTCCCACGAATGTGATAGTGAGAATGTATTTTAACAACCAGCTTTACCAGTTGGTTTCCTTTGCCCCGGCTCCAACTGCAGACACCACATTCACTCCCGGCCTTAACCAGACCAATACTATTTACCACATGGTCGCCCAACCGCGGGGGGATTTGGGATATCGGGGTGACCCCCGCTTCGGGAAGTTTTCCGCTTCGGTCGTTAGCGATCCGACGAATAATGCGACCAACCCCGATGCATCGCTTGGAAGCCTTAATCCCCAATGGAAAATTGCGGGATATACAAATGCGGCCAACACCCCGGATCTCACTCCGCCGAATTTATTCTTTTACGAACAAGACCGGGGAATCCCACAATTTGCAACCGATAAGCTCTGGGGATTCGGCCCTTCTCTTGCCGGGGTTGGATCGATCGGCGAGATCCCGATCACGACAAAGTCGGGAGAGGTTTTATCTTGGTCCACGCCCAGGCTCTGGGGGGATGGGCGAGCCTTTGTCAACGGGACCGAATACCCCCCTGATTGGCTTCTGCTAGATTGCTTTCATCTCGCCGCTTTTCCCCAGCTCCCCCAAAACCCGGGAAGCGCAAATCTTGTTTTTAGTTCGTATGGAAAAATCAACATCAATTCGCTCAAGTCGTTTTTTCAGGTCGCCAGAGGATCGACAAACCAATCCGACACGATTTTGGATTCTATCACCGTAGATTCCAAGACTGTCGATTATCGGCAAGGGAATGGATCAGGTGCGTCCATTAAATATGCTTGGGGCTATGCTCGGACAAACTTTCTTTCGCGCGTGAGTGACATGGTAACCAACCGGAACACGGCCAACAACCCCTACACAACGCACTTTGAATTCTTGGCTGAACTGGCCGCCACGAATATGAACGGTAGCCCTGCCACGTGGAGCGGATGGTGGCCTGCGCCAGTCAACACGAATGCCGGAGGCAGCATTTACACCGCAACAAACACGACCGACCGGCGGATTGAGGGGATCGTGCGAAGCCTTGTCCAGAAGTTTACGACCCACGGCAACCAGTTTTCGATTTTCAGCCTGGGGCAGGCGCTGCAGGTGGTGAACGGGAAGACGAACGTCGTGGGAGAGTCCTACATGCAGGCGGTTTACGAGCGGGCACCGCAGTATAACGAGGCGACCGGGGCGATCACCAACGGGGCAACGACCGGGGCACCGCCGATGCGCCAGCTTTACCTGCGGGAGCTCAAGTATTAGTCCGGGTTTCCGGGGTCATGAGGAAGCTTCGTCCAACCGCGCCAGGAAGCCGAAGATTTCGTTCGGGGAGGTCGCTGCCAGCGATTTGCGGTGCCAGTCGCAGCGAGTTGGGGCGGTTTGGCCAACCCCGAGCGTTTTCATGCCCACGCGCCTGGCGGCTTCGATGCGGGTCGGGGAAGCCTCCACGCAAAGGCAGCGGGAGGGTTTGACCCCCGCGCGGCTGGCGGCCAGCAGAAGAACATCCGCTTGAGGCTTGCTGTTGTCGCCGGTGTCGGCAATGGCGTCGAAATAGAAGCGGTCGAGACCTGCCTGCCGGAGAATGTCCGGGGTATTATCCCGAAAAGGGCGCTTACGAAACACGTTCCGTGTTCCGCTACAGGAAAAGTCGGTTTCGGGATTTTTGCTGCTGGACGTGACGGCGAGCCGCAGCCCAGCCGTGCGCAGACGGCTTAGAAGCGAGCTCACGCCCGGCAGCTGAGCCTTCTTGCCGGCATCGGCCAACAGCACGCCGTCGAGATCGAAAATCACCGCCATCGGCTCGATCGATACCTTCACGGTTTGCGCCTTCGCATTTACCCGCAGTGCCCGGCCGGCAACAATCAACTCCACGGGCTTCCCTTTGGCGCAGGCGATGGACGCCGACTTCTTTCCGATCTGGAAATCCAGGCGGCGTCCGCGATAGACGAGGGAAAAGCCCAGCGATTTCCAGCCTGCGGGAAGCTGCGGCGCGCAGCAGAGTTCGTTTTCCGTCCACCGGATTCCTGCCGCGCCCATGATCGTCGCGCTCCAGACGTTGCCCGCGTTGGCGGCGTGCAGCCCGTCGGTCACGTTGTAGGACTCGCCGCCGATGTCGAGGTTGAGAACCTTGTCGTAATAGCGGAGGAAGTCATCCGGGCGGCGGAGCAGGGCGGCCACCACGGCGTGGCTGCCCGCGCTGAGGTTCGAGTCATGGATGGTGCGCGGCTCGTAGTATTCCCAGCACCGCTGCATGAGCGCGAAATCGTAGGCAAACGGCAACTGGTGGAAGAGGGCCAGGACGTCCGCCTGCTTGATCGCCTGCAGCCCGCCGATCTCCTCCATGGAAATCTGGCGGAACAGCGGGACGACGGGCTTGAACTTCGAGCGGTCGAGTTCTTTGAGGCCCAAAAACGTGCGGTCCTGCGCGAGGATCCCGCCGGCGTGGCCGAGCTCGATGCCGTCTGCGACTTTCTGCCATGCGGCGATTTCATTTTTGGAAACGCGCAGATCGCGGGCGGTTTCGGGGTCCATGGCCAGCCCGATCGCTTTCCGGAGGCTCCAGCGGGCGGTGTGGTTGGTGTAGGCATTGTCGTCCACAAACTCGTGATACTCGTCCGGCCCGATGACATTTTTGATCGAGAACCGCCCGTTTTCCCAAACTCCGCGCGTCACCCAAAAACGGGCGATTTCGACGAGCATGCGGCAGATCTCCCGGCGGGAGGGATTGGCGCGTCCGGCGACGGCCATGTAATTCGATGCGGCGAAGGCGACGGCGGCATTGATATGCAGCTCGATTTTTCCGCACGGGATATAAACCGGCTCGGTCGCCGCCTTGTCCTTCCACCACTCGGGGCAGTTCTCGCGGCCGTCGAGCGGGCAGGCCTCCCACGGATAAAATGCGCCTTGGAATTTCATCGAGCGGGCCTTGAGCCGGGCGCCCGCGAGGTTTCGGACCCGATACCCGACAAGATCCTGGGCGGCCTCCGGCATGGTCAGGAGGTAGAACGGGGTGAGGAAAATGTCGGTATCCCAAAAGTAGTGGCCGGAGTAGTGTTCGCCGCTGAGGAATTTCGCGCCGATGCTCAGCCGGGGGTCGCCGGGCCGGTAGGCCTGCAGCATCTGGAAAATCGAGAACCGCAGTTTGAACTCGCGGGCGGGATCGCCCCCGATGCGGACGTCAGCCCGATCCCAGAGGCTTTTCCATGCGGAGTCCTGCTCCTTGCGAAGACCGCTCCAGCCGAGTTGCAACGCCGTGTTGAGGCAACGCTTGGCGCGCGCGAGGAGAGGTGATTTTCCAGCGTCGCGGTCAAAATCCGTCACGACCGCCGCGTGCCGCCGCAACCGGGCGAGCCGTCCGCGACGAACCGGAAACGACATCCGGCGGATCACGGTCCGATCATCGGGAGCCGATTCCGATCCGCTCATCAGGCGTTCGGGAAACGAGGTTTCGTAGGTGCAGGCGAGAACCGCCCGCAGCCGCGATGTCAGCGTGCGGATTTCGCAATAGTGACCGTTTTTCCAGTCCCCGTGCCCGGTCACCTCGTAATGCCTTTGGCCGAGCGTGAGCCCGGTGGCGTCGAAGACGTCCTCGACCGCAGCCTCGCCGGTCCAGTTCACCGGCTGGATCGAGATCTCCGTGAGATAGAGGTGGTGGCGGGGGTAGCTCAGGTAGGAGACAAATCGGATTTTTGTGGTGCGGTTTTGCGGGGACGTCCATGTGAACGAGCGCTCGCTCACCGCGCAGCGAAGGTCGAGGGACCGGCGGTAATCCCGCACGCGCCCCGTGCCCGTGTCTAGCCTCTCCCCGCCCAGCTCGATGCGAAGCCGTTTGATGGTCGGGATGTTGACCATGGTGTTGCGGGTGACGGGAGAGCGGTCGAAGTAGCCCGCGACGAATTGCATGGGGTCGCTCTCCGCGCCGCTCATCCCCTCCTCGGCATAGCCGCGGATGCCAAGGTAGCCATTGGCCTGAGTGAAAACCGATTCGAGGTTGTGCTGGGTGCCGGCCTCGAGCCCGCGCACCGTGTGGATCCAAGGATTCATGATTTTTATTCGATGACAAAATACTGTCCCCGCCCAGGAGGAAGCGTCAGCCGGAAGGAAAACCAGCCGGGTTCGTCCGCCGGAATGACATCGTGCAGGCCACCGGAGGATAGTTCCACGATCCGTCGCGGAGACCGGCCGCTGCGGAATGTTGCGGTGATCTCGAACGGCTCGGCGCGGTGGCTGTAGAACAAAAGAAAATCGCGTTCGGGAGTTGTCAGGATTTCCTTGTAGCAGCAGGCCTGGCCGGTGCCCAGGCCTTCGGGGACGATGCCGGTGTGCAGAAGCAATCGGGCCAGCGTGTGCAGGCGCAAATGATCCGCGCGGTCGTGGCGGAAATCCCCGTCGAGCGAGTCCGGAGAGGAGTCGTAGCCGGGCAGGATGAACCCGCCGAGCCCGTGCGGGCGGAACAAAGCGAGCGGCCCGCCGGACTTGCTGCGGAGAAGGATCTGGTCGGTCGAGGAACCCGCGACGGCCGCGCAAAACCCGCAGCCGGAACCGCCGCCCCACGACGGCGGATAGTCCAATTCCTGGTTTTCCCGTTGCCCGTAACGCAGGTCCTCCAAGCCGAAGATGCGGCGCAGGGGATTGAGCGGATCGCCGAGCCCGGTGCGCGGAAACACGACGACCTTGAGCCCGCGATCTACGGCATCCAGCAATTCCGCGTAGTAGCCCTCATCGAGCGGAAGAAGCGACGTGGGGCCGCGCGAGGTGATAATAATTTCATCCGGAGGAAGCACCACCAGCCCATACTCGGCGTAGTCATACCGGCATGTCCGCGAGATCAGGTCCACCGGCTGGTCGAGCCGCGCGCCCACATGCGCGAGGCTGCCGTAGTCGTTCCATGCCATCCGGTCCATGATCGCGACCAGTGGCCTCGCGCGCTTCGCGCCCGCAATCGTGCGCCGGATCATCGCCACGCGGCCGATGTCGTTTTCCCAGATGCCGAGGTCCGGGCCGGGGATCGTCAGGTAGTCGGCCTCCAACCGCACCGACAGGAAGAGCGCGTCGTCGTAGTCCGGGTATCGGCCCCCGACCTGCCACGGCTCGCCGCCCCACCGCTCTCCCATGTTGTGGGCTTCGGTGAGCGAGGGATCGTGCCGGGAAACCGCCTCCCAGTGCCGGGCCTGCGCGTGGTTCACGTAGGTGCCGATGTCGGAAATCGAGCCGAGCCCGTGGCCCGGAAAATCCGGCGGCAATTTCGACGGGGCGTTGCGGCGGATGGTCGCGACCGCCTCCTTGATGCCCTGGTGCAGCCCCCAGACCCGGAACTCGTCGTAAAGCAACCAGGCCTCGCGCTGCTCGGAAAACGGCACGGGCACATCGGCGTAATCCCGGAACGTCGTGCCCCAGCGACGTTCGAGATCCGCCAGCGGAATGCCCCCCGACTTCAGCCACGAGGCGAACGCCGCCTGCTCGTGCGGCGAGTAATCGAACAGGTCTCCCCGGTCGCCGTAGTAGTGGTAGGTGTAGGAAAAATCCGAGTTCCCGAAATCGAAAACGAACCGCTCCAACCGCGGGTCGCCAGCATACCGGCGGGCCAGCGCCCCGAGAAAACCGAAGTATCGCTCGCGGTAAAACGGGCTCCAGATGCACGGAAAGTTTCCGGGGCGGCCGTCGCGGTCGATTGCAGGCTCTTTCAAACTCCATTCCGGAACTCCCCCCTCGCCCAAACCGGATCCCCTCGCAGTCGGGAAAACCCAGAAGAACGCCGGGATGTTCTCCGAGGCCGCGAGGTCGAGGAGCTGGTCGGCCACATCCCAAATGTAAACTCCGGGCGCGGGTTCGAGATCCTCCCACGCGAGGGCCATCCGGACATACTGCATCCCAAGCCCCCGGGCGGAGTGGACAAAGTCCCGATACGCCGCATCCACCACCGGAGAGCGAAAAACCCGGAAAACCGAAAACCCCATCGACAGCGAAGGCGAGTCCGGCCGTTCCGCGTAGGCGAAGCGGGTCCGCCGAACGCCGGATTCCGGCAGGCCGGCAAGCTGCCCCGTGATATCTGTCGGCCCGAGCTGGCAGAAAACCTCGCGCGTGGAAACGATGCGCGACTCGCCCGGCTGCAGCAACGTGGGGCGACCGTCCCGGTTGCCCGGTTCGGATGGCAGGCGGGACGCCTGCCCCACGCCGTCGTGCAGGACGGCTTCAATTTCTCGCGACCCGGAGGAAAGGTTCCGCACCACGAGAGAAATCTCCTGCGATGTTCCGGCGGCGACGACCGGATCGAATTCGAGCGCCAGCGCGATTTCCGGCGGGACGACTGCGGCGACCAGTCGCGCCACCATCAGATCCGCTCCGGCCCATTCCCTGTCGAGCAGCCCCGGATCAAACGTCCACGGCAACCGGCAGACGCCCATGATGTTTTCGCGCGGCTCGCCGCCGTCGAACCCGACTACCACCGCCCGCGCGCCGAGAAAATCTGGATGCCGGCGCTCGATCAGCACGACCGGGCTGAGGAGTTTGAATCCCGCTTCGCACTCCAGAATGTTGTGGCACTCGTCGGGCGGGAACGCGCTGGTGCGGACGCCGCCCCTCATCTCCCGGTTCAGCATGCGCCCCCAATCCGGCAGGTCGCCGAGAATCGTTTTTCCCATTTCCGTCAGCCCGCGAATTTGCAGGGAATCCCGGCATCGCGTCAGTCGCAGCTCGGGCGCCTGCGAATTCCGGTATGGGTAAGACCGCCCGACGTGCGGCGTGTCCCCGAGGAACACAAGCCCCCCGCCCTGCTTGTGAAAGCGCAGGATCCCCTCCAGCGGCCCACCACTCAAGTCTCCGTCCAGGTAGGGCAGGACAAGAACATCCGCCACCGCGCGGTCCAGCGCGCCGAGGGATTTCAGGTCGAGGATGACAAAATCAATTCCCGCGTTTTCCAGGGACCGCCTTGCGTCCGGAGCCGAGTAGGAAGGGAGCGGCGTGACGGCGGGGTCTTCGAGGATGGCGATCGGTTTCATAATAAATCGGTTATTTCTTCGTTGCAGCAGGGGTTGCCGACGGCTTGGCGTCCGGGCGGAGAAGACCGAAGACCGCCATGCAGCGGGTCATGGACGGGATCATCCCCTCGTCCATCGCGATGGCAAAATGCGCGTCCACGTAGGTGTAGAGCGGGGCGACGTCGGCGCGGAGCGGAGGATACGCGGTCTCCTTCACATTGTAGCCGTCGCCTTTTTGGTTTGGCCCCTGCACGTGCATCCCGGGCACGACCTCGCCGAAATGGCTGTAGCGGCTGTTGTGGAGCGGGGCGCGGACCGTGCGCCCGCCAAGGCCGACGATGTAGCTGCGCCCGAGCGGGTTTGTGCCAAGGGTGTTGTCAACGGTCCGGATGATCCACTCCAGATACTTCGGCTCCTTGGTCAGCTTCCAGGCCCAGAGCACGGGTTCGAGCGAATTCGGGTAGGCCGCGGTCCCCCAATTGATCGGGGAGTAAGGATGGCGATACGACTTGTAGGCGAGCTTCGAGCAGAAGCGGATGTAGTCGTCCGCGCGCTTGAGGATCGAGCGCCGGATGCTTTCCCGCACGGCTGCATCGCAGGACTGCGGCGGGCACTTGAGATACGCCCAAGCCGCGTTCTCCTGGTTGTATTTATTGTATTCCTCGACCTCGGCGTCGGGCTTGTCCTTCCAGACGGCCGCTTTCAAAAAGTCGGCGTTGTAGCCCGGCTTGCCGGTCGTGTGGAGGAGCTCGGCTGCTGCGTAGGCTTTCGGCGAGAGGAAGCGCGAGGAGAGCTGGCCCGGCCCGTCGGTCTTGGGCGGAGGGTTGGCATCCGCCCATTTGTAGGCTTTCTCCGCCATGGCGAGCCACTGGTCGGCCTGGGCCTTTTTCCCCAGCCCTCGCCAGATCCGCGACGCCTGCGCGAACGTTGCGGCGAACTGGAACGAGGCCTCCGCATCGGGGGCGAACGCGAAATCCCCGAGCGGGTAGAGCTCGACGGTCTGGATGAAATTTGGATCCCCGTTGGACTCGGTGCCGGCGCGCACCGCTCCGTCAGCCCGCTGCAGCGGGGGCCAGAGGCGCATCGCCCATGCGGCTTCGTCGAGGATGTCCGGGATCCCGTTTCCGGACTCCGGGAGGTTGAGGTCGCCGTCGCGGAATTTCTGGGGATCCATCTCGTAGGCGTTCATGAGGATTTGGGCGACCTCGATGTGGGATCTGGGGTTGTAG
>Ga0118677_10003615_pt1 | contig 29035 bp, 25 predicted proteins | sample AliMusrvi5mmetaG_FD_86154 | JGI IMG/M metagenome (GOLD analysis project Ga0118677, IMG submission 86154) | reverse complement strand
TGTCAACTTGCAGGGCAAGCTGCTTCTCTGCCATGGCAGTCCGGCCCAGACCAACGAATTTCTCTATGAAAGCCGATTGGATAATACCCGTCTCGAAAAATGGCTGGAAGAGTACGGTGCCATTGGACTCGGTTGTACCCACACCGGGATTCCCTGGGTACGGCATCTGAACGATCAGCGGTTTGCTGTTAATTGCGGAGTGGTTGGCAAATCGGACCACGACGGTGACCCGGCTGTCCACTATTCATTATTACGGCAGATAGATTGCGGCTTCAATGTGGAGATCAGGCGGGTTGTTTATGATCAGGAAACGTGGGCTCTACAATTGAAAGCTGAAGGGGTTGACGAGATTTTTATCAATCCGATTAGAACTGGGGTCTGGACAACCGGAGTAGCCAGCATGCCTGAGTGGGAACAACAGAGAGCGGTTTTGAAAAATCAGGAAAGTTTCCTTAATACAGGGAAGATATAGTGATTTACTTCTTTCATTGAAGGAAACTGTAACTTGTGACACTCCTCAGTAGATGTATTGCGTCAGATTTAGCCAGTGATATACGTGGCCAAGTGTGGGTATAATGAAAGCGAGGAGAAAAACATGAAGTTCGAAGATTTTGCTGTTAAGAAAATGCTTGAAGCAACCCATGGGCCAGATCACCTGACTGATCGGGAAAAGCAGTTGATCGGCCTTGCAGTTACCGTGACTCGCGGTTGCATAGCCTGCAGTGGTGGGCGTATCCGTCGTGCTCTTGAAAGTGGCATCCCGCAGGAAGCGATAATCCAAGCAGTTGATGTCGCATCTGCGGTGAATGCCGGAGTAACGACTTCCATAGCTTTGCAAGGTATTGAGAAAGAAGGGCTTAACTTGGCATGTACCAGTGGAGCCTGCACGGTTTAGGTTATTCTGTATTCCTGGTCAATCTGTTCACCTAGGGTCAGAAGAGTGCTCACGGTCAAGATCGGCTCAATTCCCCATGGATCGAATAACGCCTCTGGTGAACGTTTGACCCACGCAGCCCGCATTCCTGCTGATAACGCCCCTATCACGTCGAACGGATTGCTTGAGATGAGCCATGCATCGGCACCTGTTGCTGCGGCTCGTCTCAAAAAATGGCAATAGACCCCAGGATTCGGCTTAAAAGTTTTGACTTCATCTACGCTCACAACCCCGAGAAAATAGTCCCTGATGCCGGCATGTGTCAGTAAGGTTTCCACTGCATCGGCACTCCCGTTTGAGAATGCGAACATTCTGAATCCTGATTTCTTTGCCCGTTTCAACCCTTCTTTTGCATCATCGAATGCGGGCAAGACTTTATACGCGTCCAACAATTCTTGTTTGTCTTTTTCACTCAAAGACACTTTAAAGTATGAAGACGTATAATCGAGAGCGTCGCTGGTGCATCTGGCGAAGTTCTCGTAATTCTGCATCAGTCCTCGACGGAATGAATATTCGAGCTGTTTTTCACGCCAGGTGCGAGAAAACTCAGGTGCTTTATTACCCACATGTTTTTCCAATGCCACTACGACACCATGGGTATCGATGAGGGTTCCATAAACATCAAATGCAAGCGTAATCGTCATATGGCACCTAATTGGAAAGCTTCACACTCCGTCGAAGTGTAACAGCCTGTTATTTATGGGTTTACTTGCAAGCTCAGGGGTTCATGGCCGCCACCAGCATGACCCGTGATGGATAGGTCAGTGACAGCAGTGAACGGGATATGGTGACCCGCCCATCTTCAATCGGCTGCCGCAGGACTTCAAGCACGTTTTTTTTGAATTCGGGTAGCTCATCAAGAAAAAGGACACCGTTGTGAGCCAACGAGACCTCACCCGGCTTGGGGGTATTTCCGCCACCAATGAGACCGACATCGGATATGGTATGATGAGGAGCACGGAACGGCCGCACCGCCAGCAGCGCCCGCTCTTTCTCCAGCATTCCGCTGACACTGAATATTTTTGTCGTTTCGATAGCTTCTTCAAAAGACATCTGCGGCAAAATTGTCGGAATCCGCCGGGCCACCATCGTCTTTCCCGAACCGGGAGGCCCGATCATGAGGATGTTGTGGCCGCCACTGGCCGCGACCTCAAGAGCACGCTTGGCATGTTCCTGGCCTTTTACCTCGCTGAAATCCTCACCATATTCACAGGCACTGGAAAAAAGCGCCTGCAAGTCAACCCGGCACGGCTCGATATGTTCCCGGCCACTCAGGAACTCGACCACCTGGGAGAGTGACGTGGCGCCGATAACATCAATTCCTTCCACGACAGCCGCCTCAGAAGCGTTTTCAGCCGGCAGGATCAATCCGGTCAGACCGGCGCGTTTGGCGGCCACCGCCATCGACAGCGCCCCGCGAATCGCTTTAAGCCCGCCATCAAGTGACAGCTCCCCCAGCAGGATGTAGTCACGAAACCGCGAGCCTTTTATCACATCGGTGGCTGCCAAAATGCCGATGGAAATCGGCAGATCGTACGCAGCACCCTCTTTCTTTATATCGGCCGGAGCCAGGTTAGCAGTTATTCGCCGGGCCGGAAAATCATAGCCGGAATTCTTCAGTGCCGCCTTGACGCGATCCTTGCTCTCCTTGACCGCACCATCCGGCAAGCCAACCGTGGCAAAGGCAGGCAATCCGGGAGCAAGATCAACCTCCACGTCTACCAGAATCGCGTCAATACCGATCAAGGCACTACTGAAAACTTTTGCAAGCATGGTGAGCTCCTGCCTTAACTCTTATTCAGCATGATAAAGCCCATCTGGCGACCGGACTCTTCCTTATCCCTGCGATACGAGAAAAATTGTTCACTATGGCAGCAGACACATTGCTCGGAGAGCTGAATCGCATCACCCCGCAGCCCGGCAATCTGAAGCAGCTCGCGATTGGCAGCAGCCAGATCCAGCTGCCACTTGCCGGGGCTCTTCAGTTCGGAGCATGCGTCCCAGTTGATGTCGCTCTGCAGAAAAGCTTTTCTGACCGGCTCGTCCACTTCGTAACAGCACTTCTGGATACAGGGTCCGATCGCCGCATACAACCGGGACGGATCACAACCGAATTCCGACTGCATACCGGCAACAGTTTTGGTAACCAGCCGGGCCGCAGTACCTTTCCAGCCGGCATGGACAACGGCAATAACTTTTTTGTCCGGATCACAGAGCAGGATCGGAGTGCAATCTGCAACGCAGACACCGATCATGACATCCGTTTGATTGGTAATTACCGCATCCCCCTCAACTGAGAGGAAATGGCTGTAATCTTCATTCGGTTCGTTGATCACCAGAATATCACTGCCATGAATCTGGCGGAGTGTTACCAGTGCCTCCTGATTGACTCCGAACGCCCGGGTAAGCAGGCTCCGGTTGCCTTCGACATTCGCCTGCTGGTCCTGTGTGTTCAATCCGAGGTTAAGTGAATTGTAGGGGGGGCGCGAAACGCCCTCATGGCGGGTGGTAAAACCTTGTATGGAGCATGATGGCCCCGGAAAATTCACTTCAACAAACTGGATACGACCGAAACGATTAAGCTGCATTAAGTACTTCCTCCACCCCTCAAAGGGGAAACGTGCATACCGTGAGCTGTTCACCGGCGTGAACCGGGCAAGCTACATCTATATGTTTTAAAAATCCTTTTGCCTTCTGTGCCGAATTACGCTTTACTACCACATGTACGGCGTTGTCGCCAGATATAGACTCCCACAAGCAGCGCGCAGAACAAAACCACCCAGGCCAAAGCCTTGTGTGAATACTGCATGATCAACTGCTGGTTCTCGCCGATTACATAACCGATAAGAGTCAAAATGGTGCACCAAAGGCCGGCCCCCAGAACTGTGTACAGCGAAAACTTGATATGATTCATCCCCGCCACGCCGGCCGGGATAGAAATCAGATGGCGGATCACCGGCAAGAGCCGGCCAATAAACGTTGATATTTCACCGTGCTGCAGAAAAAATCGTTCCACCCGCTCAAATTTGTCCGGCGGAATCAGCACGTACTTGCCGTATTTGAGGATTAAAGGCCGACCCAGGTAGTGTGACGCAAAATAGTTGGCGTACGCTCCGACCAGACTTCCGACGGTGCCGCACAGTATCACAAGCGCCATGTTCATCTGCCCCTGATACGCCAGATATCCGGCCGGCGGCATGACCAGTTCGCTCGGCACCGGAATGATCGAGCTTTCCATTGCCATCAAGAGTAGAATGCCGGGGTAACCCATGGCACCGATAGTATCAAGAAGCCACTGGATGAGGGTATGTATCACGAAAAACTCCCTTTAGAAATAGTACGATTGCCCTTTATACCTCAACTGGGCCAATCGGGCAACAGCTAGATAGTTCTCATCCGGGAACCCCGGGTGAGAAACTGATAGTTTCCGTTTCGGAAAGGTATAATTTTTCGGCCTGGCAAGGAAATCAAGTGGTTGCGAGGAGGCGTACATAAGTACGCCGCACAAGTAAACACGAAGATTGACACAGCCAGGGCGGAAAAGAACCCTTTCCGGACGGAAACCAGATAGGACAATTTATGAAAGAACTTTATTCTGCCACCCTGCAACGTTTGACAAGCAATATCCTGGTCGGCGACGGCGCCATCGGCACCATGCTGTATGCAAAAGGTGTCAGCCTCGACAGCAATTTCGAACATCTGAACCTGATCCGGCCTCAATTGGTAGCGGAACTTGCTCAGGAATATATCGCGGCCGGCGCTCAGGTAATAGAGACCAATACATTTGGCGCCAACTTCACCAAATTGTCGGCTATTGGCCTCGGCCACAAGGTCGCAGACATCAACCGCGCCGGAGCAGCCATTGCCCGGGAGGCGGCGGGCACCAGTGTGCTGGTAGCCGGAGCAGTCGGGCCGCTGGTAACCATCAAAGGTGAAGAACGGGAGCGGTCCGTCCCCGAGATGGAGGATTTTTTCCAGGTCCAGTGCTCCGCGCTTGCCCAAGGTGGCGTTGATCTCCTGCTGCTCGAAACCTTCACTTCACTTCCGCAACTGGAGCTGGCGGCGAGAGTTGCCCGCAAAACCGGTCTTCCGGTGTGCGCTTCACTGGCGTTCCAGGAGGGGGGACAGAGCGGCGACGGCACTTCTGTCGAGAGCTTCTGCCGGGCAATGGAGGCTGTCGGCGTTGACATGATCGGCGCCAACTGCGGAGCCGGGCCGCTTGAACTGCTCAAGGTAATCAAGCGAATGGCGGTACTGACGGACAAACCGATCAGCGCCTATGCCAACTGCGGTTTCCCCGAGTATCTGGATGGCCGCTACATGTACCGTGCAACTCCTGACTATTTCGCCGAGATGGCGGGCAAGATGGTTGCCGCCGGCGCAACTCTTGTAGGAGGATGCTGTGGGACAACTCCTGAGCACATTGCCACACTGGCAACAGCTCTCGCCGGTTCCATACCTGCAGTGCGCAGCAAAGTTCCGATCATCACCGTATCCGAACCGGTTCACGAGCAGCCGAAAAACGGCTCTTTTCTGGATAACTGGGGAAACCGCACTGTCATTACCGTTGAGCTTGACCCTCCCAAAGGCCTTGACTGCAGCAGGATCATCGCCGGGTGCCGGTGCCTGAAAGAGGCGGGCGCCGACGCCATCAATCTTGCGGAAAATCCGTTGGCACGTCCTCGTATGGGCAATATCGCACTGGGTAGCCTGATCCAGCGCGAAGTCGGCATTGAAGTTATTGTACATGTCACCGGGCGCGACCGGAACCTGATCGGCATGCAGTCGGACCTGATGGGGGCCAGCCTGCTCGGCATCCGTTCGATTCTGGCGGTAACCGGCGATCCGGCAACAATGGGAGATCATGCCGGGGCAACATCGGTGTTTGATCTGCATTCGCTGACTCTGATCAAACTGCTGACCGATATGAATAACGGCGTGAATGCGCTCGGCAACCCGATTAATGCCGGAACCGGTTTCACGATCGGGGCCGCTTTTAACCCGAATACGCAGAATATGGCCATGCAGGCCCAGCGACTGAGAAAAAAGATTGCCAACGGTGCCCGCTTCACGCAAAGTCAACCGATCTACGATCCGGCAATTCTTTTTGCCGCACTGGAGGCAACCCGCGACTGCGCAATACCATTTCTGCCGGGAATAATGCCGCTGGTCAGCGAGAGGAATGCCGAGTACCTGAACAACGAGGTTCCGGGCATTACGGTGCCGGATTGCGTGCGTACCCGGATGAAGGGTCTTGAGAAGGAGGCCGGTGTCCGTGAAGGGCTGACGATTGCCAAAGAGTTTATCGATGCAACGATAGCAGTTGTCGGAGGCTATTACCTGATCCCGCCGTTCGGGAAGTACGAACTGGCGGCCGAATTAATTACACACATCCACCAGCGCGAAAAGGAGGCACAGCGATGAAATGGGTACTACGAGGGGTATTGTTGTGGAGCCTGGCCCTCTCCGCTTGTGCAATGCAGCAGGTTAACGCGGGTGAAGAGCTTGACCGGAGCGTAAAGGCGTTCAACCGGATGCTGCGCTGGCGGGAAGTTGAACAGGCCGGAACATCCTATGTTGAACAGGGGCGCCAGGAGGAATTCCGGAAACAGGCCGAGGTCCTTAAGAAACGTGGCATTACCATTACTGATTTCCGCATAATTTCAACCAAGTACCTCCCCGAGAAAAAGACCGGCGAAGTGGTCACTGAATTTGACTATTACATCCTCCCATCAAACTCGGTGAAAACGATTTCCTACCGGCAGGAGTGGATCTACCAGGAACCAACAAAAAACTGGAAAATCACCAGCGGGCTGGAGCCCTTTGAATAGGTCCATACCATGGCACTACACCAGCAGATACAGCAATTCACCACGTATCTTCAAACCGAACGGAGTGTTTCGCCGCATACCCTGGCGGCCTACAGCAGCGACCTGAGTCAACTGCTGGTCTTCGCCGTTCGGGAGAAAGGTGACGCCGTATCGGCACAGGATATTGACCATCTTCTGCTCAGACGGTATCTGGCAGGGCTGTCAAAGAGTACCAAAAAAAGTTCCATTGGCCGCAAACTGGCGGCAATCCGTTCATTCTTCCGGTTCCTGCTGCGACGCGGTATTGTCACTAAAAATCCCGCCGAGCTGGTTGCCACACCGAAAAAGGAACAGAGACTCCCGTTTCACCTTGATATCGACCAAACCACGTCTTTGATGGAAGCGCCTGATGATGATCAGAAATTCGGTCTGCGTGACCGGGCAATTCTGGAATTGCTCTATTCCAGCGGTCTCCGCGTCTCAGAGCTGACCGGCCTGAATATCGGGGAGCTTGATCTTGCAGCCGGCATGGTGCGGGTGACCGGCAAAGGGGGAAAGGAACGCATCGTGCCGGTCGGCAGCCGGGCCTTGAAAGCGGTGCAGGAGTATCTCGACGAGCGGGCACAATCTGCTGAGACCGGCGCGCTTTTTCTCAATACCCGTGGCGGGCGCATCAACCGCCGCAGCGTTGCCCGGATTATCGATACTCATGTTTTACGAATCGCGGCGTTCAAACGGATCTCTCCGCACACCCTCAGACATACCTTCGCCACCCACATGCTGGAAGGGGGGGCCGACCTGCGAGCAATTCAGGAACTGCTCGGGCACGCCTCGCTCACGACCACCCAGAAATACACCCACGTCACCATTGACCGGTTGATGGAAGTCTACGACAAAGCCCATCCCAAAGCACATTCAAAGTCCACTGAATAGAAAAACCCCGCCGGTTTCCCGACGGGGTCTCTGTACCACTGTTAAATACGGCGTCTGTTAGTCTTCGCAGAGGTCGATCTTGACATCCCAGTTTTTGAGCTTCATGGTGCCGTTCTTCTCAAGGTTGAGATGCATCTTGAAGGCGCGATCCCACAGCTGCGGCTCATGGCCGACTTTACGCTTGAGGCAGTCAGCTTCGGCAATGTTCAGATACTCGGTCAGCTGATCCTTGTAATCCGGATGGGCGCATTTCTCAATGATGCGACGGGCGCGCTCTTTCGGTGCCAGACCGCGAAGGTCGGCAAGACCCTGCTCGGTGATGACGCAATCGAGGTCGTGCTCGGTGTGGTCGATGTGCGAGCAGTGTGGCACAACGCAGGAGATACCGTTCGGATCGGTCTTGGACGGACGTGACGATGGAGTATGCATCATCTTCAGGAAGCCGTTGCGCAGGAAGTCGCCGGAACCGCCGAGGCCGTTGATCATACGGGTACCGCCGACCAGAGTGGAGTTGGCGTGTGCGTAGATATCGATCTCAACCGGAGTGTTCATGGCGATGCACCCCAAACGACGGATCGGCTCAGGAGCATTGGAGATCGAAAGCGGACGGAGGACGATCTTGTCGAAATACTTGTCCATGTTGTCGAAGAAGCGCGGGAAGCCCGGCGATGCGGAAAGTGACAGCGAGCAGGAAGAAGCCGCATCAAGCTTGCCGGAGTCAAACAGGTCAAGCATGGTATCCTGAAGAACTTCGGTGAAAACGGTCAGGTTGCTGAATGGCCCTTTGGCCAAGCCGCCGATAACTGCGTTAGCGATGGAACCAACGCCTGACTGCAATGGCAGCAGGTTCTTCGGCAGACGACCGGCCTTAACTTCCTGGGTAAAGAACTCGATAACGTGGTTGGCAATAGCTTCGGATGTATCATCCTGCTCGGCAAAAGCACGTCCCTGGTCGCGGAGTTTTGACTCGACAACAGCGATGATTTTGCTTGGATCGCACGGAATCGACGTAGAACCGATACGGGAATCAGCCTTGGTGATATTGAAAACCTGACGGTTTGGCGGTGTGAGCGGTGTAATCAGGTCATGGATCCCTTCGAAAGAAGGCTGTCCGGTGTTAACCTCAATGATGATGCGGTCGCAGATCATCAGGATTTCAGGGATAACACCACAGGAAGAGGTCGGAACAAGGCTGCCGTCTTCTTTGATGGCGGAGACTTCGATAATGGCAAGGTCAAGCTTGCCGCTTTCGGAATCCTTTGTGTAGAAACCATAGCCCAAATCCTGAGCAAACAGGGAAAGGTGCTTATCGCCCATGCGAATGCGGCCGGCATTGATACCGGCAGCGATATTTTTACCGGTCTGATATGGCCAGCGACGATCGATCATGTCGTTGATTGCCCAACGGTCTTCGGTTTCTGCACCAACGGAAGCACCGATGAACAGGTTGAATTTCAGCTTGCCCTGCAGGTTGTTTTTCTCAACATGTTCAGCGAGGGCAATCGGTACCACTTTCGGGTAACCGGCCGGGGTAAAACCAGACCAGCCCAGATTCATGCCGTGCTTGAAGAACGGGATTGTCTGCTCGGCGGTCATGACCTTGCTTAAAAGAGACTTGCATTGTACGCGGTCTTGAAGAGTTCCGTAATCCGACATCTACTACCTCCTGTTTGTTTTTGGTGTTTACAGGTAAAAACCTGTGTTATCAGTTTCCAGCAGCATTACATTGGTCTTGGTGGGCGGAGGATAATCTTACTGCGGTGCGCACTAAAAACCTGCTAAGCCCTTTGAGTAAAACCGGATTCTACGCATACACCCCCGTTTCGTCAAGCGAAAAAGTGTATACAGCATACTCCGTTAATTTTCGTAATCAACCGCCACAATTGAAGAACAGACCGACTTCATATGCGACACGACGTCACCCGCGTGATAGGGATGTACCTGATATGCCTGCAGATCTTCCAGTGAATCAAAACGGGTTGTCAGAGCAATATCGTAGGAACGTTCCGACCTGATAACATCAACTCCGACCTCCAGGTGACGCAACAGGTCAATCTTTCCATCCATACTGAGCAGCTTGTTGCGGGTAGCGGTCACGTTCTCGGCTGTCGGGTCTGCCAGTTTGAATAAAACAATATGGGTAATCATGTCATCGTTCCTTTCAGTTAGTGGCGATCTTGTCGCCGGATTATTTCTTGTATACATCTCTTGAATGCGAACTGTCAATGTAGCGAGCCGCCGCCACTGTTGAATATAACGTTACACTGCGGAGGGAAGTTGACGGAGAAAAACCACATACGCCCCGCTCCCACCCATTTCACGCGGAGCGGGAGCAAATTCCAAAACAAATGTCCGCCCGGCATCGCGCAACCATGACGCCACCGCTTGGTGCAATACCGGTTCTTCCGGTGAATGGTTTCCTTTTCCGGTGATCACCAGGACCGCTTTCTGACCTCTCTTTTGAGCTGAGCGCAAAAAAGGTGGCAACGACGCTAACGCCTCCTCTCGGTTAAGACCATGAAGATCGAGCTGGAAATCAACGGAAACAATGCCTCTTTTTACCTGCCGGAGACGGTTGCCAGCCAACGGCTGCAGCTCTCCTTCATCGGGAACGGAATCGGCAAATTTGGTGTCCAGTTTCAACCTGCCGATCTCCTCAAGGAAAGCACTCTCTTCAACTACAACTATTTCTTCAACCACCTTTCTGGCGGTCTTCTGTTGCGGGTGAGAACCGGCCGGAGACAGTTTTTTCCCGGACGGCTGCAGCGGCCGCACATCAGCCACAGCCTGTAAAAACAGATCCAAACCAGTATCAGCCGGTTCAGCCGCTTTTTTGATAACGGGCTTTTTGGGTACTACAGGCTCTGTCTCCGCAACGGCAAGCCCCTTCAGAGACCCGAAGGGCGTGACGTGAAACTCTTTGGGCTTTGGCGGGTTCTCCGCTCGCTTGTCTTTCTTGGCCACGTATTAATCCTTTGCCACCAGCGTTATTTCTATGCGGCGATTTTTGGCCCTGCCTTCTTTTGTGCCGTTATCGGCAACCGGCTTATGTTCGGCAAACGCGGCCGCCGACAAATTGCGTGGATCAATGCCCTGCTGTTGCAAAAACTTGGTGACGTTGATGGCACGGGCAGCCGACAGTTCCCAGTTACTTGGAAAAGTGCGGGTCAATCCGCCGGTAATCTGCACCGAATCCGTATGCCCTTCAATCCGGATCGCTTTATCCTTGACCCCTTTCAGCGTTTCAACCATTTTCCCCAGGATTCCGATCCCCTCTTCCTTGACGTCAGCCTTGCCGGAGTCAAACAGAATTGCCGCCTCCATATTGACCGTCAGCTTGCCTTTCAGTTCCGATATAGTAACCTGTCCCTGGGCAATTTCATTCTTCATGTTGGCAAGAAGCTGTTCATACGTTCCGCTGACCTCTTTGACTTTTTCCTCTTTTGCCTTCTGGAGCTCGGCAATATCTTCGCTCAATTTGCCGTTTTCTGTCTTCAGGTCAGAGACCTGCTGGCGCAGCTCGCTGATATTTTTCGACAGCGTATCCGATTTAGCCTTAAGAATTCCTTCCAGCTGTTTCTTGTCGCCGGCGAGAACGGCGGCATCTTCAGTAAGTCTGTTGAATTTTGTTTTAAGTTCGGCGTTTTCCTGAACAAGTTTTTTATGCGTCTGCTGAAGTTCGGTCAGATCTTTGGTCAAGACTTCAGCTTCATCGACCTTTTTCAGATAGGTACTTTCAGCAACGAGACAACCACTGGCTGATAACAGGATCAGTGCACCGGCTATATATACAAGTAAGCGTTTAATCATTAATATTCCCTCCTGTAATAAAGTATATGCAGGATCGTTTCATATCACATAATCCCGGCTTTGTCCTGTTCAAATATTCACATTCGTGACCACATATTCGTTACAGAACCGGCGCTGCCTTGACATGGAGCGATAATACGGCTACAAAGGAACCGTGCAATTCAGCTGAAATTATTGACTATTGGAGAACAGATGGCGGGCAGCATATCTTTTGTAGGCGCCGGTCCGGGAGCAACCGATCTGATCACTATCCGTGGCGCCAGACTCCTGCGCCATGCGGATGTGGTTATATTTGCCGGCAGCCTTGTGGACCGAAAACTCGTACAACTCTATGCCACAAAGGCTGACATCTATGACTCCGCCGGCATGACGCTTACGGAAGTAATTACCGTCATGATGGATGCTGTGGCGCTGGACAGAAGCGTCGTTCGGCTGCATACCGGTGATCCTTCCATCTTCGGAGCCATCCAGGAGCAGATGGAAGCGCTCGACCGATTGGAGATCGACTATCAGGTTGTACCGGGCGTAACCAGCGCCTTTGCCGCTGCGGCGGCACTCAAGCAGGAACTGACCCTGCCCGAACTCTCCCAGACTGTTATCATCACCCGCATCGAAGGACGCACGCCGGTGCCGGAACGAGAACAGTTAGGCGCCATCGCCAGAATCGGCGCCACGATGGTGATTTATCTGTCCGTCGGCATGGTGGAAAAAGTTGTCGATCAGCTGTTGAAGGGTGCCTATACATCTGCCACCCCCGCAGCGGTCGTCTGCCGTGCCTCATGGGATGATGAGCAGATCATTCAATGTACTCTGGCCGAATTGGCAGACAAGGTGCACGAGGCCGGTATTGACCGCCAGGCGCTCATAATCGTCGGCGACGTATTGGCCGCGCGCCGCGAAGGATTGAAAGCAAAGTCGCTTCTGTACGATGACGGTTTTTCCCATGGATTTCGTGAAGGGCACGTCGCCTGAAATGCGCATTGCTGTCATTGCCATAACCGGAAGGGGAGCAGTGCTGGCCGGGCGACTGTCTGAAGCCATTCCGGCCGTTGAATGCCATGTATCCTCACGCTATGCCGACCGTATAAACACACCCTGTAACCTTTTCGAGCCGACAGAACTAAGGCCTTTAATAGCCAATCTCTGGAAGAAATTTGATGGACTCATCCTGATTATGGCGACCGGCATTGTGGTGCGTATGATCGCTCCGCTGCTGGAATCAAAGGCCACCGACCCGGCGATTGTCGTCATGGATGAAGCGGGCAGACATGCCATTTCACTTCTCTCCGGCCATCTGGGCGGTGCCAATGAACTGGCTGACAGATGCGCTCTCGCTTCCGGAGGTCACCCGGTCGTCACCACCGCCACCGACACAAACGATCTCCCCTCCTTCGACGTGCTCGCCAAGGAGCAGGGATGGGTCATCGATGACATCAGCAGGGTCAAACATCTCAATACGCTGCTGCTTGATAACAAAGAAATTGCCGTATGCGACCCAACCGGGCGATCAGGTACCTGGCTGAGCCACCGGGATAACATCTCCTATTATGCAACCGATACTGAAGCCGTCGAAAGCGGGGCTGCTGGAGCAGTGCTGATTACCTCTGCGTTCATACCGCCACAGCTCGACCGCGAAAGCGTGCTGATCCTGCGCCCCCGCACCCTGGTGCTCGGCATCGGCTGCAACCGCGGTACGCCGGTCGATGAAATAGACGAATTTGTCGCGCTTCACCTCGCTCGACTCAATCTCTCCCCGAAGAGTGTTTGCTGCATCGCCTCGGTGGCGGCCAAGCGGAATGAAGCGGGCCTGAGAGAGTATGCAGAGCGACTCGGTGTGCCGTTCCGCTGCTTTGAAAATGACGAGCTGAACCGGATCGCCTGTCCTTCGCCCCCTTCAGCCCATGCCCTGGCCGCCGTTGGGGTTGTCGGTGTCGCGGAACCGGCGGCAATTTTGGCATCCGGCGGAGGAAAGCTGCTGTTGGAAAAGGTCAAATCTGCCAATGTCACCTTGGCCATAGCTGAATTAAAGGAAGGATAACCGACATGTCGCAGCGACCGATCATTGCAATAACCATGGGAGACCCTTCTGGGGTCGGGCCGGAAATCATCGTGAAAGTACTGCAGGCACCGGAGGTATGGCAGATTTGTACTCCTCTGGTGATCGGAGACCGGCTGGCGATGGAACGTGCGCTGAACGTTTGCGGTTCTCCTCTGCAGGTTGCCGAAGTGGCCGTTGCAGCTGACGCGCACATGGTTGCCGAAGGGAATATTCCATTGCTGGCTCTTTCACAACTGACCGAATCAGACATGGTGTACGGTGCCCCTTCAATAGCTGCCGGCGACGCTGTCTACCGCTACATTTGCCATGCGGCGGCACTCTGTCGTGACGGCCGGGCCGCTGCCATGGCTACCGCGCCGATCAGCAAGGAGGCGATGCATCGTGCCGGCCACGACTACCCCGGCCATACCGAACTGCTGGCCGAATTATGCGGAACCGATACCTTTGTTATGATGTTGGCGGGGGATGTGCTGCGGGTCGGCCTGGTGACAATCCATGAAGCACTTTCTGATGTCCCGCGTCTGGTAACAACTGAGCAGGTACTCAAAACCATCCGGGTCACGGCTGAGGGGGTCGCCCGTTTGACCGGCAAGGCGGCACCGCGACTGGCAGTCCTGGCTCTCAACCCGCATTGCGGGGAAGCGGGGAAATTCGGCAGCGAAGAAACGACCGCTATCGAGCCGGCAATCGAGGCAGCCCGGCAGGAAGGGATCAATGCGGAGGGGCCGTTATCAGCCGACACGCTCTTTTATTTTGCCCAACAGGGGAATTTTGATGGTGTCGTAGCCATGTACCACGACCAGGGGTTGATTCCGCTCAAGATGCTCCACTTCGACGATGCCGTGAACATCACTCTGGGGCTGCCGATCATCCGCACGTCGGTCGATCACGGCACCGCCTATAACCTGGCCGGCACCGGCAAAGCTTCAGAAAAAAGCCTCCTGGCGGCAATCAGGATGGCTGCCGGGATGGTGCGCTAATACTTTCTTCCCGATTTTTTTCACCGCTGTCCTCAGTATTCCCCGCCGTACCGGCACCTTTTTTCGCCTGATCAGCAGCAGTCACCTGCCATTTACCCAAAGCCAACGATTCAACGGCTGCTGCCAACCCGAATGAAAATACACTGAAAACAAGCGGCAGGCCGTGGGCCCCGAGGAGATCATACAGGAAGACCTTTATTGCCCCGACGACCGTGACGAGAATGGCCACATTGCGGATTTCCTTGTTATGGCGGAAGTATGCCACTGCAATCAGTACGATGGCCGAGGCATTGATAAGCACCGACTGGCCGCACCGGAGTGTATCACGCTGCACCGCCACCGGCACAAACTGCAGCGCCTGGAAAATGCCAACCCTGAGCATGAAGAAACCGCTTGCCAAACCGCATAGCAACAGCAGAACGGCACTCCGGTCATTACGGTCAAAAGCGTCAAAAAGTGCTGATGTTGCAGGAACCGGCCACCACCGGCACCACTGATAATGATACAGCGTGATGACCGCCAGAAGCCCGGCCGGAAGCATGTTGACCGGATCCGTTGTTTTGGGCGATTCCACATATAATACGGAGATCAGTGCGACACAGGAATAGACACTCATCAGGTAGCTTGTTCCGCGCAGACCGCCATTCTCCCAGACACGTGAGACAATGGCAATGATTATGGCCGCCAGCGAGACAACCGGCAGCGTCATAATAAATGAACCGGTCGCCACCGGGAGCGCCAGTGCCAGGAGAGCACCGCCGGCAAACGCAAAGGTGTTGGTGCCGGGTGCTCCATCAACGCCGCGCCGGGCACACCAGGAGGTCATGCCATAAAAACCGGCCGCACAAAGCAGGCCGATTATCCCCAGAAGATTCACATTCATCTGCCAGGCGTCGGCTACGTTGCGGGCTGAGGTAAAGGCCCAGATGACGCTGAGGCTCGGCAGACTGAAATCAAATCGGGATATTTTCTGATCGCCGGCCTTAATAATTCCAACCACCGATAGCGCAACAAACAGCAGGAAGAACGCTGCCAGCACCGGCAGAAACCAGACCGGAGCCAATTCGGGCGGAATTGCCTCACCCCTGCGCAGCAGGGCGCCGAGTCTGACCCCCCAGAGCTGGAGCATGACCATGGTTACCACGAGAACTGACCAGCGTAGCCAGGAGCAGCGCTTCAGCTGCGCTGCTGCGAAGCCGAGTACATTGGCGGTGAACAGTACCAGAGAGAGGTAGGGAAAGTAGGGGGTGGGATAGTCAATCGCCGCTCCGGCGAAACACATGCCAAGAACCCCGACCGAAATCGGGACGAAGGCGTTGTATCTTCGACTTACCAGTGCCATGCCAAATCCGGTCGCCATGAGGGTGAGGTAGGCAGGCACCAGCGGGAGCGCCTTAAAGTGCATATGCGTTTCAACGACAATTGATGACATAAGCACGACGCCGCACGCAGCAAAAACCGGGGCAAGCTGGCTCCCTTTGGCATACATATACCAACCGGCGATCATCAATGCGGCCGCGTACCCCATGCCGATACCTGATCCGAGCAATTTGCTGACAATGCCGTTGTCGGTGACAGTTCTCAGGACGAGCGCAATAACCATAAGGAAACAGACCGTGGCAAGCCGTGGCAGAACCGCATTCCGACTGGCCCAGCCGATAACTTCCTCCGAAATTTCAGGCATATCGTCATCAAATTGAACTTTGACAGGCTTTGCCGACGGCTTAACGACCGGAGCCGTCGCAGGAGCAGCAGTCGGACCTTCATCGCCAATGTGGGCTGTCAGGCGTTCAAGATGCCGTTCCAGCGACTGTATGCGATCCTCAAGTTCTTTCTCACGGCCCTCATTTTTCTCATCTGGTGATGACATCTACACTCCTCCTTCAACAGACATCAGCCACACCGGATGCCATCCGGCATTTTCTTATCGCCACATCGGCGCAAAATCAGATCATTAGTGAGAATCTTTCACCCCGAATACCGGCAGTACCCTGGTCACCAGATAGAAAAGCACAAAGGGGGTAGTGATGACAGTAAGCGCCCCGAACAATCCTTCTTTATACAGCTCAAGGCTGCTCGGCCAGATAGGAAGCTTGTATTCCATGAAGCCCGAGAAGGAGGCTGAGAAAGCCTGACCGCCGATAACGACATTCCAGCGCATCATGAAAACCCCCATCAGCACGAGAAGCGTACCAACCAGCGCCCGGCGAATAGTCAATCCTGGTGTCTTGAAAATTATGAACGGCACCAGATTCCCCAATCCGTACTGCATGATGAAGATTTTGACGAAGTCCCGTTCGTAAATGACGCTACGGAGGATATCCCAGGATTTAACTGCGGTATAGGTACGGAAGATGAGGTCCAGTAGTTCCAGAGTTATGGCCAGGATCAGGAACATGACCAGATATTTTACGGTAATGGTAACGACGTTGATCTCGGCACTTTTGAGCTCTTCAACCGAGGGAAGTCGCATGTAGCTCTTAACTTTCCGTTTCCGTGCCGAGAGGAATTTGCGGATCTCCATGGTAATGATATAGGTAACGATACAGAGCGCGATACCTGAGACTACCGCCGAACAGATGAAGATAACCGGCATGAGCGGCGTCATCCAGAGGGCATTAGCCTTGACCGAGCCAAAGATAAAGCCGGCATACCCGTGCAGAAAGCAGGCGACCGGAATTCCGATTCCGGCCAGTATGCTGACCGCACGTTCATCCTTGTGCAGTGCGTCAGGGCTGATATCCATGGCACCCAGTGACAGAGTCGAGTAGAGGTAGAGCTGGAACGTCTGGACCGCATTTCGTTTCGGCTTCGCCCTCAGTTCCATAACAGTTTCGACGATGAATTGGCGATAGACAAACCATATCTCCGAGGCAACGATCAAGCCGTACGTGGTAAAAACAATGCCGAAAGCGGCAATGGCCGAGGTGAAATGCGGCGTCATCATGACATAGATGCCCCGCTGCGGCTGCTGGAGATGCAGCATGAGCGGCATCATGGCCACGGGAAGCAGCGCCAGCGAGAAGACCAGTGAAAACCGGGCGATCTCTTTTAGCTGTTTGACGCCGAACACGTGATAAAGGGATGACAGAACAAAGGCACCCGCCACAAGCCCGGTCATGTAGGGATACATTACGATCTGAATCGACCAGTATATGTATTCGTTGGGATAAACAAAGAATTCTTTCAGCGTCCAGGCTTCTCCGTGTACCATGGCTATTTTACCTCCATTGAGTATCCCAGGTAAAATACCTGCGGCTTGGTGCCAAATTCTTCCTTCAGTACATTCACTTGTTCCGTAGTGATAATCTTGGTAACCGGATCTTCCGGATCCCTGATATTGCCGACTCTGCGGGCACCAAACGGGCAGGCGTCCACGCACGCCGTCTTCATCCCCTGGGAAAGCCGGTGATAACACAAGGTACATTTTTCGGCGACATGCAGCTCAGGATGGAAGTAGCGGACGCCATAAGGGCAGCCCATAACGCAATAGCCGCAGCCGATACACCAGGTGCGATCAACCAGCACCACACCCTCTTTGGTCTGGTAAGTGGCACCCACCGGACAGACCTGAACACAAGGGGGATTTTCACAATGATTGCAGAGTTTGGGGACGAAGAAACCCTTGGCAATATCATCAGGATTTACATCCTTGAGACCGGCATGAGCCTGGTCGATCTTCTGGGTTGTGAAGCCGTCACGGGCGCCTTTGGGTGAGTCAATATAGGTATGACCATCTTTGGTGATTACGTAGCGTTCCACCCACGTACGGGTAACGTTGGCATCCCAGGCAACATCATTCTCAATTTTACAGGCTTTCACACAGAATCCACACCCGACACATTTGTGGATATCCACCAGAAACACCCAGCGCACCTTGCCTTTACCATCCTTCTCGGCATGCAACCTTTGCGGATTGAATATTTCCAGCGCCGTAAGCGGCAGGGCTATGCCACCGGCTATAATCATGGATTTTTTACAGAATTCACGGCGGTTCATCATGGTTTCACCTCCGGCTTCGCATATTTCGGATTTGGTTTTGTGGGGTTATGCGGATAGTGGCACATGACGCACTCGGCCTCAGGATGATGCTTCACCGGATCGATGCCGGGTATCTTTGCCCGCGCACTTTCTTTGTAGGGAAGATAGGCATGGCAGCGAATGCATAGTGCGCGGCTGCGATCAATCTTCAGTCCAACCGGATCCTTGGGGTGGTTATAATTGGGGCCATGGCAGTTCTCACAGCTGATTGGAGCATGGGGAGAGTCTTTGATATCGTTGTACTTGTCCTTATGGCAATCAATGCATACCTTGGCGGTCTTGTATTTGACCGGAAACTTTTTCCACTCGGCCTCATTGCTGATTCGGTGCCAGCCGTACATGTAGCCACGGTCATGGATGCCAAAATCCTTTGGTACTAACAACGTTCTAGTTATCAGGATTCCACCCACCAACAACAGAACTATAAACAGTGGTCGCCAGACATGGTTTTTCAAAATATGTACCCCCGTCTCATTGTTTATGTGAAGCAATTATACAATAAAAATTTAATATCACCTTCAAATTACCACATAAATATAACAGCGTTTAAAATAATCACAATGGGCATCAATGTCAACAAAAGATTAGCCCAGTCTCAATATTTCGATGCAAGCTCCCCGACAGTATGTAACCCCTCAAAAAGGTTTGACAAATGATACTGCACTATTGTAGTGTACCGCGTTTCATGATGTATCTATCAGCGACGGCTAGAACATCCTCAGATTAACGCACAGAAGGAGTAACACAACCCATGGCAATTCGTAAAACAGCAGGATACGCTTGGAACCTGATAAGTCTTATCGGGATGCTCCTTGCGGTGACCGCAACGGCTCTTATCGTTGTTTTTTTCGCATTTGAGTCGATTTCCGGTGTTGAGCACGCTTACCTGGGGCTCATGACCTATTTCATTTTCCCCGGTATGCTGATATTCGGACTGTTGCTGGTTCCGTTCGGTGCGTGGCGCGTTCGCAATTCCAGACGCAAAGCCGCAATCGATGGAATGCTGTCGCTTGAAGAGGAAATTCCCCAGTTTCCCCGTCTCGACCTCAACGACCCGCACCGCCGGCGCCTGTTTGTCTTTTTTATTCTGGCAAGTATTGTCTTTGTTGTTGTGGTGGCGATCGCCTCCATCAAGGGCTTTGAATTCACCGAATCGACTGTATTTTGCGGTGAAGTCTGCCATGTGGTCATGGAGCCTGAACACACCGCTTGGAGCAATTCACCGCACGCCAAGGTAAAATGCGTCGAATGCCACGTTGGCCCCGGTGCTGCCTGGTATGTAAAAGCAAAACTTTCCGGTATGCGCCAGCTGTATGCTGTTGCAACCCATACGTATCCGGAAACCATCGAAACCCCTATTGACAACCTCCGTCCTGCACGGGAAACCTGTGAGCACTGCCACTGGCCGGAGAAATTTTATGTTGGTCGCCAGAAGGTATTCAACCATTACGCACCAAACGAAGAGAATACTCCGCGTAGAATCGATATGCTTATACATATCGGCCCCAACCCCAAAACCGCCAATTCAAAGGGTATCCACTGGCATATTGGCAAAGAGGTTGATTTCATCGCGCGTGATAAAAAACGTCTCGATATTCCGTATATAGCGGTCAAAGACAAAGACGGCAAAGTAACCGAGTACTCAAACATAGAGAATCCGCTTACCAAGGAAGAGATTGCCAAAGCAAACAAGCGGGTAATGGACTGCACCGACTGTCATAACCGTCCGACTCATATCTATCGTGCTCCAGGCGAAGAAATGGACTTGAATTTCATTTCAAACCGCATAGACCGTTCGTTGCCGTTCGTCAAGAAAGTGTCTGTTGAAATACTTGAACGCACTTACAAGACCAAGGAAGAAGCACTGGCAACCATTGACAAAGAACTTCCAGCCTACTACGCCAAAAACTACCCGAAAGTTGCGCAGGAAAAAGCAGCCGCCATCACTCAGGCGGTCGAGCGCGTGAAGGAAATTTACGAGCGGAACTACTTCCCGGCGATGAAAGTTAAGTGGAACACCTATCCGAACTACATCGGCCATTTCTATACTCCCGGTTGCTTCCGCTGCCACGACAACAAGCATAAATCTGCTGACGGCAAGATTATCTCCAAGGATTGCAAGGTTTGCCACGATATCCTCGATCAAACTCAGGAGAACATTCCCGCAGGATCACGTGTGACCGATTTCGTTCATCCGGTTGACATCGGTGACGAAATTTACAAAACAAACTGTAGCGATTGCCACTCCGCCGGCGGCCATGATGTGCCCGGTGAAGGAAAGCAGGAAACAAAGAAACAGCACTGACCAAATACAAAGCCCCCGGAGACATTCTCCGGGGGCTTTGTTCATAAAGACTTCTGCAACGGGCTTTTACAGTTCTTCAAGCTCCTCACCATCAACAGTCGTATCAGCAGTTTCGTCATCAGAATCTTCGTTGGCACCCTCATCGACAACCGTCTCATCGACAAGTTTTTCCAGAAACAGTTTATTTTCAGAAATAGTCTTTCGTACGTCCGCGAGAAGTTGATCCAGGTCGTCGGCCATATCCGCCATGATTCTGCTCCCGATTTTTAAAGTGTATCCAGATACCGTTCCGCGTCTTTCGCGGCCATGCAACCGGTCCCGGCAGAAGTTATGGCCTGGCGGTAGGTAAAATCCTGTACATCTCCGGCGGCAAAAACTCCCGGGACACTGGTGACGGTTAAATTTCCCTCTAAGCCACCGCACTTGGTCCTGATATAACCGTCCAGCATATCAAGCTGACCCTCGAATATTGTGGTGTTTGGCGAGTGTCCAATCGCAATGAAAATCCCCTGGAGCGTCAGTTCCTTGGTGGAACCACTCCGATGGCGGATGCGCATGCCGGTAACGCCGCTCGCATCGCCCAACACCTCATCAAGCTGGTGATTCCATTCAATCGTGATGTTGCCTCCCTTGGTCTTCTCAATCAAACGGTCCGTTAGCACCTTCTCGGCCCGAAACTCTTCCCGCCGGTGCACCAGCGTCACATGCCGGGCTATGTTAGACAGGTAAAGTGCTTCTTCGACCGCCGTGCTCCCGCCGCCGATAACGGCAACATCTTTGCCGCGATAAAAGAATCCGTCACAGGTGGCGCAGGCTGACACACCCTTCCCTTTGAAAGCGGCTTCGGAGGGTATCCCAAGATATTTTGCCGATGCACCGGTGGCAATAATCAACGCATCACAGCTGTAACTGGCCGTATCTCCCTGCAGCAGAAACGGACGCTGCTTCAGGTCGGTACGGGTTATATGATCATAAATCATCTTCGTATTGAAGCGTTCCGCATGCAGGCGCATCCGCTCCATCAGCTCCGGTCCCTCAACACCGGCATGGTCTCCCGGCCAGTTGTCAACTTCCGTCGTCGTAGTCAGCTGCCCACCCGGCTGCAACCCGGTAATCAATACCGGATCAAGATTGGCGCGAGCCGCATACACGGCAGCAGTATAGCCGGCGGGGCCGGCGCCGAGAATAATAAGTCGGTGATGAATCGGGTCCATGGTTCCTCCTGAAAAAGTATTGCCGAACTGTACCAGCATTCCGGTCTGTTGCCAAGTATGTTTGACCGGTGGTGCCCCATCTGCTACTATCACGGCATAATTAACGAGGAGCACGCACATGCAGCTGGCCGAACTTATTTCAGACGCCTATGACCGCCTTAAAAAACGTGTCCGGCGCAGTGAACTGATTTATTCCCACTACTATAGTGAAACATTTGGGCTACCGCTCTATTTCAAATGCGAGAACCTGCAGAGAACCGGATCTTTCAAAATCAGAGGGGCGCTCAACTTCATGACCTCCCAGCCCCGGGAGCGATTGCGCAACGGAGTCATTACCGCATCAGCCGGCAACCACGCCCAGGGTGTCGCGTTTTCTGCAGATTTGCTTGGCGTTGCCGCAACCGTCTATATGCCGGAAATCACCCCCCCCCAGAAAGTCCAGTCAACACGCGACTATGGGGCAACCGTTGTATTGACCGGCCGAACCTTTGATGAAGCCTGTGCCGCAGCGCTGGCCGCACAACAGGAGAGCGGTGCCCTGTTTGTCCATCCGTTTGATGATGAGCTGGTCATGGCGGGTCAGGGCACTATTGCGTTGGAGATACTGGAGGAGCTTCCCGACCTGCGTAATATCATCATTCCGGTCGGAGGTGGCGGCCTGATTGCCGGCATGGCAGCGGCATTGCGCGAACGGGTACCCGGCACCAGAATCATCGGGGTCGAATCAACTGCCGCCCCTTCCATGTCGGCATCCTTTGCCGCCGGCACGCCAACCGAACAACCGGTGCGGGTCACCCTGGCCGACGGCATCGCCGTGAAACGGCCCGGCACGCATACGGTTCCGGTTATTTGCAACCTCGTCGATGAAATTGTACAGGTGGAAGAGGAGGATATTGCGCTGGCGATTGTTTCACTGCTCGAAAAGACCAAAATGCTGGTCGAAGGAGCGGGAGCTGTCACGTTGGCAGCGGTGTTAAACCGGCGGATTCCGAATCTTGAGGGCAAAACAGTCTGCCTGCTATCCGGCGGAAATATTGATGTCAAAACGATTTCGCTGGTTGTTGAGCGGGGCCTGATTGCCGGAGGGAGATACCTTAAACTGATCGTCGAGCTTGATGACCATCCCGGTGCGTTGGCGACCCTCGCCGATGCCATTGCCGCCACCCGCGCCAACATTTTTCACATAACCCATGACCGGCGTTCAAAATCGCTGGCTATCGGCAGAACGGACGTTTCACTTGAACTGGAAACGCGCGGTTATGAGCATATCAAGGAGATCGTTGGGTATCTGGAGGGTAAGGGCTACCAACTCACCGTCGTTGCATAACGACAATACTCACTCTGCAATGCGGTTTCGGCGCTGGCTAAGCGCCTCTATCAACAATGACTCTGTTTCGCGGACTACACCCATATCCTCATACAGTGCAGAACTCAACATGCCGATTTTTTCCTTCGCGTAGCTTCGGAATTCTTTGTCAACACCCAAACGCACTGCGATTGAAACATACTCGTCAGACGTCTCAGCCACACAATCCATAAACCCCATTCGCTTGTACCAGGCATACGTCAATCGCCCTCTTAAATAGGGTGATGGCAGAGTCACAATCGGGGTCCCGACAGCAAACGCCTCAGCAGACGAATTGCCCCCTCCGAAATGTACAGTGTCCAACAGAACGTCACTGATATCTATTAGATTCAGATATTCATCCTCACTCATTTTTGGAACAAAAATTATCCGCTCATTGTGATCAGGGATCAGCAAGGAGAGTCGTTGTCGTATCAAATTCTCATGTTCAGGAATACCGCCCTGAATAAACACAATATACCCTTGCGGATCTTTCGTCAGAATCCCGGCAAGAATGGCATCAAAATCTGGATGCACTTTAAATATAGACTGAAGACACGCATAAATATGGCCATTCACCGGCAAACGGAAATCAGGCCGGGACTTGGTCATTGCCGGGAGCTCGGGGCGGTAATAATACGTCAAGGCGCGTTCTCGCCCCAGACATAACAACCGCTCCGTATAGAACTCCCTTGAACAGCCCAATTCACAGAGCTCGTGAGATATAAAGCGGTCAATGGCAGGGATACCAGTCGTCACCGGATGTCCCCAGGTGACGCACTGAAGAGGCGCCAGTCGGGAAAAGGCAAGAAAATAGGTTAAAGGTTCCATACCGATATCGGTATAGTAGACTATGTCCGGCTCCCATGCCGCTATGGCACTTCGTATCTCGGTCAGATCTTCGGAGCAGCAGGTAAAATGATCTGCCGAGTTTTTAATCTGCTCGCTCATTCGATCATATCGCCCCAGATGAAACACATGTACTTCAAAGAGCTGACGAGAAAGATGAGCTATAAGTCCTCGATTTAACTTGGCAATAGTGTGCTCGCAGAAGAAACGGGAGACAAACGCAATTCGTATCTTTCCCCTTGTCACCTGTTGTTGCCCCGCAGTACAATGTGGTGCCACCCACGTCAGGTCGGGATATGCCGCGAAGTAGAGAGAAGCCAGTTTTTTTTGAAATTGTATGTCGTTATACCCTTGGTAGGTAAGATAGAAAAAAACACGTCCACTCTCCAGCGGATTACCGACGGGCAACTCCGTACTCTCAATCAGCTCAAGGTCCGCAAGAATTCTCTTTCTGATGGACTCTATTTCATCAATATCTTTAGTTATGACAGGAAGCAGGGTAGCCGATTGCACGGCCATGCCAAAGCTTAGAGACTCCTTCGGTATCATGCTGAACGAGCGCCGCGCTTCTTCCAGCATGCCACGATCCCCGAATATTTCAGCACTTCGCAAGTATGGCTCCGCCAATTCCGGCGAAAGGATCATTACTTGGTTATAGCAGGAAAGTGCCAAATCATATTGTTTAGTACGCTTAAGCAGATTGCCGAGTTCAAGCCAGGCGGTAACCAAACCGGGCTCCTGATCCAAAAGTGCGGCATAACTGGCAACGGCATCAGCATGCATATTGACTTGTGAGGCAAGCAAACGAGCATGATTTATTCCACTGATCAAGCGCTCGCCAAGTTGTACGTGCGGAGAAGACTCACTATCTTTCATCTATAATTGACCTTCTTGCAGCATATTTTTAACCAGGGCGGGTCTATGGCGATACGGCAAAACGGGAGATCTTCCGCGATTTTCATTTAGGGTAATAATTGATTAAACAACGACAACCACTCGTTTTTCACAAAATGCCAGTTATAAAAACGGTCAAAAAATTTCTTTTGAAAATTTTGTTTGGAAATTACTGTCTGCTTATCCTTCAGCATAATGATTGTCTCATACAAATATCTTGCAAACGTTTTTGCATGCTCATCCGGATTTTCATCCCACTGATAAGATATTCCAAATTTATTGCTGGTATCCGGCAACGCAGCATAATTAGGGTGCACTACCAGGCAGCCGGCACTCATGGCCTCAATCATAGCGAGACAAGATGTTTCCGGCCAAATGGACGGATATGCAAAAATGTGCGCCTTTTTGAGGGCTTCCCGAATAACATCGTTCGGCTTCCAACCATGATAGGTCATATTTTTATGACTGTTTATTGAGTTGAACAGGTTTTCATATGGCTTATCTTTTTCCGGCAGACCATAGATTCCCAATGAAGAAAACACATCTAAATGTATATTTGGAATAACATCAGAAATTGCATCGAACACCTGATACAAAATACCAAGTCCTCTGTGGGGAGTTGTATGGTAAATAACCTGAATGATTTCGGAATCTTCAAATTTTTTAGAAACATCGACTTCGATTGGTTCAATTGCGTTCCTGATTACAATTGATTCTGAAAACGGTATCCCTAAATGCAAATTTGCCATCTGCATTTGCCAGTCAGAAACAAAAACCAACTTGTCAAACTGATTCCTGAATGTGGCATCTTTAAATCTTTCCATTTCACGATCACCGGGAAGATCGTGAAAATACGCAATATGCTTAACTCCTTCAGTCAGTTCTCTTACTCTTCCCGGAATAATTTGAAATCTTTCAAGCAGTTTTTTATCAAACGATGACGATATACGTGCCATCATTTGTTCTGTTCCGCCAAATGCGTGAGCAGGCAATCGGGATTCCATTATGTTCCTTTATCCAGTTATTCAGATAAATTACTTTGGGCGCAAGAAAGAACGTAGAACATCATCAATACAGAGCAAGTGAAAGAGACCCTGAACAGGACTCAGAAAACCTTGCCAACCCATCCATTGTACTGATCAGCAGCAGGGTCAATAGCCTTGCCACCCGTATCTTTTCCCAAAAACTGAAAGGTCAGATGTTTTGGATCAATGGTTCCGGTTCCGGTGTCATTCTGATACACGGAAAACACCAGGGTTGCCTGCTGGCTGGTGGGATCGAACATCACCCGGTCGGGAGTAGTTATGGCTCTTGTCCGGTCAGTTGAGCGATAGAGACCGTTATCGTAGAGACCGGCAGTCCCTCCAATCGGGCGGGATATTTTCCAGTTATTGACATCCATAACGGATTTGTTGTCCATCGTTGAGTTAAACTGGAACGTAATGCTGAATTCTTTTTTTGCACCCGGCGTCACCAGCGATGTGTCCAGTGCAATCAGCGGGACGGTACCCAAATTGAAATCGAATGAACTTTTATCTGTAACGACGTAGGCCATTTTAGGTCGGGCCATTATGCTCTTCAAATTCGTCACAAAGCCGTCTGCCTGCGATGTGTTGAGCTTGGTCAGTGCATCAATCTGCTCCTGTGCCTTATCCGTATTGCCCTGTGCAGCGTAGGCGTTGGCCATTTCATACATTGCCGGGGCAAAATCCCGTTTCAGACTGGTCGCTTTTTTTAGCGCAGCAATAGCATCATCATATTTTCCCTGCTTGCTCAGGGCCAGTCCTAATCCGTAAAACCCGTTGCCGTCAGTTGGTGCAAGCCGGACCACTTTTCTGAAAGACGCCTCGGCATCAACCGGTTTTTCCAATTGCTGTTGCAACAAGCCAAGGGTATAGTACGGTAACGGATTGGACGGGTTCACCTGACTGGCGGTTTTCAGCTCTTTCTGGGCCTGATCGTAATTTTTCTGATCAACATAGACATTGGCCAGCTTGACATGGATATCATCCTGTGTGCGGTCAAGCTTCAGGGAGATGGTGTAGGCATTAATCGCGTCCTTGTTGTTACCGGCAGCAACATCAGCCATCGCCAGATAGTTATAGGCATCAATATAATCCGGCTTTAGTGCCGTCGCCTGCTTAAAAGAGGCTGCCGCAGCCTTGTAATTCCCTTTTTGATACAGCATTACGCCACTTGACACCGCCGCAACAGCGACACTGTCTCTGGTGCTTTGCATATCGGTTAATGCTGAAAATACTTTGCTTTGGGTAAAATAACTGTCCATCATGACCCCCAGGGCGGACATTTCTTCTAAGAGATAAGAACGTCACTACCCTTATCGTCAGTTTTAAACAAAAACTTTATTCGTATTCTAGCAGGAGAAAGCCTGCCAGAGCAACCAGGAGTTTGATTGAAGTCGTCATTTAATGCACATTCTGCCGATATGCCGGACCGTTTTTCCGAGGGAATTCGGCTGCACCAGGCCGGCAAACCGGAAGAAGCGTTACTGCTCTATGTGATGGCGTTAGAGGAAAAACCTTCGGATGCCGGTATCCTTATCAATGTTGCGGCCGCGTTGCACGACCTGGAACGATACGAAGAGGCGCTGACGGTTTACACCCATATCCTTGCAATCAATCCGTCGTCTGCGGTTGCATATCATAATCGCGGCAACACGCTGCTCGCACTGGAACAGCTTCCGGAGGCAATTGCAAGTTATGAGCATGCCGCCGGATTAATGCCGGACAGCGCTGAACCGCTGGTTCCGATGGGAACGGCCCTGGAACGTCTGGGACGCTATCAGGAAGCGATGGCCAGCTACAATCAGGCATTACAACGTGACCCCGGCTGTGCTGAAGCCCATTGGAACAAGGCGTTACTTAATCTGTTGCTCGGCAATTACCGGGAAGGTTGGGCCGGTTTTGAGTGGCGATGGCTGAAAAAAGGCTATCCTACTAAAATGAGAGACTTCGGAGTACCGGAATGGCGGGGAGAGCCGCTGATCGGCAAAACCGTTCTGATTCATGCGGAACAGGGACTCGGAGACACCATCCAGTTTGGCCGTTTTATTCCACTGGTGGCGGAATGTGGGGGACGAATTGTCCTGGAAGTACCGCATTCCTTATGTGGACTTTTTGAAAAAATAGCCGGCATTGTTGCGATCACTCCGATCGGGGCACCTCTGCCCTGTTTCGACCTGCATGTTCCCCTGCTCTCACTCCCGCAGATTTTTGGCACTACCTTCGAAAATATTCCCGCCCGAACCCCGTACCTGGCAACTCCACTGGCATACAAAAAGAAGTGGCACATGCTGATGCCCCGCAATTCAAACCTGAAAGTTGGAATTGCCTGGAAGGGGCGAAAGGTGCCCGATCCGGCGCGAAGCTGTCCGGCCGAATTATTGGGGACCCTCGCCGGAATTTATACTATCCAGTTGTATTCTCTGCAACTGGCCGAGAATGAACTACCCGTCCAGAAACCTGATGATCTGCCGCTTATCGACCTTACCGCCTGGATTAATGATTTTTCCGATACCGCCGCACTATTGGAAAACCTGGATCTGGTGATTTCCATAGATACATCAGTTGCTCATCTGGCCGGAAGCCTTGGCTGTCCCACCTGGGTGCTGCTTCCTTTTGCGGCTGACTGGCGCTGGCAGTTAAACCGCGAGGATTCACCCTGGTATCCCGGCGCACGCCTGTTCAGGCAGTCGGAATCTGGTGACTGGCAAAAGGTACTCAACAGAGTGCGGGAGGAGCTTCTGCAATGGAGTGCCGACACCGCACCGTTACTACGTGATACTGCCGTTTCACCGGATTGCTCCGTCACAAAGCCACCCACTTTTATTACGTATATCCC
>Ga0118677_10003613_pt1 | contig 29039 bp, 26 predicted proteins | sample AliMusrvi5mmetaG_FD_86154 | JGI IMG/M metagenome (GOLD analysis project Ga0118677, IMG submission 86154) | reverse complement strand
CCATAGGTTTGGCTGGACGGTAACCCGCCAGGGGGGATGCGGCAGGGTTCTCGATCGAAGTTAGTGTATCGCCGACAGGGGCTTCCCCAACCTGTTTAAGCCCGGTCGCGATGTAACCGACTTCGCCTGTTTCCAGTACGTCGACAGGGCATTCGCGCGGGTTGAAATATCCGACTTCGATGACCTCGAGTTCGGTGCCTGTCGCCATAAACTTGAGTTTGTCGCCTTTTCTTATGCTGCTGTCGACCACGCGCAGGTAGCCGATAACGCCCTTGTAGCGGTCGTAATGAGAATCGAAAACGAGGGCGCGCAGCGGGTTTTCGGGCTTCCCCGAAGGCGGCGGGATGCGCTTGACGATTTCTTCGAGAAGTTCCGGGACGCCTAAGCCGGTTTTACCGGAGATCTTGAGTGTCTCGTCCTCGGTATAACCCAGCACCGTTTTGACCTCGGACATCACCCTCTCGGGCTCGGCCCCGGGAAGGTCCATCTTGTTGAGGGCTGGTATGATTTCGAGGTTATGCTCCATCGCTGAATATACGTTGGCCAGCGTTTGGGCCTGGATGCCCTGCGTAACGTCGATAAGCAGCACTGCACCCTCGCAGGCGGCCAGTGTGCGAGATACTTCATAGGAGAAATCCACATGTCCCGGCGTGTCGATAAGGTTCAAGAGATAGGTCTCGCCGTCTGCGGCTGTGTAATTCAGCCTGATGGCTTTCGCCTTGATGGTTATGCCCCTCTCCCTTTCCAGTTCCATGCTGTCCATCACCTGGGCGCTCATCTCTTCACGGCGCATCGCGCCGGTGCTCTCGATAAGACGGTCGGCCAGAGTGGATTTACCGTGGTCGATGTGGGCTATGATGCAAAAATTGCGGATGTGGCTCTGGTCCATTTCACTTCCTTCGATTTATGACAAAAAACGTATGAAAACTTCGTTTCCCAGGAGTCGGCCTCTGGGAGTGAGCTTGATAATGGCGCCGTTGCTTTCCAGCAACCCCAGCGAAACAAGCTCATTTATCTCGCCTGAAAAACGGCTGTATAAGTCTATACCAAATTGAGATTGGATGTCACCCGCGGCAACTCCCCTGTTCAGCCTCAACCCGAGAAATAATGCCTCGGACAGGGCACCGGGTCCGTCGATGATTTCGACGGTCTGGGTGGGCAGACCTCCGGCCTTCAAACATCCAAGGTATTCATCCAGATCGGAGGTATTGGCGATGCGCCGGCTGTCCACGAATGAATGCGCCGCCACCCCCAACCCGATGTAGGGCATTCTCTCCCAGCACGCAAGATTGTGACGGCTTTCAAAACCGGGCAACGACCAGTTCGATATCTCATATTGCCGATACCCATAGTCAGCCAGGATTTCCTCGGCTGTTTCGTATTCGGAAGCTGTTGCATCCTGGTTGGGGGCCGCTATTTCTCCGCGCTTTACACGCTCGAACATGGGGGTATCTTCTTCAAGAGTGAGTCCGTAGAGAGAGATGTGCTGCACCCCGAGTTCAACTATCTTTCGGAGCATGGCCTCCCATATTCCAGGGGTTCTGCCGGGGATGCCGTAGATAAAATCGGCGCTGATATTATCGAATCCGGCTTTTTTCGCCTGGTCGATGGCTTCAAGGGCAGCATCCGACGAATGGATCCGGCCCAGCAGAGCGAGTTCTGCATCGTCGAGGCTCTGCACGCCAAGGCTAAGCCGATTTACGCCGGATGCCCTGAGGGCTTTGAAATACTCGGGATCGACAGTACCCGGATTAGCTTCAAGTGTTATTTCAGCGCCTTCGGGCAGCGTATAGTATTCCTTGATGGTTGTGAGGATATCAAGCAGGTTGTTGGCTGGAATCAGGCTCGGCGTGCCTCCGCCGAAATATAAAGTTTTGATTTCGGCGCCCGGTATGCGGCGCAAGGCTATCTCGGTCCTCAGGGCTTCTGTATAGGCAGGGATATCGGATTCCCGCCCGGCATAAGACACGAAGGAGCAATAGGCGCACCTTTTTCTGCAAAACGGCGAGTGGATGTATAAAGAAAGGCCGTCCATATTACATAATATTGTAGCATGGGGCGGGCCGTGAATGGAACCGGGCTGGATTAAACGTAGAGGACAAGCAGAAGTCCGATAAGGGAGGATACTGCGATAGGAGGAAGTGCGGGCATGGGTTTCCCCTTAAGAAAAACAGACTGAATGAAATATGCGGCCCAGAGGCCGGCCACCGCAAAACCGACGATCACGAGCGAACTGCCCAGCCCGCGCGCAAAGTAAACCGAAGCTGTAAGCAAAAGCGGAAACGCTATATCGCCTCCGCCGAGAATTGAATAGTCCCGTTCTTCGGGTTCGGTTTCCGCAACGGCATCGAGGTTGACCTGTCTGACCGTAGATACCCACTCATTCTTGTGATGCGGCAGGATGAATGCTGGAAGGGCCGTAGATTTTGACATCTTCTTGGCCATCCACAGCATGTATCCGAAACGCACTGCGAAAAAATCGTATAAGGCAAGAGCGAGCAGCAGTACCATTGCCGTCCACGGGTTAGCGAACCTGCCAAATGTCGCGGCCACGCTGGCCATGGCAATTATCATTACCATGTTATGCAGCCATACTTTAGGATAAATGAGCCAACCGAGGCCCACTAAGAGCGCCAGGATGACCGCAGCTATGAATGGAAGCCAGAATACGCACAGGATAAACACACCCCATGAGAAAAGGAACGCAAATATTATTCTGAATAGATATTTGAGCGCCGAAAGAGGGATAAAGAACAATATCAGGCCGACGACGACGATAAGCGCGGCGAAATACACGAGTATGAAGCCTATCGAGGACGTTGGCGGTACTGCTGGTGTGACGACTCCTGCTTCGGAAGTAGTCTCCGGCTGCGGCCAGACAACTATCGACTGTTCAGGTTGCGGGGGTATGTAGATGTTCTTCGCGGTCAGGTATCCGTTTTCACGCGTGACTATCGCGAACATAAACAGTTGCGCCACCAGGAAAATAAGTATGCTCCAGTAAACGGGTTTGAAGCGAGGTGTTTTGTCAGGCATGGTTCAACTATTGTAACGGAATAGCTTAATGCTGTCCAAGTCAGGTTTTTCGTTCTCCTGCCGCATCGTGTCATGCCGGGCTGAGACCCGGGATCCATTATCTGTTGGTATTTTGGGCAGCGTTGCATTATTCGGACGCCGGCCTTAAAATTGGAAGTTATTTTCGTCGGAAACTCATCTGAGGTTCAATTACCCCTTTTTAGATAGCGGGGGGAACCGGGTTACCGAAAAGGTTAAGTATATTTTAGACAGGGTTCGCAAGTCGATAGTAGATTTCACGCACCGGTTCAGCGCGGGTATCTGGTACCTCACCATTATCGGTTTCATAAACTCGGCGGGCTTCTCGTTGAGCCTTCCGTATGTGGCCCTTTACCTAAACCAGGACCGCGGCATCTCCATGACCGTCGTGGGAGCCATCATCCTGTTGACCGGCTTATGTTCCGCAGCCGTTCAGCTGGCGTCAGGAGCGCTTTGCGACCGCATCGGGCGTCGCCCCCTGCTCATTGCCAGTATGATGTCGGGTACGGCTTTATTTGGCGTTATGGCGCTTCTCATCGAGGCCGATGCACCCGTCTGGGCCATAATATCGATATATACCGGTGTTCGGTGCGCTATCGTGATGGCCAACCCTCCTATCCAGTCGATGATCGTCGACCAGTGCCCGAGGGAAAGGCTGGCGGAAGCTAACGGCCTCGTGCGTATAGGAGGCAACCTGGGTTGGGCCATGGGCCCGGCACTGGGCGGGTTTTTACTGGCGACGATGCACTATTCCTGGCTGTTCGGCGTAGCTACACTGATGCGCGGGGTTGCTTTAGTATTCGCTCTGGTGATGGTGAAAGAGTCTTTCCTTGGGTGCCGTGAACACATCGAATTGCGCAGCATCTTCAGGGCCGCCGAAGACCGGCGCTTTTTGAGTTTCACGCTTCTTGCCCTGCTCTTGTTCGTGGCGATGGGGCAGATGAGTACCACTTTATCGGTATACACTGTCGAACGGGCGCACTTTACCGACGCCATGTACGGAAGCCTGTTGACGCTGAACGGTTTGATGGTCGTGGTCTTTCAATACCCTGTGACCCGCGCCCTCCAGCGGGCCACTAAAAAGACCGCACTGATATTGGGAAGTTGCTTTTATGCCGTCGGGTATTTCACCATGAGCTTTGTCGGGGCCTATCCGGTCGCACTGATGTCTATGGCGGTAGTGACGATGGGGGAGATGACGATATCACCGACTACGCTTTCGGTTGTGGGAGAACTATCGCCGCCGACCTGGCGAGGCCGTTATATGGGATTTTACGGCCTGAGCGAAACTATCGGCGTATCGACAGGCCCTCTGCTCGGTGGGATATTGCTCGATGGTTTCCCGCACGGCAGCTTTTCCATCTGGGGGGTTATTGCCGGGGCGGCCATACTTGCAGCTATCGGTTTCAGTCTGTGGAAGCCGTACAGGGTCAGCGGTAAACGGGTGGGTTGATACTCACCCTGCGTTTAACCGATGTTTATGGTCTCGTCATTCCCGAGCCGCAGCCTCGGGAATCCAGTACTTCGTTTATCATTGTCGGACTCGGCCCGATAGTCCATTTCCTTAGTCCGCTTGGGCGGATCCCGCCGACAAACAACACGAGTAACCGTCCCGCCCATCATCCCGGGCTGCAAAGCGTGCTGTCATTGTCGAGTGTGCTTGTACCCGGTTGTCAAGAGGGTGATCCGACAATTCACTTCCTTAGTCCGCCTAGGTGGATCGCGCCGACAAACAATAAATAGCCTCGTCATTCCCGAGCCGCAGTCCCGGGAATCCGGAGGCCCCATACGCCATTGCGAACACGCGCAGGGAGTGCGGCAATCTCGTACCCGATCCCCGGTGCCGATTTAAACCAACCTCAGGAAAACCAAATAAACCAGCACGTTAACTGCCGTCAGCGGAAAGCCGATCCGCAGGAACTCCCAGAACGTGATGGTCTCCTCGCACCTGTTCTCGCAGCTCTGGATTATTATCACGTTGCTCGCTGCGCCTAAAATCGTCAGGTTGCCGGCGATCGTACTCCCCGCAGCCAGTGCCAACAACGTCGTGGTCGAAGCGCCGGTTTGGCCAAGCAGAGGAAGGTAAAGCGCGACCATCGGAACATTGGAGATGAACTGGCTAAGGACGACGCTTATGCCGAGGACTACCCCCTGCCCAGCAAGGTTGAGGTCAAGCCGTGCCAGTGCCGATTGGAATACCCCTGATCCCCAGACGCTCGCCATCAATACGAACATCGCGACGAAGAAAACGAGTGTTGACCAAGCAAGCCCTTTGAGTATTTTCAGTCTTCGCCGGCTGCCGGCCAGCACTGGTAAGGCCGAGATCAAAGCTATGTATGTTAATCTGAACTCAAAAGACGGTATTGCGATTACGAGTATGATTTTTGCCGCGATCAGAAATGCCAGCAGCGAGAGTGATATTTTGCAAAGCCATGCCAGATTTTTATCCTGGATGACGGGGGCTTCAGATATCTGAAGCCGATTTCTGAAAAATCGCGGATAGTAAAGTTTCAACATAAAATATACTATTCCCAGGTTTATGACCGTGGGTATTGCGAGATATTTTATGAATGTAAGAAAAGGGTTGATGATTCCCCCGCTCAAAGCTATCAGAAGGTTCTGGGGGTTCCCTATCGGGCTTAATACGCTTCCTGTCGTGATTCCGAAAGCAAGCGCCAGCAGCAGGGGGACGACGGGGATTTTGCTGTTCCTGGCCAGTACAACAAGCAGGGGGGTACACACGATAGCCATGGTATCGTTCATGAGGAAAGCTGCCAGTAAGCCGGAACCGAAAATGATGATGAACATCAGCGCGCCGGCGGATGTGCCCAGGCTGAAAAGGCGCTGTGAAAGATGGGCGAGATATCCGCTCTCCTCAAGTGCCTGGCCTATGGCGAACATCCCGAATAGAAACAGGATGACGTCTAGGTTGATGGCTTTGACGGCATCCGGAATAGTGATTTGCCGCGCTGCGAGAACTGCCGCCGCGCCGGCAAGCATGACCTGCCAGATGCGCAGGCGGAAACTTCCGATGTGCCTCACAGCTATCAGGATGAAAACGAGGGCGAGGATGATTATCGAAAACAAAGGAGTTTTAGTTAAACAATTGACTTGTGTTCTTGTTGATTCACCGGGCAAAGGCTAACATTCAGATGAACAAGTGTCAAACGCATGGTGTTGATGCCGGCTTGTAAAAACGGACTCGGACGAACTTCCCATAATTTCACCCTTGTTGGTATAATGTGTCAGCCTGGGTGAAGTATTTATCGAAGAGGGTTTTATGAGCAAAAAGTGGAGCATCAGCTGGTGGGAAGAACATACCTGGATTTTCATCGGCAGGGTTCTTGCCGTACCGGCCTTTATCGGGGTTGTGGTGTTCGCTTTTTCAAAAGATCCGTGGTGGCTTACAGCTTGTATACCCGTCGTTTTAGCCCTCATATGGAAAGAGATCGTTACCTTGTTCTAGGATAGAACCCGAGAAAATATGTAAATTATATTAAATATCTGGCCCTGCGATAAGCTATAATACCGTTATGATTGAAGCCTATCTGGACATCGAAACTACTGGCCTTTCCCCCAATTATTCCAAAATTACTGTCATCGGTATCCATCTTGTAGAAGATGAAAACGAACGCTTCGTTCAGCTGGTCGGCGACGACATCACTTCGGAAAGCCTGCTGAAGGCGCTTGAAGGTGTCGACACTATCCATACATATAACGGGAGCCGCTTTGATCTGCCGTTCATCCAGTCTGCTCTCGGTGTCGACCTATCCAAAGAGTTCGGTCATTGCGACCTGATGTATGACTGCTGGCAGAACAACCTCTACGGCGGCCTCAAACGAGTCGAACAGACGCTCGGGATTCCGCGCAAACTCACCGAAATCAATGGTCTTGAAGCTGTCAGGCTGTGGTGGCGCTACGTTAACGATTATGACCAGGACGCTCTTAAAACGTTATGCGAATATAACCGCGAGGATGTAGTCAACCTTAAAACTTTAAAAGAGAAAGTCGGCGGCGGCAAGAAAATTGCCAAACGGGTCCTTCGGCTTACTCAAGAAATGCGGCAAGCCAAAATACAGTCCTATGGAAATGGATACGCACTGGTCAAGAGAAGCATAGAAGGGCTTTCAAAAGAGCTCCTGCGTTACAAACCCTCCTCAGTTGATTGGTCCATCCATGAAATCATAGTCCACCTTGCCGATGCGGACGCTAACGGTTACGTACGCCTGCGGCGTTTCATTGCCGAACCGGGCAGCCGCGTAATGGCATATGACCAGGACCGATGGGCAACAGAGTTAAAATACGCAGATCAAAGCGCCGATGAATCCCTGGAGCTATTCAGGCTTCTCAGGAGCACTTCCTTCGCGTTGCTCGTTCGATTGCCGGAAACCGCCTGGGTCAACACGGTTCAGCATTCTGAAAACGGCGTGATGACGCTAGAAGACTGGCTCGATACCTATGAAGCCCACGTTACCGGGCACATAACCCAGATAGAGAATAATATCAGGTTGTGGAAAAAACAGAAGAAAAACATACAAAAGCTTAACATAATCATTTATCAATCAATCGATTTTGTTAAAATACACCAATAAACCTAAAATAGTTATTAAATCTCAATGTACTTAAGCATGGAGGTACCCTGAATGTCAGATAACGATCTTGAAAAGATTGAAAGCGATAACGAGTCCTTGAAGAACATCATGGCCCGGGCCAACAATCTGGACCTTCAGCTCCAGGGGGCTGTACAAGTCAGCGAACGAATCATCCGTGAAGCGCTGGAGAAGGCCCGTGAAATTGGAAAACTGGGTAAAAAAGTGGCTGAAACCTCGGCCAAAGCGGCAGATGACGCCGTTAGGGCAGCAGACAAAGCTCTTCAATCGATCGAAAACGACGCGAATACCAGTGCGCGAGTATTCGAAGACGCCAGGCTTCGTGCGGAGCAAGCGGCTGTTCTTGCGCAACAGGCGGCTGAAACGACCAAAAAAGGTTTTATTGAACTATCTTTACGCAACGAAGACACAATTAAAAAGAGCCAGGAAGCGACACTTCAACAAGCTCGGGATTATCAGTCTAAAATGTCGCAATTGGAAGCTAACGTCAACGAGGCGCGCGAAGAAGTCCGGCAAGCCATCCGCATTTCGAAAGAATCCATAGGCGTCGCTGAAAAAACCGGATTAGATGCGATTGAGATGGCCAACGAATCATTGCAGATGTCGCGCGAAGCGATAAATAAGTCCGAAACGATGGATAGATCTGCACGCCAGGTTGCGGGAGAGGCACTAAAAGCTTCCCAAGACGCATTGACGCGTATCGACGAAGTCGTCCGGGCTACAAAAGACATAACCGACGAAGCGACAAGAACAGCGAGGGAACTTTCCAGGCAAGCTGAAAAGCATTTTCAAACGACGGCGGATGCCGCGAAGGCCTATACGCGTTCGTTCGAGCAGGCTATCGAGAGAGCCGATGAAGCAGGCAAGTGGGCAAGAGAGTCATCAGAGGACGCTATCAGGGCTTCACAGGGGGCTGTTGCCAGAGCGGAAGAAGCCGCAAAATCATCAAAACTAGCCACCCAGGAAGCTGTTCGTTTAGCGAAAGAAGCTGCACTGGGTGCCAGTCGATCGGCCAAGGATACGGCCGACGCTGCCGTGAAAGAAATAACCGATTTAGTTGCACAGGCGGTCTCAGAGTCTCGACAGGCGGTTATCAGGACCGAAGAAGCGAAAATAGTTGCTGAAAGGGCCGCAGCCCAGGCCGGGCGGATTGATGAGGAATCCAGGGCGTCGGCAAACAAAGCACTGAACCAGGCACTTGAGGCGGCGGCTAAAGTTGAGAAGACAAGCGAAGGCATTCGCGATAGTCTTGCCGATTGGGCGAAAACCACTCAGGAGAAGGTCGAGAAAGCTGAAGCGGTGGCCTTGGAAGCAAAAATTGCCGCTGAGAATTCCATCAAGACATCGCAAGAGGCAATCGCTCGTTCGGATACTATGGTTCAATCTGTCAGGCTAGCGGCTGATGAAGCCATCAAAGCCTCACAAGCCGCGGCGGATGCCTCAAAGCGCGCCGCACAGGAGGCGGGAGAACTATGGGTACGTGTTTTAGGGGAAATGCTTAACAACTCAGGAGACGTGAACTTGAAGGCGAAACAAGTTACACAGCAAGCAGCAGAACATGTTACTGCAGTCAATGCTAAAGACTCACCTTTCTCAAAACAAACTACCCCGGTAAGAGAACCTCCCAAATTAACCGAAGAACAAAGTGCTGCCGCGAAAAATTTCGCTCAAACCCTTAATGTCGAAGAACCAGCTATGGATAATAAGCAGATCGCCAAAATTGCCAAGAAAAAGATGCAAGACCGAATGGATATGCTTTCAAAAATGTACATTAAAGCAGAGACGAGCACCCCCGCTGATGCGGAGGCAGAAGACAACCATGTCATCGAAGAAGATTAAATCGTATCCTTAGATTATAAAACGAAAGCCCGCTAAATAAGCGGGCTTTCGTTTTATTACTAATCGTGAATGTTAGAGCAGACTCGGAATATCTTTAAAGGTCTCCCCGAGCCCCATCTGCTCGTACTCGACACCGCTCTGACGCCGTTTTGCATGATTGATATACTCGATAGTCCTGCTGAAATAATCCATGACCTTACGGGAATTTACCAGTTCTGAAAGGATCACTGTAACCTCAACGTCAGTGCCCTGGCCCCTGGGATAATCGCCCGTCCGTATGATCGCCTCGGTGGCCATCGACTTCAATGTTGACGAAAGATCATTAATCAAGTCCATGTTCATCTGGCCGGGTGACGTGGTAAGAAGATAAAGTGCTTTTTTAGCTTCGGTGGGGTTGCACTTGACTGAAAGGTCTCCAAGAGCTTCATCCATTGCTTGAACGCCTCTCTGGGTTTCGGAACTTTTTTCACGGAAATCAACCAGCTTGTTAACTTCGAAGCGAGGTGTTTTGGCTCGCCCATATCCGATAACTGTCCACCCGGAAAGTGTTTGAATGATATCGCCCGCGTCCATGACTTTGCTGCCGATAAATTTGGCATTTGTCTCTTCGCCTGCGCAGAGGATGTTGTAGAAAGGTTTAACGACCATGCGATTTATTTTCGCCAGGTTGTTACGTATAGGCGCGTTCTTTTTGAGATACCGTTGGTTGTCCACGAGGAAGACTGCGTCGGCGGCTAGATATGCGGATTTAAGGCAAGTTCCTACATTGTAAATCGAACGTTCTTCCGTCGTTTCCTCATAACGGAAAGGAAGAACTATCATATTGTACACAGGCTTATCAAGATAACGTTCCTTAATCATATGAGTGAGAACAGAGATTGATCCCGAACCCGTACCTCCGGCAGCACCGGCTATTAACATGAATGCGTCCGTATCTGCCAAACGCGGGGAGAGACGGATAGCTTCGATGACTTTATCTCCGTCGGTGCGGGCTATGTCTGCGCCTACGTCATTCATCTTGCCTACGCCATGGCCGCCGGTTTTTTTATTCCCTATCAATATCCTGTGTTGAAAGTCGGATTTTATGTTTGCCAGACCGCTTAGATCGGCCACGTCCGTATTGACAGCCAGAACATTAGTAAGAATATCCAAACCGCTCTGAATGTGAGCTTTTTTAGCCATCAAAGCGAATTCGTCAGCAATCCTGCCCCCGCATTGTCCGCAACCTATAACCAGTAATTTCATGTTTAAACTCCCTATCCTCCGGGCAATCTTGTGTGGTAAAAGTGTAACCTACTTCACTAAAATGGTCAAACATGACTTTCGTATAATGGCATGAGATATTTAATCTTTCAAAATGCTTAAAAATCGAACGGAACGAACTGCATGGCAACTGGTTTGTGGGTCTGGCCTCTTGTTGCTAATATAAAGGTGAACAAAATCTTTAAGGAGATGGGAATGCCTGACATAAGACTGGAAAAACTTGCGGATCTACTCGTGAATTATTCAGTGAAGGTTAAATCGGGGGACAAAGTAGCTATTACCGGCGAAAATGTTACTACACCCCTAATCAACGCAGTATATGCAAAAGTATTGAAAGCCGGCGGCCATCCTATCGTTATTGCCCGATCAACAGATACTCTCGAGCTACTCTACAGGTACGGTTCTCAAGAACAAATTGAGTATGTCCACGAGTTGCAAAAGATCGTCACGGAAAAATACGATGTACGTATTGTCATCCTTGGGGGAGAGAATAGCAAAGCGCTAAGCAGAGTCCCTTCGGAAAAAATGGTCTGGTATGATAAAAGCCGCTCAGACTTAATGAAAACGATGATGAAGCGAGATGCCGCGGGAGAATTCCGATGGGTGATTGCTCCCTATCCCACCTCATCAATGGCGCAGGATGCCGAGATGAGCCTTTCTGATTACGAAGATTTCTCTTACAAAGCGTGTATGCCGGATTTAAACGACCCTGTCTCATATTGGAATAAGGTCTCCGCCGAACAGGCGCGGATCGTGAATTGGCTGAAGGGAAAAGACAAAGTACATGTCATTGGCAAGGAAACCGACCTTCACCTGAGTATTTCCGGTCGGAAATTCATCAGTTGTGCGGGCGAACGAAACGTACCTGATGGCGAAGTATTCACCGGGCCAGTTGAGAACAGCGTAAATGGTCATGTGTATTTTTCTTACCCTGCAATCGAAGCCGGGCATGAAGTCACCGGGGTAAGGTTGTGGTTCAAAGACGGTAAAGTGGTAAAAGCCACAGCTGAAAAGAACGAGGATTACCTTCTGAAAACCCTCGATACCGATGCCGGATCACGCTTTCTTGGCGAATTCGCAATCGGCACGAACGAAGGTATACAACAATTCACCCGGGAGATCCTTTTCGATGAAAAAATCGGAGGCAGTTTTCATATGGCGCTTGGAGCAGGGTATCCAGAGACCGGTTCGATCAACGAATCGGCCATACACTGGGATATGGTCTGTGACTTGAGGGACGGCGGCGAGATTTGGGTAGACTCGCAACTTCTGTATCGCAACGGCAAGTTCGTAATCTGAACTTTGTGCCATTTTTGATTTTGAATGGATATGGAGCGATGATTGCTTGCTGAACTCGTAATAAAATCATTTGGTATTATCGACGAACTCGAAATGAGTCTCGCACCTGGCCTTAACGTCATCACCGGAGAGACAGGTGCCGGTAAATCCCTGGTTATCGATGCAATTGAAGCCATGCTAGAAGGCAGGCTCGATGAGGAAAGCATTCGATTCGGTTCAGACAGCGCTCGTATCGAAGCCGTATTCCTCCTTTCCAAAAGTCCTCGCTGGAAGGCTTTACGTACTTTTCTCGAGGAAAAAGGAGTAAGCGTCGAAGAAGACGATCTTGTGGCAACTTGTGAATTTCGCCGTCAGGGCCGCGGGGTTCTCCGTATCAACGGTGGCGCGGTTACAAAGGGCCTCTTGCGAGAGGTTGGAGGTTTGTTAGTCGATATCCACGGACAAAGCGAACACCTTTCATTGTTCAATAAAAAAAACCACCTTGCCTATATTGACGCTTATGCGCATGTTGAAGAACAGAAAACACAATTCGGAGAAAACGTATCGCGGCTTTTACAGCTGCAAAACGAATTTGACAGTATACAAAAGGCCGCAGCCGAAAGGGCCCACCGTGAAGAAATTTTGCACTACCAAATCGATGAGATAAACCGGGCAAAACTGAAAGATGGCGAGGAAGAAGCCCTTAACCAAAAACGGCGCATAATATCGTCCTGTGAAAAAATAAAGGCGCTTGCCTATCAAGTCCACCAGGCTCTCAATGGAGAGGAAGGTGCGGGTTCGACGGCGTTTTCCCTACTGAATAGAGCCATTCGTTCGATGGAAGAACTGGTAGCACTCGATCCATCGCTCGGGCCACAGCTGGAATTTATGGAAAGTTCCCTCGTAGGCCTTGAAGAAAGTGCTCGTGAGATATTATCTTATGAGGAAAGGCTGGAATATGATCCAAGAGAATTGGAGGAAATTGAAAACAGGCTTGAACTCATCCACAACCTTAAAAAGAAATACGGTGACAATGTAGCAAGTGTACTTGAATACCAGAAAAAAGCTGAGTCGGAGTTGCTTTATTTGGAATCTTCATCCGAAGAGGAAACAAAACTTTCGGGGGATATTGCCGCATTAAAAACAACATTGGGTAAACAAGCGAACGTATTATCTTCGATACGAAAGAAAGCAGCCGCAAGATTTGTTCGTGCAGTTGAGACTGAACTGGCAGAATTAAATATGTCCCAGGTGCATTTCGAAGTGGAAATTAAACAGACCGAGGACCCTTTTGGTATCCCTTTAAATTCTGAAAGGACCGTTTCTTATTCGAAAGACGGCGTCGACGAAGTAGAATTTATGGTTTCAACGAATCCCGGGGAACCCATTAAACCTTTAGCCAGCATTGCCTCCACCGGGGAAGTATCACGTTTCACGTTGGCTTTGAAAGTTGCTCTTGCCAAGGCCGATTCAACACCGGTCCTAATTTTCGACGAAATCGACATTGGCATCGGCGGACGGAGCGGGGATATTATCGGGAAAAAACTTTGGAGTTTGTCCCAGCACCACCAGGTTATCTGCGTGACTCATTTGCCACAGATTGCAGTCTTTGCAGAAGCTCATTTTGCTGTAAGGAAAGAGACATCCAAAGAGCGGACCAAGAGTTTCATTTCTATCCTTGAGGGAGAAGAACGTATACCGGAACTCGCAGTGATGATGGGCGGAACCGTAAGTGAAATGACACTGAAAAGCGCGCAGGAAATGACGCGTAGCTCAGAATCCTGGAAAGCGTCGCAATAATTACACAATATATTTCCCTTTGCTACGAAATAGGCGACAAAACCTATTGAAACCACTTTTACATGGTCATATAATTATTTTCAACGTCTCCGGAAGGTGAATACCAGATGGCTGATGATTCCTCAAAAACCTCCAAAGTCCTTGTAGTCGAGGACGATCAAACACTCTCCGGAGTACTCAAATACAATCTTTCAAAAGAGGGCTACGCTGTCGTTAGCGCTTTCGACGGCGCGCAGGCACTTGATGTCGCCCGGAGTGAAAAGCCGGACATCATTTTACTCGACTTGATGCTGCCAAAACTCGACGGACTGGAAGTTTGCAGAATCCTGCGCAACGAAAGCAGCGTACCCATACTTATGCTTACAGCTAAAAATGATGAGATAGACAGGGTTGTCGGGCTTGAACTGGGCGCGGATGACTATATCGCAAAACCATTCAGTGTACGAGAATTGATGGCACGGGTCCACGCGATGCTCCGCCGTCGCCAGATAATCAATGAGTCTTTATTTTTCGGTATCGGTCCAATAATTAAAACAAAATCGATTACCATGGACGAAACAAGGCGAACCGTACTATTAAAAGGTGAACCGGTAAACCTCACTCACAAAGAATTCGATCTGCTGGTTTTTTTAGTAAAGAACGCCGGACAGGTGTTCAAGCGAGAACAACTCCTGGACAAAGTGTGGGGGTTTGATTTTGCCGGCGATACGAGGACAGTAGACGTGCATATCAGCTGGCTGCGCCAAAAAATCGAAGATGACCCGAAACACCCCAGACGTCTGGTCACTTTGAGAGGCGTCGGTTACAAATTTGAAGAATAGTTTCTCGGGGACAAAAGGGCGGCTGCTTTATTCGATAGTCCTCTTAGTCACACTATTCTCCGCAGCCCTCGCACTTTATCTCAAACGGCTTGACCCGGTAATCCCGGTTGGCGCGGTTATTTTTGTCCTGTCGGCCTGGATTTTGATCTACTGGGCGGCATCCCCGCTTATCGATTCCTTAGACGAACTAAGGAAAGGCTTGATATCGGTCTCCAAGGGAGAATACAAACAAAAGATCACCACGGTTCCTCACAGCGAAGCTGAAGAAGTGACACGGGCCTTCAATGAGGCGTCAATTATCATCGGAGACGCCTTACAGCGTTCTGTAAGGGAACGAGACCGCTTTCAGATTGTGCTGTCTCACATGGCCGACGGGATATTCGTTATTGACTCAGATTCACGCATTTCGCTCATAAATTCTGCTGCTGAGCGCATGTTCAGGTTAGGCCCGGAAACCAACGAGGGGCATTCTTTCATCGAAGTTGTTCATGAAGCCGAGATATACCAACTCTTGAAATTGTGTCTGGAAACCGGCGAACAACAGTCAGGTTTCGTCGAAACCAGGACCCGCCGAATGTATTTCGGAGTTGTCGCTACCCCGCTGCGAATCAACGAAGGCTGCATTTTGCTGGTCCAGGACCTGACCGGGGTCAGGAGACTGGAAACGGTTCGCCGCGATTTCGTCGCCAACATCTCCCATGAATTACGAACGCCTATCGCTTCGCTCAAGGCGCTGGCTGAAACACTTAACGCCGGTGCCATCGAAGACCCAACTGTGGCCCGCGAATTTCTTGGGCGCATCGAGTTCGAAGCCGACAAGTTAAACCAGATGACCCACGAATTAAGCGAACTCTCCAACATCGAGAGCGGCGTCACGACTCTGATAAAAACGGAAGCCGAAGTGAAAGATCTAATTACCGACGCAATCGAAAGATTAAGGGAACAGATGAAGCGGGCGGGGCTTGAAGTGACAATCGAGGTCCCGAATGACGTTCCGGATGTACTGGTAGATAAAAACCGGATCGAAAGGGTCCTAGTGAACCTGGTCCACAATTCAATCAAATTCACGCCCCCTGGCGGGCATATAACTATTTCGGCGTCCATCAGGGATGAGGGCGTCGTCATTTCGGTTGCCGACACCGGTGTCGGCATCGACCCCGCCGATCTTCCTCGTATCTTCGAGCGTTTTTACAAAGCGGATAAAGCCCGAACCGGCGGCGGCACGGGCCTCGGCCTTGCGATCGCACGGCACACCGTTGAAGCGCACGGAGGCCGGATATGGGCCGAAAGCACTCCCGGAAACGGAACGAGGATCCATTTCAGCCTTCCGATATCTTCAGACAGATAAGCTTTTCGCCATCTCCCCCCTTCCCTGTATTTCACCTAGCCCCGGCCCACATTTTTCTACTCAAACGCTAAACGTTTTTATATGGTTGCCAAAATATTTACCGTTATAAGGCAATCCGCAACTTTTACAATCCCTTAATAAAACCTTAAATCCCAGTTAATATTGAACTGTTATTCTTAGATTGTGAAAATCAAAAGGAAAATGAGATGAAAGAAAAACTAACCCTGGCGCTCATAGCGCATGACGGGAAAAAGGAAGAAATGGTAAAACTTGTGCGGGAACACAGAGAGGAGTTGGCCCAGTTGGCGCTTGTCGCTACCCGCAGCACAGGACAACTAGTGCGGGAAGGCACCGGTTTGCCCATCACACTGGTTAACAGCGGCCCGATGGGAGGAGACCAGCAGATAGGCGGCATGGTGGCAAGCGGAACAGTCAAGGCGGTCATATTCCTAAGAGATCCCCTCATGGCCCAGCCCCACGAACCGGACATCGCGGCCCTTATGAGAGTTTGCGACGTGCACAATGTACCTCTCGCAACCAACATGGCAACTGCGGAAGCTGTCTTGCACTTGCTCTTCGAACATCCCGAGGTACTGAACGAAGTTGAGGCGGAACCCGCGCCTTGTATCGCGGAACACCATCTCAAATAGCCGGGCCTCTTTATATATGTTTGTTACATCTATCAGGAAATTAAGAATTCTAAATACGAAAAAGTAGGAGAAAGAAGAATTGAAAGGTATCCTTAAGAAAGCCACGTTCCTGTTAGTAGCCAGCATCATGGTCGTTGGACTATTTGCCGGCTGCACTTCGGTCAAGACGACTGAACTGACGGTAACCGCCCCGCCCTCTACCATCGTAACGACCGCACCTGCCACTACCGTAGTAACGACCGCACCCGCTACCACCGTAGTAACCACGGCACCTCCAACCACAATCACCACTACCGCACCGCCAACCACGGTGGTAAAGACTACGACTGCACCCCCCACCACACTCGCAGCCACCATTAACGGCGCCGGGGCCACCTTCCCCAATCCTTTGTACAGCCAATGGTTCAGCGAGTACTATGCCCTCACCGGCACTAAGGTCAACTACCAGTCGGTCGGGTCCGGTGCCGGAATCACCGCCATCACCAACGGGACCGTCAACTTCGGTGCCTCAGACGGCATCTTGACCCAGGCCCAGCTGGATGCCGCCCAGGCTGCATACGGCACTATCGTCACCATCCCCATGACCGCCGGCGCCGAAGCAGTCATCTACAACCTCGCTGGCATCACCACAGGGCAGCTTAAACTCACAGGCGACGTACTGGCCAATATCTATCTGGGAACAATCACCAAGTGGAATGACGCAGCCATCACAGCGCTAAACCCCACCCTTAATCTCCCGAATGCCGCGATAGCCACTGTACACCGCTCCGACAGCTCGGGTACAACCAATATCTTCACTAACTACCTCGACAAAATCAGCACCGCATGGCATGCCGGACCGGGAACGGCCAACTCAGTTTCATGGCCGACCGACGCCAAAGGCACCGGTATCGGCGGTTCAGGCAACGCCGGAGTTTCCGGTTCGGTACAGCAGACCCCTAACTCCATCGGATATGTCGAACTGGCATATGCCATGCAGAATTCACTGCCTTTTGCACAACTCAAAAATGCCGCCGGCAACTACACCTCACCCAGCGTTGCTTCGGCTACCGCCGCCGCCAATGGAGTAACTCTCCCCGATGACACCCGCATCATGATCACCAACTCCAGCGATGCGGCAGCCTACCCCATAGTAGGTTTCACCTGGATCCTCGTCTACACCAACCAAACTGACCAAGTCAAAGGCACTGCCCTGGTGAATATGCTCTGGTGGGCAATACACACCGGGCAGAACGATTGCCCTGCCCTTTACTACGCACAGCTTTCAAGCGCAGCAGTCGTAAAGGCAGAAGCGCTGGTCAAATCCATCAAATTCCAGGGAACTTCACTCTACACCGGATAAAACTTTCACCGACAATCGTATTATTACCAACGAGGCGGGGACTGATCCCCGCCTCGTTGGTATATTGGACTCAAAACAAAAATGAAACGTTCTTTAAATGTCCAATATCTGTTCAAAAGGCGAACAGGCGACATTCCCCAATATCATTCCGACACTATAAAAAGGAAATCACGACGCCAACTTATTTCAGCTATCCAGATTTAACCAAGTAAGAATAATGCACATGTACGATACATTTAACATTCTCTTAACAATTCTTTAATAATGCCTTAAACACAGCCAATTATATTGGAGATATGAACGTCGGCCTTTGGATAGTCTTGTTACTGGTCCTGGGAGCTGAATTCACCAACGGTTTGACAGATGCTGCCAATGCGATCGCCACCGTGGTTGGGACAAGGGTCCTCTCGCCCTTAAAAGCCGTCATCATGGCGGCTGTCCTCAACATGGCAGGCGTGCTTATAACCGGCACCGCAGTGGCCACTACCATCGGAACCGACATAGTCAGGCCGGAAATAATCACTCTCGAGACGGTGGCCGCAGCAATGCTAACGGTAATAGTTTGGACTACCACAGCCTGGTATTTCGGGATACCCACGAGCGAAACACACGAATTGCTCGCAGGGCTCGCGGGAGCGGGTTTGGCCACCGCAGGGCCTGGGGTCCTGTTATGGGCGGGCTGGCGAAAGGTCCTTATCGGGTTGGGGGTCTCAACGATCGTAGGATTTGCGCTCGGATTTATAATCATGGTCGCTATCTATTGGGCCTTCCGCAATGCACACCGGTCAAATGCCAACAGGCTATTCGGCAGGCTCCAGATATTTTCGGCAGGTTTCATGGCGTTCAGCCACGGAAGCAATGACGGACAAAAATTCATGGGAGTATTCACGCTCGCTCTGTTCCTGGGAGGGGTACTGCCGACTTTCGCAGTTCCGATGTGGGTTGTATTGCTTTGCGGAGTTGTCATGGCTGTCGGAACGGGGCTTGGAGGTTGGAGAATAATCAAAACCATGGGAACCAAAATAACCCGGCTTGAACCAGTAAATGGCTTCGCCGCCGAGACTGCCGCCAGCATCGCAATACTGGGTGCGTCGCGTTTCGGGATCCCTTTGAGCACGACCCACACTATCGGGACAGCGATAATGGGGGTAGGCGCAACCCGCCGAATGTCAGCCGTAAACTGGGGCGTCAGCCGGCAAATCGTTATTACCTGGCTTCTTACTTTCCCAGCCTGCCTGATATTAGGCTATTTATTTACCTTGCTATTCAAACTCTTTTCTTGAACTCAACCGCCGCAGGTAAAAGACAAGAACTATACGGTAAGGTTGAGTTGTTATTTTTTATGGGGTAATGTTAATCGGAACTAACGAATAATTATATAAACGAGATGCTGTAGTGATGATTAAGAGCAAAACAAGAGTTTTATTTCGACTCGGAGACAGAATATTTCCGAAGATCACACTCATATGCTCCTTGATTGTAGTTGCAGTCCTGGTCAACATATTGATAATCCTGTTCATACAGGCCTGGCCGGCCATCAAGGTTTCGGGGTTCTCCTTTTTAGCCGGCAAGAACTGGGACCCCGTCAAAAATGCATACGGTGCGTTGCCCGCCGTTTACGGCACACTATTGAGTTCGTTTCTGGCACTCGTTATTGCCATCCCCGTCAGTTTAGGGTCCGCTATCTTTCTGACCGAAATAGCTCCTTCCTGGTTAAGGAGCGTAGCTTCTTTCATCATCGAGATACTGGCTGCCATACCGAGCGTCATCGTAGGGTTGTGGGGGCTTTTTGTACTGGTCCCTGTGGTGAGAAACCCGATAGAAAGCTGGCTGGGCACTCACCTTGGCTCTTTGCCGTTTTTCCAGGGGCCTCCATTCGGATTCGGTTTCATGGCAGCGGCCATCATTTTGGCGATAATGATCATCCCCATCATCACCTCACTTGGGCGCGACGTTCTGAAATCCGTACCGAGTGCCCAACGAGAAGGCATGCTGGCATTGGGATCAACGCGTTGGGAGATGATCAGCAGGGCGGTGTTGCCTTACGGACGGTCGGGACTGATAGGAGCCATAATGCTGGGCCTGGGCAGAGCGCTTGGTGAAACCATGGCTGTAACCATGGTAATCGGGAACGGGTACCGGGTGACCGCGTCGCTGTTTTCTCCAGGGACAACGGTGGCGAGCAAACTGGCAAGCGACTTCAGCGAGTCATCAGGGATTTCGCTAAACAGCCTGATCGAACTCGGGCTGATTTTATTTGTGATAACACTGTCAGTGAATGTTATAGCCCGCCTTCTGATATGGCGATTAACATCCGTTAAAGGAAAAACGGATTGAGCATGAAACTTAGGAGCAACTCGGCCAGAAAATGGTTTAACCTGTTGATGCTTGGCTTGAATTCGCTGGGGGCGGGCATCGCGATAGTTGTCGTCTGCCTGATGCTCGGATACATCATCGCGCACGGACTTTCTTTCATCAACCTGGACTTTATCACCGGATCCGCTGTACCCGCCGGACAGGCAGGCGGCGGGATGCACAACGAAATTATAGGAACTCTTATCCTGGTGGGGCTGGGCTCAATAATAGCCATGCCCATCGGCCTCATGACAGGCATATTTCTTTCTGAATTCGGCACTCCTTTCACAGTATCGGTTGTACGTTTTGCTACAGATATCCTGGCAGGAGTCCCTTCAATAGTGGTCGGAGTATTCGCATACGCAATTATAGTCAAACCGATGCATACCTATTCTGCTTTTTCAGCCGGAGCTGCACTGGCAATAATTATGATCCCCGTCGTGGCGCGTACCACTGAAGAATCCATGAGGCTGGTGCCCGGTGCGATGAGAGAAGCGGCTTTAGCTCTCGGAATCACCCGGTGGCGTGCAGTCATCTCCGTTGTCGTCCCGGGGGCGCTAGCGGGCATCGTGACGGGTATCATGCTGGGTGTGGCCAGAATCTCGGGAGAGACAGCTCCGCTCCTTTTTACAGCACTCGGAAATTCTTTCGGATACAGCGGATTGGGAAACCCGATCGGGGCACTGCCCCTGCAGATCTACCGATATGCCTTATCACCATATAAAAACTGGCAGCAACAAGCCTGGGCAGGGGCTTTTGTACTCGTGGTAATCGTACTTATCGTCAGTATCGCCGTTCGCTGGTTGAGCCGAAAACGGCGGGTTTAGCCAAATATTAAGGAAAAAATATGGACACAATAAAACAAACAGAAACAACACGGCCAAGCAGTTTTACAGGGATCAAGGGATATATCCTGAAGGCCGAGAACCTGCGGGCTTTTTACGGTGCTTTCCTTGCCGTGAAAGACGTTAACCTGGAAATCAAACCAAAATCCATAACCGCTATCATCGGACCTTCAGGATGCGGTAAATCCACCCTGATACGCTGCTTCAACCGTATGCATGAAGTGGCACACGGAGCAAGAATAACCGGAAAAGTGCTGCTGGACGGTGAAGATATCTATGCTCCCGGGATAGACCCCGTTAGCATCAGGACACGGATCGGGATGGTTTTTCAAAAACCAAATCCTTTCCCAACTATGTCCGTGCTTGAAAATGTTGTAGCCGGACGCCGCCTGACAAGCGTATTAAGCAAGCGCATAGAGATGGAGGAAATCGCCGAAAAGTTCCTGAAACAGGCGGCCCTGTGGGACGAGGTGAAAGACAAACTGAAACAATCCGGAACGTCGTTATCAGGCGGGCAGCAACAGCGCCTGTGTATCGCAAGGGCTCTTGCCGTAGAACCAGAGGTCATCCTGATGGACGAGCCATGCAGCGCCCTCGACCCCATCGCGACGTTAAAGATCGAAGACCTGATGCGCGGTCTGGCGAAAGATTATACAATAGTGATAGTCACCCACAACATGCAGCAGGCCGGCCGGGTCTCGGACATGACGGCTTTTATGATGATGGGCGACGACCGTGCCGGAGGCCTGATAGAATACGGGCGTACCGACCAGATTTTTACGAACCCGAAAGACAAGCGTACCGAAGACTATATCACCGGACGATTCGGTTAAGGGAGAAAAGTATGCCCAGGCAAGATTTCGAACATCACCTGCAAACGCTGCAAGAAGAATTATTAGCACTCGGAAGCCTGGTAGAAGAGGCCATAAGCCGATCTACGGATGCGCTCGTAAACCGGAATCTGAATCTGGCGCGCCAGGTCATTGCCGGAGATCTTGCAATAAACCAAAAACGTTACGACATAGAGGAATTATGCGTCGAACTTATCGCGACGCAGCAGCCGATGGCACGAGACCTTAGAGTCATCGTTGCGGTGCTTAACATGATCGTTGACCTCGAACGCATCGGCGACCACGCCGAGGGCAACGCCAAGATCGCCATCATGATCGGCGACGAGCCGCCTTTAAAGCCTTATATCGATGTACCACGAATGGCGGAAAAAACCAAGGAAATGCTCCGTGCTGCCCTCGACGCCTTCGTAAAACGCGACGCGGCAGCCGCAAAACGCGTAATCGAGCAGGATGACATCATTGACAACCTTTACGACCAGGTGTTTCGCGAACTTTTAACATACATGGCTGCAGACCCTCAAACCATCAACCGCGCAACACGGCTTATCTGGGTAGCACATAACCTGGAACGAAGCGCGGACCGCGTTACCAATATCTGTGAAAGGACCATTTTTGTTATCACCGGCAAAGTGGAGGAAGAAGGAGTTTCGAAGTACTGAGACCTTCCTAAAATGAAAACGGTTCTTTTTGTTTGTGTCCACAATTCGGGCCGCAGCCAGATGGCTGCCGCTTTTTTCAACCATGTGGCGGGTGACAAAGCCCGGGGTATTTCCGCCGGGACGCAGCCTTCCTCAACAGTGAATCCCGTTGTGATTCAAGCGATGAGCGAGGAGGGCATCGATATCTCTAGAAACAAACCCGCACTGCTTACCATTGAGATGATGCAAGAATCAGACAGGGTGATAAGCATGGGATGCATCGACGCAGCCGCCTGTCCTGTTAGACTGGTTGCCATGGAAGACTGGGCGCTGCCGGACCCGGAAGGCAAGAGCATGGATGACGTGAGAGAAATCCGCGATACAATCAAAAAACGGATAATCAAATTGGCAGAGAGTCTTTGAAAGGGAAATGTATATGAATTCTATCGTAATCTACTATTCTCAAAGCGGGAATACAGAGAAAATCGCCCAGGCAGTTGCCATCGGATTGGGCACAAAAGCGTCCAAAATGGCAGACGTAAACCCCGAGACTTTGAAAAACTATGACGTCATCGTAATCGGAAGCCCGGTCCACGGAGGAGCACCGAACAGGAAAGTCGCAACATTCATTTCACAGATGCCTGTCCTTGCAGGGAAGAAAGCGGCACTCTTCTGTACGAAGAGCATGTTCGGGGATAAATCAGCAATAGCGGCCATGCGCAAAGGAGTGGAAGCCAAGGGGATGATATTCACCGGGTCGTACTGCGCCATCGGTTTCAGCCGCTTTATCGGTGATTTCGGACCCAGGATATTCCACCGAGGGCACCCGTCTCAAGAAGAACTGGTAAAAGCCGAGGGATTCGGACGCGGATTGATACAGGCTTAAGCCAACAGTGTTCCAGAAGGAAAGAATATCGTGGCCCTGCGGTAATGGCATGGAACCCCGCAATTCATGCCTGGATGCGAGAACGGGTCAATCAACATTCAGGCATGGAACATGTTTGACTTAAGCACGAATGGATGTTAGAGTGATAGTGCAGGGGCTGGAAATTCGCAAGATTTCCAGCCCCTGTGGTTTAGGTAACGCGAATGAGCTAGAATAATTCATGTATTTCTTAAGGGCCCTATAAATCAGGTTAGACCTCGTAAGACATCGAATTGAATAATACGGTCAATCGTTAGGTCAATCCTGGATTCCCGCCTTCGCGGGAATGACAATGGGCACAAAGACTTCGAATTGTATCCGGCTGTCAACCGGGAGATCGGCTCCGGTTCCCGGTCCGCCCAGGCGGACGCCTGAATGACAAGCGAAGCGCCGGGATGGCAAAATAACAATAAAAAAGGGAGGGGTGAAAATCCCCTCCCTTTTTGCTTTACCAGCAGATATTCTTTATTTAGCAGTTGTTCCGAGGGCCGATTTCGGGACCATCACCTGGCCTTTATGCGACTGTTCGTAAGCCTTTTCATAGTCAGCCATCGAATTGCCGCTCATGGCACGAAGGATACGCACCCTGTCTGCAATAGGGGGATGGGTGCTCATCCAGTCATTTACCGCCCGCTTCTTTCCAAAGGGATTTACGATGTACATCGGGGCGGTGGCCTGGTTCGCCGCCTTGACGGGCGTTCCCGAGTCTGCAAGTTTTTCAAGAGCGGAAGCCAGTCCTTCCGGGTATCGTGTATACAGGGCCGAGGAAGCATCTGCAAGGTATTCACGCTTCCTTGAAGTCGCCAGATATATCAACTGGGCAAAAATCGGAGCGAGTATGAGCAATATGATCCCGAGTATCATGATGATCGCCTGGGTCCCTCCCCCGCCGCCGTTATCCCTATTGCTGCGGCGCCCACCGCCCCAGAACATAGCCCGAGTGGCGTACCACGAGAGGATGACGATCGCACCTAACATCACTGATGCGATTGCCATAAACAGCACATCTCCGTTTTTGATGTGCCCTATCTCGTGCCCCATCACACCCTGCAATTCATCCCGATCAAGCTTCTCCCTCAAGCCTGAAGTAATGGCTACAACAGCCTTTTTAGGGTCACGACCAGTGGAGAATGCGTTGAGGGAAGGATCGTTGACGATGTAGATATCAGGTACTTTTGGCAAACCGGCGGCAATCGACATCTCCTCGACCACGTCGAAAAGACGAGGGTCGTCGGCTTTGTCCAGCTTACGGGCACCTGAAACTCCCAGAATAATACTATCCCCCTGGAAGTAGGCCGTCAGGCTCATGATGCCCCATACGATGGCCGCGATGAACAACCCTCCGAGGGCGCTGCCCAGAAAATACACCCCAATGACATAACCGATCGCAAGGAGCAGCAGTCCCATGAAGACGATCAGGACAGCCGACCTGAGCCGGTTAGATCTTATCTGTTCCCACATCGGATATCAGCTCCAGATTTTAGGTGAAACTCACTTTAACAGGATTCTTTTCTTCAGGAACGGTAACCTCGAAGAATTCAGAAGACTTGAATCCTGCCATACCGGCGATTATTACCGAGGGAAACATCTGTGTCTGGTTGTTATAGCGCAGGACCGTGTCGTTGTAAAATTGCCTTGAAAAGCTGATCTTGTTCTCAGTTGAGGTCAACTCTTCCTGCAGGGCAAGAAAGTTCTGATTGGCTTTAAGATCGGGATAGGCTTCAGCTACAGCAAAAAGGCGCCCCAGAGCCTGGCTGAGCCCGCCTTCGGCTTGGGCCCTGGCGGCCGGTCCGGCAGTAACAACCCCTTGTGCGGCCGCACGCGCCTGGGTGACGTTTTCGAATACTTCGCGCTCGTGCTTGGCGTAGCCCTTGACTGTTTCCACCAGGTTGGGAATGAGGTCATAACGCCGTTTGAGCTGAACGTCTATCTGTGCCCAGGCATTCTTGACCTGGTTGCGCAATCCAACCAGTCCATTGTAGATACCGACGAAGAACAAAATGAGCAAGACGACGATACCGAGAATAATCCAAAGTGCAACCATGATTCTCCTCCTTGCGTTACCAGGAATTATATATTTTTAAAAACCACCAGCGGCGACAATGTAATCATTATATCACTATGCCGCTCCACGACCTCTTTTACGATACTTAACTGCATCAACTTTTCAGATAAATCAGCCGAAGATTCCCAGGTGATTACGACCTGGGTCCCCCCTTGAATATCTCCGCTTACCATAACGATTTTAATGCCGGAAATTTCGCTCAAACTCTTTACGAAACTATTTATATGAGTGGCATCCGAACTATCGTTAGAAATAACCAGTTTGATATTGCCGTCTCGTTTGAAATGTACCGATTTATCTTCTCGTTTTGCTTTAATATCCTTTGCCTGCCGTTCCTGATCTTTCCGGGTGTCTTCATCGACAGATTTTTGCACCGGTTTGATTTCCTTTAAGGTTGTTGTACCGTGCTTTTCACTTTTAGCATCACGTCCGGGTTTGTTTTGCGCCTCCACGGCGGACTCCGATCGTTGCAACTTATTTTTAACGGCAGCGGTATTATCGGCCGATATTTTAGCCTTTCGTTCAGAGCCTGATGAAGGCCGTGAGGTTTCCTTTTGAATTTTTGCCGCCTCTTTCTCTTTCAACTTCATTTGCTTTTCGTCTTCATGGGCCTGAAGGATGGCCCGTTTGCGATTTTCCTCAGCCGCGGCGACCTGGCGTTTGTAGGTTTCTCCGGCTTTAAGAATCGTTCTCACGCGATCATCCGCAGCTTTTATTATCCTTTGCTCCTGAATAACCCGCTCGGCTTTTGCTTCATCCGCGCTCAGTTTTTTATCAATTTTATTAGAAGCTTCTGCGGCACGCTTTTTATATGATTCGAGTGTTTCTCGCGCTTCCCTGACAACATCGTCCCTTGCAGCAGTGGCATCTATGATGGATTTTTGTTTAAGTGACTCCGCATTTTGTACTTCGGAGGTGTAGATTGTTTCCGCGTTTCGTATAGCTTGATCTCGATACTGACGCGCCGTTGCTCCAGGGATCGAGGCAATTTCCGTCATCAGCCATCTCCTTGTGTAGGGCGCCAATATTCCCTGCAGGATATAACTACACGATTTTATCGTAGTTTATCTCTTAGAATGGGGGCTGTCAATGAATTGTTAAGGCACCAGGTACATATTAGTTTTTCCAGGGTTCGTGATGAGATCATCCACACAGTCGTGTAAAGGGTGAGCTTTTCCGATAGCTTGGTAATGTTGTTTGGTGTTATCCATTGAATGGGTGAAAGGGAGAAACGTTTGTTGAAACGAAATAGTAACAGGTCGACTGTGGATCCCGGCTGTCGCGCCGGGGTGACATTTTTCGTTTGTCGGCGCGACAAAGTTAAGGTAATGGATTGTCGGATCAAGTCCGACAATGACACCTAAGCTGGGAAAGGAAACAACCACCACTCGTTCCCCGGCTGTCGCGCCTTAATGACGGGCGTGGCTATTCGCCCAGAATCTCCCCATATGCGGATATCGCCGCCTGCAGAGCAGCCATAAGGGGAGCATTAGTGGAGGAAGGCACTTTATCGAGGATCGCAGTCAATTCGGCGATGTTTTTAATGGAATATTCCTTCAGTAGTTTAAGAAGAGCGGGATCAGTAATGTTATCCAAGGGTACTGGCCCCTGAATACTACCGGGCGTGATCACAGACGGGGTGCCAGTCCCAGATATCGCAGCTGTTGCCGTAGATGTCGTATCCATAGTCACAGGCGATGAACCAGAAGTAACCGTACCAATCCCAGGAGCAGAAGCCGGCACTGCCATCGTTGTAGTCACAGCCGGGGGAACAAACTGGCTTCCGGAAGAATCCGTACCGGCAAAGCTTGATCCCTTTGTCGAATCGGTCCCCGAAGAAGCGAAAATTATAGTATCGCCGCTGTTGTTTGTTTCCCGCTTGACGGCTGCAGTTTGGTAAACCATCGCAAGATCGCTCGTGAAGTCCCGGGTCAGGCTTTCGGTAAGCAGAACATCGCCTGATTCAGCGGTATAAACTATCTCGCTTATCCTGCGGTCCGCCAGTGTAGCATATAGGCGCGCTTTATCTGATTGAGATGCCGCAAGAGTCAACTGGGTGTTCTCAATATTGCGTTTGACCTGGTATAACAACTGCCCCGGCATGCTCCCCGAGGAGGCTGCGAGTGTGCCGCCCGCACCAGTCATCAAAAATACTCCAAGGCTGGCGGCGATCGTCGCTAAACGCAAAGATAAGGCGGGCCGTGTCCGGCGGGCAGTATCATCATAGAGAGCTTTTCTGAATTCATAACGGGCCGCGGCACGAAAAGCCGGTTCAGGAGAAATCTCTCCTGCCGACCGCGCAGCTTGCATGGTTTCCAAAAGCGGCCTCAACTCCGATGAAAACTCAGAATGTTTAATAAGGCAGGAATCCAGGCTTTCGCCTTTAACCATGCTCTCAAAACACTCGTTTAAAGCGTCATCCAGCTGTTTAACATTTTTCCTATTATCGTTCATTGGTTTCAGCCACTGCCATTATTTTCTTAAGAGACGCTACGGCGCTATGCTGAAGCGCTTTAACGGCACCCTCGCTTTTACCCATGATTCGCGCTACTTCTGCAATGGGAAGGTCACTGCTGAAGCGCAGGGAAATGACTTCCCTCTGGGATTTTGTAAGCTTTTTCGCAGCAGTAACCAGGTTCTCAATGTCCATTTTAAGCTCAGTCTCGCGTTCCGGATTTTCAGACGGGTCAGAAGGGGTTATCTCCTCTGTCAGTTCACACGATTTCTGCCGGCCTGACTTGCGGAAATGGTCAACGGTCTGGTTGTGAGCTATACGATACAGCCATGCCGAAAATGGCACCTTCGTACTTTTATAAGCCGGAATAGATTTCATAGCTTTTAAAAAGACCTGTTGAGTCATGTCTTCAGCTTCAGTCCGGTCTCCGATTTTGAGTGCAATATAGCGATATATCTTGTCAAAATATATTTCATAAAGCTCCGCAAAAGCTTCCGGATCACGGCCTTGCGCCCTTCGAACCAGACTTTGTTCGTCTTGCACCTGAGAACTCCCTGTGCCAATCCTGAGGCAGTTAGTGGTGTCGAGCCGGATGGCCCAGCAGTGTTACCACGTGCACAAAGTATAACGAAGGAAATAGTAAAAAGATAGGGTTATACACGCGATAACCTGAAAGCCAGCACCAACCAGGGGAGACAAAGTCGACTCTGGATTCCGGTCCGCCCAGGCGGAAGCCGGAATGACAAACCAAGCTCTGGGATGACAACGACGTATTCAAACGGCAAATCAAAATCAATCTTTCGAAAAAAAGGATTTGTTACGAGATTGCAGCACTCGCTACGCCCGTTCGCAATCACAACTACGTAAAATGGGATGACAAACTGACACAGGGAACCCGAC
>Ga0118677_10003612_pt1 | contig 29042 bp, 31 predicted proteins | sample AliMusrvi5mmetaG_FD_86154 | JGI IMG/M metagenome (GOLD analysis project Ga0118677, IMG submission 86154) | reverse complement strand
CGCGTCCTACAAGTGGTGCACTTTGAAGCCTTCTATTCCGCCCGGACGTGGTGCACTTTGACCGCCCGGCAACAATTCTTCACGAGGCATTCCCTCCACATCGCATCCATCTACCAGCACTCGCCCAAAGTCTGGCCTCATCAAACGCACCAGATGTCGCAAAAGCACGCTTTTGCCGCTCCCGCTCATTCCCACCAGCGCAACGAATTCACCGGCCTTCACTTCCAGCGAAATACCTCGAAGAACTTCTTGTCCTCCAAATGTTTTCCATAAGTCTTCGATAAGTATCACAGCGATGTTTCCTTCAGGTTATCAATGAGGTGATTAAATAATCTAGAATGAGGATTAACACGGATGAGGCTACTACCGCTTCTGTGGTTGCAGCACTAACACCCTCCGCGCCAAACCGGCAGTTAAAGCCCTTGTAACAGCAAATCCATGCGATCAGCACGCCGAAGCTTATGGATTTGTAGGTGCCGTCCACGATGTCGTGGAGCACCACATAATTGCTCATCTCTCCAAAATATGCGGCCCCATCCATCCCAAGCACGCGAACACCCACCAGATAAGCGCCAAAAATCGCGACAACATCGAAAATAACGGCCAATAAAGGCATGGTGATGAAAAATGCGATCAAGTTTGGGACCACAAGGTAGCGCTGAGGATTGAGCCCCATGAGCTCAATGGCGTCGATCTCGTCATTAATCCGCATAATGCCGATTTTCGCTGTAATCGCCGATCCTGCGCGTCCAGTGACCATCAGTGCGGAAAGAACCGGCCCCAGTTCACTGATCAACGCAAGCGAGACCAGCGGTCCAAGCAATGCTTCCGAACCCATTCGCCGCAATGAGGGATAGCCCTGCAACGCTAACACCATTCCCGTGAATGTCGCGGTAAGGCAAATCACCGGGAGGGATTTCCAACCGATAAACCAGATTTGTTCGATGATACGGTTAAACTTGATTGGCGATGTCACACTACACGCAACGGCCTCGCCCAAAAATAGAGTGGATTTGCCCACGCGTAAAAACAGGGCAATACACCACATTCCAAATATGATCAGGCAGTTCGTCATATTCCCTGTTGCGTCTGTTGCCAGAAAGTGAGCGGCGGAAAAACCCTTTTGCTGCCATACATTATCATCCCCAAATTGAAGAAAATCCGTCTGCATGCGAATTTAGCTATTTCGGCTTTTAAAAAAAGTATTGCGTTATTCATCGAAGCCGAATGATCCAAAAAATGATACGCCGCCGCTATGGGGTGTTTGCCCCATACCGAAGTTAGTGCACTCGTGGCCGTTTTCCTCGATTAGCGCACCTGCTGGCAGTCTGGATCCATCTCCTCAAAAAATGGGTAGGGTTACACCCCATATCGGAGCACCCGCTCTCAATCCATCATATGCTTCGTAATAAATCACCAAAAACACAGACATCATGAAAAATCCAACACAAGCGATCACTAATGTATTGAGTCAACTTTCCGAAGATGCGAACGCGTTGATCGCCGCAACTTCCGACGTGGCAGGAGAGCAGGTTGTGGAAGCCCGTAAGCGTCTCGCAACAGCACTCGAGCGGGGAAAGGAACTTTATGGCCGCGTTCGCGAACAGGAGATCGACTGCGTCAGCGCGACGAATGTGGCCATGCACGAGCATCCCTATCAAGCAATTGCCTTCGGTGTTGGGTTTGGGATACTCATCGGTTATCTCATTACGCACCGCTGTCCTTGCAAGCGTGATTGATTTCATCATGAATAAATCCACTGGCCGCATTGAGCATCATGATGGCCGGTGGAGGGCAATTTGCTCCATTGCGCCACAAGTATTACTGCATGCGGCCTTCAGTGGCTTTCTTCTTTTAGCATGGGTGACACAACTCCAGGCGGAGACACCCATGCCTCTGCTTTCCGGCCAGGTTGCCACAGGTGCAAAATTGAAGCCGGGTGAGTTCACTTGGCACCCAGAATCCTCTCCACGCGGCCCCATCCTTATTGTTATCAGCATTCCAGAGCAGACGGCGTATGTTTATCGAAATGGGGTTCGCATCGCTCGCGCCACGATCAGTTCGGGGAGCAAGCACCATGAAACTCCAACCGGCATCTATACCGTGCTGGAAAAGCAACGGGATCACACTTCCAGCATCTTCAAAGGAGCCAAGATGCCGAACATGGAACGCCTGACTTGGTCTGGTATTGCCCTGCATGCAGGAAAACTTCCTGGGTATCCCGATTCACATGGCTGCGTACGGTTCCCTCTTGCATTCTCGCGCAAACTTTACTCTATCACATCAGTGGGCACAACAGTCGTGATTGCGAATAATGCCCCTGACTCCATCTTGGTTTCACATCCAGGGGCACTGATGGCCAGTCCGTTGGCGATGAATACCACTAGCTTACAAAAATTGCCATTGCTGGGCTTTATATGGAACCCTGCAAGAAATTCGAAAGGACCCGTGAGTATTGTCGTAAGTGGCCAGGACAAGCAGGTATTCGTTTTCCAAAACGGCACGCCGCTGGGACGTGCAGAGTTTGAATTCATAAAGCGCGGCGGAAAGCTTTCCCCTTGCGTCTTCAGCTTTTTGGGAATGGAAGCCGGAAAGAAACGCTGGTTAGGAGCTGGCATGGATGAAGCAACCTCAAGGCTCAACCTCGAGACGTTACGTGATCGGATTGTAATTTCACCGGAGTTCATGGCAAAAGTCGACCAGGTGCTTGATCCGGGAACCACACTGGTGATTACGCCTCGTTCCGTTCTTCCTCCGAGCCTTTCTGCCGGACCATTCGAATCCTTTTACCAATCATACCTCATGCACTTCACTCAGAAACAGCCGCCAACGAATCAAAGCCCCTGGGGTTTCTGATCGCTGTATGGGAATGGAAAAAGGCCGGGGCTCGCGAGAGTCCCGGCCTTCATTTGAGTAGAAACTACACCCTAGAAGGCGAATCGAATTCCGGCACGAGTTGTGCCGAGATCACGCCGATCATTGCTGGTGAAGTTGTAGCGCCAATCGCCGAAGATGCCGAAATGCGGGGTCAAGCGAATTTCAGCACCAACACCGGCATCGGCAATTGATGTGTGTTTGCCATCAAGAATTTCACCGCCACCCCCAAAGATATACGGTGCCAGACCAAAGCTGCACATCTCAATGGGATAACGAAGGATCAGGTTTCCTGTCAGTTGATGCAGCACTGCATTGTCGGGGCCACCAGCAAACCAATTTGCATCCACACCCACACCAAAGTAGCGGGCAAAGAAATAACTTAGCCCGGCTCCACCACCGCTACGGTCATGGAAATAGCCATGCCGTCCTCCGTTATTCATTGCGTCATTGTGGGAATAGAAGAGGTCTACCGCGACCTCTTGATCCTGGAAATACGAAGTCGTATTTGTCGTTTGTTTGTATTCGTTGGAGGACACCACCGCTGTGCCAGCGAAGGATGTGCTTGCAAGCGCAACCGCTGCAAGAAGTATTGTGGTTTGTTTTTTCATGTTTCTGATTTTTTGTTGGTTGATGAGTTGCCGTGATTTCCTCGCGGCAGGATGCCATTTTTTGACAGTATTTTGACTTCGAGTCAGATCGGGATGGTCTGGTGTACTAGCTCCGTGCAATCAGGAGGGGCTCAGCTTGCGCGATGAAATGCTCTGCGAGAATCGTGGTGAAAATTATTGCCCTCACGCTGTAGAGAATATGCCGATAAAATGAGCGGATGCTATGGGGTATAACCCTACCACCAATTCGTAAAGCTAGTTCGCCAAAGCTCTCGTCGCCTCGTCCAAGTTGCTGCAGGTCACAATGTGAACCTCCCGCGTATAATGAAAAAGAGACATGATATTATAGCCGATGTCCTTATGAGGGTCTGGAACCACTCTTACAACCAGCGCAACTTCGTTTTCATCGCAAATATCCATGATCTGCTTCATGTAAAAAGAGCAAGCAGTATCCATGGACTTCAATCGAGTGAGATCTGTCAGAAGACGAAATCCCGGTTGCAAGTCAGCCATGAGTAACTGAACCCTTTCAAAACAGCAGCGAGCTTCCTCCTGTCCCACGTGCTGAGTGTAGCACACACTCAGCAACCGTCGCGACAGGTCGCTTTCAACCGAGAATCCCATGATAATCTCCTCGAGTGGATAACCCAATGATTGATCCATGCATACTGCTTAAATTCTCCCCAGCAAAACCAGGATGAGCAAAACAAGCAGAATGAAACCCAATCCGCCGCTTGGGCCATACCCCCAATTCCGGCTGTGCGGCCAGGCAGGAACAACGCCAAGTAACATTAGGATGAGCAACACAATCAATAGAGTTCCGAGAGACATAGTAGGTTTTCCGGTTGTTAAGGGTTCGGTTTATTCCAACTGAAGTGATTGCAGCAACGGATCATTGATCCGCCCAGTGACTCTTAAATCATGTTCACTTTGATAATTTGCAATTGCGTTCCGAGTTCCAGGTCCAATATCTCCGTCGATTGGCCCGTGATAATATCCCTGGATTGCTAGGCTGTTTTGAACATCACTCGCGGTAGAATAGTAAGGTGTATACCCGCCATCGGTAATCAACCAACCGCCATCATACCAACGATAGTTATGGTGATTCCAAGAATGCTCCCCTTCCCTGTTCCAATCGGAATGGGTATTTTTGGCGAACCAGAGACCGCCGTAATTATTGCCCTTATTGTAGGCTTGCTGGTTGGAACGACCTTGAGTTTGATTCTGTTGGCCACGCGCCTGTCGACTACTGGGTTGAGCACTCTGGAAAATCATCGGAGATACAGTGGGTTGCGTTTGGTTCTGCTGACTGCGCGCATGACGATTGCTGGGCTGCACGCCCTGAGGAGTAACTGGCGGAACATTGGATTGCTGTACTGTTGCCCCACGAAATTTCCTAGTCACTGGAACTACTCCTTGCGGGGAGGCTTCACCGCCATGGTGCTTACCTTCCGATTTTTTGTCCTTCTGTTTTTCATCGGAGTTTTGATCCTGCGCAAACGTCGAGACCGGCAGAATGAGGGCTAAACTTGCGATCAAAGCAAGCGATAAATGCGTGTGCAATTTCATATTAGTTATTCTTGTGATTTAACGAAACTATCAAAGAAATGAACGCCTGCAATGGGGTGTAACCCTACCTGAAATTGTTGGGAACTCCCAAGTAGGGTTACACCCCATGGCGTTCTAGGAATTACCGACTCATTCTCACGTCATGAAAATTCTATTAATTATCTTGGTACTCGGTGTCGGAGTTTTACTAACAGGTTGCTTTCCCGTCTTTGTCGAGCGTCATCACGACCACGCGTATTACGACGACTACCGCAATGGCTATTATGGAAACGGTTATCGAAGGGGCAGCGGGAGAATCGATGTCACCCCTGTCATTGAAGTCAGACCATAGTCTTCGACCTCCCAATGAAACCTAATTTTCTGCTATTTCAGCTAGGATTCGCGGTTTTTGCTTTTGTCGAGGCTTCCGTTTTGACCCCTCGTGTGCCTTACGAAACCATCAAGACTACCAATCGTTTTACGATTGGTAGTGGCTACGCGGGTGATCCATCGATGGATGGAAAAGCGCTACGAGAGCTTCTTCAGGGGCCTGGACCTGTCGCCCATTGCCAAATGCTACTCACCCACGGAACACCTTCCGGACAACTTTACGGACTTCTTGGCCTGCGTCTCCTTGATCCGCAAGCGTTCAAGGCAGCCATCCCACGCTATACGAGTTCGACAGCGGACGTTCTGACCATGAACGGCGGCATCATTGCGCATATACCCGTTGCGATGATTGCCAGAAGCATTGAGGAAGGGGAAATCAGATAAAAGGCATCAAGAATATTAATCGTGATTAAACTCCATAACTGAGCAATAAGGCCAATATCTAAATTATAGTCAGCTGGACGCTATTTTCAATAATTCCGGCCGAAATGGCGTAGCGAGTGAGACTGGCTATATCGTGAATGTTGAGTTTCTCCATGAGCGCCTGTCTGTGTTTTTCGACCGTCTTGATGCTGATACCTAGCTCCGCTGCGGTTTCCTTGTTGGCCTTGCCTTCGGCAATCAGTTGAAGCACCTCCACTTCGCGTGACGTCAACTGTACGATTTTCATTGAGTGCAGTCCCTCTCGATTGCGCGACTTCTGATCTTTATCGCGAAGATGTTTGGCAATGGAAGGGCTAAAGAAAGCTTTCCCGCTGCTTGCCTCTCGAATCGCCTTTGCTAAAATTAATAGGGAGGTCTGTTTAATCAAATACCCAGCTCCACCCAACGCCATCACTTGCTCGACGTAGGCCTCATCGCTATGCGCAGAGAGAATCAGGATGCGGGTGGCAGGGGCGATCTTGAGGATTTGCCGCGTAGCCTCCAATCCATTAAGCAGGGGCATCGCGATGTCCATGACAATGACATCTGGAAGCAATTTTTTGGCCAGTTCCACCGCCTGACGTCCATCTTGCGCCTGGCCTACGACTTCAATGTCACCCTCAAGCTCAAGGATCGAACGAAGTCCTTCGCGGACGATCATATGATCCTCTGCAAGCAAGACCGTGATAAGTTTGGAAGAGTTCGTCATGGGTTTTATTTTCTAGTGGTGATGCTGAAGGGCATGCAGGCCTGGATGGTGGTGCCTTTGCCGGGCGAGGATTCGATGCTGAAGCTTCCACCGACCATTTTTACCCGTTCTCTCATGCTAATCAACCCAAGGTATTTAATTCTTCTGGAGGAAAGCACACTTTCGACTTTAAATGATTTTCCATCGTCATGGATTTGTAGACAAACGGTGGATAAAAGCTTTTTGATACTCACATTCACATTAGTGGCCTGAGCATGTTGGGAGACATTGATCAGCGCAGCCTGGGTGACACGAAAAATCACTGTGCGCTTGGTGTTGGTTAACCGTTCTACTCCGGAAAATGCCGTAAGTTTGATGTGAATTCCTGTCCGCTTTGTAAAGTCCTTCATGTAAGAATGCAGAGCAGGAATGAGCCCCAGATCATCCAACACGGTGGGACGGAGTTCACGTGCGAACCGATGCACAATTTTTACTGATCTTTCGACAAGTCGCTGAGTATTGGTGATCTTTTTTGAGAGACCCTTTGCATTGATTGCAGCCTCCAGATTTAAAGATGCCAGATGAATGTTGATGCCCGCCAGAGTCTGGGCGATTTCATCATGTAATTCACGGCTGATCTCCTTCCGCTCATCCTCCTGAGCAATCAAAATCTGGTGGGAAAGATGGCGCAATTGTTCCTGCATCTGGTGCGATTGCTCCAACAAAAGCTCGTAGCGATGCTTGCTTTTCACGAGGGATTGCTCGGCAACCTTGCGCTGGAAAACTTCCGTTTTCAGCTGTCGGCTCGTGGTAGCCAACTCTAGGGTGCGCTGGCGCAAAGCGGTGATTTGCTCTTTCAAACTCAAGTTGATCTCTATTGCCGCACGATGCGTTTTTTCGATGGGGATGATTGTTTCAGCAAAGAAATCCCCTGCGCGCTTGACCATGCCGTTTAGCAATTCACCCGAATTGCTTATCGCCGAAAGTGTGGCTAGCGCATGCTCGTGCATCCTGGCTATGTCCAGCGTCTGCAAGCCAAGCCCCAAGGCCCTGCGTCCCAACCCGCCAGCCGACTGCAAGTTCCCTCTTGAGCCTTGTTTTAGATGGACACGCAACGCTGCCAAGTATCGCCACGACAAGCTGCTTAACTTCATTTTCATAATGTTTCCGAATTCACGAACCGCGACAAGAGATACCTTGGCTGTATCACACCATCAAGGAGGCTTTAGTCCGGGTGGCGATTGATCAAAACAGCATTACCTTCGAGCTAAAGCTGCCCTTTGTCCATGGGGTAAAACCCTACCACTGATGAATGAAAACGCTCTGTAAAATAATCCAACGTCGCGGGGAAAACTGGCGACCCGAGAAAGTAGGGTTACACCCCATAGAGAATGGATGAAACACCGCATAATTTAATGCCTAGTAACAATTCTCGGAAACACAACAGAAAAAACATTATGAAAAAACTCCTTTTAGACTCGCCGAAGAAATACAACGCGCGATTCATCCTCGCTGCTTCCATCGTATGTGCGATTACTTTCACCGCTTGTGATCGCCAAACCACAGCGGGAGAGCCGACACCACCCGTCAATCTGACGGCTAAAACCCCGGAACCGATCGCAAAAACAAGGACCTTTGAAACAGCTCGCCTCGGCGCTGCAATCGACAAATTTGAAAAAGCTCCTACGGCGGATAATCAGTCTTCGGTTAAATTGGCTTTCGCAGAACTCAATGGCGAAATCGCCGAATTGGAAGACCGTGCGGTGAAAACCGATGGTGCAACTCGTGCAGAAGCACTCGCCAAGTCGATTAATCTACAAAAGTATCGCGATGCCGAGAGGATTCGCTTTACCAAGGCCCAAATTGGCACGGGCTTCGATGGGAATCCGCCAACCGATAGCCGCAGCGGTATGCAAAAAATGAAAGATGCGGCTGTAAATGTTGGCGATAAAGTCGAAGACGGTGCCGAGAAAGTTGGAAAAACCCTGGAAAAAGGAGCCAAGAACACCGGCGAGGCAATGAAAAATGCGACTCAATAGCTGTCCTTGGCTCAAACAAAACCGAAAGGAAACGATATGTTAGGAACAATAGCTATTATATTGGTGATTCTGTGGTTGCTCGGCTTGGTCAGCAGTTACACCATGGGAGGGTTCATCCATATTCTGCTGGTGATTGCCATTGTCATGGTGCTGGTAAGAGTAATCCAAGGCAGAAGTATTTTCTAATTATTTAAAAATATGAAACTTACTGCATTTATCGGCATCGTTCTGATTTTTGTAGGTATTCTTGCGCTTGTTGAGCAGGGTATCACTTATACGACGCAAAAAAAGGCCGTCGATCTGGGTCCAGTGCAAATCACGACCGAACAAACCCACAATATTCCGTTGCCGCCGATCCTTGGAGCGCTCGCAATGGTCGGTGGTATCGTGCTAATCGTCGCGAACAGAAATAGGAATTATCGCAGCACCTAAAGAGCGCGGATGTGGAGACAACGCGAGATTTCAGAACGTTTACACCCTGCTCTCTTTGCCATGAATATATTCAGCCTTACCCATTTGAATGAACTTGCGAAGGAATTGCAGGATCCTACGAAGGAAGAGCATGCCGCTCCAGGTTACTGCCCGGTGGTTCGTTTACCAATCCCAGATTGGACTGCGGTTCGAGACTCTGATCATCCGGATCGCGAATTTGAGGATCACGAAAACGCCTTCGTGGAGTTCGAGATATTAATGTGGAAAGACACGAAGGGCATATGTACTCCACGTTGGGTGCTGCGCGGGTTAGTCGCGATGTAAGTGGCGTTTATGCGGACAGAAGTAAGGTTGCACCCCATGGTGCTGAGCTAATTTCAACTTAATCTCAAAATAAATAACAACAAAACAACAAACAACTACAATGAAAACAATTATCATCTCATGCTTGGCAGCAGCCGCCTTTGTATCGCTAACCGCCTGCACAACCGTTAAGGAAGTTCCCGTGCAGACCTCCCACAGCACGACCACTACGACGGAAACGAACTCAATACATAACCCTGTCAACGCGACTTCTACTACTGAAACACACAGCATCCGCTCCTATTAGATTCAGGATTTGGAAATGACGCGCCGTGCTCACTAAAGTGCGGCGCGCCGATCAAGGTTCCTTCAAGTATCGCCAGAGTGTGCGAATCCGGTGGATAGGAAATCCCCTGCGCAGACCGCTTTACCGGCATAGAGGGACTGATAACCATGAAACCCAAATCTAAAAAGCCCCCCCATAAGCCAGGCGTGCGTCGGAAATCGAACGCTATTGAGGCAGTGACGCATGATGAAGCAAACATTGAACCGTCTCCGAGCACACCCGAAAATTCAGGAACATCGTCTGATCATGATTGCAGACTCGACCCGTGCTCAGCATGGAAGACCGCTTGCTACGCTCCACAAACAGAAGCTAAGCACCAAAGCCGATGGAATTCATAGCCAATATCGAAGATCAACTGGCTGTCTGATCAGACAGAACTAAATTTACAATGAAAACAACAAAACTTACCAGAATACTGCCTATTTCAGTGCTTACTCTAGCCCTAATGGGGGCCTCTGCAAATGCGGATGATTATGGAAATCGGAGGAATAACAGAAAGCACAATCACCATCGTGATCGCAATGGATTAAATATCGATCTTGTGATTCCTGGAGTTGCAGCAGGTGTCTTTTCGCCTGTTCAAGAGCGGACGGTGATTGTTGAACATAATCGTCGATACTACGATGGCAACAGTGTCGAGTTTGAGGTGCAGAGAGCACTTGCCAGAGCTGGATATTACCGCGGCCCCATTGATGGAGATGTGGGCTATGGAACCCGCATCGCGATTCGTGACTATCAGATTGATTATGGACTTATTCCTACAGCCCGCATCAATGGCGAACTCCTGAATTCCCTCCAGTTGCGCTGAGTTGCCCTCTAGCTCTTCCTGACCCATATATGGGGTGTTCACCCCATAGCGCCAACCCTCTTGCCATCGTAATTTAATGGGCTATGACGCCCAGCAAAATCGCAAGAACCAAAAAGACCATACTGGGACCATTGATAGAACGGCAACGTGACAATGGTGTAAAGGTCACGAATCCGAAAGCTTCGTCCTCGGACGAAGTGCTCACCGACGTTCGGCGGGACGAGGCGCTGCTAAAGACGGGAGCCTTGCAAAACGCGATTTTCAACAGCGCCAACTTTTCTAGCATTGCCACCGATGAGAAGGGCGTGATTCAAATTTTCAATGTCGGTGCCGAGCGCATGTTGGGCTACACGGCAGCCGATGTCCTCAATAAAACCACCCCGGCTGACATTTCCGATCCGCATGAATTGGTGGCGCGCGCCAAAACATTGAGCCAGGAGCTGGCAACTCCGATTACGCCAGGCTTCGAGGCGTTGGTTTTCAAAGCGGCGCGTGGCATTGAGGACATTTACGAACTAACCTATATCCGTAAGGATGGCAGCCGCTTCCCTGCCCTCGTGTCGGTCACGGCTCTCCGTGAAGCGCAGGAAGCCATCATCGGCTATCTATTGATCGGCACCGACAACACGGAGCGCAAACAGATTGAAGAGCAACTGCGGTGGACCGAGGAAAGTTTTCGGTTAATGGTGGAGAGTGTAACCGACTACGCCATTGTCATGCTGGATCCGGAAGGGCGGGTGGTGAGTTGGAATAGTGGAGCTCAACGGATCAAGGGCTACAGTGCTGAGGAAATCGTCGGACAGCATTTTTCGCGGTTTTACCCCAGTGAAGCGATCAAGTGCGGAGCGCCTCAGAGAGATTTGGACCTTGCCAGAGCCAATGGACGGCTCGAAGACGAGGGCTGGCGGGCGCGTAAAGACGGCTCAAACTTCTGGGCAAATGTGGTCGTTACAGCAATCCGGGATCAGGACGGAAATCTGCGCGGATTTGCAAAGCTAACCCAGGACCTGACCCAGCGCAGAAAGGTGGAAGCCGAACTAACAAACGCTAAATCCATTGCAGAAAAGGCCAACCTTGCGAAATCGGATTTCCTTTCCAGCATGAGTCATGAGCTTCGCAGCCCCCTCAATGCAATCCTGGGGTTTGCGCAACTGATGGAATCCGCCTCGCCCTCGCCAACGAGTGCTCAGAAGGAAAGCATTGCCCAGATTCTCCAAGCGGGATGGCATCTTCTCAAATTGATCAACGAAATCCTGGATCTCACCGTAATCGAATCTGGAAAGGTATCTCTATCGCGGGAGTCTGTCTCGTTGGCCGAAGTCATGTCCGAATGTCGGGCCATGATGGAGCCGCAGGCACAGCTGCATGGTATCCGCTTGACCTTCCCTCAATTTTACACCCCTGTTTTTGTCCGTGTTGACCGGACGCGGTTAAAGCAGATTATTATTAACCTGATTTCTAACGCGATTAAGTATAATAAAGAGTATGGCTCGGTCGTCGTAGATATAACAACGAGCGCCCCAAGACGCACTCGCATCAGCGTGGAGGATACCGGTGCAGGACTGTCTCCAGAAAAGCTGGCGCAACTATTTCAGCCGTTCAATCGTCTCGGACAAGAGGCTGGCAATGTGGCGGGCACGGGCATTGGCCTGGTTGTGACCAAGCGATTGGCCGAACTAATGGATGGCGTGATCGGCGTAGAAAGCACTGTCGGTGTGGGAAGCGTTTTCTGGTGCGAGCTGGCCACTGCAGAGGCGCCCCAACTTGAAGAAAAGGGAGCCCAAGAAGAGGCATCTGCCCCACTGCAAATGATGGTTGGAAAACCGCATCGCACCTTACTCTATGTTGAGGACAACCCGGCAAACATGAAGCTGGTAGAACAAATCATCGAACGCTGCCCGGACCTGCAGCTGGTGACCGCAGTGAACGGAACCCTCGGCATCGAGCTGGCCCGTGCCACTCAGCCAACGGTAATTTTGATGGATATCAACCTGCCTGGCATTAGCGGGATCCATGTTTTAAAAATCCTGCACGATGACCCGGCTACAGCGCACATCCCCGTCGTTGCCCTAAGTGCCAATGCCATGCCTCGCGACATTGCGATGGGCTTGGCGGTGGGATTCTTCCGCTACCTCACCAAACCCATTAAAATCAAAGAGTTCATGGACACGCTAAACGAGGCGCTTGAATTTGCGGAGAAAGGCAAGCTATGAATGACACCAAACGACAGGCGACCACGACGATCCTGATCGTAGACGACACCCTGGCAAACCTGTTGTTGCTGGAGAGGGCGCTCACGGGACGGGGTTACAATGCGAAGCCGGTTCCCTGCGGCAAACTGGCACTTCAGTCGGCCCGCGCAGAACCACCCGATCTCATTCTACTCGACATCGCCATGCCAGACATGGATGGCTATGAAGTCTGCACGCAACTCAAGGCCGACGCAGCGCTGAAGGACATCCCCGTCATCTTCATTAGCGCGCTGGATCAAACAATCGACAAGGTAAAAGCGTTCAGTGTAGGCGGAGTGGACTATGTAACGAAGCCGTTCCAACTCGAAGAAGTCTATGCCCGCGTCCGAACTCATCTTCAATTGCGGCGATTGGAAAAACTTCGCGATGACCTCACCCACATGGTCGTTCACGATCTACGCAACCCGCTGACAGTCATCCTCGGTTTCCTGGATTTCCTTGAAGTCGACGATACACAACAACTCTCTGTCAGCACACGGAAACTCGTCCCACTCGCGCGCCGCAGTGCCGAGGAGTTGCTCAATATGATCGGCTCAATACTCGACGTTAGCAAAATGGGGGTGGGCGAGATGAAACTCCAATGTGAGCCGTTTGACCTCGACACCCTCATCCAAGCCGTCGTAGCCACAAACCAGCCCCTCCCTGGCAACCGCACGGTGACACTCAACGCACCCGAATCCCTCCACACCGTGACTGCCGATGCCAGTTCGATTCGCCGAGTTCTCCAAAACCTACTCAGCAATGCCCTCCACTACACCCCGCCTGGCGGCGACGTCCACATCGTCGTCACACCCGCCGACAACGAAATCCGTGTCGCAGTCACCGATACTGGCCCCGGCATCGCACCCGAATATCACGAACGAATTTTTGCGAAATTCGGACAGGTTGAAAATCGCAACCATTGTCTGGGCACTGGGTTGGGATTAACCTTCTGCAAAATGGCCATAGAAGCCCACGGTGGCCACATCGGAGTCGAAAGCGAAGTCGGTCAAGGCAGCACCTTCTGGTTTGCGTTACCTCGAGGGTAGCCCGATAGAGAAAAATAAGGCGGGAGCGGGAATCGAACCCGCGAGTCGATACACCCCTCTTTGTAAGTGCCTTTTACTCAGAGAGAAACCTATGCTGGATTGCGCTGGACGGGGCCGGATTTTCCCACTATTTTCTCACTCATGCCAAGCCTTCACAAACGTCCCGAATCCCCTTTCTGGGTTGCCAGCTATCAAGACGCCCTGGGGCGATGGCTCAAGAAGTCCACAAAGACGACAGATCGGAAACTTGCCCTCAAAATTGCTGTGGAATGGGAAAACGCCGCCCACGCGGGCCGGGGCAACCGCTTGGTGGAAAGTCAAGTGCGGCGCGTCTTCTCTGAAATCATGGAACAGGCGACAGGCTCCCCCATTCATTTCCACGCTTGCCGGGATTGGTTCACCGAATGGCTTGCTGGTAAGGATGGAACAACCGCGCCCCGCACGTTGGTAAAATACAAGCAGGTTGCCAATGATTTCCTTACTCACCTTGGCATCCGGGCTGAGTTGCCCTTGCCCTCAATCTCCCCAGCAGATATTCGCGGTTTCCGGGATGCTCTCGCTAAATCCGGGCACTCCCCGAATACATGCAACCAGACCGTGCGCAAGACGCTATCCGCCCCATTTGAAGCGGCGCGGCGGCTTGGTTATGTCACGGTGAACCCCTGTCATGGAGTTGAGGCGCTGAAAGAATCGGCTGACCTAGAGCGCGACGTGTTCACCCCAAAACAAGCGGTGGCGCTCTGCAAGACGGCAAAAGGCGACTGGCTAGGCGTTATCCTTGCCGGATTCTTTACCGGGTTGCGTTTGAGCGATATTACGGAAATGCGCTGGGAGTCCATTGACTTGAACGCTGGGCTTCTCAAAGTGAAAACCCGCAAGACAGGCAAAACCGTTATTATCCCGCTCGCCCCTGAGTTTGCGGACTGGTTGCGCTCCCAGCCGAGAGGCATTGCCAAGGCTCCCGTGTTCCCTGAGCTTGCAGGGCAAGCCGGGCCGGGGCGTAACGGGCTTTCCATGCAGTTCAAGCGCATCATGGAGCGGGCCAAGATCAAAGGCCGCGTATTGCGCTCAGGCAAAGGCGAGGGCCGCAATACTTCCAGCCTTTCCTTCCATTCCCTACGGCACTCTTTCAACTCTGCATTGGCAACTGCCGGGGTTGCTCAGGAAATCCGTCAGAAACTTACCGGCCACGCCAGCGCGGAAATGAATGCCAGATACACTCACACGGAGATTGAGACGCTACGGGAAGCCGTGGCGAAGCTGCCCACCCTCGCCGCCGGAAAATGAGAGCGTCTCACACTCTTTGCAACAACCGCCCGGCTTCTGGACATAGGCGGATACTGTTTGACACTCTTGGACTATTTATGATAGATTCTCCTATCATGAAAACGGCAACTGTCGCAGACCTTCGCAACCACTTCCGGCGCGTTTCCTCGTGGATTGAAAACGGGGAAGCCGTCGAGATCGTTAAGCGCGGGCGAGCTTTCGCCCAACTCGTTCCTTCCGTGAAAGCAAAAACAAAGCAAGTGAAGGTGGATTGGGCGGCGCAAGCGCGGGAGATATGGCGCGGGCGCGTCTTTAGCGCGGCGGAGGTCAAGGCGATGGAAGAATTTGCGCATGAGGGAGAAGAAGGATGAGCCCCTTTGCTGATACTTCCTTCTTGTGCGCACTCTACCGGGTGCAAGACAACTCGCCAGTGGCTTACAAGCTGGCAGAAGTGTTGAGAGAACCCATTGCCGTTTCCTCTCTGGTGCTTTTCGAGTTCCGGCAATCCGTGCGCTTGCAAGCGTTCCGGTTCTCCAAAGACCGCACACAGGGGTATTCCCAGCGGGAAGCCGCGCGGGTATTGGAAACCTTGCAGGCAAATCTTGAAGGCGGCGCATTGATTATCGCGCCCGCCGATTGGTCAGAGGTTCAAAGCCTTGCCGAGCAACTGTCGGCGCAGCACACGGCGGCAATGGGCAACCGTTCACTCGATACCCTCCATGTTGCCACCGCATTGCACCTTGGCGCAAAGCAGTTCCTTACTCTGGATGCACTGCAAGCAGTGTTGGCGAAGGCGGCGGGGTTGAAAGTGAAGCCGTAGGATATTTCCTTTTACAGATAGAATCTTGCGGGCTGAAAGTGCGGAAATAAATGGGGTGCGACGGGTGCTATCCAGCCAATCCGCCAAGGTTTAAGCTTTGGAATTACTGGCCCGAATGGGAGCGAAACAAGCAAAATTCCTACCTCCAGAGTAGAGCTAAGAACGCAGCGGCTACAAGCACATGCTTGTAAAAGTCTCGCTATGCCCGTGCGGGTGAGAGCGTCAGATTGCCGATGAAACAAGCGCAGTAGAAGCGCGGACAGGTGTGGACAAAAATAATCTCCCATGGATGCAAAAACCTATTGCATGGCAGACGTATTTATTGCAGCGGCGGGCGCATTATAGAAAGAATCCAAGCATTCTAAATTCTCAAGTTGCTTGGCGATAGTAACTTAGCTGCAAATGAAACAGGCGCAGTAGAGGAGCGAACATCGGCGGACAATACTGTTCGCATGCACACAAAAAAAACCTATTGCATGGATTCTGGAGAATTCGCATTAAACTAACAATGAGCGCATTAAACACACTCAAAAGCGGAGCCGTTCAAGTGACGGCTGAAACCCAAAACATCAACAACCTTCCCGAATGGCTGAGGCCGAGAGATGCCTGCAAGCGGTTCGGAGTTTCCCGTTCGTGGCTTTACGAAAGGATGGCCGAGGGGCGGTTCAAGTCAACTTGCCTGCGCCAGCGTGGGTCAGTTCACGGGATTCGTCTTATCAGCCGGGACAGCCTCGCGGCATTTATCGAGGAATCGGTGAACGAAGGAAAGGGAGAGTGATGGCTCCCGTGAACCTTAAAGAAGCCAAGGCACGGCTGAAAATCCCCGACCTTTGGGGTTTTCTCAACTTGCCGGGCGATTGCTCGGAGAATCCTTGCCATAGCCCTTTCTACGAGCGGACAAGCAAACCGAGCTTTTCCGTGTCGGAGGGAGGCGACTTGTTCAACGATTTCCGAACGGGTGAAAAAGGCGATGCGGTAACATTCCTGCAACTCGTAATCGGGATTTCGCAAAAGGAAGCCTGCCGCAAATTCCTTGAATTGGCGGGCGAGCGGGCATCTTCACCCTTGCCAGTCATTCCAAGGGCAGCAATGCCCCCACAGGCGCGGGAATTGCCTGTATTGCCCACTATGCGAAGCGGCACACCAGAAGAGCACGAAACATTGGCGAAGTTGCGGTGCGTCCATGTTGAAGCTGTTAAAATGGCGGATAGCGTGGGCCTGCTTCGTTTCGGGAATTGGAAAGGGCAAGCGGCTTGGTTCGTGAGAGAACCGGGCGGGCGGGTTGCACAGGCGCGGCAGTTGAACGGCAAGCTATGGGAAGGAATCAATGCGAAGGCACAAACCCTGCCGGGTTGCTGGGCAAATTGGCCGATAGGCGCGGGCTTTGGCGAATATCAGACGATCTGCTTTGTGGAAGGTGGCCCGGATTTGCTGGCGGCGTTTCACTTCATCATCTTGGAAGGAAGAGCGGCAGAGATTGCTCCCGTTGCCATGCTGGGAGCTGGGCAGAAAATCCACCCTCACGCGCTCCACTTGTTTGCCGGGAAGCGGGTGAGGATTTACGCCCACGGCGACGCACCGGGGCGAGAAGCGGCGCGACGATGGAAGGAACAACTTGAAAGCGTGGGTTGCCTTGTGGACGCCGTGGATTGCGGTGGCTACCGGATGCAAGACGGGCGCACAAGTAACGACCTCAACGACCTAACACAAATTCATCCCGACGATGCCGGGGAAATCACAGACCTTTTACCAGAATGAAACACCTATTTGAAAGCGGCGGCGCGGGGGATGCAACCCCCACGCTCGCCATGATCGATCAAGACCAAGTAAATACTACTATTTCAGTAGAGAAAACGCAAGAGCCTTTTCCCCTGCAATGTTTGGGTGAAACATTGGAAGCGATGGGGCGGGCGATTTGTGCTACTGAGCGCACCCCGGAAACCTTGGCGGGTTGCTGCTTGCTAGGCATTCTTTCGGCGTCCATTGGCGCGGGCCTGCAAGTCCAGAGCGCCCCGAATCGACTTACGCGGGGGAATCTTTACCAACGTGCCAGTGCGGAGAGTGGCAGCGGCAAGAGTGAGACTTTCCGCCATGTTGCGCGACCGTTCCAAGAGTTTGAAGCAGAAATAATCCGGGGATGGGAACAGCAAGAGCGCCCCGGCCTGCTTGCGGATAAAGACTTATTGGAAAGCGAAATGGCGGCGCTCAAAAAGAAAATGGGGAGATACACGAAGGGGAGCGCCACGGATGAGGCGATTTACCTCAAAGCATTCTCCGGGGATGCCCTCCGGGTGGATAGGATTTCACGCGCTCCCGTTGTTCTCGAAAAGCCGTGTCTATCTGTGCTTTTGCTGGTGCAACCGGATAAGCTGGAATTGCTGCTTGGCAATCAGAGCCTTTCCGATGGAGGGTTGCTGCCTCGCTTCTTGGTATGTCACACCCGATGCGAGCCGCAAGAGATCGGAGAGGAAACCCCGGAAATTCCGGCAAGCGTAGAATCGGCTTATCGTAATTTGATTCGAGACTTGCTTGCCCTTTACCGGCTTGCTGTTTGCCCGGCAACCGTGCAACCCACGGATGAAGCGCGGCAGGCCATGAATGAGCATCACAACAAAATTGTGAGGCGGCGAAAGAGCGGCGGCGATTTGAAAGATGTTACAAGCTACGCCTCACGGTGGACAGAGCAGGCATGGCGTATTGCCGTTTGCCTTCATGCGGCCAAGCACGGAAAGGACGCTGTAAGCAACACGCTTTACCTGGAGACGGCGCAACGGGCAATCGCCATTGCGGATTGGTTTGCCGGGCAGCAACTTGAAATCCTGAGCGCGGGCCGTGACAAGGTGAAGCAAGAGAAGCGCGATGAGGTTCTTGCCTTACTGGTAAATCATTCCGCCGGAATCACGGCGCGAATCGTCCAACGGGCGCGAATCATGCGGGACGCGGAATCTTGCCAAGCCTTGCTTGCCGAAATGGAAGCGGCGGGCCTGCTTGTAGGGCGCGACGTGACACCCAAAGGAGGCGGGCATCCTGCCCGAATGTATGCGCGGCGATAATGCGAAAAATAACACAATCCCCCGTGACACTTGTGACAGACGTGACACTCGATAGGGGGCGAGCGTCACAAGTGTCACAGCGTCACACGCAGAAATGAAACGCCAACCTAATTTCCTTCGGACTCGACGATTTGAATTTCTTCGGGGGTTAGGCCGTAGAGTTCATAAACCAAGGCGTTAATTCCCTGGCCTATGGCCTCGCACTTGTTTGTATAAAAATCCTTGTCCTTATCGGTCTGAGCGGTGGTGAGTTGCTGCTTGGCTCCCAGCATTTGTTCAGCAAGAGAAATGGTTTTATCGTGTAATGCTTTATCGGCGGGGTTGGAAAAATCAATTGTGCGAAAAGGGAGTTGCGAAAGGAATTGCTTGTTAGCGGACATCCATCCACCCCGAAACGGTGCACTGACGAACGGAAAATACCAACCAAGCAACCGAGAGTTCAAGAGGGCGAGCAAATAACGCAAGTCATGCTTTTCACGGTAGGACTTTGAGGAGAGGGAATGGCTTATTTCTCCGATATTCCCCTTCGTGTCATTCGAGAAATCCTTTGGATACGCCTGCTTGACAATATCCCGGAATTGATGAAAACTCATATCGAAGCGCAGAACGCCTGACTTCTTGCCTTGATTTTCAAGGTTGGGGCCTTGGGGAATCTGCGCTTCGTCTATTTCGACCGATTTCACGTCATAGACGCGACGCTCGCCAAGGTGTTGCTTTGTCATCTGATGGACGACCATTCGCGCCAGGCGCATTTTCCCATCTACCATGACGGGGGAATAAAATATGCGAGAGGCTTCCACGCCTTCTTGATTTCGAGAGTAGGGCTCGGCGTCCTGCGCGGGCCGCGCTTCGCGGATGATGTCTTTTATCGCTTCGAGAATTCGGACTTTTTCCCCCTTCATTCCAGAGTGATTGAAGGTGTGAGTGATTGTCGTTCTATTAACCACGAAATCACTATTTGATGCCTCGTTTTCATATTTTCCGCGCAACTCCTTCAATGCCCACTTCTGAGCCTCTACCGGATCGCTCCATGGCATTTTTTGATCCTTGTTCAGAACCCCGATTGAAAACGACCGCTCCCCAGTCATCGCGCCTTCTTCCGACTCCACCTTGGTAACGTGCTCGCTGTAAAGAACCTTGCCGTCTTCGACGTGCTGGACTCCGAACTTGCTGCCGTCTTCCTGACATTTCCTTACGTTGACAAATGATGACGTTGGGCGGCTTTAAATGCTGAGAAATGATGAGGTTCAGACGATGAGGAAATACCTTGGAATGCTTAGGTTTTGTTGAAAAATGTTAAGGTTTTGAACCCTTTGGCTGGTCAACAGGATTAACTTTCCGTTTTTGATTGCCCACTCGACGAGGGCTTGCCGCTCTCCATCCTTGCGAGTTGTTCCTTGCTCTCTCTCGATTGCTCCAGCATTCTTTCCAATGTCGGCGGCTGCTGTTTCGAGAACGCTTCCACGGCCCTTTCCACTAAGGGATGATAGCGCCTTTCGGATGGCTTGCGGGATGCGTTCACGGGGCAAACTTCCATCTTTTCCGCAATCGGTGCAAAACAATTTTGATTACTGGGGGAGGGTCAAGTGAAGGGATAGATTGCTTGACGGTGCATCTTGGTGGGGCCAAGTTCATTTTGAAGCGCAGAACGCCTGACTTCTTGCCTTGATTTTCAAGGTTGGGGCCTTGGAGAATCTGGGCTTCACTTTTTTCACGCCAAGCCGGAGTGCTGCTTTCTGACGGCGGGCCGATGGCTTGAAACAAGGGGGGCCGGATAGGTTCTTCCGAAAGGGTGGGGTGCGGGTAGCGCAAACGAGGGCAGCTTCGCTCTAGTTACCAAGAAAAAACCGAGCATTTCCGTTTCCGTTGGAAACCCTTGGATAAATACAGTTTTCACGGGACGTTGAGTAAACGGAAGTCGTCATGCGAAGCGATTGGAAGGGACTAACCAGCGCGAAAAATGGGGAATGGAAGCTGATGGACACCCCCGGAAAGTGAAGGATATTTTCTCACTTTCCTTTCTCACTCGCCCCGTTTTAGGCGGTGTTTCTTGCGTAAGTCCCTCAGCAAGAGGAAAATAAGGCGGGAGCGGGAATCGAACCCGCGAATAGAGGTTTTGCAGACCTCTGCCTTACCACTTGGCTATCCCGCCATAACTAACTGCCATTCAGAGTATTAAATATCGGCCACTCCGTCCAAACAAATACTGACTGGATAAATTTCAGCCAAAATTTACATCGTCAAGGGGTGGGACTTTACCAAGTTGCCGCCCGTCGTAAAGGGATAAATGGCAGGCGCGAGCATTTCTCCATCACAGCCGAGGTCGTAGAACGGGCGGCACCCGTTGAAGCGGAGTTTGTGCCGCCAATGATACAGAGGGGTTAGTTTTCCGCGCTGAACCGCACGGTATGGCACTAACCGCAGAAAAATGCCAGGGTCCACTTCCTAAATCAGCTTTCGGCGTCCTCATTGATCGCGTCGTGCAAGGTGGTCAGCAACTTCCCGGCATCGTAGGGCTTGCTCAGGATTACATGCACACCAAGCGCCTTCAATTCTGCATGTTGGCCTTCCGTGGCGTGTCCCGTGGATGCGATAATATTCACCTGCGGATTAATCTCTTTTAATGCGCCGCTGAGTTGCACTCCATCCATCCGTGGCATCATCACGTCAGTAATGACGATTTTGATCGCGTTTGAGTGCTCCCGATACCGGGCCAGCGCATCGATTCCGTCGGCAGCAGTGAGGACTTTATACCCATTCTTTTTGAGCAACATAGAGGTCACCTCTACGACGAAAGCCTCGTCTTCAACCACGAGGATCGTTTCCCCCCTGCCTTGAGGCATTTCTTTGTTTGCAGAATGCCTCGACTCTGTTGCTCCTGTCTTTTCGGCAGGTAGGAATATTTTGAAGGTGGAACCATTGCCCACTTCGGATTCCACAGTGACAAAGCCACCATGACTACGAACAATTCCAATGGCAGTAGAAAGGCCCAACCCAGTCCCTTTGCCGACTTCCTTGGTCGTGAAAAACGGGTCAAAGATTTTGTCGATGATATTGCGAGACATACCGGTGCCGCTATCAGATATCGACAGCACTGCATAGTCCCCCGCCATCGCATCGGGCACCATAGCTGCGAAGGCTTCGTCGATGTCTTGGTTTTCTCCCGAGATAAGCAATGCGCCACCATCAGGCATGGCATCTCGAGCGTTGATGCAGAGGTTGAGCAACACCTGATGAATCTGGGTAGGATCGCCAACAATCGCCCAAAAGTCGGATGCGATGGTATTGTTAATGGTGATGTTCTTGGGAAAAGTCTCGTGCATGATTTTTTCCATGTCCTGCACAAGTCGATTTAAATTCAGGGGCATGCGCTCCCCCTTGGCACCCCGAGCAAAGGTGAGCACTTGTTCCACTACATTAGCTCCGCGCTGTGCACATTCCGCAATGGAGGAAATCAAGCTTTCTCGTTCATCAGGTTCCGTCGTGGAACGAAGGATATCAGCAGAGAGGATGATGGGGGTGAGGATGTTATTGAGATCGTGCGCAACACCGGCAGCCAGTCTCCCAATGCTCTCCATCCGCTGACCTTTCATCAACTTTTCCTCCATCTGTTTATGCTTGGTAATGTCCATATACATTCCGAGCACACCGCAAATCTCACCTTTGGAATTGCGTAAAGGGATCTTGCTCGCAAGAAGCGTAACGGTGTTCCCATCGGGAGTTGTTTGGGATTCTTCGCTGAGAAACTGTGGACAACCGCTCTCGATGACCTGGCGGTCTGAATCGCAAAATGCTCGCGCCTGATCACGCCACCTCATCTGAGAATCATCTTTTCCAATAATGTCCTTTGAATCGGAGAACCCCGCATCGTGCGCAAATTCCGCATTACAGCCCAAGAATCTTAAATTTTTATCTTTCCAGAACACCTTTACAGGTATCGTGTTGAGAATCTCTTCGGTGAGTAGTTGTGATTCACGCAGTTTCTCCTCAGCCTGCCTTCGTTCGGTAATGTTACGGGTAACGCCATTCACCTCAACATGACCTGTTTTTTCGTTGAGATAATAGTTGCTGACTACTTCGGTCCAAACTATTGAACCGTCCTTGCGTGGCTGTTTGACTTCATTGGTATAAAACCTGTTAGGACTTGCCTTTCCAGATAGAAGATCAGATGCACGCTGGCGCATGCGATCCTCCGCTGCAGCCATGTCTTCCGGCATAAAAGCAGCGCCCATCGGTTTAGACATAACCTCGTCGGGAGTATAGCCACGGAGTTTCTCAATGGAAGGGCTGACGTAAAGGAATCGTTGGGTCTGGGTATCAAGTGTCCAGACAACATCTTTCATATTCTCCGTGAGAACCCGGTATTTTTCCATGCTCTCACGTAACTTCTCCTCTGCCTGCTTGCGGGCGGTGATGTCCTCATAAACACCCAAAACTCCATATACACGACCAGCGCTGTCAGTCAGTGGCATCTTGGCGGTGTCAAGCCAGCGGGGAGTTCCGTCCACCTGATGTATGGGTTCAAGGATATGATACTTTGAGCGATTGCCTTCCATCACAGCCTTGTCGTCAGAGATGCAACCTTCCGCCCCATCCTTGGGGCATGGCAGATCAAAGTCAGTTTTTCCAATAATATCCTCTGGCTTCGAGAGACCAACATTCTGGGCAAACACTTCATTACATCCCAAATAGACGCTATTTCGATCTTTCCAAAACACTCCTTGCGGCATGGAATTGAGAATGTGCGCCAACATGTTTCGATTCTGGTACAGCTCCTCCACAGCCTCTCTATGCTCGGCATCGCGAATGAAGTTATCCAGAGCGAAGCTGATGTCGCTTGCCATCTCTATCAAAAGCTTTCGCGTTTCATCGTCAAACGCATGGATCGTGTCGGCATACAGAACAAGAGCGCCGATGGGTTGCCCTTTGGTCAGTAATGGAAGCGCTGCCGCTGCCAGCCAGCCATAATGCGCTCCTCTCTCATGCCATGGTTTGGCGTTAGGGTCGTTCAGAAAATCTTGGATCCAGATCGGTGTATTTTTGCGAATGGATGTGCCTACCGGACCTTTCCCTAATGGATTTTTCCCATCTGTCAAAATCTGGATCTCGTCCAGATACTCAGTACCGCTGCCGTATGCTGCAACCGGGCGAACCCTGTCAGTTGCTTTATCAACCCTCCCGACCCACGCCATCTTCATGCCACCATACTGAACCACAGCACGACAAATTTGCGGCAACAGCTCTTCCTCACTCTTAGAATGCACCATCGCCTTGTTGCATTGGCTCAGTGCTACAAAAAGCTGGGACAGGCGCGTAATTAGGAATTCACTGGCTTGGAGTTGGGGCGGTGCCTCCATTATTCTGATTTTCTAGGGATTACACATCATGTCGTGTTGCTGGCTTCAAGGTCAAGAGGATGCAGGTCGTGTCCGTTGTAATACGCGGGTGCTCAGTGCGTGTGCAAGAAAAACTCGTATCTCAACTGGTTGGATAACTGTTGCCACCAGCATTCAAATTTCCAATTTCTCATCTCAATTCCTTCAGGTAATATCTCCTCATGTCCACCGCCCAAGAACAAATCGAAGAAATCCAACGTCAAATCGTCAACCTGCGCCATCAAGCCGTTTTGGAGCTGAAGGTAAAACTGGCTGATGCCAGGGCCACTGTTGCTGCTCTGGAGCGTGAACTTGCACAAGCCACCGGCAGCACTGCACCTGAGCAAGCAAGTAAATCCAGAAAGGCGCGTGTCAGCATCACGATGGAACAGATCGTTGAAGCCCTTAAAGCCGGAGCCTACAACTATCGGACTGTGTCCACCAAGCTGGGTTGCTCAACAGCCACTGTCACCAGCAAAATCAAGGCAGAAGGCAAGAATGCCGGGATTACGAGCACTGGTGAGAAGGCCGGCTTCAGGCTGTCGGTGAGGTAACCCACTGCCTCAACCCCGATCTCGCTTAAAATACCCTACCGAGGGCAACTCTTGGCCAAGGGGCTGAGAAATGAAAATAATGGTTTACAAACCTTTTTGTGAGTGTAGTCTTTTACTTGTGATGCGGGTTCGCCTGCGTCCATCGAGCAGAATCCCAGTCTGGAAGTGATCATACCACTCGGATTCATGCTCACAATTTAACCCCGGTCGCAAGGCTGGGGTTCTTTTTTTGTGTAGGAGCGATTTCATGGTCGAGGGCATGACTCCCGGTAAATCGTTCTTGGTGCCCCCGGCGGTTGTTTCCCACTGGGTGTTTATTCCTTCTGGATTCGAAGCGTGAGGATGCCGTGCCGGTGCAGGCTCCCCTGCCAACGGAGCGACGGAGCAGCGGGGTGACCTTGGGCACGCTCCAGCAGATCGCACGGGGTGACCTGCGCACGTTGGCCGAACTCGATACCGATGTCCGTTCCCTCTCCACGCGTTTCCTGAAGCCGCAAAATCCAGCCTTCGCCGTTTTCCGCAGGCTTCCAGGCCGTGACGGCAACCTCTCCTTCGATTTTGAACGGCGGGGCCTGAAATTCAGGCTGATTGTAACGCAAGCCTTCGCGGGTCAACTGGGTGGTCGTGATTTCTTGGGCGTGGGGCCAGAGGCTGTATTCGAAACGGTGGTGCCCCGTGTCGCGGTGACCGTCGGTGTCCCAGAATTCGTAGAAAACGGGTTCCACGATGCAGAACTCCCACTCGGTCGAACGCACCAGCGAGAGGTCCAGCAAGCCCGGAGCCCAGCGCACACAGGGAAGCCCTTTGACCAGCAGGGCGACGCCGGCATTCGCGTCGATTTTCTTGTGAGCCCAGTTTTGGATGGCAAATTCACGGTGATCGGCTTTCCACTGGGAGTAATCGAGCAGCGTCGCGTCGTATTTGCGGTCGATAAAGCCGAAGGGGACTTCGTAGGTGGCCGTCGGTTCCTGACTGGCCACAGGGAAGAGCACCCGCAGGCGCTTGCTTTCGGTGTCCCAATCGACTTCCGTGATGAAATTGAGCCGCTGTCCGTCCTCAGACAACTCGACGCGGGTATTCCAGGCGAGTTGCTTCACCTTTTTGTGCCCGCCGCAATAGACGCCGTGCCAGCGAATGGCGCGCTCGGAGACTTCCATCCGCTCATGGAACTCACCCAATCCGCGCCGTGAATAGTTCTTCACCAGATCGCCGGTAGGCCGGATGCGCTGGCCCCACGGGTCACCGAAATCGGACTCCAGCGCCAGTTCGCCGATGCGGCACATATCGAACCCCTCGATCGTTGCGAAGGGTTCAAACAGATTGCGTCCGTCGCTCAGGATTTCGGTGATGCCTTTCAAATCAAACCGGATTTTGAAATGGCCCCAAGTGACCTCCTGCGGCTGGGCAGGCGCAACAGTAAATTGAGGCAGGGATGCCGCCTGGGGCGCAGGCAGGTGGCGGCGGGCGAGCTGCTCCGCTTCATCGAGAAAGTCCATCATTTCTTCATACGCGGAGTCGATGAGCGTTCCGGTGATGGCATCATGGAACTGGCCAAAGGCGACCCGCTGCCAAGCGAGGTTGAGATCGGCGGGCTGAACCATCGGTTGGTTCGCCGCCCACGCTTCGTTAGCCAGTTTGGACTCTGCGCTGGTCAGCAAATAGGCCACAGCACGCGTCCGCTGTTTCGTCTTGATTCGGGTGACGTAGCAGCCCGGCATCGCGGGGTTCAGATCGTGGGGTGTTTCGTTTTTGCAGGCTGCAAGCAGGCGATTGAGCCGCTCGCGTTCCCGCCGATACACATCGGCGCTGGTGGCAAAACGGACACGGATTTTGTCCCGGTATTTTTGCGCGATTTCCAGCACGGCATCGGCCACCTCCCTCTCCACAATCGACTCCTCGCCGCCGATGATGAACGGCTTGGGCGCTGCGGTGCAGGCGCTGTCCTCTTGAATCATCGTGTCGAGACGCTCCCCGGTTGTCGGCAAGGTCTCTTGCGGCTTGGCACCGAAAGAAAGGAAGGCTTCGATCAACGCCTCCAGCTTGGTAATCACCAATGTTTTGGTAAGTTCAGGAATCAATTGCATGCCCGTTTGATCGCACGCCAGGCATCCATACCCCTTGCACTCCGGGCAGGGGGGATATTTCATAAAGGAAAAAATGCCCGCGTGGGCGACATGATCCATGCAGGTAATCTTGGTGCCATCGATGCCGATAAACACCTCCTCAGGGCAAGGCCGATAGCGCGTGCCCCAAGCGGTTTCCACGCCGACGCCTTTCAAAATTTGCGGATAGTTCGGGCCGGAGCCGAAGGTGTCTTCCAGCCAGCCGATCTTGAGCCCTTCGTGATCCTCTCCGCACCACTGCCGGTAGTCGGGCATCGCCACGAGAAAATTGCGCACCAAGCCTTCGGCGGAGGGAAGGACGGAGTCCTGCACGGTTTCGCCCGCCATCATGATGCAGAGGCGACCCGCGCGGATTTCTTCCCGCAGCTTGGTAAGCGCCTTGGGGTGACGTTCCAGATACTTGCGCCACACCAACGTCTGCCCTTCGCTTTGCGTGTAGCCTTTATCCGAAAGTTCCAAGGAGCGGGTAAGCACCAAGTCCTCGATTTCCGCATAGCTGCGAACCCGGACGCCGTTGTAATCCGCCGGGCGATCAAAGCAACGCCGCCAGGTGGGGTCAAAGTGGTTGTGGGGCGTGACAAGAAATTCGGGGAGTGGGTTCATAACAAGCAAGGGGAAAGGAACCGGAATGAATGATCTTGCCTGAAAATGAAAGATTTTTGATGAAAAATCCGTTCCCTGAATTCGCAAAAACAACTCCCGCGTTGCATTTCCGCCGGAGATGTTGTGGAGATAAGCCATGAGCAACTTCGGTGTAATCCTGAAAAGCGGAGTTAGTGATTGGCAAATCTTTCAACAACATAACGGGAAAGCGGATCTCGTTTTGGAAGGAACTTGGTCATGGACTCCTGAATGGTTATGGGGTGCTGAACTGAAGGACCCGGCGGTCTTGGCGCGCGTGGTGGATGAAGAGACGGGGATGCCGGTAATTCCATGGACGAAACTGCCAACCACCGTGGATGGGACCTTCAAAGGCACCTTGCCAAATGTGCCGGCGGGAGGGCTTTACCGGATCGAAACAACGCTCACTTATGCCGCCCTAGAGGACGATTTTGCATGGGCTGGCCGGGGAGATATGCGGCACCATGTAGGCGTTGGGGATGTTTATGCCATCACCGGACAAAGCAATGCAGTCGGATACGCAAAAGATATCGGTTCAGACCCCTTGGAACTTGGCGTCCACCTTTTCCGCGCGAATGGGCAATGGACTCTTGCCTCACATCCATTCAACGATGGGAGCGCCTCTATTTTTACCGCAAATCTGGAAGCCGGCAATGCAGGTCATTCTCCTTTCCTGAGTTTTGGCAAACACGTGAAAAAAGCCGCGGGATATCCGATTGGGCTTATTGCCGGAGCCTTGGGAGGTTCCCCAATTTCTGCATGGAACCCGAAAGAGGATGGTGTTTTGTACAAAAACTTGCTCGTAATGATCAAAGCTCAGGGCGGAAACGGAATCCGCGGAGTCCTTTGGTATCAAGGATGTGCCGATGCGTTTCCAAACCCGTGTCTTTCTTATCTAGAGCAGTTTATGAGATTGGTTGAAGGATTGCGGTGCGATCTTCATCAACCCGATCTCCCGTTTTTCACCGTACAGCTTAACCGCTGGATCTCCAGCGGAGGCACTCCTGAAGGCGACCAAGCCTGGGGAATCGTGAGAGAAGCACAACGGCAGGCATCTCACCAAATCCCGAACGTCTATGTCGTTCCAGCTAATGATGGGCGGCTATCGGATTTTGTACACAACAATGTCGCATCCAATCTGGCGATTGGTGAACGATTGGCCCGGCAAGTCGTGCGGCACTTCCATGGGGGTAAGCTCCCGTGCTTTGCGCCAGAAATTGAGCAAGCGCAGAAAATCGCCGAAAACCAAATCGCACTCACCTTCCTGAACGTCATCGGAACTCTGTATTTATTTGAAGGAGACGCACGGTTTGGGCGCGCTCAAGTCCACTCGCGCTACACGCCGTTCACCGTGGAAGACGAGAAAGGCGTCAATCCGCTCACGGAATGGAAAACGATGGCCCCGAACGTCATCCGGCTCACTACGAGCCGTCCGGTCGCCGGCAAAGCGCATGTCCATGGAGCGCACCAAGCCAATCCCTCCGATTA
>Ga0118677_10003611_pt1 | contig 29044 bp, 27 predicted proteins | sample AliMusrvi5mmetaG_FD_86154 | JGI IMG/M metagenome (GOLD analysis project Ga0118677, IMG submission 86154) | reverse complement strand
CTGTAGCCGATAATGAAGCTCTCAATAAATGGATGGATTACCCTGTGGCGTTTACTCAGTGGTGTTTTATTGCCGGGGGCCAGGGCGGATAGCTTGCCGCCGGCTTTCCTGAGTTTACTCTTCCAGCTATATATAGTGGAGCGGCTTTTGCCATACGCCCTACGGGTGGCTTCGTCGCCATAGTCATCGTGAAACTGAATTATCTCAAGGCGTTTTTCGATGGTAGTACGTTTGGGATTGTCGAGAACATCATTGACGTAATGCATGAAGCGAATATACCCGCTTCGGTAATAACTTTCTATATAGATCTGCTTCAATCGGGCTCCCTGTCTTCACCTCCCAGAGAGTCCAATATGTTTCTGAACTTTTTCACCTCGCATTTTTGAATCTCCTCGCCTCTTAAAAACTTCGAAAATGCTATAATTCAGTTTCCATGAATGATATTCTTGATAAACTCAATCCGGCGCAAAAAGAAGCAGTTGAAACCATTTCCGGCCCCGTATTGATCCTTGCGGGACCAGGCAGCGGCAAAACTCGTGTCATCACCCATCGTATCGCTTATTTGATCAAGGTCTGTAAGGTCAATCCCCGTCACATCCTGGCTGTAACGTTTACCAACAAAGCATCACGAGAGATGCAAGAACGTTTGTCTCAGCTTGCGAGTTCAGTCGCCGGAAGCATCACGATGGGCACCTTCCACGCGATTTGTGCTCGCATTTTACGCGCCGATGGAACGGCGATTGGTGTCGAAGCCGGTTTTGTTATCTATGACCAGGATGACCAGATCAGCCTTGTGAAAAGAGCGATGCAGGAGTTGAATCTTGATCCCAAGCAACATTCTCCTTCAGCCGTACTTAACCAGATTTCCACTGCTAAGTGCCAGACCTTCGGCCCTAAAGACTACATAAAGAGGGGCCGCAGTTATTTTGAGGAAGTAGTCGGGCGGGTATATGAGCGTTACCAGGAGAGACTGAAGTCCTCCAATGCCCTGGATTTTGACGACCTGCTGATGCGTACCGTTGAACTCTTCCGTGCTCATAAAGCTATTCTCGAGCGTTATCAAACGCGTTACGTTCACGTCATGGTGGACGAGTTTCAGGACACCAATTTGGTGCAGTATGAACTTGTGAAAATGATTTCCGCAAAATATCGGAACCTTTGTGTCGTGGGCGACCCGGACCAATCAATTTATTCCTGGAGGTCGGCCGACCTCCGCAATATCCTCAATTTCGAGAAAGATTACCCCGAGGCAAAAACTATTTTATTGGGCCAGAACTACAGGTCTTCGAAGACTATTTTGGATGCCGCCTCTGCAGTGATTTCAACTAACAAACAACGCAAGCCTAAAGAATTATGGACCGAGAACGACCAGGGGGCCCCGGTGACCCTTGCGGAAACATATAACGAACAGGAAGAAGCCCAATTCGTCGTGAACGAAATTGAAAAACTTGTTTCGCGACAGGAAGCCAAACTCCGTGACGTCGCAGTAATGTATCGTACAAACGCCCAGTCCCGGGCTCTTGAAGAAGCTTTTATCAGGTACGGAACGCCTTACAAACTGGTGGCAGGTACTCGTTTTTATGAACGCAAAGAAGTGAAGGATGTCATCGCCTACATGCGCCTCATACAGAACCCGGCTGATGATATCAGCCTGATGCGTGTTATCAATGTGCCGCAAAGGGGCATCGGCGAACGTACTGTGGCTGACCTCTCGATATGGGCAAAACCGCTTGGGTTGTCACTCTACGATGCCCTCCGTGAAATCTCAGGGCAAATTGCCGGCGATTCTCAGAAGGTATTGTTCAGCCCCAGGACGACGAAACTGCTTGTTGATTTCTTTAAAATGGTTGAGGAATTGAAGTCTCGAAGCCAGTCCTCGAAACTGGTGGATTTTTTCGATAGGGTGGTGGACAGCACCGGTTTCAGGGAATATATCCTGGCTTCCCCTGACGGCGAAGATCGTTGGGATAACGTGATGGAACTCAGGGGAGTGGTAAAAGATTACAATGAACTCCCTCCGGGCGAAGCCCTTTCTTCACTTCTCGAAGGGGTTACACTCGTTTCCGATGTTGACAGCCTTAAGGAGTCGACGGATACGGTTACACTGATAACCCTGCATCAGGCCAAAGGATTGGAATTCCCCATCGTTTTCATCGTGGGGATGGAAGAAGGCATTCTGCCGCATATACGTTCTTTCGACGACCCGGCTCAGATGGAAGAAGAAAGACGCTTGTGTTATGTGGGAATCACACGCGCCAAGAGCCGGGTATACCTCGTGCGTGCGTTCCGCCGCAATATGATGGGCGGGTCGAATGTTAACGCCCCATCGCGCTTCCTGAAGGATATCCCCGCGGCGCTGACGACGGGTTCCCGTCCATGGAAGACGGAAGAAAAAAGGATTTTCCAGAAAGAATATGAATGGGCTGCCAGCCCTGTAACCTCCGAAGATGAATCACTGCCTGAACTCCAAGCCGGTGACGCGGTGCGCCATGCCCAATTCGGGGAAGGAGTCATTATCAGTGCCCATCCGGTACGTAATGACGTTGAGGCAATCGTGGCTTTTAAAGGAATCGGCGTTAAAAAACTGCTTTTAAGTTTTGCGCATCTTGAAAAGGTAGAGTAGATATTGCCGATTCAGATTCTTGATTCACGGGTAATCTCCAGGATAGCTGCCGGCGAGGTCATAGACCGGCCGGCTTCTGTAGTCAAGGAACTGGTTGAAAATTCCCTTGATGCCGGTTCAACTCAGATCTCAGTTGAAATTGAAGGCGGTGGGCTCGATCTTATCAGGGTGAGCGATAATGGCAGAGGAATAGCGTCAGCAGAACTTCCGCTTGCTTTTGAACGTCATGCCACCAGTAAAATCACACGGTTTGAAGACATGTTCGCCCTCACCACACTTGGTTTCAGAGGCGAAGCGCTTCCCAGCATTGCGGCGGTAGCCGAAGTTGAAATAATCTCTTGTCCCAAAAACAGTCATTCAGGCGGGTTCCTGAAAATCGAAGATGGTAACCAATTGAATTCCAGGTCATCGGGACGGTCTCAAGGAACGACAGTTACAGTACGGGGCCTCTTTCAATCAGTCCCCGCGAGGCTTAAATTTGTCAAATCCAGGGCAACAGAGTCCGGGCATATCGCTGCGGTCGTCAGCCAATATGCCATGGCATACCCCGAAGTAAAGTTAAGTCTGACCGTGGATGGAAAGAACTCGCTCAACACCCCTGGCAATGGCACCCTCTCTGATACCATCACGCAGGTTTATGGTTTGGACGTCGGACGCAACATGCTCGAACTCCAGACTCCGGAAATAGAAGATGGATGTACCGTCATGGTTTCCGGGATGATATCCGACCCTTCTGTAACACGTTCGACCTCGAATTATTTAAGTTTTTTTGTCAATCGCCGCTGGATCACGAACCGGCGTTTATCGTGGGCTGTCGAGGAGGCGTACAGGGGATTGCTGATGGCAGGTAAACATCCCATCTGCGTGATCAACATAGGCATATCGCCTGCGGAAATAGACGTCAATATCCATCCGACCAAGAGCGAAGTTAAGTTCAGGGACGAGGCCGCGGTATTCTCTGCAGTCCAGAAGGCTGTGCGCTGCACCCTTATCCAGTCGGCTCCGATTTCAAGAGTCTCGGAGATTGCCGAAGCCCCTTATGGGCCCAGGCAGGTAACCTCATTTCTATCTTCCAAAGCTGCTGAAAAAACCGAACATCTTCACAGTCCGAATCGCGAACTTCCCACGGGAGTTTCCGAAGCCCTGGCAACACCTAAACAAACGCTGCCAACCTTGAGGTTACTGGGCCAGATCAGAAATAGTTACATCGTGGCGGAGGGGCCAGACGGGCTGTATATCATCGATCAGCACGCCGCTCATGAGCGCATCCTGTTCGAAAAACTGAACATGGAAAAAACGCTCAACAAATTAGAAGTGCAGGCTCTTCTTGCACCCGAACCTTTCGACGTCACGCCGTCGCAGGCGAGCGTATTGAATCTTCGCCTGGATGAACTAGCTTATCTGGGGTTCCTCATTGAGGGATTTGGAGGTAATACTTTCGTTGCCAGAACCATACCGGCCGTGCTCTCGGGAAAAGATTGGAAGTCGATGCTGCGAGAACTGCTGGAAACAGAAACGCGGAACCGCTCTGATTTTATGGATCGGATGACGGCCCTGGCTGCCTGCCATAGCGCGGTGAGGTTCGGGCAAACTCTCGGGGAAGATGAGATGATAAGCCTTATCAGGCAACTCGAACAGTCTGATCTACCAAACGCATGCCCTCACGGTAGGCCCACCCTCATCTGCTTGACATATGATCAGCTTCTGAAAGAATTCAAGCGGGGCTAGAAATCTGTTTTTAACGCCATGTGCGCGAGGCCGTCTAGGCCTTCAGCTTCATGCTGCTTCCCGGTTTGACGAGAGGCAATCCACGTTTGCATAGAGGGCATTCTTCAAGCCTGTATGCCGGGGTGACCGAGCGCAAACAGCTGAAGAGGGGAGCTCCGAAGTTGAGATCTTTTTCGGAGCGGTCGACCAGTATCCCGATACCCGTGACGCAGCCATTCCTTGCCGCAACCGCTTCGATGACTTCGTTGACCGATTTACCTGTGGTGAGCACATCATCGACTACCAGCACCCGTTCGCCGTCGTTGAGTACAAATCCCCGTCGGAACGAGCGTTTGCCGTTATCTTCTTTCTCGGCGAATATGCACCGTACCCCCATCTGTTTCGCCACTTCAAAAGCCAGAATGATCCCCCCGGTGGTCGGTCCAGCCACGACATCGATGTGTTCATTGCGGAACCGGTCGGCAATCATCGCGCAGAGTTTCTGGGTATATTCCGGGTGTTCAAGGATTCGGAATTTTTCCCAGTACACGGGGGAATGCAGCCCGGATGTCAATATGAAATGCCCATCCAGGACTGCCCCGGTTGTGCGGAACATGGCTTCGGCTTCGCTGATCTGCGGATTAGTCATGGTGTTCTCCTCAGCTTTCATTGTGCAAATTTGTAATTTGGCGCCGCTCCGAACTTGCTGAACGGCCAGGTCACCCACCATCCTTTTCCAACGATATCTTTCAGTGGAACGGTATAACCAAGGTGGGAATCGCCTGAATTATTACGGTTATCTCCCATCACGAAATAGTTGTCTGCCGGTATAACGGCGCTTGTGTAATTGTATCCGGGTGGTTCGGCGATATAGGGCTCAGTAAGCGGGACCTTGGTACCGTCGGCTTTGACGACGGTGATCGTGCCGTCTTTTATCTCTACTATTTCGCCCGGCAAGCCGATAACGCGCTTAATGTAGTCGAGCGGAGATCCCAGCGATGCAGGCGGAACGAACACTATGATATCTCCCCGCTGGGGGATGTGCCCTAACTTATACGCAAGTTTACTGATGAATAATCTCTCACCGATAGCAAGCGTCGGTTGCATGCTCCCGCTGATGACCTGGGTATTTTGCACGGTGTAATGGATTCCGAGGAACAAGACCAGGGCCATCATGAGAGTAACTGCGATTTCTCTTATTACAGATTTCATCTTCACATCCTAGTTTAAAACATAATTTGGAGCATAGCTCATGTCCGAAATGGGCCCTATTGCCTTGTTTCCTTGGGTCGAACCTTGGGCGCATACAGAGACGAAAATAGCAAAGAAGACGTCACGGGAGGAAACTGCTCAAAGGTCATACTCCCAGCCAACTGATAAAGTATACTACTGTATTCAGTTTATGGCTAATACTGGGGCCGGAATATACCGAGGGGGTTGGCAAATCTCCTCGTTATACCCGGAATGGTCTGAAAGGTAAAACTAACTAATATGCAATATCTGCGTTATAATGTGTTGACGGCATATGCCATGGATTAAGTGTGGAGGATATACACATGAAAAAGGGTTTGTTAATAGTTATTACGGTGATATCGGTTGTTATTTTGGCGCTTGGCGCATGGGGTTGCGGTACCTCCTCAACCGGTGGAGGAGTGGAATCCGGGTCATCCGTGATTAATCAGCAAAGTACGGGAATATGGGTAACCGGTGTCGGGACGGTGACGGTAATCCCCGATTTAGCGATTGTCAGCATGGGGGTCCAGGCCCAGGCTTCCACGGTCGTCGACGCTCAACAGCAGGCGGCCGGTTCGATAACCAGTATTATGGCGGCCCTAAAAACCAAGGGAGTTGCCGATAAAGATATCGCGACTCAGGGTTATAGCATAACCCCGGTTTACAGCTACAACCCGACGACAGGCAAACAGACTCTCGAGGGATATACGGCTGCCAATACCCTTACATTGAAAATCCGCAATGTTGGTAATGCAGGTGTGGTGATAGACGCTGCGTCCGCTGCCGGCGGCAATAACTCCATTGTTAACAGCGTGACGTTGAAGGTGGATCAACCCGAACAATACAACGACGCGGCTCGCAAAGCCGCAGTGACCGATGCCGCGAACCGGGCCAAACAACTCGCGAACCTTACCGGGGTAAAACTTGGGAGAGCCACTTATATCAACGAGACACTTTCTAATACCCCACAGACTATTTCCTTCGATTCTGGAGTGAAAGCTGCGTCTTCGGTAACAACGCCTATCAGTCCGGGTGAAACCGAAATCATTTTGACCATACAGGTGATATACAGTATCTCCTGATAGGCCGGTTTACTAAAAAAAGTGAGCCCGGGAACGGGCTCACTTTTTTTATCTCCGAAAACTTGAACTTTTTATTTGCACTTTCAAAAAAGAGAGTGATAGAATGTGCGCGTTATGGACTTCATGGAACAGGCGATTGCGCTGGCAAAATTAGCACAGGGGAACGTCACACCAAACCCTGCTGTGGGAGCAGTGCTGGTTAAAAACGGGGTCGTAGTTGGGCAAGGGTTTACTCAACCTCCCGGCGGCCAGCATGCTGAGATAGTGGCTATTGAACAAGCTGGAGCCGACGCTTCCGGTTCTACCCTTTATGTTACATTGGAGCCGTGCTGCCACTTTGGGCGCACTCCGCCGTGCACCCGCGCAATTATCTCCGCTGGTATAAAAGATGTGCATGCATCCATGATCGACCCAAATCCGGCTGTCGCTGGTAAGGGCATCACAGAACTTGAGGATTCGGGGATTAAAGTGACTTTTGGGGAGCATCAAGAACAGTCCCTCCAGATAAACGAAGCGTATGCCAAATATATCGTTACCGGGATGCCTTTTGTTACAGCCAAATTTGCCATGAGCCTTGATGGTAAAATAGCAACCCGAACCGGTGATTCGAAGTGGATCAGCAACGCTGAATCCAGACAGTTTGCACATAGTTTGCGGCACACGAGCGATGCAATCATGGCTGGTGTTAATACGGTACTTGCGGATGATCCCCACCTGACAACCCGCAGCGGTGGCGGGCGTGGGGGAACAACAAAGAAACAGCCTATCAGGATAATTATCGATGGAAAGGGACGCACACCCCAAGGCGCGCGCATTTTTCACGAAACGGGGAAAACTATATTAGTCTTGGGCCGCCCGCCGGCAGCAGGTGAGAAAGACGCTTTTTCCAAACTGGGAGCTGAAATTATCGAGATGCCCTCTGTAAACGGGATTATCGAAATGAAGCCTGTTTTAAAAATGCTGGCCGAAAGAGAAATCACCAGCGTTCTGGTCGAGGGCGGCGGTATTCTCGTCGGCTCTCTATTCGACCAAGAGCTTGTAGATCGTGTTTTTGCTTTCATTAGCCCCATTATTATCGGCGGCGAAGCAAGTATGGCAGTTGCCGGCCGCGGTGCGGACAAGCTCTCGGATGCGCACAGGCTCGAAAGGGTAACCACCACGAGATTCGGCGAGGACATCCTGATCAGCGGCTATGTCGCGAGCCGATAAAATCCATTTTATTCATCTCTAAATTATGTTCACCGGAATTGTTGAAGAAATCGGACAAATAATTTCTGTTGACCACCAGTCCATGACCGTCCGAGCCCATAAGATTATGCAAGGGATCGAACTCGGGGCCAGTGTGGCTGTGAACGGCGTCTGTCTGACTGTTACCAGCTTTGACACGACCTCGTTCACTGTTGACATAATGGAAGAAACCCTCGAGCGTACAAATCTTTTCAAGCTAAAGCATGGTGATGAAGTAAATCTTGAGGGTGCGCTTACTCTTTCAAAAGGCCTGGGCGGACACCTGGTCCAGGGCCATATCGACGATGTAGGCACGGTAAAAACAATCGAGGCCAGAGACTCTTCCCTGCTTATCACGGTTGAGGCTCCCGAATACGTGATGCACTACATCGTTAAAAAGGGGTTTATTGCAGTTAACGGGATAAGCTTGACGGTCGTGGAGCGTTCAAATTCGAGTTTCTCGATATCGATAGTAGGATTTACAAGGGAAAACACAATTCTCGGAATGATTAAGGTTGGGGAAATCGTAAATTTAGAATCGGATATTGTCGGTAAATATGTTGAACAGTTTGTGCACGGTAAAAAAGAAGGACTTAGCATGGATTTCCTCAAAGACCATGGCTTCTTGAGCGGTTGATGTGCTAAAGTGAGAGTGTTATGGCATTTGCGAGCATTGAAGAAGCGATAGTCGAGATAAAGGCCGGCAGATTCGTCATCGTAGTAGATGATGAAAGCCGTGAGAATGAGGGAGACCTCATCATGGCAGCCGAAAAAGTCACGCCCGAGGCCATCAATTACATGGCCGTTCACGCGCGCGGCCTTATTTGCGCTCCCATGACCGGACAGCGCCTTGATGAACTCAAGGTCCCATTGATGGTAACCGAAAATACTTCTGCGCATACCACTGCTTTTACAGTTTCGGTGGAAGCTAGGCACGGAGTAACTACGGGTATTTCCGCGCAGGACAGGGCAACGACCATCAAAGCGCTTATCAACCCAGCCAGTCAGCCCGATGATATCGCCCGCCCGGGGCACATATTTCCATTACGAGCAAAAGACGGCGGTGTACTGGTCAGGGCCGGCCATACCGAAACTACGGTGGATCTTGCGCGTCTGGCTGGGTTATATCCAGCGGGTGTTTGCTGCGAAATCATGAATGAAGATGGCAGCATGGCCAGGCTGCCACAACTGGAGCAACTGGCTAAAAAGCTGAATCTGAAGATTGTCAGCGTGGCCGAACTTATTGCGTACAGGCGCCTCCATGAAAAACTCGTCCACCTGGTTACCGAAACCAAACTTCCTACGCCCTCAGGTGAATTCAAAGCATTTGCTTACAGGAGTGATATTGAAACAGGTGAGCACCTTGCCCTGGTGATGGGGGATATTAAGCAAGGAGCCCCCGTTCTTGTACGTGTGCACAGCGAGTGCCTGACAGGCGATGTGTTCGGCAGTCAGCGGTGTGATTGCGGCGAGCAACTTGATCTTGCGATGAAAATGATCTCAAAAGAAAAGCGGGGCGTTATTCTCTATATGAGACAAGAAGGGCGCGGTATAGGGTTTCACAACAAGCTGTGTGCTTATGCATTGCAGGATAAAGGGCTCGATACGGTTGAGGCGAACTTGTCTCTGGGGTTCGACGCCGATCTCCGGGATTATGGGATTGGGGCACAGATACTCGCGGATCTGGGGTTAAAGGAGATACGCCTGTTGACTAACAACCCGAAGAAAGTTGTGGGGCTCGAGGGTTATGGTCTGAAAGTGATCCAGACCGTACCTATCATAGTTGAGCCTAATCCTCATAATCGCAAATATCTCGAAACTAAACAGAATAAAATGGGCCATATTTTAAAAATAGAAGATACGCCTGGAAAATCCGGCTCTAGATCTAAATAAGGAGGAAACATGGCAAAAATATTCGAAGGGAACCTTAAAGGCGACGGCCTCAAATTCGCTATTGTTATCTCCCGTTTCAATGAATTCATCGGTGGCAAACTGCTCGAAGGGGCAAAAGACGCGCTGGTCCGTCATGGCGTGGGGGTTGAAGACGTCGATGTCGCATGGACGCCGGGGGCTTTTGAAATACCTCTGATAGCCCTCAAAATGGCCCAGACGAGGCGATACAACGGGATTATATGTCTCGGTGCTGTGATACGAGGAGGAACGCCACATTTCGAATATGTAGCGTCAGAATTGAACAAGGGCATTGCCCAGGTCATTTTGATGACAGGGCTGCCGGTTTCTAACGGAGTGATCACTGCCGACACGCTTGAACAGGCAATTGAACGCGCCGGAACCAAAATGGGAAACAAGGGTTTTGACGCTGCCGTCAGCTCGGTTGAAATGGCCAACCTGATGAAAAACGTCATCTAATAAATGGTGCGTCCATGGTTTGGGTCAGGGACGCTAGTAATCGCAAATTATTTAAACCGGGTGCACTGCCCTCTTTCAGTTGGGGTGGAGTGCTCCCGGTTCGTTTTTCAAAGAATATTTCGTGGGACTTTTATTCTTTCGTTACTTTGACACCAACGAACACGCTCCCATATAATGTGGCTATATTTGTTGAAGGGGGCCAACATGGCGAAAAATATCCGCGGATCGGAAGACACCCCCCCTACCCTTGATAATTTGAGACAGCGTCTCGATATGTTCGATCAACGCATCGATAATATCGATTCCATGGTTTCCGCCGTCATCGAACGGGTCATGAGCCAAGCCTTGACTGTTCAAACGGTGTGTCCTCATTGCGGGCACAATATCGAAATAGCCCTGATTGGCGTTAAAAAACCGAGAGGCTAATAATATCTCGTCAAGGATAGGTTTATGCAGATTTCCGTCGCGTTAAATCAGACCAAACTCGAAGCGTTCCGCTGGCGGGAGCAAGCCAGACTGCCATCGAAAATAACTATGGCAGCCTTGATGGCCGCCGTCGTAGGACTGTTAGCTCAGGTCAAGGTTCCACTTCCATTTACGCCTGTTCCTATCACAGGTCAAACTTTTGGTGTACTTCTGGCTGGGGTTTTGCTGGGTAAAAAATGGGGTGGGGTGAGCCTTGGAATTTACGCAGTGTTAGGTATAGTCGGGCTGCCGTGGTTCAACGGTTCAACAAGCGGATTGACCGCCACCGCCGGTTATCTCGTCGGCTTTGTTCTGGCCTCCCTTTTTCTTGGTTATTTCATCGATAAATTGCCCGATAAAAACAATTTTAACCGCATGTTCGGGCTTATGTTATTTGCCGCCGTTATAATTGTTTACGTTCCCGGGTTGCTGTGGCTGGGTCTCTGGTTGAATCTGGTAAAAGGGACACCCGCCGATGTTCTATCGATTTTAAGCCTCGGGGCGGTGCCTTTTATCGCTGGAGATATCCTTAAGACCGGATTGGCCGCTGTGGTTGCAGTAAAGATTCTTCCCCGAAAGTCCTCGGCGAAATAAACCGCGGTTGACGTGGGCAGTCGCGCATTGTAAGATATTAATCCGCGGGTGGTTAGCTCAGTTGGTTAGAGCGCAGCGTTGACATCGCTGAGGTCAGAGGTTCGAGCCCTCTACTACCCACCATTCCGCCTAGCAGCAATGTCTTTTTTCGTAACTAACTTTGCTATTGAATGGCATCCTCTATACTTCCTTTCATGGTACATTTTCTCAGCAATTGAAACGTTGGCAATTATGATATTGCTTTTCAGTCATCGATTCCTTGCATGTTAATGTTGTGCACCTCTGAAAAGGGTTAGCGGAATACCCATGTCCGGTCCGGGTTTCACTATAGTCCAATATCAATATTGGAAAGAGCGTTCGATACCATATTTCTGATAACAAAATACTCTACAAAGGTTACGATGATGCCGAGAAGCAGCATGACGATGCCGATCCCGAAACGGCGTTTGAGGAGGGCGAAGAAAGCGATTATCCCCCCAAGCGCTCCCAATATAATAGGCAGCAGCTGGAAGGATCTTGTTATGAGGTTCGCTGACCAAGAAAAATTAAACGTGAAATCCGGCGGACGTTTTGTTACTTCGATTTATCATTGTTCATCGTATCGAAAGTGGGGTTCCCCTGAATCAAGAGTCGATGGGCAACTCCTCTATCGAATCCGGGTTCTTTTTGAATAACCAATTCCGCAGTATGACCGGTGGAATTACCGTTGAAAGTAGGCTAACCAGGATAAGCGCTGAATAGGTGCTTTGCGTTATCAAGGCCTGGTTTAGCCCAATGAGGGCTACTATCATAGCGACTTCACCCCGGGGTACCATTCCAACGCCTATGATTATAGATTCTCTTGTTTTCATCCCAAGTACTCTGGCAGCTCCTCCGCAGCTGATGATTTTGGCCGCTATTGCCACGAGAGTGAGGACAGCAACAAAAACAAGCAGTTTGGCGGTCACCGCATGGAGGTCCATGATGACGCCTAAAGATATAAAAAATATGGCAGCAAAAATGATTTGAAGGTGCTCGGCCCCTTCTTTAAAGATGTGCGCACGTTTGAGGTGCACACCCGCGAAGGACGCACCGGCGAGGAAAGCCCCCACAATCGCAGAGAGCCCAACGATCTCGGCGGCGATGCTGTATAAAAAAGCCATCATCATCGCGAAAATGAATATCGATTGGGGGTATTTTTCAGCAAGTTTGCTTCTATCGAAAATTGAAAGCAGTTTCACAAGGATCGTTTTACCTGTGAAAATTCCAACCGTGACGAACGTGACTGCTTTCAGCATGGTGAAAACCACCGGCCAGACTTGAACGGAAGATGAAACCAGACTTTCAGAAATGGAAAGGGCCATCAGACCGAGGATATCATCGACTACTGCCGCTCCAATAATCGCCCTTGCGGCGTCGGTCTGGAGTTTCCCCATTTCGCGTAAAACATTGGCCGTGACGGCGATGCTGGTGGCTGTCAGAGCGGTCCCGATGAAGATTGAAGCCTTGAAATCATAACTGAAAGCCCTGGATAGAAAATAGCCGCTTATCCAGGGTACGATCACTCCAAGCAAAGCGATAACGAAGTATTTTACTTTCGCGATCTCCTTGACCTCGAATTCAAGCCCGATGGTGAAGAGAAGGACTATGGCACCGAGGTTGGCAAGACTCGAAACGAAATCGGTATAAGTCACCAACCCGAGCAGGCTCGGTCCGACCAGAATACCTGCCAAAATGATCCCGACCACAGCGGACTGGTTGATCCGGTATGCTAAAAGATATCCTGCCAGAGCAACAAAAAGCAGGATACTCATCTGAAACGCCGGAGAAGCCGCAAGGTCCTGTGGCAAATGATTTCCTCCGAAGTGATATTCCCAAATATCTTACTTTATCGATGAATAACCGTCCACTGCCCCCAATCAAATATGCCCTGTTCGGATTATTAATTCTCAAGCGATGCCGGCCTTTTGAGGGGCAAGATTTCTTCAAAGCGACATCAGCCAATATCGTTTCGACACTATAAAAAAGGAATTTGTATGGAATGGTGCAAAAATTTATAGTTGTCGGTTATTTCCCCGTCTTTTTCCCCCTTGAATATCGACCATTGTGTGCGATATAATGATGTCCATTCGACGGATTCCAAGTTCGCTCGTTTTCGTGTTTCACACATGATTTTCCAGATATTTTCAAAAACGTGGGAGAATTATTCCATTTTTGGGAGGGAAAAGCCCGGAAATATTTGTCACTGAAACGCAGACCCGCTAAAATTTCTCTTTCGCGCCCCTGTAACTCAGCTGGATAGAGTACTGGCCTCCGAAGCCGGGTGCGGGCGTTCGAGTCGCCCCAGGGGCAGTTAAAATTTATGGAGGTGAAATATTAACGCTGACATCATCGCCATCAGGCTCCATGGCCGCGGCGGCCAGGGCGCAGTAACATCGGCCGAACTAATAGCCCAGACCGCAATTGCCGAAGGAAAATTTGCGCAGGCATTTCCAGCTTTCGGCCCCGAACGCAGGGGTGCCCCGGTCCAGGCTTTCATCCGAATCAGCGACAAGCAGATCCGCATCCGGGCTGATGTTACGGAACCTGACATAATTGTTGTCCTCGATCCCGGCCTTCTCAAGATTGTCAAAGTCACAGCCGGTTTGAAGAAAAACGGGCTGGTGGTGGTCAACGCCAAGTCCATAGACGTTGTTCCCAAGGAGATACTGGACAATTACAGGGTGGCTGTCATCGATGCCAATCTTATAGCCAAAGAAGTGCTGGGCGCTCCGATTGTTAATACCACGATGCTTGGGGCTCTAATAAAAGCATCGGGCATCGTTACAATGGAGTCGATCGTCGGCCCTCTCAAACACCGCTTTGGGAAAATAGCGGACAAGAACCTTAGCGCCATGAAACGCTCTTATGACGAAACGCAGGTAAAGGAGATGGTGACGAATGCCTAAACCAGACAATGAGCTTACCTGGAAAGACCTTGAGATTGGTTGTATAGCCACCACCCCCGGAAGTGCCGCTGCCTATCGCACCGGTGACTGGCGCTCACAGAAACCAGAGTACGATTTCACCCGTTGCATCAAGTGCGGCATGTGCCAGATTTATTGTCCCGAAGGGTGCGTCAAAATGAATGCGCAAGGCTATTTCGAGGCAGACCTGTACCACTGCAAGGGTTGCGGCATTTGCGCCCGGGAATGCCCTGTGTGGGTCATCTCTATGAAGGAGGAGACCTAAATGACCAAACGGGTAGGTATGGAGGTTTCCATAGCTGTTGCCGAGATGGTTAAAATGGCCGATGTCGATGTGGTGGCCGTTTATCCTATCACCCCTCAGACCCACATCGTGGAACACCTGGCTGAGCTCGTTGCCGACGGCGAACTTGATGCCGAATATATCCCCGTGGAATCCGAACATTCTGCAATGAGTGCTTGTCTGGGCTCATCAGCCGCCGGGGCACGAACATTCACCGCTACTGCCAGTCAAGGGCTGGAGCTGATGCATGAGGTCCTCTATGTGGCTTCAGGTATGCGGCTTCCCATCGTTATGACTGTCGCCAACCGGGCCCTTTCTGCACCTCTTTCAATTTGGGGGGATCACTCGGATGTTATGGCTGTACGCGATACAGGGTGGATACAGATCTTTAACGAAAACGGCCAGGATGTAATCGACAATACCATCTGTGCCTTTCGAATCGCAGAACACCGGGATGTGTTATTACCTGTAATGGTGCATATGGACGGATTCCATCTTTCTCATGTTATCGAGCCCATGTTTTTCCCTGAAGAAGCCCAGGTCAAGGCGTTCATTCCGCCTAATAATTATCCCCTGCCTCTGCACCCATCCAAGCCTGTGGCAATGGGGGATTTCGCGCCTCCGTTTATTTATACAGAAGCCAGGTGGGCGCAGGAAGAAAATCTAAGAAAATCAAAAGAAACCATTCTTGCCGTCTGGGATGCTTTCGCAAAAGAATTTGGCCGTCAGTACAAACCGGTTGAAAGCTATCGCACCGAAGGCGCCAAGACTCTCTTGTTTACGATGGGCAGTTTCAGCGAAACGGCCATGACGGCTATCGATAAACTCCGGGACGAGGGGCTCAACGTGGGTCTGGTACGCCTGCGTCTCTGGAGGCCATTCCCATTTGAAGAGTTACGCGAGGCTGTAAAAGGAGCCGAGACGCTTATCGTTCTCGATCGGGCCCTTTCGACAGGGGGGCCCGGCGGCCCCGTTTGTTCGGAAATACGTTCTGCGCTTTATAACGAAAATCCCCGCCCCAAAATCGTCAGTTTCGTCGGAGGCCTGGGAGGACGCGATATAACAATCGCCGGCTTCGAGGAAATCGTAAAACGCGGTATGGCACTCGCTGTCAAAGGCAGCGGCAAGGAATTTGAAATATTCGGGGTGAGGGAATAGTGATGGAAAACCTAAACGTTTACGCCCCCAGGCTCATACCCAAAGAAGAGGCTTTTGCCCCGGGCCACCGCGCCTGTATCGGATGCGGCGAAGTTTTGGCGGTCAGGCTGGCCACCAAGGCCATGGGTAAAAATGTAGTCGTCGTGAATGCAACAGGCTGCATGGAGATCATCGCTTCCCAGATACCCAATACATCGTGGAACGTGCCCTGGATTCATACGCTGTTTGAAAATACGGCCGCTGTGGCGTCGGGAGTAGAATCAGGTCTTAAAGCCATGATGCGTAAGGGGCGAATTCCTCAGGAAGAGATCAATGTCGCGGCTATTGCCGGAGACGGCGCGACGCTGGATATCGGCTTGCAAGCCCTCTCGGGAGCGATGGAACGCGGCCATAAATTCCTTTATATCTGCTTCGACAATGAAGCTTATATGAATACCGGTGTGCAGCGCTCCTCATCGACCCCGTTCGGCGCGACCACCACCACTTCGCCTTCGGGCAAGCAAAGCCAAGGCCAGTTCTCTTGGAAAAAAGATATGCCGGCGATCGCGGTAGCCCATAATATCCCTTACGTCGCTACTGCTTGCCCCAGTTACCCCTTCGATATGATGGATAAAGTTAAAAAAGCCATGAACGTTCAGGGCCCTTCTTATATACAGATATTTTCTGTATGCCCAACAGGGTGGCGCTGTGCCGGAGACCTGACTGTCCGTCTCGGACGCCTGGCTGTTGAAACGGGCGTCTTTCCGCTTTACGAAGTCGAGAACGGTAAATATAAGATGAGCATGGATGTGCCCAAACTTAAACCTCTTACCGATTACACGAAGCTGCAGGGGCGCTTCCGTCACCTTACACCTGAGACACTCAGTCAGATCGAGGCTAAAGTCGTCGAGAAATACAACGAAATCAAAGCTAAGGCAAATGGTGAGGTGTGCGCATGAACGAGGTAATGTTCAGCAGTTGGGGCGGCACCATCGTTGATAACCGTTCAGGTCGTTCAACCCCGGCCACAGAAATAAAGGTGCCATCTGCAGTTGCCGGTAAAGATGTCGCGGCTTTCATATCCTGGGACGGGCTCGTAATCTCGGATAATAATGTCGATGTGGTGGCGCTGGCAAACGCCTATATGGCCGAGGCAGCTCACCTCGCCTGCGGTGAATGCAGCATGGGTTACAAGGGAACCCATGTTATCTCTGAAATTTTGACCCGCATAACGAACGGTCAGGGAAAACCGGAAGATATTGATTTCCTTGTTGAACTTTCCGACAGCATCCAAAAGAACGTTAAATGCGATTTCTGCGCGAACACTGTCATTCCTTTACGCGATGCACTGAAAAATTTCCGTACGGCTTTCGATACGGCTGCGGCATCCAAAGAAGCAGCCCTTAAATTGGATTACATAAAGAAGGTAACGGCTCCGTGCCAGGAAGCATGCCCCATCCATCAGGACATACCCGGGTACCTGGAACTTATCCGCAACCGTCGCAATACTGAAGCTCTCGAAGTAATCCGCCGGACGAACTGCCTACCCCGTGTTACCGGGCGTACTTGCGTCGCATTTTGCGAGAAAAATTGCGTGCGGAAGGACATAGATACCCCGCTTTCCATACGTGCTTTAAAGAGGGTCCCCGCGGACCTGGGTATCATCAAGCCTCTTAATTCCGATAAGATCTCCAAAAAGGACAAGGTCGCGATCATCGGCGCAGGTCCGGCCGGCCTCTCAGCTGCCCAGTATCTCTCCATCAAAGGTTACCAGGTATACCTGTTTGACGAGCAGGAAACCGCCGGGGGAATGACCTTCTCGGGCATACCCGCTTATCGGTTGCCACGCAACGTGCTTTCGGGTGAAGTGGATGTCATTGCTTCACAGGGCACTCAAGTCCGGCTCAATACTCGTATCAGGCATGTTGAAGAGCTGCGTGGCAAATATAAAGCGGTACTCGTTGCGTCGGGAGCACATCAGTCCCGTGACAACGGTATCGATAACTGGAACAAAGATTACGACGGACTTATGGAAGGGGTTGAATTCCTCCATGCGGTAAGTTCGGGAAAACCCGTTGCCCCCAAGCAAAAAATCCTGGTTGTCGGAGGCGGCAACACCGCTATCGACTGCGCGCGTACCGCGCTCCGTATCGGATGCAAGGAAGTGACTGTAGTATATCGTCGCAGCCGTCATGAGATGCCGGCCCGCGACGAGGAAGTCAAAGCTGCTGTCGAAGAGGGTGTTAAGTTCCTGTTCCTCGCAGTACCTGTAAAGATACAATCCCAAAACGGCAAAGTTGTAGGGGCAGAATGCATCCGCATGGAACTCGGTGAACAGGACGCCAGCGGAAGGCGTAAACCAGTACCGGTTAAGGGGTCCGAATTTGTCTTTGCCGCCGATATGGTGCTTCCCGCTATCGGAGAGACCCCTGATCTGACTTTTCTGCCGCAGGGAAAGCAAGCTAAAGTAGAAGTCACATCCTGGAACAGCATAAAGGCCGATGAAAACGGGATAACCAATATCCCCTGGCTTTTTGCCGCCGGTGATTGTGCCAGCGGCCCTGCGACCGTTGTGGAAGCGATGGCTTCCGGACACAAGGCAGCTGAAAGCATGGACCTTTACCTGAACAAAAATAAGATAGCTCGTCCCGAATCAGAAGCTGTCGACAGCGCATTCCATGATGTCGGTCTAAGCAGGAGTCGCCGCGGACCCAAGCCAGCCGTTGAAGCGAGGGCGTACCCGCACGAAATGAATGCGGAAGATCGCGTGAAAAATTTTGAAGAAGTCGAAGAATGTTTTAACGTTCAGGTCGCTTCTCGTGAAGCCGATCGCTGTCTGCGTTGCTACCGGGTAATGCTTATCCTTACGAGGCAGGGTTAAAATGGTTAAACTGACGGTTGACAACAAGCCCGTTGAGATTGAAGAAGGCGCAACCATCCTGGCTGCCGCAGCCAAGGCGGGGGTCACTATTCCGACCCTTTGTTATAACGAGGAACTCTCCCCGGCAGGCGCCTGCCGCGTTTGTGTTGTCGAGATAGCCTGTACTCCGAAATCTATCACGGTTACTTCGTGTAATTATCCTGTTGCCGAAGGTATGGTTGTTTCTACTCAATCGGAGAACGCTATCAAGGCACGAAAGTTGGCTGTCGAGATGCTCATGGCGCAGCATCCGCATTCTGATAAAATTGCGAAACTGGCACAAACTTTGAGCATGGGAGAACCCCGATTTTCTGTCAATTCAGAGGAGTGCATCCTGTGCCGCCTGTGTGTTCGAACCTGCCAGGAAGTTGTGGGTGCAGGTGCCATCACTTTCGTTGCCCAGGGGCTTGAACGAGAGAATAGAGAAGCGGCGGTCGTTTGGAACCTGGATAAATGCATCGCCTGCGGGTCTTGTGCATATATCTGCCCAACTCAGGCGGTTACCTTGAACGACAACCAGGGCATGCGGACTATCTGTACTCCGAGCACTAAGATGGAATTCAAGTTGAAAGCCTGCACCAAGTGCGGGAACCACTATGCACCGGAAAAACAACTTGAATATATGGCGAGAACTTCCCATCTGCCCATAGAGAAATTCGATTTGTGCCCGGATTGCCGCGATTAGCCTGATTGACCACCCCCCGGCCCTTTGTTATACTGGGCTGTCCGGGGTGTAGCGCAGTTGGCAGCGCGTCTGGTTTGGGACCAGAAGGTCGGAGGTTCGAATCCTCTCACCCCGATTTAATTAAACAACACAAAGCCCGGCGTCATCGCCGGGCTTCTTATTTCTTGCGTCGCCATAAGGCTTGTTACAGGCCATGATTTCGTTAGTAATCCCGATGGGTATTCCTTTATCGTTAGTGCCGTCTTTTCCCATTGTGGGGTCAAAGACCGGCATGGTATTGCCACACTCTGGACTTCAAAAGACGAGGTAAAGCGCTCAATGTGGCGGGGCAGAATAGTTTTGAACGGATACCAGGAAAAACACAATTTCCTGAAAATCCCACAAATAATTAACGACTTCAATATATTATCCGGCGGGTACTTTTGACAAGAGGAGCCCGTCAGCCGTAAAATAGCTTCTACTGCGCGGGAGTAACTCAGTGGTAGAGTGCCTGCCTTCCAAGCAGGTTGTCGCGGGTTCGAATCCCGTCTCCCGCTCCAAAATGTTTTCGAGGGCTCGTAGCTCAGGGGCAGAGCGGTCGGCTCATAACCGATTGGTCCCAGGTTCGAAACCTGGCGAGCCCAGATATTTTTTTCAGCAGATGACTTTACCCCGGCGAACTCCGTTTCCTATATCTCAGCCAACTCATCCGGCGTTATCGACGAGATGCCTTAGATTATGTGAGAAGTACACTGGGATTTTTCAAAGTTGATCTGGCGTAAGTTCTCACTAATCCCCGAATTCCGGTTGCTATCATTCAAACATCTGACATATAAGACATAACACACTAAAGACATGCTATGATTTTCTAATTTTAGGTTGACATCGATGTTATAATCAAATTGTTAATTACCTATTAGGAGAGATTGATTAGCATTCAAAAGACCTGAGGTTTATTATTAGATATTCTGTGAAAAGTGAACCCACTTATTCTGGAGCTGGCCGAGGGAGGTTCGTATGACTAGAATGATGCTTTGGTTGGTGGCGGCTATATTAATCGTAGTACCGACGGTTTGTGGGTGCGGGAAGACCATAACGCAAACTGAAACGATCACAGCGACAGGCCCTGCAACGACTCAGACTGTGAGCATTACCGGCCCAATAACGACTAGTATAACTACTAGTGTACGGACCACGACAGTACCCGGACCGGCGGTGACAACTACTCAAACGACTACCGCTATTATTTCGACTACTGTTCCAGGCACGACGATTACGGTTACAACCACACAAACCGGCATAGTCACTCAGGGAGTTACATATATCTCAAACATAACGCCAGCATCGCCGGCCACACTGCATTTCAACGATTTTGTACAGGTGACAGTGGAATACGTTGTTACCGACCAGGGCGGGGCTCGTTTATGGGCAATCCCGATGACCAACGGGCAAACCACACCAAATAGCGGATACTCAGCAGCCACACTAGCTGCGGGGAAAAGTACAACCACGCTTGGTTTTTCTGTTGCAAGCGGAGCGGTTAAAGTCGACCAGATTCACATACTGATGAGGAATTCTACTCAGTCTGCTATTCTTTTTGAAGCTTACCTTCCGGTGAGTTATTCATACAACAACTAAGCAATAATATTTTAGAGAGGAAATCCAAAAACGGAAAAGCCACTGGTTTTACACCAGTGGCTTTTCCGTTTTTATTATCAAGACCGTATTTACTGATTCTTCCTTCCTTATTAACTTAACCATTTGGTGGTATCATTGGTGAACATATCTTCTTCGATGAGGTTACTTGGTTACATCGTATCGATCCTTTTCGAACAATTATTTTGTATATTTCAAGATTCATGAAGGTTGGACCGAGTTTATTGACATAACAATAGCAACTATTTGGCCCACGGTTTGCCATTGGTGCAGATCGTATATTAATATGTATTCGAGGCAAATATAATAATCAATGATTCGTTCGTTTCATGAAAATAGGGAGCGCACTCTCTTTTTCAAATATCGGATTGGAGACCAAACAAGATGATTGTGGAAATGAAGAAACGGGCTCCCCAAGAAGAACTAACCGGCGTTGTTGACAGGGCGAAATCCCTCGGCTTTGATGTGCAGTTGAATGTCGGTACCGACAAGACGGTTGTCGCGATCCTCGGAAGCGCCACCGGTAAAACCCCAATCGATATCTTTGCTGTGCTTCCCGGTGTGGATTCTGTCACCCGGATCATGAAGCCGTACAAACTTGCATCCAGAGAATTTAAATCCGAAAACACAAAGATTTCCGTGGGCGGCGTCGAGATAGGCGGAGAACGCATCGTTGCGATCGCCGGACCGTGTGCCGTCGAAAGCGAAGAACAACTGATGCAGGCCGCCCTGGGGGTCAAAAAAGCCGGGGCCACCGTCCTGCGCGGCGGCGCTTTCAAGCCTCGCACCTCGCCTTTCAGCTTCCAGGGGCTTAAAAAAGCCGGACTCGAACTGCTGAGGTCCACATCCCGGAAGTGCGGCATGCCGGTTGTGACCGAGATTGTAGATACCGCGGACGTAGAATTGTTCTCCGAATACGTCGATATAATCCAGATAGGTTCTCGGAACATGCAGAACTATTCCCTGCTGACGGCCGTCGGCAAAACCAGCCTCCCCGTCGTCCTCAAACGCGGGTTTGCCTGCACCGTCACCGAGTGGCTTACCGCCGCCGACTACATCCTCGCCGAAGGCAATCCGAATGTCATCCTTTGCGAGAGGGGCATCCGGACCTTCGAAGACAGCACGCGGTTCTCGCTGGACATCTCCTCGGTGCCGGTCATCAAGAAATTCAGCCATCTTCCCATCATCGTTGACCCGAGCCATGCCGCCGGCCATTATTCGCTGGTGCCCTCGCTCGCCAAGAGCGCGGTAGCGGCAGGGGCCGACGGATTGATGATAGAGGTCCACCCGAACCCCAGGGATGCCCTCGTGGACGGCCTCCAGTCCCTGACGCTGTCGGATTTCACCAGGCTGATGTCGGAACTCGGCCCGCTGGCCGCATCGGTCGGCCGCAAGGCTTAACCCTTAACGTGTTGACATAAATAACATACGGGGAACGGACCGGAGTTCTCCGCGAAGTGAAGAACATTAACCCCCAGCAGAAAATGAAACAGTTTAAGTCGGCCGGATGCCGCATCATCCGCCGCTTGAAGCGTTCGGCCCGACGGAAATCGACACTTATGACTTATGTTGCCGCCAGAACGGCTCCATCCCAGGGTTTACTTTGTGTTTCAGGCACGTTTCAGCCCCATCCATCTTTAAGCCACTATATTATGTAAAGTATATCCACTCCAATATAGCAATTCGACATAATATATATTGTGCGAACCAAGAAAAAGGCCTCGAAAAATGAAGATTAACATAACGGGGGAAGCAAAATTGATCAAAGTCGATTGTCCTCACGATAACATTGAGATTGATTTAGATATTGCCAAGTGAAGATTCTCATTGCTGAGTGAAAGAAAGTTATTAAATCGAATTACTTCCGTAGTGACCGTGCGGATGGCATGGTATTTGTAGAAGGAAGGAGTTTACGAATTACGTCAAATTCTTGGCGATACAAAAAGGTACCATCACCTGAATTTGGATTATTTCTTTCCGAACCAGATCAACTGCCCCAAAATGGCCAGAAGAAAGAACATTTCCCCCCGCTCAAGATGACTCTGACCGCTGGATTTGGACTACAGAGGCTCGTTTTGAGAAGACTGCAAAAGACTGGGCGGCGTCTGCTCATCTATCACCCGGTTGAGTACTTCCAGCATTTTCTTTAAGCCCCACTTTTTTCCGGCGGAAATAAGGACAGTGTTGGGATTGTCCCCCGCAAGATGATTAAGAAAACCCAGGGCCCTGACTTCATCCCATTGCTCGTTCTTGTCCAAGAGCAGGTCGATTTTGTTCAACGCTGTTACACGCGGTTTATTTTCCAACCCGAGGTCTTTCAATATATTATCAACGACCTGACTTTGCTCTGCGGCATTATGTGAAGTTAAATCAACGATGTGAAGAAGCGCCGTCGCTTCGGAAATTTCCTCAAGAGTGGCCCTGAATGCGTCGACGAGGTCGGTCGGGAGTTTCCGGATGAAGCCAACCGTGTCGGTCAGTAACACCGTTTTCAGGTCCGGCAGAGTAAGTCGTTTAGTGGTCGGATCCAGGGTGGCGAAAAGTTTGTTCTCCGCCAGCACGTTCGCCTGGCTAAGCGCGTTCAACAGTGTGCTTTTCCCGGTATTGGTGTAACCCACGATCGCGACGATGGGGATACCGCTGCGCCGGCGGTTCTCTCTGTAAAGCATCCGGTGTTTGCGCACCTCCTCCAGTTCTTTTTTTAGTTTGCTGATTTTGTTGCGAATCAGGCGCTTGTCAGTTTCCAGTTGGGATTCTCCCGGCCCGCGGGTTCCGATGCCGCCCCCCAGCCGTTCGAGGTGGCTCCATTGTCCGGCAAGCCGCGGCAAAAGGTACTGGTGTTGCGCCATTTCAACCTGCAATTTGCCTTCATGAGTACGGGCATGGCGGGCGAAGATGTCCAGTATCAAAGCCACGCGGTCGATGATTTTTATCTTGAGAAGTTCTTCAAGCGTATTCTGCTGCCGCGGGGTCAGTTCATCATCGAAGATGATCAGGTCCCAATCGGAGTTCTGCCTTTTTAAAATCAGTTCGTCCAGTTTGCCTTTGCCGAGGTAAGTCGATCCATGAGGCTGGTTGAGTTTCTGAATCATCCTCCCGGCAACCTGGGAGCCCGCCGTCCGGGTCAGCTGGGCTAGTTCCTCCAGCGATTCTTCCCCGGTCCAGCCGTCTCTTTTGCCGGTGTCGACACCTACCAGGAAAGCTTTTTCCTGGGTTTTCTTGGTTGAATAGGTCGTTTTAGAAATCGCGGTACCTCGATTTGTTAATGTTTTGATTTGAACCGGTTATGGCTATCCTGCCATGCCGAAAGCTTTGACAAAGCCTTTACCAGTGCGGCGTCCGGAAGTGTCAGCGAAAGCCGGACAAATCCCTCTCCGCTGGGGCCATACCCTGTCCCGGGTATAACCAGAACACCCACCTGTTCCAGAAGGCTTGCAGAGAATTCCATGGAGGTGAAGCCCGGGGGGATTTTCGCCCAGACATAAAGGCTGGCTTTTGGGGCGGCAGCGATACAGCCGATATCGTTCAAAACGTCGACGACCAGGTCGCGGCGCCGCTGATAGATGTTGTTGTGCTGGGCGATAACTTCCTGCGGTCCGTTCAGGGCTTCGATCGCCATGTACTGGATGGCCTGCGGTATGCCGGAGTCCAGGTTGGATTTGACCCTCTTCAGGGCGTCTATCATGCCGGCGTTGCCGACAGCCATACCGATACGCCAACCAGTCATATTGTAACTTTTAGACAGCGAATGAAATTCGATGCCGACCTCGCGGGCGCCTTCGGCCTGGAGGTAGCTGACGGGTTTATATCCGTCGTAGGCCACTTCTGTGTAGGGGCCATCATGGCAGATGGCTAGGTTGTTTTGTCTGGCGAATTCGACAGCGCGGTTGAAGAATTCGAGTTCAGCAACTGCCCCGGTCGGGTTGTTCGGGTAATTGAGCCAGAGAACTTTTGCCCTGCTTAAAATCTCCCGGGGGATAGAGCCCAGGTCAGGAATGAAGCGGTTAGCCTCGGTAAGGGGCAGGTAATAAGGCTCCCCTCCCGCGAGTTTGCTGCTGATGGCGTAGACAGGGTAGGCCGGGTCGGGCACCAGTGCAACATCTCCCTGGTCGAGAAAGCAAAACGCTGCATGACCGATGCCTTCTTTGGAACCTATAAGGGGAAGGACCTCGCTGTTGGGGTCGAGGGTCACTTCGAACCGCCGCTTGTACCAGGCAGCCATGGCCTGCCGCAGTGCCGGCAGTCCGTCGGTTTCGGGGTATCTGTGATTGGCCGGGTCGCGGGCCGCTTCGCAGAGCTTTTCGATGATATTGGGGGGGGTGGGGATGTCGGGGTCGCCGATGCCGAAACTGATAACTTCTTCTCCGCGGGCCCTTTTTTCGGCGATCTTTTTGTTTATCTCCACAAACAGATACGGCGCAAGCTGGTCCATGCGCTGTGAAAGTTTCATGATTTACTCCTCATAATTTTATTATTAAAAAATCTGCTATTCAGGCCATTCTCCCGTGAACACCGTTTCAGCCGGGCCCATGAGGAAAGCCTCTTCTTTCTTGTTCCACTTCACTTCAGCCATCCCGCCAGAAAGTAAAATCTCGACTTTGGGGTCGCAGAGCCCGTGCAGCTGTGCCGCTATCGCCACGGCGCACGCGCCGCTTCCGCAAGCAAGTGTTTCACCTGCTCCGCGTTCCCAAACACGCATCTCGATCCTGTTGCGGCTGAGGACGCGGGCGACTTCGAAATTCACCCCGTGAGGGAACAGCTTGTATTTTTCTACCGATGGTCCGATGTTCTTTAAAGCAAAATCGGCGACCGGTTCATCGATAAAGCATACGGCATGCGGGTTGCCCATAGAGATAAAGTTGAGGAGGAGTTTTTTCCCTGCCATCTCCAGCGGATAATCACCGGTCATTATGTCAAATAGTTTACCTTTGCCGGCTTCGATGGCAACAGGGATGTTTTTGGGATTGAATTCAGGTTTGCCCATCCCGACCTGGATCAAGGAACGTGTCCCGTCCTGGATAAGGCGGGCATCGCGGACCCCGGCCATCGTTTCGATCGCGTAATTGTCGCCGTGCACCAATCCTTTAACGACGAGGTATCTGGTGAAACAGCGGAGGCCATTCCCGCAAGCTTCGGCCTCAGAGCCGTCGGGGTTAAAAACACGCATCCTGAAATCGGCGATTTCTGAATTCAACAGTATCAGCAGCCCGTCGGCACCGACGCCGAAGTGCGGCTGGCATATGCTCTTAGCCATCCGGGACCAGTCGCGGTCTTTCCCGATGGCATCGACCATAACGAAATCATTTCCCAGACCTTGAAGTTTTGTAAATTGCATATATGGACCTTACACTTTCAAAAATCCGGCGACTATTGTTTTAATTGAGGCATACGGTTCCGTGTCTACATCGAACCAATGTATTCTATCATCTTTCGGGCTGAACCAGTTATATTGCATACGCACCAAACGGTGGCTTTCATTCTTCACCTGCTGGACGGCCTCTTCCAGGCCGATATTGCCCAGCACGAAATTCGATATCTGCCGATAACCGATGCCCGACATCGACGGCGCCCCGGCCCCGTAGCCGCGGTTCATGAGCCCCTTGACCTCATCCACCAGCCCCCGTTCCAGCATGGAGTCGACCCTTTCGTCGATGCGGGTGTAAAGCGTCTCCCGTTTGGCCGTGAGCCCGATGACCAGTTCTTCGAAAGGAGGTTTGATCTTTGCCGGCCGGGAAGCGAGGGCTGGGTCCCTGTTTACCTCCAGAGCCCTTATCACACGCCGGACATTCCGGCGGTCTATGCGGCCCGCGGAATCCGGGTCCAGATTTTTCAATTCTTCGAAGAGATGTTCACCTTCGCCGCGCGCGGCCCTTTCTTCGAGGTGCTTTCTATAAGTTAAATCAGGCACGACCCTTGGTATCTGCCAGCCTTCGAGCAATGCCCACACGTAAAGCCCGCTTCCTCCTGCGAGGATGGGGATCCTTCCCCTGGCGCTGATCTCATCTATCGTTTTATAGCCGAGTTCGAGGTACCGGGCCAGGTCAAACGCTTCGTCCGGGTCGATGATGTCGATGAGGTGATGGGGCACCAGGGCTTGTTCCTGGAGCGACGGCTTGGCAGTCCCGATGTCCATGTACCGGTATACCTGCCGGCTGTCGGCGGTTACTATCTCGCCGTTCAGGTCCTGTGCCAAACGCATGGCAAGCGCGCTCTTGCCCACCCCCGTCGGCCCGACTATCGCCACCACGTATTGCATATCAACATTATATAGGAAAAGGCGGCTATTATTGTAGGCCCGGGCGGCCGGGGGGACTGGTTATGTCAAAACAAATAGACGAAATTTATAAGTAGATTTACGATTGGGAAACCAGAAAAAGGTCAAATTTTATGTCATCTGAAAGTATATTTGTTCAATCATCGTCTCAGGCTGTAAATAACCAAACCCAGGGTTAAAACGCTCATGCATTCCGGCCGGAAACGTTCAAAATATGGCCGAAGGTATCCTGTTCCGCCTGAGGGTTGAAGGATACACTTGTTCCATTTTAAGGATGCTATTACTCCAAAGAGCGAGATATCGCTTGATGGTTAAATCAAGGAAAGTGAGAACGACATGTACGATAGATTCTGTTACGCGATCAAGAACCTGCGCAGAGGCCAAAAAGGCATCACCGGCCTGGAAACCGCCATCATCTTGATAGCGTTCGTAACCGTGGCCTCGGTGCTTGCCTACAGTGTTCTCTCGGCTGGGATATATTCGGCGGACAAAGGCAAGGAGGCGGTATATAACGGACTCGAGAGCGTCAGGAACACCATGGTCGTCAAAGGCACGGTGCTCGGCCTTGCCGGAGGCGGCGGGACTGCACTCACGAGTGTTATTTTTAACATGGCGATGGCCACAAACGGGGATTCTATCGATCTGACTAAACTCGCTATCAATTATTGGGATTCAGACATCGTTGAACCTCTGGCGTTGGACGCGGCCAATTCCGGCGATCCCTCCAAATCGACGGTCACCCCCGGAGACTGGTCGTATTATTTAAGCGACGGGAGCGCCGGTTCGGCCCTGAAGGACAACCTGGCGGTATACATCGTGGTAGCTGTGCCCGCCGGCGCGGCCGCATTCTCGTACGCCACCATCACTATACAGGTGATTCCGCCCGGGGCTTCGGCGGTCACCATTCAGCGCACGCTTCCGCCGATCTCGGCCGCGATGGCGCTGGCTTAACAGCGGGCCATCGGGAGGTCCCTGCTGGAGCGGGTTACAAGTTTGCCTGCGATAATGGTTTAGAAAGCCGCGATTTTATTCGCGGCTTTCGCCGTGAATCCAGGGTATCCGCGCTGATAACCGCTGAACGGGGCCAGGTTTGATAAATTGCCGGGCACTGACCTATAATTACGTCTGCGGTGTATTCCTGCGTGGAGAGGTGTCCGAGTGGTTCATGGTGCCGCTCTCGAAAAGCGGTTCCCGAGCAATCGGGACGTGGGTTCGAATCCCACCCTCTCCGCCGCGTTCCTTGGTAAGGGCCTTTCCCGAACTGAGATTAGAATCTTGTCTCTTGATGGTATATAATTAAGCGTTCTGCCGCGGAGAGGTACTGCAGTGGTTTAACAGGCACGCCTGGAAAGCGTGTGTCGGAGCAATCTGACCGCGGGTTCGAATCCCGCCCTCTCCGCCACTTTTAAGCACTTGTTTGACAAAATCCTGTGAATCAATTATAGTTTTTTCCAATTGAATATCTGAAAGGCTGAGAACAAGAATAGTAAGCTTTCCAGCGGAGCCCAGAGAGCCGGGTTAGGTGTGAGCCGGTGCTAGCGCAGAAACTGAATGGTCTTGGGAGCCGCCGGCCGAAAGCGAAAGCAAGTAGGTTTGGACGTAATGGGAACGTTATTTAACCCTGGGGTATATTGCCGCAAGCAACGTACCCGAATGAGATGTTCCGAATCTTTACGGGACAAAGAAGGGTGGCACCGCATTAGGAAGCCTCCTGCCCCTTCAAGGGTAGGAGGCTTTTTTGTTGTAAGGAGGCCGAAATGCATTCCCGGTATTGGCCCGCAGGGCCTATTATGATTGAAGCGACAGCCTGAACCACGATTTCGAAATAATAATAAAAGGAGAAAATACATGGATACCATAAAAT
>Ga0118677_10003610_pt1 | contig 29045 bp, 33 predicted proteins | sample AliMusrvi5mmetaG_FD_86154 | JGI IMG/M metagenome (GOLD analysis project Ga0118677, IMG submission 86154) | reverse complement strand
GGATGTCCGTCCGCACCCGATTCGCTCCCTCGCCCACAGGATTCCTCCACGTCGGAGGCGCGCGCACCGCGCTTTTCAACTGGCTCTACGCGCGCCAGAACGGCGGGAAATTCATCCTCCGCATCGAGGACACCGACGCGGCGCGGAACACGCAAGAGGCCTACAAGGTCATCTACGACGGGCTGAACTGGCTCGGACTCGACTGGGACGAGGGCCCGGACAAAGGCGGACCGTTCGGCCCCTACCAGCAGAGCGAGCGCAACGGCATCTACGAAAAATACCTGGCCGTCCTCGAGGCCGGCGGACACGTCTATGAGGACAACGGCGCAATCCGGTTCCGCTCCCAGCGCAAGCAGGTGGTCGTCGAGGACATTGTCTGCGGGCGCATCGAGTTCGACATGTCGAACCCCGCGACTCATCCGGACATGACGATCCGGCGCCCGGACGGCTCTTGGATTTTCCATTTCGTGAACGTGGTGGACGACATCGAGATGCAGCTCACCCACGTCATCCGCGGCGAAGACCACCTCTCGAACACGCCAAAACACATTGAGCTCTACCAGGCGATCGGGGCCACGCCGCCGAAGTTCGCGCACATCCCGCTCATCCTGAATCACGAGGGGAAGAAGCTCAGCAAGCGGGACGGCGGGTCGAGCATCACGTATTTTTTGGACCTCGGCTATACGCCCGAAGCCGTGGCGAACTACCTCTGCCTGCTCGGATGGTCGCCGGGCGAGAACCGCGAATTTTTGAAAACCCCGGAAATTCTCGAGCTGTTCGACCTCGGCGAGATCAACCGCCGGAACTCGATCTTCGACCTCGACAAATGTTTTTGGCTCAACGGCCAGCACATCCAACACATGAGCCTCGAACGTTTCGAGGAACTCGCCCTCCCGTTCGTGGACAAGGCCGGGGTCCCCTACGGGATGATCGAAGCCCTGCGTCCCGCGCTCGCGATCGTGAAGCCGAAAGTCAAGCACCTGAGCGATGTCCCCGACTGGATCGGCTTCCTCTTCACCGAGGACTATCCGTTTGATCCCGAAGCCGTGGCCAAAAGCCTCGCCAAACCCGGTGCCGCCGACCGCCTCCAGGCGCTCGGCTCCGCGCTCGCGGCCCTCGCCGACTGGTCGCATGCAGCCATCGAACTCAAGCTGAAAGAAACTGCTGCGGCACTCGGCGTGAAAGCCGGCGAACTCGTCCACCCGGCCCGCGTCGCCGTGAGCGGACGCTCGGTCGGCCCCGGCCTCTACGAAATGTTCGAGGTCCTCGGAAAAGACCGGACGCTCGTGCGCTTCGAAAAAGCGCGGGCACTGGCGGCGTAGATTCCGGGGGAGAGATTGCTCGGGCTAAGAAATTCTGAGCCGGATCTGCGCGGCCGCCCAAGCGGCGTGCTCGGCGACGACGGAATCGGCCTCGAGAGAAACCTTCTCCAGAGCGGCGAGGTCATCGGATCTTCCCGCATTCCCTAGCGCGGTGCAGACATTCCGCAGAAATCCCTGCCTTCCCGCGCGGCGGATGGGCGAGCCTTCAAAAAGTTTCTGGAATGCCTCCTGATCCAGCGCGAGATATTCCCGGAGCGGCCATTGGGAAGCTGGTCGGACGGCAAACGATGCCTCGCGGGAAGCGGTGGCAAAGCGGTTCCACGGACAAGCATCGAGGCAGTCGTCGCATCCGAATATCCTGTCGCCGAGGAGCGGGCGGATCCAGTCCGGCAGCGGGCCCTCGTGCTCGATCGTCCAAGAGGAAATGCACTTCCGCGCATCGACGTTGTGCGGGGACACGATGGCGGCGGTCGGGCAGGCGTCGATGCACCGGGTGCATTTCCCGCAATGGTCCCGCATCGGGGCGCCCGCTTCGATCTCGATCGTCGTGATCACGGCGGCCAAGAAAAACCAAGTGCCGAGCTTCGGGTGCAGCGCCAGCGTGCTTTTGCCGTGCCATGCAATCCCTGCAAGCACTGCAAAATCGCGCTCGAGGAGCGGACCGGAGTCCACAAAGCACCGCTGCTGACCGCCCTCGGCGGCCAAGGCACCGTCAAACATCCGCAGGCGTTTCGGGATGAAATTGTGGTAGTCCCGCCCGCGGGCGTAGCGGGCGATTTTTCCTCGCGCCACGTTGTCGTCCGGCGGCGAGGGATCCGGCGTGTAGTAGTTCATTGCCAGCGCGATCACCGAACGTGCGCCGGGAAGGACCAGCTCCGGCCGACACCGCCGCTCCGGCTCGCGCGCCAGCCAATCCATCGAGGCCTGAAATCCATTCCCCAGCCACTCGTGGAATGCTTCCGCATGCGGGGCGCGCACCGCGGGAGCAACCCCCACGGCATCGAATCCCGCGGCGGACGCCAACGCTTCCAACTCGGCTGTTGTCATGATAAACGGCACGGGAATCTTCAAGGATGCGACCGAAACTATTCGGCAACGAATCGCTGCCTGCTCTCGTCGAAGCGGATTTTGTCTCCCGCATTTGTATACCAAGTGGCGAGATTCTCCCCGGACGGAATCTCCGTGACGGAACGAATCGCCTCGGCGGGCTCTGGAAAGCCTGACCGGACGTCGACCTTCGCGTCTAGAACCTTGAACAGATAATCAAGCGCGTCCCGGTGCCCATATCGCGCGGCCAGAACTGCGGTCGAATAATCTTCGATGTCCCCCGATGCCGGCGCGTATCGTTGTCCTGTCTTCTGATACTCCCAAGCCGCGTCAACGGCTTTCTTCAAATCAAAATTCGGAAGCGTGCGAATCACTTCAAAGAGTTGATACTTGCCGTAGGATGTGCTGAATGCGCTGGAAAGATCCTCGTAGGTTGCAGGATCGCTCAGTGATGCGAGTGCCATGACAAATCCGTTCGGAATCCGATCCGGTTTGTTCTGAATTGTTTTGCAGATCTCGCTCTTCGCGGCAGCGGCCCACGATTTCTCCTGAACTAGCTCAATGAGCTGCGGGGCCTTTGAAAGATTCGCGATAATCAGATCGCGGTCCTCGGGTTGCACCAAGCTCATTATTGCCTTTTGAACGTAAAATGAAGCCCATGGCATGGTGGATAGATTCTCGATGAGAAGATTCAGATTCGCGTAGCCGACTTTTTCCAACATTTTTATCTGCGGGTCGTCTGAGCGGAAAATATTCTGTTGCCCGGAGGCAAGGCAGATTTCCTCGATGTAGGCCCTCATTTGCTCTTTGGTGGCTTTGTCGGGAAGCTCGATTTTCGACAAAACAGTCGGATCCGCTCCATGCTCGGAATTCGGATCTCCGGGAATGACCGATCTCGGTATGGGCGGTAGCACGATGGCGGCCCGTTCAATCTCGAACGAGCGGGGCTTCTCCTCACCTCGATGCCGGGCAAGGATCTTAACCTTGGTGCCGTTTTCTCCTCTCACGAGTTGCACCGCTTCCATGAGGTCTATCGGACGTTTCCCATCCACTTCGAGAATACGGTCGCCCGCGCGCAGTCCGGCTTTGTCTCCGGGGCCACCGGGGGCGACAGACGTCACGACGAGATCTTCTCCGACTTTGTTGACAATGACGCTGATGCCGCCGCCGGACATAGCCAACACAACCGGCGCTTCCGATGGCGGGCGCAATGGCGGAAACTTTTCCGGTTTGGGACATATCAGCCGGTCGGAGTGGACCACCACGCCGGAAGGCGGGGGAGGCAACACCTCCCCTCGGCTGCAGAACAGCGGGGTTGCGATAAAAAGTGCGGTCGTGGCAAGTGCTGATAGGAGTCTCATGGAAGATAAAAATTTGGGTCATCGAGCGAGAATGCGCAATGCGAGGAAGGTTTGCTTTCCGTCGTTGGCGACAAGTTAACCAAGGGCAAGCCATCAGAGCAATTCCGGGTGGTTTGCTTTGAGCCACGAACACACGGTTTGATGCAGTTCGGCTCGAACTCTCGGAAAAACCGCCTCGATGGCACTCATCTATGTGTTTGAAAATACCATGCATTTCTTCGCGCTTTACATTTGCTGAATGACGCTTGCCGATCCCACGGATTCGTTGGGAGCGAATCGCAAAAAACCGCAAACGGGCCGCCGCAGTCCGTCACGCTGCCTTTTTCAGCAAAATGGAAGGTGTTTGCCCCAGAGCGGCAGCGAGTTTGGCGAGAGTTCCCAAGGTCATGTTCGATGGCTTTCGCTCCCATCGGCACACATTGCTGCGGGCAGTGCCGACACGACGCGCCAATTCCGCCTGGGTTATGCCTTCGCGCTCGCGAAGGGCGGCCAGCATTGCCCCGAGGCGGAAAACCTCCCACCCCTCCTCAAACCCCGCCGCAAACCGGGAGTCTTTTCCCTTGCGGCCGGCAATATACCGTTCGACATCACCTTTTGGATCGTTTTTCATACTCGTGCTTTCTGTTTTCTGTGACCGCGATTTCCCTTGCAGGAGTCGCCTGCGTTTTCTTTGTAAAACCGTGTGCCAGCATCAATTTTCCGCTTGGTGCCACCCACCCCAGCAGGCGAAATATATTTCCCGCATGGCTGATGCGGACCTCCCAGAGATCATCTGTGTTGACCATTTTCTGAAGGTAGCTTGCGGGCACGGGCGCAAGGATCTCGACGGCTCTCAACGTCCACATGACTTTTTGGGCCTGTTTGGCATTCAGAGCGTCCAAATAATCTCCAACCGGGCATTTGACTTCGCTCGTGCGGTAAAAATCCACCTTCATTACGTCCGCGAAGGTTATGTTATATGATAACATTGTCAAGGGCAGACTGACGAAGGGGTCCGCGATCAAGACAATATCCGTTGGAGTTTCAGGAATGTCAGTGGACACCGCCAATCGCAATGATGTTTCCGGCTCGGCCGCGATTCGGGCTTGTCAGGCGCAGTGTGCGGGGGAGAGTGTTTCCCCATGTCGTGGGGATTTGACTATTTGATCGTGGGCGCCGGGTTTTCCGGGCTGACGATGGCCGAGCGCCTTGCGACGCAGGCGGGGGCGACCAGCCTGGTGGTCGAGCGCCGCGCCCACATCGGCGGAAATGCCTACGACCGCTACGACGACCACGGCGTGCTCATCCACACCTACGGCCCGCATTATTTCCGCACCAACTCGCCGAAGATCCGCGAATACCTCTCGGGGTTCACCGAATGGCACCCGGTCGATTACAAAATCCTATCGTGGACGCACGGGGCCTACTGGCCGTTTCCGATCAACCTGAACACGTTCGAGCAGCTCGTCGGGAGACCGTCCACGCCGGAGGAAATGGCCGCCACGCTCGACAAATGGAAGGTCCCGATCGCGGGCCCGTCGAACTCCGAGGAGGTGATCATCTCGCAGGTCGGCCGCGAGCTCTACGAACGGTTCTTCGAAGGCTACACGCTCAAGCAATGGCGCCGGCATCCGCGCGAGCTCGACGCCTCGGTCTGCGGGCGGATCCCGGTCCGCACGAACCGCGACGACCGTTATCTCGTCGAGGAATTCCAGGCGCTCCCCGCGGCCGGCTACACGAGGATGTTTGAGCGGATGCTGGCCGCGTGCGGCGACCGCGTGAAGGTTTTGCTGAACACCGATTACCGCGAGGTCCTGCCGCATGTGAGCTTCAAACACATGATCTACTCGGGCCCGGTGGACGAGTATTTCGACTTCAGCGAGGGGCGCCTCCCCTACCGGTCACTGAGGTTCGAGCCCGAATCGTTCGCGCCGGAGCAGCTCGTCGAGCGCGAGCCGATCTCCGGAAAAAAAGGATTCTGGCAGCCGGCGATGCAGGTCAATTTTCCGAACGACCACGACTACACCCGCATCGTCGAGCTCAAGCACGCGACCGGCCAGCTCTGCGAAAACTCGACGATCGTCCGCGAGTATCCCGAGGACTTCGGCCCCGGCCGCGAAGCCTATTATCCGATCCCCGCGCCGGATTCCTCCGCGATCTACTCGCGCTACAAAGCCCGGGCGGACGCGGAGAAGCGCACCTCGTTCATCGGCCGCCTGGCCACCTACAAGTATTACAACATGGACCAGGTCGTCGGCATGGCGCTCGCGGAATTTGAAAAGATCGGGCGCTCAACCACTGGAAACACAAACCCGGCAGATGAAAATCCCCCACGCCAAAAGTTCCAGCATCCCTGATCGCAAGATTACCGGGTATCTGCTGAGCCCGGCCCACCCGGCAGGTGGGTGCAAGCGGTATTTTTCATTCGTCACGGGTTTTCCATCGAACGTTGGACCGAACTGAAGTCGGCCCTGTTACGCCATGCGGTCGAGAACGAGGTTGTCGGCTACGACGGCCACACCGTCGCACTCCTCACCCTCGATGCCGCCCTAGTCCGCCCGCTCAATACCCGCGACATCCCGCATGTCCGTGAACTGGTAGCCGCGTAATCTGTCGCCACGAACCCGGTGACACGGAGCAAGCGGCGCTTTCCGCTTCCAATCCTCTGAGTCCTGCTTAGGATTTTCCGCATGAAACGCCTCGATACCAGCCGCCTCTCATGCCCCCGGCTCTGCGTCCAGTCGCTCGATCCGGCGTATGGCGACAACTACAAAGCGGGCTATATCGGATTCACGCACACGGGGTCCTCGCTGCTCTCGCGCGGGATCGCGCATTTCACCCGCTGGTCACGGCTCAGCGACATCCACGTCTCGCACGTGCTCGTCGTCACCGGGGAAAACGAATGCGTCGAGGCGTCCGGGGGAAAAACGGTCGCCAGGTCGCCGCTCGACAAGTATTTCAACGACACGAAGACGCAGATCTTTTTCCGCAAGCCGCGCAAATGCACGCAGGCGCTCGGCCAGCGGATCGCCGAGTCCGCGATCTCGCAGGTCGGCATAAAATACGACACCCTCCTCACGGCCGCACAGATGCTTGAGGGCAGCTTCCTGCGCCGCTGGATGATGTCGTATTTCCGCGAGAGCCCGGACCACTTTGTCGGCCGCCTGCTGAACCGCAACAGCCGATGGATCTGCGGCGAACTCGCCGCCTACTGCCTCGATTGCCAGCCGGAGTATGCCGACAGGGGCATCCTCGCCAAACCCCGCCACGCCCTCGACCCGCAGGAACTCTTCGAGGATGGGGAGATCTTCGCCAACTGGCGCACCGAGCCCGAGGAAGGCCCGAAAATGCCTTCTGCACGCGAGGAGTGAGTCCCCCGTATCTCGGGCGCATCGCGCCGACGCCCACCGGATTCCTTCACGTCGGCCACGCGGCCACGTTCCGGACAGCGTTCGAGCGCGCCCGCGCGGCCGACGGACGCGTGATCCTGCGCATCGAGGATCTCGACCCTCACCGTTGCCGGCCGGAGTTTGCGCTGGCGGCCATCGAGGATCTCCGCTGGCTCGGTATCGAATGGGACGGCGAGCCGGTTTATCAGAGCGCGAGGAGGGAGCTTTACCTCGACGCTTGGCGGCGGCTCCGCGATGGAGGCTGGATCTACCCCTGCGCGCGTTCGCGCAAAGATGTCGCCGCGGCGTCGCTCGCGCCGCACGAGGAAGAACCGGTCTTCCCTCCCGAGTGGCGTCGCGATCCTGCGGAGTCGATCGCGCATGAATCCCCGGCGGGCATCAACTGGCGGTTCCGCGTGCCCGATTACCGGCGGATCACATTTCAAGACGGGCGCTTCGGCGCCGTGGAAAAAACCTGCCTGCGCGACTTCGGGGATTTCGTCGTGTGGAACCGCGACGACATCCCGGCCTACGAGCTCGCCGTCGTCGTGGATGACGCCGGCATCACCGAGGTCGTCCGCGGGGCCGACCTCCTCACGTCCACCGCCCGCCAGATCCTGCTCCACGAGGCTCTCGGACAAACGCCGCCGAGCTGGTTTCACTGCCCGCTGGTCTGCGACGCATCCGGCCAGCGCCTCGCCAAACGCTCCGCAGGCCTCAGCCTCCGCGAGCTCCGCGCCTCCGGGCATGCCGGTTTCATCCTCGCCAGTGGCATGTTATCCTCCAACCCGTCTGGAAAAATATGACTTGATTATGGTTAAACCTGCGCCAATTATTAGCCGAGATATGGCTAGCCGAAACAAATCTATTCCGCTATATCGTCAAAGCCAGCCGGTGAGGCTGGGTGCTTGGCTGCGCGAACTCCGTCAAAAAAAAGACCTGGCCCTTCGTGAGGTGGCAGCGGCCGTAGAGATGGACCAAGCGCACTTGAGCAAAGCAGAACTTGGACAGCGAATTCCGACGTCGGACCAGGTGGCGCGGCTTGCCACGTTCTTCAAAGTGCCGACAGACCAAATGGAAGGCCGAAGAGTCGCCGAGAAGGTGATGCAGGAAATCGCCGCGAGTTCTGCTGCTGAGAGGGCGCTTTCCATTTTGCGCGAAGAACCAATCGATTTGATGAGCTATAAATGAACACCTTGCCGATAGACCTGCTTGAGCTGCCGATTGGCCGTATGTCCACAGCGATTCCTCCCCCTGCGACTTTTCCAATCCGAGATTGCGATGTGACGCATCGGCTCGGTAGGCATAGCTGGGATTTTTCAGATTCCAAGTCCTCAAGGCTAAGCCTCCATGCGATTCACCCCTACCCGGCGAAATTTATCCCAGAGATTCCACGGGCCCTAGTTGCCGAGTTTCCGCCTGTGGATGGCTCTATCGTTCTGGACCCATTTTGCGGTAGCGGCACAACGCTTGTCGAAGCCCAACGCGCCGGCTTCGAAGCGGTTGGCGTGGACTTGAATCCCATTGCATGCCGAATCAGTCGCGTGAAGACCGGTCCCGCCCTACGTTCGCTCGGCAGTGCGGCGCTTCGATGCCGGGATGTAGCGGCGACGACGACCGGCGTTGTACCCTGCGACATTCCGAATCTCTCGCATTGGTTTCGAGACGATATTTCGGAAACCGTCAGCGCGTTAAAAGCCGCCATCCATTCAGAGGCTCCAGCAGAATGCCGACTAGCATTAGAATTGGCGCTTTCGTCCATCCTGGTGCGTGTTTCCAATCAGGATAGCGACACGCGCTATGCGGCTGTAGAGAAGAACATCAGCCGGAAGCTCGTGCTTGATTTATTTTTGGAAGCGTCCGGGCGGATTGACTCGGCGCTCCGACAGAAACCAGTGTCCCCCGCGCAAGTTCGAGTAATCGAGTCTGACATCCTCGCGTTGAAGCACGATACCATAGGGCGACGGGTTGGATTGGTAGTCACGTCACCGCCTTATCCGAATGCCTATGAATACTGGCTCTACCACAAGTATCGAATGTGGTGGCTTGGACACGATGCCCTGCGGGTCCGCGAGCGTGAGATTGGCGCACGGGCACATTTTTTCGGTGGTGGAGCGAAAGCTGGTGATTTTCAGCAGCAGATGGCAGGCGTTTTCAGGCTGCTCAATTTGGTTTGTACGGATGAAGCCTCCGTTTGTTTCGTCGTTGGTGATTCAAAAATCCACGGGGCCATCGTTGATAACGCGAGCGGCTTAAAAGACGCCGCCGCTGCGTCCGGTTTCGTCGCGGCAGGCCATGTCATGCGCAACATGCGCGCGTCCAAGAAATCGTTTAATCTTGCGCACGCGCGAATCCGGCAAGAGCACATCCTCGTTTTCAAGCGCCAGCAGGTTTCAGCATGAAGAACGGTGACCTTACGCTCTACCTGCAGGACTACACGTTCTTCCCGTACGAGCGCGACTTGGCAAAGCGAGAAGTGGCAGCTTTAGTGGGAAAGAAATTCACCGCTGAGGAGCGAAGCTTCCGTGTTCAGCCGACTTGGGATGATACGAACCTGTGGCGGTTGACCTATTTCGCACGGTTTGAGAACGGTCACGGACCGCGTGACACTCTCCAGCGCACGCTCGAAGCATCACACCACGCTTCTCGCGGACGGATTCATCGGCGACAATCAACCCGCTACTCGGTTCATGGGCTCCACGAGTATAAGGGAAAGTTCAACCCCCAGTTGGCTCATGCTCTTCTGAATATCTTTGGTGCCGATCAGCGCCATCGTATTCTTGATCCCTTCTGTGGCAGCGGGACGACCTTGGTGGAATCTGCTCATCTCGGCATCGCAGGAACAGGCCTCGACATGAACCCGCTCGCCGTTTTCGTCGCAAATACGAAGCTTGCAGCCTTGTGGAGCGATACCTCTACCTTGCGGGCTGAGATGAGTAAAGTCACACGCACTCTGAACCGGAGAAAAGTGACTAAAACCCCCGACGACTCAAGATGCGCGTATCTGGGCAAATGGTTCACACCGGAAATTCTCTCAGACTTGGAGCGACTGCGTGGTGCCATCAGTGAGGTCAGTGAACCCTCAGGGGCCTTTTTCTTCACCGCCGCAAGCGACCTGCTCCGTGACTGGTCTCTTCAAGACCCGGGGGACTTGCGAATTCGACGTAGGCAAAGCCCACTGCCTGTGATGCCTTTCATCGAAGCTTGGAGCGCCGCAGTAAGCGAGCGTATTGGCGTCGTTGAAGCCGTTCAGCCTCTTCTCCAGGCGCCCCGTTGCTTATCCAAGGCGCGATTGGCCGATTCACGCGACCCCGCGAGCAAATTGAGAGGTAAGTTTGACTTTGTCATCACGAGTCCACCCTACGCTACAGCGCTACCCTACATTGACACTCAGCGCCTCAGTCTCGTATGGCTGGGACTTATCGAACCGGACGAAATCCGAAAACTCGAGGCTGACGTGCTCGGTAGTCGCGAAGTTCTCCGCAAAGGGCATCAACTAGAATCTGCGCTTCTCGAAAATGCCGCCGGGTTGCCCGACGATGTTCTCAAGTTTTGCCAGAAGCTCACGCACTCTGTTGGGGCATGCGACGGTTTTAGACGGCAGGCCGTTCCAGTGCTGCTGTATCGCTATCTTGCCGGCATGAAGGCAACTTTTTTGAATCTTCATCAACTGGTGCAAAAAGGCGGAAAAATGGCGTGGGTGGTCGGAGTAAATCAGACAACTCTCGGCGGTAAACCGACGGTGATAGATACGCCCGCACTATTGTGTCAGGTTGCATCGCAAGTTGGATTTCGCGTTGAAAACCCCATCACGCTTCAGGCCTATCACAGATACGGTATGCACCAAAAGAACTCCATCCGGCAGGAGTCTGTCCTGATGTTCCGCCGATGATTGAATTCACCCTCCATCCGCAAGTGTATTCAACAGGCCATAACCACGGTTTGATTGGCTTATTAGAGCGCGCATGGGTTCGGGAGCATAAACCAGGGGATGGCAATCTTGTGATAATGTCCGGGTTCGGAAATTACAATGGAGGGGTCCGTTTCTTTGATGTGTTTCGGCAACATGTTTCTAAAGGCGGGCGCGTCACTGCTGTTTTCGGCGGCAGTGCCAGCCAACGGCTTACGAGCAAACAGGTTGTCGAAGAGTTACTGGGCTGTGGAGCGGATGTTCACCTCGTGAATCGCAAGCGGATTCTCCACGCGAAATGCTACGGAGCCGAGGCTGCCGACGGGGACCGTCTCATTGTGACCTCCGGGAATTTTACGGGTCCGGGAATGAGCCAAAATATCGAGGGGTCCGTGTTTCTCGACCCGACGACGACAAAGGCAATTTCGTTTCGTTGGCATGAGACACTCGACGCCGTCTTCAAGCAGCGGTGGCACTTTTATCAGCCCACGCTGGCGGACCGCGGGGCACCAGCATGGAAGCTTCTCTACGACGAGATGGGTGGCGAAATCACGATGGATGAGAGTGAGGATGTGACTCTGCTACTCGTCCTCGGCCACGCGGACACGGTTCGGATACAAGCATCGCCCGGAACAACCGAGGCAAAGGGGACGCAATATTTCTGGTTGAGCAAAGACTGTTACGACTTCTTCCCACCGCTCACTATCCCGAACGAACGCGGGACGAAGCGAACCTACTCGTGCATTATCAAGCTCGAATACCCCGACCTCGGCATTATCGACAGCGACTGCCGCGTGACCTTTGAAGCGGAGAACAACCTCGACTTCCGGCTTGGCACCGGGCCCCTTCGCCACCGGAAATGCGCCGGCGAAGGCGACCTTGCCGCCATTACGCGAACCGGACACGACACCTACCAACTTCGGTTATTTCGTAAGGGCTCGCTCGCTTTCGATGCGCTCTCGCCGTCAGCGGTAAATTTCATCGGCCATCAAGGGAAACGCTATGGCACCATTGCAAATGATGAATTCGCAGCGTTGGTTTAACCCTAGAGAGGAGTGATCACGTAGGAGCGAGCTCCTGAACCGGGCGAAAATGGTACCGGTTGTGTCCTATTTACATACTGGGTGAAAATGATCGCGGCATAGTCACTGGACTTTCAGGAGAAAGCGATGAGTATCTCCATTGTGCAAGCTCGCTTGCTGTGCGCAGAGCGGGTATAGCAAAGCCAATCGGCTTTTCCTTGTCGCCGTGCTCTGTGAGCGTCTGCGAGTCCGGGTTGAAATATAATTTTCCAGCCTCAGCGTGGTCTGTGGTAAGGTGGCGGGCGAATGAAGAAACCGTATCCGGCAGCTTACCAACGGGAGGAACCGTGAAGATCACCAGCGCGGTCTTTCAGGCGAGCTCTCCCGATCTGGCCACATGCCCGGAATCGACGTTGCCGGAGTTTGCCTTCATCGGCCGCTCGAATGTCGGGAAATCGTCGCTCATCAACATGCTGGCGCGGAAAGAAGGGCTGGCGAAGGTTTCGCGGATCCCGGGAAAAACCCGCCTGATCAATTTTTTCACGATCAACAACACCTGGAGCCTTGTGGATCTTCCGGGCTACGGCTACGCGAAGGTCGGCAAGAAGGAACGCGGCAGCTTCAGCTCCTTCGTCGCGGACTACCTCCAGCATCGGCCGAACCTCCTGGGAACATTCGTGCTGGTCGATTCCAGGCTCAGCCCGCAAAAACTGGATCTGGAATTTCTCGGCTGGATGGTCGGGCGCGGGCTGCCGTTCGTCCTCGCCTTCACCAAGGCGGACAAACTCTCCGAAAAGGCGCTGCAAAAAAATATCGGGGCGTTCCTTCTCCGCATGCGCGAGATCAGCGACGAGCCGCCGGATGTCGTGGAGACCTCCTCGGAGTCCGGCTTGGGGCGCGCGGAAATCCTCGGCCTGATCGCCTCCGCGCTCGCCGAGGAAGCGGAGTCTCCCGCATGACGCTCGAAGATCTCGGCTGGAATGCCGCTTTTGCGGAGGAATTTTCTGCGTTTTCCGGGAACGGCTGGGTGCCCGCCCGCCTGATCCGCGACAACAAGATCACCTACGGTTCCTTGCTGGGTGATGGCCGGGAGCTGGAGGCCGTGATGGGCGGGAAGGTTTACCACGACGCCGAGACAGATGCCGAGCTTCCCGCCGTCGGAGATTGGGTGGCGCTCGAAATCGGAGGCAACGAGCATGTCATCCGCGCACGGCTCGCCAGGCAATCCTGCCTTTCCAGAAAAATGTCCGGCCGGAGCACGGAAGAACAAGTGATCGCCGCGAACATCCAGGTCGTGACCGTGGTCACCGACGCGGGCCCGGATTTCAACCTCCGGCGGATGGAACGGTATTTCGCGATCATCGGCCGCAGCCGGGCGAAAGCGGTCGTCCTCGTCAACAAGGCCGACCTTTTTTCCGACGCGGAGAACCGCGCGGCAGCCGATGCCATCCGGTCCCAGAATCCGGAGGCGGAAGTGCATGTCACCAGCCTGAAAAACCTCGGCAGCCTGAAACCGCTGCAAAGGCACCTCAAACCGGGCCTCTCGATCACCTTCATCGGATCCAGCGGCACGGGAAAATCCTCGGTGATCAACCACCTTCTCGGCGGGGAATACCAGTGGACCGACGAGGTCAACAGAACCACCGGCAAGGGACGGCACACGACCACGGCCCGCGAATTGATGGTGCTGCCGCGCGGAGGGATCATCATCGACAATCCGGGCATCCGCGAAGTCCACATGTGGACGGATGAGACGACCTTGCGCGAGCGGTTTGCGGACATCGAAGCACTGGCCCGGAACTGCCGCTTCGACAACTGCCGCCACGGCCCCCATGCCGGCTGCGCGATCCGCGAGGCGATGGCCGACGGCAACATGGCCCCCGCGCGGCTCGAGGGATTTCTCAAGCTAGAGGAGGAGATCTCAAAACTCCGCCTCAGCCGCCAAAAACGCCAAATGACGATCGCGCGCCGCGACCGCCGGACCAAGTCGCGCAAATACGACGCCCGGCACGGCCCCGACCCGGAGGATTAAACGGATTTTGAAATAATCCGGAATCCTGCTTGCACCCGCTGCCGGACCGTCCATATTGGATAGTTCCAGTTTTTCAAGCCATGACCACCATTGAGAAGATCGAAAGCGAACAGTTGAAGAAGGACGTGACGGCCTTCAAAGTCGGCGACACCGTCAAGGTTCACACGCGCGTTGTCGAAGGCGACAAAGAGCGCATCCAGATTTACTCCGGTATCGTGATTGGCCGCAAAGGCGCGGGCCTGAACGCGAATTTCACCGTCCGCCGCGTTTCCTACGGCGAGGGCGTCGAGCGGGTGTTCCCGCTCCATTCCCCGCGCATCGCGAAGATCGAAGTCGAGCGCCAGGGTGCCGTCCGCCGCTCGAAGCTGAACTTCCTGCGCGACCGCAAGGGCAAATCGGCGACGACGGTGAAGGATAAAGCCGAGCGGGCCTGAAAATGCCCTGCTCCTTCGAGCAGGAAGCCCTCCTCTTCTCGCGCGGGATATTTCCGGTGGCGGGCATCGACGAAGCCGGTCGCGGGCCATTGGCCGGGCCGGTCGTGGCGGCGGCGGTCGTGCTGCCGTTGGGCTTCCGGCTTCCGGGCCTCGACGACTCGAAGAAGCTGACGGCGGCAAAACGGGAACACCTTTACGCGGCGCTGACCGCAAACCCCGAGGTGAGCTGGGCCTCCGCCCACCTCGACAACCTCGAGATCGACCGCTGGAACATCCTCCGGGCCACGCACCGGGCAATGCGGCAGGCGTTTCTCGCCCTGGCTCCACGACCGGCCCACGCCTTGATCGACGGCCTGCCGGTCCCGGATTTCCCCTGCCCGCACACGGCGCTCGTCGGAGGGGACGGGCGCAGCCTCAGCATCGCCGCCGCGAGCATCGTCGCCAAGGTCGAGCGGGACCGAGCGATGCTGGAACTCGACCGGAAATATCCGGCCTACGGATTTTCCAAACACAAAGGCTATCCAACGCGCGATCATCTTGCCAGACTCCGCGAGCATGGCCCCTGTCCGGTTCATCGCAGAAGCTTTTCGCCGGTTGCGCAATCCGAGCTCCTCTGAGGCACCGCACCTCCGCCTCGGGCGCGAGGGCGAGCGCGTCGCCGCGCGGCACCTGCGCAAATGCGGCTACAAAATCCTGCGGAGAAATTTCCGCGCCCCGCACGGCGGCGAGGTCGATCTCGTCTGCCGCCACGGAAAGGAACTCGTCTTCGTCGAGGTGAAAACCCGATCGTCGGAAGAATTCGGACGCCCGTTCGACGCGGTCGATCAAAAAAAGCGCCGCCTGATCATCCGGGGCGCGATGAAATGGCTCCATCTGCTCGGCATGCCGGACATCACGTTCCGCTTCGATGTCGTCGAAGTCCTCACCGCCCCGCCCGGCGAAGTCCGCATCATCGAAAACGCCTTCCAGCTCCCGGACGATTATTCCTACTGATTCCAGCTTGACGACGGAAACACAGATGTGGCAGATTTGTGTCATGGCAAAAGCAGCGATACTCCGCGCCCGCGTTGATTCCGATAAAAAGACCGCCGCCGAGCTGGTTTTTTCCAAGCTGGGCATCTCGTTGGGCGATGCGATCAATCTGTTTTTGGGCCAGGTCAGCATCCAGAAAGGAATTCCCTTCGCCTTGACCACGCGCCCGCATCTCGATTTGAGCAACGCGGGCATCGAGGAAATCGAACGGCGCTATGCGGGTCGCACTCCGAACGCGGGGACCCGGGCCGCGCTGAAGGAGAACACCGGGAAAGCGCGCCGCTACAAGTCCGCTGCGCAGTTGCTCAAAGCCCTCAATGCCTGATGCGCCAGATCGTCCACTCCAGCCAGTTCAAGCGGGATTACAAAAGGCGATCCCGCGAGAAGGGGCTCGATGGGTTGCTCTCGGAAGTGATCGACCGCCTTGCGGCGGGCGACCCGTTGCCTGCAAAACTCCGCGATCATCCGCTCAAGGGCGGATATGCGGGATGCCGCGAATGCCACCTGAAACCGGATTTGCTTTTGATCTATGTTCTGACGCAGGAAGAACTCCGCCTGATCAGGCTGGGCAGCCACAGCGAGTTGTTCGATTGACTGGGCGACACGGGGATTTTTCTCGATTCGGTCCGGCGGAAAGAGCACGCTTCTTGGAAATTTATGCCCATCGCCGACCTTTTTCCCGGGCTGTTCGCCCAGAAATCGGACCGGGATCTCTTCGCGGTGGCCAAGACCGACGACGTGGCCCTGCTCAGGAAATGAGTGCGGCGGGTCGCGGGAGATTGGAAGTTGTGGCCAACTCAAACAAACCACTGCCGTTTACCACTCCGAGTTTCACCTTTTGAAGATCGCCGAGGGCCAGCACCTCGGCACCATATTGTTCGTGAGCCAAATGGCAGCGCTGGAGCCAGTGGCGGATGGCGGTGCCCCGTTCATGATCGAGCCCGTAAGGCGGGTTGACAAAAATCGTTGGAGCGTTCCATGTTTCCTTGAGACCGTCTTGCAAAGGCAACCGGTATTCCAGGGCGGCTCCGACGATAGAGAATTCGTTCGAGCAAGGGTCAAGGGCGATATGGCCACCCAGAACCTCTTTCACCGCCCGAACATATTTCTCCGGCGTTCCCCAATGCTGGCTTTGCGTGTGAATTTTTCGGCCTGCGCTCATCGAGAGTGAATGTTGGCCCAGTTTTTCCGGGCCAGGGTTTCGAGTTGCCGGCGAAGATTGCGAATGCTGCCGGATGAGGGGGCAATGATATTGAACCACGACTCAATCGTCGCCTCTTCCCGGGCGAAGTAGCCGAGCAGCGCATGGTGTGCGTGGAGATCAATCCGAACTTTGGTAAAACGGTTTTCGCCCTTCGCTTTGGGGTAGCTCGCGAGGAATGCTTCGCGGGCGGGAGCCAGGTCGGCGCGAGGGGTGAGCAGCACATCCTCGATGAATTGCGCCAAACCGGCATCGGTCAGTAAGAGCAGCCAGTCATACGACTGGGCGAGCACCATGATCTCTTTGTTGTGATTTTCCGCTGTGAACCAATTGCCGTGGTTGCTCACCACGCCAATGCTGAGAAAGAATTTCGCACCAGTCCGCTTGTGGTCAGCAGAGGCTGTTTCTTGTCGCTCCATGATTTGGAATGATCAACTTCCATTGCCCGCAATATTTTTCCCGAGGTCAAAGGCAGCTTCGCTTTTGGCATTTCGAGAGATATTCGTTTGCCGACGGGATGAAGCGAGTATTCCACGTTGTGGGTGATCGCGGGATTTCCGTATTCCGCCAACCCGCGCTCAATCGCCACATGGCTGCCGAGATTCCAGGAACGGAGCAGGTAGTAAGTGATGATTTCTACCAGCGTTCCCAGCGCCCTTCCCGCCGCCTTCTTCGAGTCCTTCGCGTAATGAAAGACGCTCGTGGTTAACGTGCGCTGAAGTTGGTCAACAGATTGATAGGCCACCCACAACCCTTAATCCATTCAAAGGACAATCCGCAAGCCGAAGCTCTCGCCGAAGCTCTCGCCGCCGGGCGATTCGATGCCGAATACTTCGCGCAGCAAGCCACTCATGGACCTGCACACCAGCGCCAGCCTTTATCCCGCCATCTCCGAGCGTGACATCCTTCAAATTCCGATTCCAAGAATCGCTAACGCGACCGCCGAATCCATCACGCGAAGCATCCGGGCCGCGCACGCCGCGCGGCAGGAGGCGCAGTCCCTTCTCGAACGCGCGAAACGCGCGGTGGAAACCGCCATCGAGCAAGGCGAGGCGGCGGGGATGGATTTTTTGAAAGCGGGCCGCGCTTGATTGGTCCGGGTCAGAACCGGAATCGGTTGTATTCTTCGTGCGAACCGATCCAGAACCACACGATCAGATCCCCTTCTCGCAATCCGATGGCTCTGAGGTGGTCCCCGATCCGAACCACACAGATCCCGTTTCGCCGTTCTTCAAACTTGAGGGAGGGATGCCCTGGGGCTCGTTTCCACAGGGCGTATTTCTCGCGGGCAAGCTTCTGAGCCACGGGAGAAAGCGAATCGAAGCATTTCCAAAACTTCCGGTGCGTCTTGCCGGTCACGGAAGATCCCCGACTTTTCCGGAGCGAATATCGTCGCGAACCTCATCGAGAACGGCGCGCAGCTTCCCTCCTTCGGCGAAGTCCTTGTCGATTTGATCGTCCCACGCCTTTTCGTCTTCCTCGCGGATGAATGAGGCAAGCTCCGCCAGATCGTGCGCAGAAAGCTCGTGAACGGCTTGTTTTAACTCTGCCAGGCTCATGCCAAGGGACTATACACTCCCTCCGGTCGGAGGCAAGGCGAAGCGGAAGCCCACTTTTCTTTTTCGGAAATAGCTGGTAGGTTCTAATCCATGAGCACGATCACGGCCATTCTTGAAGCGGACCAGGACGGCACGCTGCACCTGCCTCTGCCGGTGGAACTGCGCCGGGGAAGGGTCCGTGTGGAAGCGAAGCTGGAGCAGGCTTCGTCCGAGGGAGATGACACGGCGGAGACCGGGCGCCAGCAGCGGCTCCTCGCGATCATGGAGCGCATCCGCGCCCGGAACCCGTTCAAGGACATTCAAGATCCCGTGGCCTGGCAGCGGGAGATGCGCGAAGATGTCCGGCTGCCCGGTCGCGACTGAGGGCATGAACCGTCTGCTGGACAGCAATATTCTGATCTACGCCGCCAAGCCGGATCATTCTTTTCTGGACGCATGGATGAGTGCCTCGACCGCCCGTGTCTCGGCGATCAGCATTCCGGAGGTGCTCGGTCACAGCGGGCTCACTGCCGGGGATGAGGCGATCTTTGAGGAGTGGTTTTCCGCATTACTCGTCCATGCTGTGACTGAGCCGATTCTCCGCCGAGCGGCGGCATTGAGGCGTGAACGGCGGATGAAACTCGGCGACTCCATCATTGCCGCAACCGCGCTTCTTAGCGGCGAGGAGTTGGTGACGCGCAATGTGGATGATTTCAAGCACATCGCGGGGCTGCATATCATTAACCCGTTCGCGGAGCCGGGGAAGCAATCCACTTGATAGGAATTCAGAGCTTGGGAGCGGCTCGATTACAGAATTCTTCGAGGGCTTCCGGGGTGAGCCCGTCCGCCTCGACGATCTTTTTGCGCGAGGAAAACCCGGAGGCGATCCGGACCGCGCGCGGTGGCAGCCCGAATTCCGAGGCCAGAAATTCGCAGAGCGCATCGTTGGCCTTGCCGTCGTTGGCAGGGGCCTGGATCCGGACTTTCAGATCCTCGCCGAGCCAGCCGACAATCCCGCTTTTCGAGGCCCCTGGGACGACTTTGACGGAGATTTTCACGGCCAGGGAATCCCGGCCTCGGCAATGCGGTCGCAGATGTTTTTGTAGCGTTCCGCCTCCCAGCCGTTGTGAAACTCCGCGCCAAGAACAAAGCTGCGCGCAAATGCCGGCCATGAGGAAAACCCTGCCTTCGCGGCACCCGATGCATTGCGGATGAGGGTTTCTCCCTCCTGCCGGTCCAGGAACCCGGCGCTCATCCCCAAATCGGCAAGGTAGAGGATATGCGCCTTGACCCACGCGGTTTCGTCAGCCGCCCCTTCCGCGCAGGACGCGTGGATTTTTTTCGCCGCCGCCATGAGTGGGTCGTTGAGCCGGGCCAACGGCATCCCGGAAAAAAGTTTTCCGGCGTCATCGCGATACTTGGGCTCAAACTCTTCGAGCGCACGGAGCTCGTCCTTGAGGTCTGCGGCGCTCCCGATCCCGAACATCCAGCCGAGTTCCTTGCGGGCGGCGGCCTTTTCGCCGGCGGGGACCGCGCTGATTTTCCCCAGCGGGTGCCCCTGCGCGAGCAGGATGGGAAGGACGAAGAGCGAGGCGTTCCGCTCTTCTGCGGACAGCGAGGGATCGGCGGATTCAAAATGCGGGAACCGGAATGGCTCGCGGTGCCCCGCCTTTTTTTCCATCGCGGCGGCGATGTCCTCGAAGCCGAGCAGTCGCGCTTGGGCGATCGGGGTGACCCCGAAGTTGTCCGCCTGGGCGGGGTTCGCGCCTTTTTCCAAGAGGAGTTCGACGAGCGGGATATTCAGCAGCGGATCGACCGCGTAGTGCAGGGCGGTCCGGCCATTCTTGTCGCGCGCGTTCACGTCCGCGCCAGCCGCGAGCAGGGGGGTCACGATATACGAATGCGCCCAATCCCTGCAGGCGGTGATCAGCGGGGTTGCCCCGGAATTTTTTATGGCCTGGTTGACGTTCGCCCCTCGCGCGACGAGGGCCTTCACCATGGCGAGGTCTCCGTGTCCGGCGGCGTAATGCAGCGGCGTGCCGCCGTGGGGGGTGGCGAGGTTCATGTCAACGTTCTTTTCCATCAGCATCCGGAAACCCGCCCTATCATATTCGTCGCTGGCCGCCATGATCAGCGGCGTCTGGCCCCACTTGTCCTGAAGATCGGTTTTGGCGCCGGCATCGAGCAGCAGCTTCATCACGCGGGGCTGCGTGAATTGGGCGGAGTAGTGGAGGGCGGTGTCGCCGTTGGCGTCCACGAGGTCGAGCTTGGCTCCCGCCTGGATCAAGTCGGCGGCGATTTGTTCCCAGCCGTTGCATGCGGCTATCATGAGAGGGGTCTGGGAAATCCCGGGGGCAGGCGCATTGATGTCGCGAGTTCCGCGCATCTGCCGGAATGCGGCGAGATTCCCGGACTCGATCGCGAGGGACCAGGGCTCGGACGGCTTCTTCCATGCGACGACATATCTGTTGAAATCAAATGACCCGGCTTTGGACAGAAGGTCTGCGGCACCGGGCTCGCCGAGCAGCGCGGCAAACCGGGCGTCGTAAACCTGAAACGGTTTGTCGCCCGGATTGTTAGCGAGCGCGCGGAGCGTGTATTTGCGGGCGGTCGCGTAGTCGCCCAGGTCCCGGAAACCCATGGCGCATCTTTTCAAATACGCCGGGTTTTTTGGATCGAGGTTCGCTGCGTTGTCCCATGCCCCGAGCGCCTCGCGTGCGCGACCCAGATTGGAGAAGGCGATGCCGAGCGTGTAGAAATCGTTCGCGTCGTTCGGACGCATCGCGATGCACTCGTTCATCAAGGCGACAGCCTCCGCGGGGCGGTCCAGCCTGGTCAACGTGTCGGCGGCTGCCTGGAGGCTCCACGGCCTGCGCTCCATTTTCAGAGCCGCTTCCCGGTGGACCTGCGCGGCATCGTAGCCCTGCACGTCATTCAAAAGGTTTGCCATCGTCTGGTGGACGAGCACCGGGCCGGGCTGCGGGGCCATGAGCGCGAGGACTTTTTCGTATTCCCGGATCCCGCATTGAAGGACCCTCTTGTGGACATCCGAGGACAGGGGGAATCGGTCTTTCTTGGTCAGTTGGCGGGTCATCACCGCCGCCATCCAATGGATCGGGATCGAGCCGGGGTTCTGCCGGCTGACGATCAGGAGCGCGTTGAAGTAGTAGAGCGCGCTCCTTTGGTCGCGCGACAAATCCACTCCCAGGATGCACGCCGAGGCCAGCCCCTCCGGGGAGTCGGGGCTCCGCTGCATGGTTTTCACAAAAAGGGGAGCGGCACCGGCGACGTCGAACCGGCTCCGGTCCAGGACGGCGGCCAAAAACAGAAGCTCCGGGTCGCGGGCGCCACGCTTCAGCGCCCCGAACACCGTGGCTTCCGCCTGTTTCTGGTCGCCGGCGGCTAGGGATTGAATCGCCTCCAAAATAGCCGGATCGTTCTTTGCAGAACAAAGCGGAGCCGAAACGAGAAGCAGACCTGCAAGCAGAAGAAGGAGGGCTTTCATGGAACGGCTACCGCTTCTTCGCGGCGAGTTGCTCCCAGAGTTTTTTCTCGTCGGCACCGAGCGATGTCGGGACCGTGATGGCGACGACGGCGTAGAGGTCGCCGCGCTTGCCGCCGCCGAGCGGGAGGCCCATGCCGGGGAGACGGAGTTTTTTTCCAGATTGCGTGCCGGGCGCGAGCTTGAGTTTCGCGCGGCCTTCGAGCGTCGGGACATGGACGGTGCAGCCGAGCGCAGCATCCCACGCGGGAACCTCGAGATCGTAAATCAGGTCGGCCCCTTCGATTTCAAAGTCCGGGTGACGCTGGAATTTGACCCGCAGGAAAAGGTCGCCCTTGCCGGCCGAGCCGCTCTCGCCCTGCCCGGCCAGCCGGATCTTCTGCCCTTCCCGGATGCCTTTCGGGATTTTGACCGTGTAAGTTTCGATCTTGCCGGATTCCCCGCGACGGAACGAAATCTGGCGGGTCGAGCCGTGGAACGCTTCTTCGAGCGTGACCATAATGTCGGCCTCGACGTCCTCGCCTTTCTGCGGCGGTTCCTCGTAACCGCCGAACCCGCCGAAACCTTCCCGGCCGCCCCCGCGGCGCGCCCCGCCGAACATCTGCTCGAAAAAGTCGCTGAACCCAGTGCCGCCGAATTCGAATTCCACGCCGCCGCCCGGCCGCGTTCCGCCCTGGCGGAAGCCCCTGCCCGGCTGCCCCCAGCCTGGAGGCGGTCCGCCGGCCTGCTGCCAGCCGGCCCCGTATTCGTCGTATTGTTTCCTCTTCTCCGGGTCGCCGAGAACCTCGTAGGCCTCGTTGATCTCTTTGAATTTCGCCTCGGCCTCCTTTTTGTTCTTCGCGGTGTCGGGGTGGAATTTGCGGGCGAGCTTGCGGAAGGCACTCTTGAGCTCGTCGGCCCCGGCGGTTTTCGGGACGCCGAGGGTTTGGTAATAATCACGGAATTGCGCGGCCATGTAAAAATTTGCTTATCCCATTGTGCCAAATTTGTTCATTCTGTCCAACTCATGCTCGACATTCGACTCATTCGCGAAAACCCCGACTCGGTCAAAGCCCGCCTCGCCACGCGCGGGTCAGGCCACGAACCCGCCGTGGACGCCGTGCTGGCGATCGACGCGGAACGCCGCGCGGCGGACACCAGCCTCCAGGGCTTCCAGGCCGAACGCAACCGCCTCAGCAAGGAAATCGGAAAGCTCCGTGCCGCGAAGCAGGACAGCTCCGCGCTCGAATCGGAGGTGAAATCGTTCGGAAACCGGATGGAGGAACTGAACGCCGCCGTCACCGCGCTCGACGCCAGGCAGCGCGAAATTCTCCTCGGCATCCCGAACCTCCCGTCGCCGACCACGCCGGTCGGAAATGACGCCGCGGCCAATCCCGTGCTGCGCGAATGGGGCGCGAAGCCAGCGCTCGCCCGCGTCGAGGACCACGTCGCGATCGGCGAGCGGCTCCGGCTGTTTGACTTCGAGCGCGCCGGAAAAATCAGCGGCAGCGCGTTCGTCTGCTACACCGGTGCCGGCGCGAAGCTCGAGCGCTCGCTCATCAACTTCCTCCTCGACCTGCACACGGCGGAGCACGGATACACGGAAATCCTGCCGCCGCTGGTGGTGAAACCCGAGGCGCTTTTCGGAACCACCCAGCTCCCGAAATTTGCCGACCAGCAATACCGGTGCGCGAACGATGAGCTTTATCTCATCCCCACCGCCGAGGTCCCGGTCACCAACCTCCACCGCGAGGAGATTCTCCCGCTCGCGTCCCTGCCGGTCAAATACGTCGCCTACACGCCGTGCTTCCGCCGCGAGGCCGGCGCGGCTGGCCTCGGCACGCGCGGGCTCATCCGCATGCACCAGTTCGACAAGGTCGAGCTCGTCAAAATCACGGCGCCGGAAAATTCCGCCGCCGAGCTGGAATCGCTCACCGCCGATGCCGAGCGCGCGCTCCAACTTCTCGGCCTGCACTACCGAGTCATCGAGCTCTGCACCGGCGACATCGGGTTCGGGTCCGAAAAAACCTACGACATCGAGATCTGGGCCCCCGGCCAGAACGCGTATCTCGAGGTTTCGAGCTGCTCGAATTTCGGCGACTACCAGGCCCGCCGGATGAACCTCCGCTACAAAACCGGGGATGGGAAAAACCGCTTCTGCCACACGCTCAACGGGTCCGGCACCGCGCTGGCCCGGCTCTACGTCGCGCTCCTCGAATCCGGTCTCCGGCCCGACGGCTCGGTCGCCCTCCCGCCGGCGCTCCACAAATATTTCGGTGCCGAAACGATCTGATCCGACCACGGAGATCCGACTCTTGTGACAGAATGAACAGAAACAGGCAGGCCATTCCTCGCAGCATTATGACAATACCGGAGACGCATCCCTCCGGGGAGCACACGCGTCCCGCGTGTTCCCGTCCGGCGTCCCGCCGGATGGATGGCAGGGAACGCCATTTCGGCGGGACGCCGAAATCCACACGCGGGACGCGTATGCTCCCCGGAATCCTTGCAAACACGATTTGCCCTGAGGCCACGACAAGATGTTCTAAAATGCTTGCGCCCGCTTCGTTGCGGCTCTCCTTTCCCCAATATTGCTCGTTTTGTTAATCCAGCCCAAAAGCGATCTTTGTCTCCATCCGGTGGACACGGCCGTTTCTGCGGCTATGAAAAACCATCCGCGCGGCCAGGCGTATCTCGTCGGAGTCTCGGGCGGACGGGATTCGATGGCCCTCCTCCACGCTTTGAAGCGGCTCGGTTTTCAAAAGGTCATCGTCTGCCATCTCGACCATGGGCTGCGGGGAAAATTGTCGCGCGCGGATGCGAGGTTTGTCTCCCAACAGGCGGCGCTGCTGGGTTTCGATGTGGAATCCGCCCGCGCCAGGACCGGGGATTTCGCGGAGGCGGCCGGCCGGTCGATCGAGACTGCAGCCCGGGATCTCCGCCGCGCATTCTTCCTCGAATGCTCCCGCCGCAGGCGCTGCCGCCGCCTCCTCCTCGCCCACCATGCGGACGACCAGGTCGAGACCTGCCTTTTCAACTTCCTGCGCGGTTCGGGTGCCGCCGGCCTTGCGGGCATGAGGCCGGAAAGCGCGCAGAACGGGCTCCGCATTATCCGGCCGATGCTCGAAATCCCGCGTAGCGAAATCAGCGGGTTCATCGCCGCCAACAAAATCGCGTTCCGCGAGGACCACACGAATGCGGAAACCGGGCACACCCGGAACCGGATCCGGAACCTGGTGATCCCAGCGATCACGAATGCGTTCGGGGAAAGCTTTCGCCAGGCTGTTTTGCGGGCGTCGCAGATTTCCCGCATCGAGGACGATTGGATGGAATCCCAGACTCCGGAAGTCGGGCAAACCCTTTCCTGCGCCGCTCTCCGCTCGATGCCCGACGCGCTGCGCAGCCGCACCGTGCTGCGCTGGCTCCGCCAGTGCGGCGTGCCGGAACCGGGGTTTTCCGAAACCCGCCGCGTGCTCTCGCTCCTGGATGCCGCGGTGGGCCCGGCCAAGGTCAGCCTCCCGGGAAACCTCCACGCCCGCCGCCGCGCCGGCGAAATTTTTCTCGGGCAGGAATGAACCGGTTCCGCCGATCCCTGCGCCTGGCCGGTGCCGCCGCCAAAGCCAACCTGCTCCCCGGCCTGCTGCTCCAGTGCCTGATGCTGGCGTTTTTCTCGCTGTATATCGCCCACGAAGGAACCAGGCGGTTTCTCGGGGAAGTCGCCCATGTGAAGCAGGAAGCCGGCTTCGCATTTTCTTTTTTTTCGTATGTGATCGCGGGTGCCGTTCTGCCTGAACTCCTCCGGGTCGCGTTCTTCCAAGCTGGAAAAGTCACCCGGAGAAATTTGTGGCTTCTGCTCACGGCGGCACCGTTGTGGGGATGCGTTGGAATCCTGGTCGACCTCTTGTATCGATGGCAGGCGGCCTTGTTCGGCAACGGGACGGATTGGTTTACGCTTCTGCGCAAAATGATCGTCGACCAGTTCGTGTTCAACCCGCTGCTCTGCGCGCCCCTCATTATCGGGTGGTTCCTGCTCCGGGACGAGGCATTCCGCCCCTCCGCGTTCGCAAGGGTGTTTTGCTCCGATTTCTACCCCGAGAAGGTCTTCCCCGTGTTGGTGGCGGGTTGGTGCGTGTGGATTCCGGGGGTGTTTCTCGTCTATTCCATGCCGCCCCTGCTGCAGGTTCCCGTGGCCGTGTTCATCCAGGTCTTCTGGGTCCTCCTCTTCACGACCATGGAAGAATCCCTGCAGCGAAAAACTCCGCCCTAGGTCTCTAACGTTTGTGGCCTTTTGGCGGCGGGGCCTGTGATCCCTGAGGGCTGAATCTCGGGATGATTTTCGGCCGCCATTGCGGCTCGGCCACGGTGCCGGTGGAGATGTATTCCAGGAGTTTGCTGACCGGGTAGAAAACGAGGCCGGGGATCCCCTTCGCGTTGATCCGCATGCTCATGTCGAGGCGGCTGGTCATGAAGTGGATGTCTCCCGCGCCGAACATGCTGAAGCCGGCCCCCTCGATCACCAGGTTCTTGGTGTTGATGATTTCATTCGCGGCCGTGAAGTCGGCGGTGGCGACGCGCGCGGTCTGGTATCCCACGCCGGGCAGAACCGTCCTCAGGATCTCGGAGAACGGCCCGAGCACCGGAATGGCAAACACGTTCCCGTCCTCGACGCGGATGCTCCCCGCGCCGCGCATGAGGTTTTCTTCCCCCATCCGGGCCTGGAATTTGTAGTTGCCGCTCATGACTCCCTTCGAGCTGTCGTAGCCAAAATAGAGCTTGGTGAGCCGCGCGAAATTGACGCGGCTGAGCTTCACGTCGGCACCGAATGTCGGGTCTTTGGGGTCGATCGAGACGACCGCTTTGAGCGCCACATCCCCCCCCATGAGCGCGGCCTTGCGGATGTCCGCGTTCACTTTCGAGCCCACGACATTCACGGCCGCGGAGGTCTTCCCGAATCGCAGCGTCCGGTGGAGCAGGTCGTAATCCAGCCCCTCGGCGGATTCGATGCGGATCGCGAGGTTGTTTTTCGTGGGGTCTTTGAGGTGGACTTTGCCCTCGACGGTGGCCGATGGCGGGGCCCGGAACCGGTAGGGCTTCACCGACTCCGCGATTTTCGGGTCGATCCACATCAGGACATCGACGGGGACGAGGGTCGAGCGGATGCCGTTGAGCCTCGCCTCCTGGAGCCCGACATCATACGCGAACGAGCCCGTGCCGCGCCCCTCCCCGGTCTTGATCAAAAAATCGCGGTAGGTGACGCAGCGGTCCCCGATTTCAAAATCCGACTCGGCGCTGTCGAGCCACGACCCCCGCATGGCCGTGCGCCCGAGCTTGAGATGGCCTTTGCCGCGGATACTGGTGAAATCGAGCTTGGATCCGCGGAGCGAGACCGTGACATCCGGGAGGTCTTCGAATTCCATCTTGGAAAGAAACTCGCGCGTGTTCGGATCAAACAGCCCCAGAAGCGAACCGGGGGCGATGGAATTCCGGGCGGCCAGCCGGAAATCCCCGGGCGCCACCCAGATCTGGCCGGCGAAATTTCCGCGGCCGACGGAGAACTTCACATCGCGCGCATACAGAATCCCGTTCTCCCATGCAAAGTGGCATCCGGCCTCGCGAAATTCCGTTCCCTTGAAAGCGATGGCGGGTGCGAGGGCGCTGCCGGTCACACGGATTTTCGGCTTGGCGCCTCCGTTCTCGACGACGATGTGAGCTTCCACCTGGGGCGGCCTGGAAAATGCCAGCGCCCTCACGACCTCGTTCTTTTCGGCCAGCGATCGCAGAAAGGGGCCAGGATCGAGGGTCGAGAGCACCGTGCCATCCACCGTGCCGTCGCGCTTGGACCAATCGAAGGAAGCCTCGAGCGACCCCCGTTCATCCCTCAAAAAAATGCGCGGGACCCGCAGGTTGCCGTCCGAGTATTGGCCGCGGATCTCGCCGGCTTGGAGCTGCCAGCCTTTGCCGATAATCCTCCCCGAGTGGAGCACGAAGTTGTCAACCCGCAGCGAGTCCTTTTTGGCGAGATCCGCTTCCAGCGAGGCGCGGAGCGTGGGCGGCCCGTCGGGAAACCCCGTCGCCTTGATCTCGCGGAGCACCTTCTCCATGAGCTCCGCGGTGGGCCCGCTCCTGGAATTTTCCGATTGCTTGGGTTTGAGGCTGAACGAGGACGGGTTGAGGAAAAGCCCGGAGAGCTCCACCCGGATCCCCTCGACAAGGCCCTCGAACCGGCTCAGGCGAAGCTGGTCGCCCAAGAGGCTGATCTCGGCAAAAACGCCCTGCACGTCGATTCGTGGAGCCGCTTCCGAACTCTCCACCGGGATCGAAACAGCGGCATTCTGCAGGGAAAGTTTGTCCACCGCGATGCGGCGCTGCGCGAGCTCGCTCAGGTTCAGCGAGAGCGCGACATTGCTGATCTTGGCCATGAGGTGTCCGCCTTGGTCGCGGTCGTAGATGGCGATATCCCGCGCAAGAAGCCCCGCGAACGGGTCAAGCGCCAGCCGCCCGATCGAGACCTCGACCGCGTTGCTGCCGAGCGCGCGGGCCAGCGCTTCCGCCAGAGCTTCCTTCGCCCCAAACCCGATCCCCTCCACGCGCAGATACCATGCCGCCGCCGGAATGCCCACAAAGACCAGCACCAGCACGAGACGCACGGCATTCTTCCACAGAAAATGAATGAGGGGGTGGACTTTCATCGCCTCGCTATTTCAACCACAGAGAACACCGGGAGCACAGAGCAGAATATCCGGAATCAGCTCAGGAGAGGATCTTCTCCGGGGTCGCCCTGGTAATCCAACGCGATCCAGTCGGCCACATTCGGCTTGATCACCTCGTTGAAAAACCGGACCTGCACCGGATGGTTCAGATAACACGCGAGCTTTTCGGCGGAATCCAGCTCGGCCAGCAGGAACAATGACCAATCCGTTCCGGCATCGACCCTGCTCCCGCATCGCAGGCCCCGAACGCCCGGGATTTTGAGAAGCCGGATCCGGGTCTCGCGCAGCATCCATTCGATTTTGTCCGCGCCAATCTCCGGCTTGAGATTGAATAGAACGACATGCTGGATCATCGGCGGCTATTTCGGCCAGTCCAGCGCTCCCTTCTTGATCGCGTAGATGTAGCCGACCATCAGGATGATCACGAAACTGAGCATGCTCCAGAGGATGACGGGCCCGAACCCGAGGACGAACTCTTTGAACACGACCGCCCACGGGTACATGAAGACGATTTCGATGTCGAAAAGGATGAAGAGCATGGCCACCAAGTAAAACTTCTGACTCTTATACACATCTCCGAGCCCACG
>Ga0118677_10003608_pt1 | contig 29056 bp, 17 predicted proteins | sample AliMusrvi5mmetaG_FD_86154 | JGI IMG/M metagenome (GOLD analysis project Ga0118677, IMG submission 86154) | reverse complement strand
GATTTACGGTCTGGGTATGGCGCTTGTGTATGGCATTCTGGGGTTGATCGTTGTTTTGACGGGATCCCAGTTTGGGGCGTTGAACTCGATGCCATGGTTCAATCTGAGCATAGCCGTGCTATTCGTAGCGCTGGGATTGGCCATGTTTGACGTGATCACCATCGATTTCACAAGGTTTCAGGTGGTCGGCGGAACGGGTTCGTCGCTCAAGCGAGGCAGTATTGCGTCGGCGTTGGTTATGGGGGGCGTGGCGGCTTTGCTCGCTGGCGCAAAATACCGTGGCGAGTTCGAAGAGCGTTTGAAAGCGGTGATGGATGAAATTCGCCAGGCGAAAGGCGAGATTGTCCTCTTCATTGACGAATTGCACACCGTGGTCGGCGCGGGGGCGGCGGAAGGCGCCATCGACGCGTCGAATATGCTCAAACCCGCGTTAGCGCGCGGTGAATTGCAGTGCGTGGGCGCCACGACGCTGGACGAATACCGGAAACACATTGAGAAGGACTCGGCACTGGAGCGACGCTTCCAACCGGTCTTTGTCGATGAACCGAGTATCGACGACACCATTAAAATTCTGCACGGCCTGCAGGAGCGGTATGAAAAGCACCATGAAGTGACCTATACCGACAAAGCTCTGGAAGCGGCGGTCAAACTCTCGGCGCGGTATATCGCCGATCGATTTCTGCCCGACAAGGCGATCGACCTGATGGATGAAGCCGGGGCGCGGAAGCACATCCAGGCCATCTTCATCCCGGGAGATGTACGCGAGTTAGAACAGCGCATCATGGAGTTGGAGAACCAGCGGAATGAGGCGGCCTTGCGTCAGAATTACCAGGAAGCGGCGACCGTGCAACAACAAGTGGCCACGCTGCGCGCCCAGGTGGAGGAGATCGAACGGAACCAACCGCGGATCGAGCCCGTCGTCGACCAGGAAGAGATCGCGGAAATCGTCGGTCGCACCACCGGAATACCGGTCACGCGCATGTTCGAAGAAGAAACGCAACGCCTGCTGCATATGGAAGACGAGTTGCACAAACGATTCATCAACCAGACGCACGCGGTCACCGTGGTCTCGGAGGCGATTCGCCGCGCGCGCGCTGGGTTAAAGGATCCCAAGCGCCCCATCGGATCGTTCATCTTCATGGGGCCCACGGGGGTGGGGAAAACCGAACTGGCGCGCGCGTTGGCGGACTATCTCTTTGAAGATGAAGACGCGATGGTGCGCATCGACATGTCGGAATATATGGAGAAACATGCCGTGTCGCGCTTGATCGGCTCTCCGCCCGGCTACGTCGGTTTCGAGGAAGGCGGTCAACTCACCGAGGCCGTTCGCCGGCGTCCGTACCGGGTCATCCTCTTCGACGAAATCGAAAAGGCGCACCCGGATGTCTTTAACATTCTGCTGCAAATTCTGGAGGATGGCCGGCTCACGGATAATGTGGGACGCACCGCGGATTTCCGCAACACGGTGATCATCATGACCAGCAATGTGGGCAGCCAACACGCGCTGGAAGGCGGCGGACGGTTGGGCTTTGCCACCAGCGACGAGGAGTTGACGGAGCAGAGCTACGAGTCGTTGCAAAACCGCGCGCTCAACGAACTGAAACACCTCTTCCGCCCGGAATTACTCAACCGCATCGATGAGGTAGTGGTCTTCCTGGCGTTGCACTTGAACGATATCAAGCTGATCGTTGATTTGCTGATCGAAAAAATGCGCGACAATGTGAAGGAACGCCAGATGGCGATCAACCTGAGCGAGGCGGCGCGCGCCAAACTCGCCCAGGATGGCTACGATCCGGCGTATGGCGCCCGCCCATTGCGGCGCGTCATCCAACGCCAGGTAGAAAACCAGATCTCCCGCGGCATCCTCAACGGCACGTTCCGCGAAGGCGACAGCCTGCTGATCGACGTGGAAGACCATCAAATTGTCGTCCGAACCGTAGTGCCGGGAGGCGAACCGGCCGCGTTGAAGTAAGAACGGCAGTGTATCGTTGCATGTCTTTCGTGCCCGCAGCCGGTTATCCGACTGCGGACACGAAAACCCGGTATTGACCATCGGCCATCATGAAGAGTTTTACGTATTCGCTCTCTGGCCTCCAGCTTGTTTACGGGGCGCTCAGTTCAGCGTGTAGGTGTAGGCGTTTACCTTCAACGCGGAATCTCCGGCGTTATTGGTGACGGTCACGGTGACCGTGCCACTGGTATGCGGCGGTGATAGGCAGCTAATACTGGTATCCTTCCAACTGCTGATCGAGGTCACCGGAACACCCCCAAAGTCAATCGTGCCACGTATGGTGCCAAAGCCAGCACCGCTAATGGTGACGACTTTTCCACCGAGTACAATTCCTTTCGTCGGCGTCACGACGCTGATACTGGGCAGTACCACCAGTGTGAACGGATTGTTGCTAGTATCGCTAATCCCGGTTTTGGTCAGCGAGGAGACTCTTATCAGGTAGTCGTTCGCCAGGGTTAGTGTTGTCGAAGGGGTCCAGCGATAACTACCTGAATTCGTCGCCGACCCGGCGATCAGGGTATGCGTTGCACCACGAAGCAATTCGATTTTCACGGTATTGCCCACTTCGCCAAGACTGGTCCAGGTGATCAGTTGGGACAAATTCCGTCCCCAGCGTTCGCCACCATTGGGCGCCGTAACAGTGAGGACCGGGTCACTGAAGGTGTAACCATTACTTACTTCCGTTCGATCGCCTGACAGCGTCGTGACCTTCACATTGACAGCACCGGGGAGATGCGCCGGGGTCGTGCAGACAATACGACTCGCCGTCCAACTCTGATACACAGTTGCGGGGAGATCATCAAAAGTCACACTCCCTGTCCCTTTCTTGAGGCCGAAGAACGAACCAGAAATGGTCACCTGTTGCCCACCTGCTGGCGGCCCGGTGGTGGGAGAAATCGCGGAGACAGCCGGAGGTGCAAAAATCGTGAAAGTGCCGTTGCTGGTATCATTCTCCCTTTGATAGCTGATACGTATGGTATATTTCGTATCCTCCAACTGCGTCGCAGGTATCGCCCATGAGAATGCTCCAGTGTTGGCCACCGTTTTAATCGTCTGCACGCGAATACCAGCTTTGTACAGGTCCAGCGTAACCAGGGCAGCGGGATCCAGATACTGTGAAGTCCAGGTGATCGCCTGTGTTGTCCCGCGGGCCCAGCGCTCAGTCCCGTTTGGTGCGGTAATCGTCAGTGTTGGTGTGACATACGTATACGCATTTACGCTGGTAGCGGTATCATTCGTATTCGTCTTCACTGTCACGTCGACCGTGCCGGCACTATGCGGTTTCGTGACACAAATGATCTCGGTATCTGTCCAGGAGAGAATACTCGCCGGGTCCAGCCCACCGATTTTCACCGTCCCGGTAATATCGTTAAAACAGACCCCATCAATCGTCAAGAGGCTACCGCCATAGGTTGAACCAGACGATGGTGTGACGGCAGCAATTTCCGCTTTCGGGGGCACTACGGATATCATATTGCTGCTCCAAGCGTGATTGTTATCCAACGGGACAGAATTGATGCTCCCATCATCGTTCCGAATAAACCCGCCCAGATAATACGTACCGATGGGCACATCCTCAGGCACCGTAAGGTCAGCCACCATCGCCGCGGGAAGAAACTGCGTAAACGGCGGTAATGCACTATATGACGTTGTCCCTAAGAAATAGTAGGAACCTGCACCGTAGTCCATTGTTTCTGACAAATACCACTCAACCGTCGGGCTGTCTATGGTAACCGTTCCGACATTTTCCATCGAGAAATTACTGACCGTTAACCGCCGTCCGGGAAACACAGCGCTCGGATACGTCGCATCGCTCCAACTTTGATGACCGCTGGAATAGAACAGGTAGACCCCGAGATCCGTATGGCCGACCGCATGATCAGGATACCGTGCACGAATTGCTTCTGCATCATCCGTGAATGGTATGGCATACGCTCGATAATGCATCTGCTCATAATTCATGATGGAGAGATACTCAAATTGATGATCTAGCCCCCACATATGCCCGAGTTCATGTAACAGCGTTTGGCGGAAGGAGATGGCAGAACTCCCATTCCATACCCAGTCGTCATCGAGCGTCCAGGAGTACGACGGATTCATGGCAATATCTGCTTCGAGAAGATAATTCGAACCGTCGAAACGAAAAAAAGTGACTCCCAGGGTGCCGGTTGACCAGCCAGACCCATAGACCCGCTGTAACGTCGCGCTATCGGGCCAACCTGCTAAATCCCAAGAGTTATCAGGCCAGCCAAACATACCGGTTGGCGACGTCAACACGCGAAACTCGCCGCCATAATAGTTCCATTTTGACATTTGATACTGATCTTCTGGTGTCCAAACGCCAAAAGATGATGGAAATGAATTCACAACAATGGGCAAGTGCGCGGCATATTGTGAGAAATACGTAGGTTTTGTCGCAGATATCCGCTGCGGAAGAGTCTCTAGCATACTCTTTGTGGGCCACAGCGCTCTGGTCGATAATACCGAAGCACGTGCTGCAGACATATTTGCCAACTCGGGAAGGCGCGGTGCAGCGACAGAAGGCAAGATACTGTTATGAGGAGCAACTGAGTTCCCAATACGCTGAACAACTGCATTGTCAAGTTGTGGCTGTTTTGCATACGTTGGCAAAACACGCGGATCATTTCTTTCCGCCTGACCCGGTTCAACGAATTGCAGGGTCTTGATGCGCTGGCGATGAGCACGTAAATATGCCTCGAATACGGCCAGCGTCACAGGGTTTCGCGTGACTTTCTCCGGCGCAACATCACCACCTCTGGACACACACCCGGTGTTGGTAAGTACCAAGGGTTGATTCTGTATTTCAGTCACGATCCCGGATGAACTGACATTGAATAGCCCCTGTTCAAAGCCGACCACCGGGGTAAAACCATCCGTCGACCAATCCTTACGTAAGAGCACGATATACTGCTTCCCGGTTTCCGGAAGCACCATACCCGCGATTTTTTGGGTTTCCGTGCCAATTGTGCCTCCCCAAAAGGAAACTGTGATCTCACTGGTGTTATTTATTTCGTAGGAAGGATCCAAATTCTTCTGGATGTGCATTGTGTATCGAGTACGCATCCATCGATGCGATTCATCACCCCACTCCGTTGCGTGGCCCGTCACCGTGCCGACGCAGATTGGCCCGGCGTCATGGATCAGGCGATCAAGCGGATACCGGATAATGACTGTCGCTTGCGCAGCATTTACCATGAAGAATTGGATCGCGAAGAGCAACAGGAGTACCCATTGCACAAAGAAAAGTCGAGGTGAAGTAGCAACTTGATGAGGATAGTCGAGGTGGTTGAGTGGCGACATGGTTATTCCTCCCGAATTTGATGTCGTAATTACCTGTTTTCCCTGTAGCCCGCATTATTCATGAACGCATGTATAATGCTACCGTCAGCCAAAGCTCAAAGCTTTATTCGCTTCGCGAATAAAGCGGGGTAGAACAATCTATGCAGATAATACAGAAAGCCGTTAGCACTGTAAAGGTAAGGATACTAACCCGGATTATTCATGATCGAATTGACTGCCGGGTTGACTGAGACATTATGCGAAATGTTATGAATCATGCCTGTAAAGCCGTGCCCCCAGCCGGCCTGCCGTACCGGGGGCACGAGGACATGCGGCTATTAGCCAATGCAGAACAGCGTGGTGCGGGCGCGAAGATACATACGGGCGCCGTCGAATATCGGTGTGCCGCGGAACGCTTCGATACTATTTTTCGCCACTTCTTTATATTCCTTGCCGGGGGTCAGTACCAGTGTGGCGCCGTTGTCGCGGCTGATGAAGATGTTCGCTCCGGCCAGGGTGATGCTGGGGTAGACAGTGCCGTTGCCGAGATCCAGATCCTTCTCATACACCAACGCGCCGGTCGTCGCGTCAAGGACGACCAGATGCGCCGCTTGATTGATGGCGTAGACCAGTCCGTTGTCGATGAGCGGCGAGGCGTAATAGCGGTCGCCGCGAATGCGGACGTCCCAGAGTTTTTCCACTTTCATCTCCTCGGTCGCTTCCGCCGGCAGTTTGAATGCCCGCGCCGTGCGTTCGCCATCGATGAAGTAGACCACGTTGTCCTGCACCACCGGCGCGTTATAGTTCAACCCGCCCAGGTTCGAGGCCAACCGCTTGCCATCCGCGACCCGCAGGATATCCCCACTGGCCGTGATGACCAACTCGGTCGCCCCAAGGCGCGCGCTAACCGGTGATCCCCAGGCTTGCCCATTCACCTGGGTGCGCCAGCGTTCGTTACCGGTCGCGGCATCCAGAGCGATCACTTTGTTCTCGATGTGCACCAGGACGACGGCGCCCACCACCAGCGGCGAGGCACTATGCCCCCAGACGTTGGACGGTTTGGCAGGCAACACGCACCACTTGCGCGTGCCTTCTTTGTCAAAACAGGCGACCACGCCGCTCCCGAGCAACACGAAAGTATTCGTTCCATCACTGGCCGGGGTCGAAGATGCATACCCGTTATCGCCATGGGTGGGCGGCTGGTGAAACGTTTTCGCCAGTGTCAGCAATTCGGCGTTTTCCTTATTGCCATTGATCGTGGTGCACAGCTCGCCTAATCGCGTATAGCCCTCTAATCTGCCCGGATTCTGCTCGATTTGCCGCGCCATTTCGTTGAATTCATTGAGCAATTTATCGGCGGCGCGCACTTTTTCCGCCAATCCCGGCGTGATCGTGTCGTAATAGTCCACGGGGTGCTGCCAGAGAATTTTGCCATCAATGGCGTTGACGCACACCAGCAGATTCGGTTCCGCGGTGACGTACAGCCTGTCGCCAACCAGAATCGGCGAGGCATTACTCCAGGCCGGCAACGCGGTAGCCCAGAGCACATTTTTCTCTTTACTCCATTCCGTTGCCGGTGCAGCAACCGGAAAGCGCCCCGTGCCATCGCCGCGCCACCCCGTGCTCCCCGCTGCCAAAACCAGGCCGGCTATACAAAGCAACAGGCCAACGACCCATAAACGCATCACATGCATTGTGTGTTCCCTTCGAATTGAAATCCCCGATGTCTCGCCCGGATTATTCATGAACGCATGAATAATGCAGGTTGGTCGGATACTGTTCTACCTTGCTTCGATGCCCACGGAATACCGGGTGTATTCGAGCAGAATTGTGCCGGTCAATAGTACCGTATTCATGGACTGTCGGCAATTGTGTCGCGGCAGGAGATATTCCTGCCGCGAGGAAACGTATCGATCATGATGATCGCCGATACGGAAGCAGCAGAGGTCGAACGCGAATCGACCCCCGCGTCGCTGATCCCCCCCACCCCGCCGGCAAGCAGCGTGGTTCCGGGACGCCCGACGCAGGTGCTGGTAGCTGCGGTTTGGATGATTGTAGTCGGGCTGCTTGGCGTCGGGTTGCTAATCTTTGCGCTCACAACGATTCATAGTAGTTCTCTTGACTTTGAAAATGCGCTTCCACTGCTATGGATCAGTGGTGAGTTGCTCTTGTCCGTGGGAAAACTGGCAACGGCACCGGCATTATTCACTTTGCGCCCAACGATTCGTCTCCTCGCCATCATCATCCCACTCTGTGAGGTGGGCCTTACCTTCAGCGTCACCTCCTCATTAACGCTGTATGACGTGATGCAAGGTATCGGAGAACTCTGGGCAGGGGTGTGTGCAACCCTTTTAGTCACCGGGATTATTGCCGTGGTCTGCGGGCCTCCGGTGATACTGTTGACCCGTCCGGTGGTGAATATGGCTTTTATGAAATGATGAAGGGTCACTGCACATTCATGGCGCCAGTCAAGCGCCTTCCGCGACTCTGCAGCCTGAAGACTACGGCATTTTCCTCACCTTCGCTCCATATATGCGCAGGATTCGCCAGGCAAAGGTCGAATGAAGAGTCTGCTTATCTACTCAATATTTTCGCTTGCGAGCGTCCTACCCTCACCCCGACCAAGCGGAAGCGAAAGTCCAGCTACTAATCACCTCAGAGGAGACGTTTATGCGTCTGGAATGCGAAGTGTTTGCCCGTACCGGGCTGTTGGGAAATCCCTCGGATGGGTATTTCGGGAAAACCATCGCCTGCCTGGTGGGCAACTTCAAAGCGCGCGTGGCGTTTACGGAAAGCGCCAGCTTACGCCTGGAAGCGCATCCGCGTTTTGATCCCCTTGAATTTCAGAGTATAGCCGAACTGGCCAGCGTCTTCGGCGACCAGGGCTACTACGGCGGGCAGCGGTTAGTGCAGGCAACACTCAAACGTTTCTTTGAAGTCTGCGCGGCACGCGGCATCGTCCTGGACGGACCGAACTTCACCCTGTCGTATGACACCGGTATCCCGCGCCAGGTGGGCATGGCGGGGTCCAGCGCCATCATTATCGCCACCTTGCGCTGTCTGCTGGGGTGGTATCACCTGTATGACCAGCTTGCGCAATGGGAGTTGCCGACCATTGCCATGGAGACGGAGACCGAGGAATTGGGCATCACGGCCGGGATGATGGATCGCGTGGTACAAACCTATGGCGGGGCGCTCTACATGAACTTCGCGCAGGAGTTGCTGACGGGACGCGGGTATGGCGACTACACGCGGATCGCACCAAACACGCTACCGCCCTTGTATATCGCCTTTGTCCTGCACGGCGCGGAGTCGGGGAAGATCCACAGCGATGTGCGCCGACGCTGGAATGCCGGCGACCCGGAGGTGCGCGCAGCCATGTGTGAATTCGCCGGTTTTGCCGAAGCGGGGCGTGCGGCCCTGGACGCCGGTGATTTTCAGAGCTTCGGCGCGCTGATGAATGCAAACTTTGCACTGCGCCGCCGCATCTTCGGCGATGGGGTGTTAGGTCCGGACAACCTGCGCATGGCGGAACTGGCGCAAAGATATGGCTTCCCCGCCACCACGTGCGGATCTGGCGGTGCAATAGTCGGCATCCAGGGCGACGAAGAACGACATACTGCCTTCACCGACGCCCTCACCGCCGAGGGTTTTCACGTCCAGCAGGTAACAGTGGGACCTGAATATGGGTGGCACGAGGTGTCCAGCTAATCTCGCCAATCAAGACTCTGGCAGTCCAACCGGACCATCTCCTGTGAGCCGTCAGCATACCGCCGGACGACCGCGACTTTGCCATGGAAAGTCACACCGGCATCCGCATAGTGAAAAGGATGATGCGCCAGGAAGACCGTGTCCTGATATTCCGGTGTCGCCACCTGCACTACGCGCCCAGCATGGGTACTGGTCACCTGAAAATCCTGCCCGGGTTTCGCGGGGGCAACAAAGACGCGCCAATCGCGCGCGTGACTCTGTAGCGCGGCAATGTGTTTCATGACACTCCACGTTCCGGACGTGATCACCGGTGTCGCGGGCGTAATAAAGTGGGCAAGGAGATCCACGCCGAACGCGCCGCGAAAACGGACGCGTGCACCGTCTACCGCAACCTCATTCGCCTGCGCGTGCAACCACCAGCGATGGGTATAGGGACAATCCTGAATGCTATCGAAGATCAGCAGGTAATGTGGTTTGACAAAGAGCGTATAGCGCCGGTACTCGATGCGCTGTGCGGGCACTTGATCCATATACGATTGCGCATTATCACGAAAGTTTGTGATCGGTAGATAGCTGACCAGCAGGTCAGCCCGCGGGGTAGTGACCCACTGTTCCGGTGGGCAGGTCAACTCAATGCCCAGATACCCACTGCTTTTGCCGTCGAACTCGACGCAGTTATGCTTCCAGGTATCCCCCACCCCATAGGTCCGTCCCTCATGATCGGCATGATACCCAAAATCACTGGCCAAAGGAGCGCCGTACGCCCAAATCGCAAAACCACCTTCATCGAAGTCGTTATGATGGGTCGCCGTGCCATTTTTGACCAGCACAAACACCTCGTCTTCTGTCTCAGCATGGGCGCGGAACGTGACGTACGAGCCGGTGAGCAGACTGCTGCGCGTCCCCACACTCTCCACGCCGGGCAGGTGTGGGTCAGCCAGCAGTAGGAAGGTCAGATCGTCGTAATGATTCACCACGCGCCGCCCGCCGCGCCGCCAGGTGGTCATACACCGGGCGGCCAGTGCTGGATCACTCGCCTGGTAAATGGCCGCTCCCACTGCCAGTTCCACCGGCAACGGCTGGTCGGAACAGTTATGTCCGCTGTTGCCATTGCTGGGCAGCATCGCATACTGCGTACGGTCAGGATCGAGCATCAGCCAGGGTTTGTTATAATGCTGCGCATCGGCATTCTGCAGCACAGGCGGGGTCTGTATCTGGCAGAAGTAGTCGAACTGTGCTTTGATGCGCGGGTGCGCAAAGAAATCCTGTTCGCCACACCGGCGCAAGGCCAGGGCCAACTGGTTGAGCATCACAAAAACATGGGCGTGATAATTCGGTGATTCCATGTAGACGCCGGCATCGGTGAAATGCACATCGAGTTGCCGGGTCAGCAACGCCGCGGCGTCCGCGCGCCAACGCGCCGCCTGTGGATGGGTACGGAAGCAGCAGCCCATCATGCCAAAGGATGTATAATACTCAGTGTGGAAATTCGGTGGGTCGATGCTGTCGCCGATGCGTTGCCCCAACCCACCATAAAAGGAATCGGGGTCGTGGAAATCGGCCAAGTTATATTGATGGGGGAAATACTCCGGATCCGCGAAGGCATAGGCCAAAAAGGCGAGATCACGACGGAACAATCGATCACGATCTTCATCGATGAACCCGCCGGCGTGAAGCAGGTCATAAGCTTGCAACCACATTTTCATGATGCGCCCATCAAAAATGATCAGGCGCATGTATAATCCCTCGTCCCAAATCGTCTGCATGCGCAGGCGGATTTCTTCCGCCATAACGTCGACGGCGCGCTGTGCATACCGTTCATCGCCGAACGCCACCCATAAGGTGGTCAGCGTACTCGCACAGGAACCGGTGAACCAGGTATTCTGCGCAATGGTGTCCTCCCACGCGTGATAGACGCGCTGCAGTTCCGGGTCCGCGGCAACCCTGGCGCGTGCCGCGGTAATGCCATCCGCTGGGCATTGCAGCAGCGGACGCGCAGTCGGCGCTTCCGCCTCCCACTCCAATGTCCACCCCAACACTTTCCGCAATGGCAATTCGGCATACCGCTGATGGAGGCGACTGAGGTGGTTGCACACGCGGCTCTCCGCGGCTTTCAGATTCCGCGTCGTGGTTGAGCAGACGAGCGCCCATTCCTTCACCCCCCCCTGCAACGGGACACGGAAAATCAGGGACTCAGGAGGCCTACAGTCCAGGTGCAAGCGATTGATGGAGGTATTGGTCCAGGCCGACCCGTTCAGTTCCACCAGGCCCAGGAAGGGGACGGCGCCATCCTGATAGACCCCGAGCCAGCTCAAACTCATCTGGTGGTGACCGGAATGGAAATCAATTACCGCCAGTTCCTCCGGGCGCGCATAATCCAGGGTTTGTACAACTTGTGCCATATGCTCCCCCCCGCCCTTGGTCAACAGGCGATCAGGCGCAAGACCCGGGAAGCAATCGAACTGGAAAATCAGATCGGCATCGCGCGAAGAATGTTCGCGGAAGTGGAGAAAATCCTCTCCCGCATAGAGCGTACAGGTCACATCAGCCAGAGTGCGCGTCTCATAATAATACCGGGTGTTCCAGCGGAGAAATAACGGACCGCGTTCATGGAGCGTGGTTTCGACCACCACGGGACGACTGGCATGCAGGGAACCCGCCCCGAGCCATTCCTCCCCGGCGATGCGTATGGCGGTCACCGGTCCCGGCGCGGCCGCGAGCGGGTAGATACCGCCGGCGGGAACACGAACCGCGAACAACGCATTGCCCGTCTCATATCCGCCGTCGGGCAACACATTCCAGAATAGACTGTTGTCAGGTGCGACGGTGGCCGGCGCCGGCTCCAGTGTGAGTGTCTCACCGGGGTGCAGGGATACACGGCACCAGAGCGTCGCCGAGGCCAGACTACCGTCCGGGTGGCAGACGATCTCGGTCAGTTGGGTGGGCAACGGTCCCCGCGAGCCGGCCAGACCAATCGCGGTATCCTGTTGCACCCCGAGCGCCCAGGTCAGCGGAAAGGAAAGTAATTCATCGCTCCACTCGCGCCCGCACGGTTCTTTTACCGTGTATACCTGCGTCTCTGTGACCATGGTGACGACCTCCAGCGGATAGGTTGTTTGGCATTAGTTCGGTCTTCTGACGCTCAGACCTTTTCGCGGTAGCGCATTGTTGTGAACTAGCTTCGCTTATGAAGCGAAGCTAGTTGATTGGTCAATTCCTCTTTACAAAAAATGATCATCCGATTATAATGAGTGAGTACTCACTAATTTGCATTATTCATAATTAGGGCTTTCGCCTGCGAGCGTATTACCCTCACCCCCAACCCCTCTCCCCGAGGAGAGGGGAGCAAGCGGAAGCGAAAGTCCTGTTAATATTTCGAATGATGCAGGGGAGTCAATTACTTCATCAATAATCCGGGCTGATAACTTTCCTGCCCCGAAAGGATAAGGATGATGAGCAGAACAACGATGCCTGAACCACGGCCACGACGGCGACGCTCTCCCCAGACGCGTCGCGAAGAAATTTTGCGCGCCGCAAGCAAGCTCTTTGCCGAAAAAGGCTATACCCGCACGACTACAAAAGAGATCGCGCGTGAGGCGCACATTGCCGAAGGGACGATCTACAAATATTTCGCCAGTAAGCAGGATCTGTTATTCACATTCCTCGAATCCACGGTTGTTGAACCTCTGCAATCGCTGATGACAAATCTGGCGGAGGCCTCAGATGAAGAGGTGATCAGCGCACTCATCATCAATCGGTTGAATTTGTGGAACGCAAAACATGAGTTCGTGAAAGCAACGTTCGTTGAGGCTTTGCACAATCCCGAGTTAGCGATCCAGATGCGCGAAAAGCTCTTTGCGCCGGGTATGCGCATCGTGGAAGGGTTTCTCGCCCGGCGCGCGGCGGATGGCGCATTTCGCCAGGTCGATGCCGCGGTGGTGCTGCGCGCACTCATCGGCGCCATGTTTACGTTCACGATCCTGCGCGAGATTTTTGGTGAAGTGCCCGCTGATCTCACGGATACCGACCACCTGACACAAGAACTCACCGCGCTTTTCCTCTACGGTGTCCAGCAACCGGCGTCGGCAACAAATGTGCCGATGCCCGTCAGCCCATTTCTTTCTCTCCTGACATTGGTGTAATATCCCCTGGAGTAACTTCGGTTTTCCAACGGACAGCTGACGCAAAGGAGCGAATCCATGCCCACGCGGAAGATTCCGATATTCATCCTGGCGCTTATACTCGTAGCGACACTCGGTTATCTCCTCTGGCGCCATTTCACGCTGCGGGACAGCACACCGCCCGGCACACTGGCCGGCAACGGCACGATTGAAGCCACGGAAGTGGATGTCAGCCCGCTGATCGCCGGTCGCCTCACCGCGATCACCGTGCAGGAAGGCGACGCGGTGATCCAAGGCGCAATCGTGGCCAACATCGACCCGAAAGATGTTGTCGGACAGGTGGTACAGGCCCAGGGTAACCTGCAGGCGGCGCAGGCGCAGTTGATGGCGTTGCGTGCCGGGACACGCCCGGAGGACATACTACGCGCCCAAGCCCAGGACGAAGCAGCCATACAGGTGCTGCGGCAAGCAAAGGCGCAACGTGAGTTACTCTATGCCGGCACACGCCAGGAGACATTGGCCCAATTAGCTGCGGCCTGTGCGCAAGCGGATGCGCAAGTCGCACTGGTGCAAGCCGGTCCCCGCCTGGAAGAGCGCGCGCAGCTCGCCGCCGCGTTGCGGCAAACCGAGGCCCAGCGCGATTTGATCAAAGCCGGACCCCGCGCGGAAGATCTTGCCCAACTGAAAGCCGCGCTGTTACAGGCGCAGGCGCAGCGTGACCTGTTGAAGGAAGGCCCGCGTAAAGAAGATATCGATCAACTGCGCGCCGCACTTGCACAAGCACAGTCAACACAAGCGGTAGCGGAAGCGGATCTGGCCCGCTTCATTCAACTGGAGAAGCAAGGCGCGTTGGCACGGCAGCAACTGGATCAGGCGCGGAGTCGCCGGGATATTGCCGCAGAGCAGACCCGCGCCGCGCAACAGCGGTTGGCGGCCGCGGAGCATGGCGCACGGCCGCTGGAACTGCAAGCGGCGAATGATGCTGTCGAAATTGCGCAGCAGCGCTTGAGTGCCGCGCAAGTCGGCTCCCGTCCGCAAGAAATTCAAGCCGCGGAACAGGCGGTCGAAGTTGCGCGCCAACGGGTGCTTGCCGCGGAGAATGGTGCACGACCGCAGGAGATCCAGCAGGCGAAAGCACTGGCGAATATCGCGCATCAGCGACTGAATGAAGCGCTGCATGGCGCACGTCCACAGGAATTACGCGTGGCTGATGCACAGGTGGCGCAGGCCCAGGCCCAGGCCCAGGCGGCGCGCGCCGCGCTCATGCTGGCGCGCAATGGAGCGCGAAAAGAGGATATCGACGCGGCGCAGGCGCGCGTTGACCAGGCACGCGGTGTGGTGACCGCCGCGCAGTCCACCCTGGGCAATACCACTCTCACCTCCCCGGTCACCGGTCGTGTCACCGTTCGTGCATTAGAACCTGGCGATCAGGTGTCGCCGGGGCTCGCGATCCTCCGTGTCGCCGACCTGCGTCGCGTCTGGTTGCGGGTCTATGTGCCGGAAACTCAACTGGGAACCGTCAAAGTTGGTCAGATCGCGGAGATCACCACCGACACATATCCAGATAAACGCTACCGGGGAAGGGTCATTGAAATCGCCCAGGAGCCGGAATTCACGCCCAAAAATGTCCAGACCAAAGAAGAACGCGTGAAGCTGGTCTACGGGGTCAAGATCACTATCGACAATCCTGACCAGGAATTGAAACCGGGCATGCCCGCCGATGCGCTCATCCACACCGGCAAATAACCAGGACATGCGCATGCGAGCGTCGACCCTCACCCCACCTGGAGTTTTGCCCTTTTCAAGCATGCTGTGACAGACGTATGCCGTTCTCATCTGGCGCCATAGACACGCCTACTCTCGCTTCGCGAGAGGAACGGTGGGCGGCTCGCGAGGACGCTCGCCCTCCCGATAATATATGATACGTTCGCCGTGCTAGGCGGGAGGGCGAGCGTCCTCGCGAGCCAAAGACATATCGCAAAAGACAATGGCGAGCACTCGCCCCGTTGATGTACTATGCGTATTCGAGTATCCATTGGGGACATACTGATATTGGACAACCTTGAGACGAGATATAAAAGGGCTAAACTCCAGAGAGCCAGTGGAGGCGAAGTTCAGATACCATCTGACACGGGACTTCACGCTGACTATTTATGAAAGGGGTTGCGTGGTTACCAACGGGCAAAAATCAGTCACGGCCGTGCAGGCGCGGGGAGTGCGCAAGCAGTTCGGGGCCATCGCGGCGGTTGATGGATTGGACATGGAAGTGCAGGCTGGTGAAATTTTCGGGCTGGTTGGACCGGACGGCGCCGGGAAGACCACGACGCTGCGCATGCTCTGCGGTATCCTCGACCCGAGCGCGGGTACGGCGGAGGTGGCAGGTATCGATGTCTTTCGTAATCCGGAGGCGGTCAAACCGCTCATCGGGTATATGCCGCAACGTTTCAGCTTATACGGCGACCTGACTGTGGCGGAAAATCTGCTGTTCTTTGCGAATATTTATCGCGTCCCAAAAGCGGAACGCCTGGCGCGCGAGCAGGCATTACTCGACGCCAGCCGCATGACCCCTTTTCACGACCGACTGGCACAACATCTCTCCGGGGGCATGAAGCAGAAACTGGCGCTGGCCTGTACGCTAATCCACACGCCGCGTGTGCTCTTTCTGGATGAGCCGACCACCGGAGTGGATCCGGTCTCCCGGCGCGATTTCTGGAAGATCCTGTATGGTCTGGTCAAGGAAGGCGTGACACTGGTGGTGAGCACGCCGTACATGGATGAGGCGGAACGCTGCAACCGGGTGGCCTTGATGGCGAAGGGGCGCATATTGCTCTGCGACACTCCCGCCGCGTTGAAGACGCACATGCACGGCGAATTGCTCGAAGTTATCGCCGAACCCCAACGGCAGGTTCGCGACATACTCACCGCGCAGCCGTTCATACGCCATGTGCAAGTCTTTGGCGACCGCCTGCATCTGGGGGTAGACGACGCCGAAGTCGACACGCCGCGCGTGTCCGCGGCGTTGGCGCACCCGGAGATTACGCTTAGCAGCATCCGCCAGGTGATTCCGAGTCTGGAAGATGTCTTCATTTCCATCGTCGCGGAGGACACGGCATGACTGTGCAGGAAGCGCCGGCGGTTGAGGTGCACGATCTGGTGAAAACCTTCGGGGCTTTCACTGCGGTCGATCATGTCAGCTTCAGCGTGCCACGTGGGGAGATCTTTGGATTCCTGGGCCCGAACGGGGCGGGGAAATCAACGACGATTCGCATGCTCTGCGGGTTGCTGCTGCCCACCGCGGGCACGGGGCAGGTCGCCGGATTCGATATTCGGCTTGACTCTGAGCGCATCAAGGCGCGCATCGGCTATATGAGCCAGAAGTTTTCGCTCTATGAAGATTTGACGGTGTCGGAAAATATCGACTTCTATAGCGACATTTACGGGGTAGCGCGGGAAAAAATGGCCGCGCGTAAACAGTGGATATTAACAATGGCCAACCTGAAGGAGCGCGCACACAGCCTGACCCGTGAGTTAGCGATGGGGTGGAAGCAGCGCCTGGCCCTGGGGTGTGCATTGGTTCATGAACCGGAGATCCTCTTCCTGGATGAGCCCACCGCCGGCGTGGATCCCATTTCGCGCCGCAATTTTTGGGAACTCATTTATAACGTCGCTGGACAAGGGGTCACCGTCTTCGTCACCACGCACTACATGGACGAAGCGGAACACTGCGACCGTCTGGGTTTGATATACGGCGGAAAACTCATCGCGCTGGGCAGTCCGCGGGAATTGAAAACCCGGCAGCACACCGGTGTGCTCCTGGAAATGCACGGTGAACCATTGATGACGGCGCTGGAGATGCTGACTGCTGATGCCGCGGTAAGCGACGTGGCGATCTTCGGTAACGCCTTACATCTGATCACCGACCACGAAGCGAATATACCCGGCATCCGGGAGCGCCTGGAACGCGCCGGCGTCGCGCTCCGAGCCCTGGAGCGCATTCAACCATCGCTCGAAGATGTTTTTGTGTCGCTTATTGAACAAGCCGCGAATGAGCATGCCGCATGAAGACGACACCTGATACACCGTGCTGTGACGCCTCCCCGGAGCATTCATGTTATTGCGCACCTGGATGATCATGTGGAAAGAGTTCAAACAGATCTCCCGCGACCCGCGTATGCTGGGCGTGGCGTTCGGCTTGCCGATTATCATGTTGCTCATCTACGGGTATGCCATCAACTTTGATGTCACGCACGTGCGCATTGCCGTGTATGATGAGGATCGCAGCGCGGCATCGCGTACGCTGACGGGCGCCTTTTTTCACAGTGAATATTTCGACCTGGCTGGCAACCTGACCAATGATTCCGCGGTACGCGAGGCGTTAGACCACGGTCAGGCCCGGGGGGTGCTGACCATCCCACGCGGCTTCGCCCGCGATATTGCCGCGGGGCGCACGACATACGTCCAATTGCTCATCGACGGCTCGGACTCCACGTCGGCCAGTACAGTGGTCGGGTATACCAATGCGCTGCTGCAGCAACAGTCGGCGCGCATCAGCCTGGAGGCGGTGCAACGCCAGGGGGTCCACGCTCCCGGTGCGCTCCAACCGGTAGACCTGCGCATGCGCTACTGGTATAACCCGGAATTAAAAAGTACCACGTTCACCATCCCGGGGTTGATTGCGGTCATTTTAATGATGCTCGCGGCACTGCTCACGTCGGCAACGGTGGTGCGCGAGCGCGAACGCGGAACCTTCGAACTGCTGATTGCGTCTCCCATCCGCCCTCTCGAGCTCATGCTCGGAAAGTTGGCCCCATATATCCTCATCGCGTTCGGCGACGTGATACTGGTAGTCTTGGCGGCGGTGTTGCTCTTTCATATCCCACTGCGCGGCAGCGCGGTGCTGGTACTGGTCACCTCAGCCATCTTCCTTACCGCCGCACTGGGCATCGGACTGCTGGTGTCCACCATTTCCGAATCCCAGCAAACCGCGATGATGGTGGCCATGCTCACCACGCAATTACCCTCTATTATCCTCTCCGGGTTTGTCTTTCCGATCCGCAGTATGCCGCCGGTCATTCAACTGATTACCACGGTCATTCCGGCGACCCACTTCATCAGGATTCTGCGCACCGTGTTCCTGAAGGGCGGCGGTTGGTCACTTGTGTGGGCGCCGACACTCTATCTGGTCCTGTTCGCCGGACTGATGCTCGGGTTGAGTGCGACCCAGTTTAAGAAGAAGCTGTGAGGATGCCATGAACTGGCGACGTGTGTTTCGACTACTCTGGAAAGAATTGCTGCTGGCGCGGCGCGACCGGCGGATGCTGCTGTTGATACTGGTGTCGCCGGTCATACAACTCTTTCTTTTTGGTTATGTGGTAAGCACCGATGTCCATAATGTCGCGACGGCAATTCAGGATGACGACCGTACCAGTGTCAGCCGCACGTTTGTGAACCATCTCATCAGTTCGCAGTACTTCACCTATGTCGCCGATTTGCACACCTCCGCGGAAGTGAACCAGACCCTGGATCGCGGGACGGCACAGGTGGTCATACACATCCCGCGCGGTTTTGCTCGCGCGATGGCGCGCAATCACACCGCCCAGGTGCAAGCCATTCTCGATGGCACCGACGCGATGACGGCGGGCATCATCTCCGGCTATGCCGCCGATGTCGTCAGCCGTTACTCCACCGGGGTGACCATCGCACGGTTGGCGCGACTGCGTGGAACCATCACCCGGCTCCCGTCATTAGAAACACGCACGCGCATCTGGTACAACCCGGAGTTGAAAAGCGTCCACTTCATGGTGCCTGGCGTCCTGTGCATGATTCTGATGATGATCACCATGATGCTGACTTCGCTGGCCATTGTGAAAGAGAAAGAAGTGGGGACGCTGGAACAGTTGATCGTTACCCCACTGACCCCGGTAGAGTTGATGGTCGGTAAAACCGCGCCGTTTCTCCTCATCGGCGCCATTGATCTCTTCCTGGTGCTGGCGGTGGCCGTGTTCTGGTTCCATGTGCGTCTGGTCGGCAGTCTGCCACTCCTGGTGCTGTTAAGCCTGCTCTTCCTGCTCACCAGCCTCGGGCTGGGCCTGCTCATCTCCACCTTCTCGCATACCCAACATGAAGCCATGCTCACCAGCGTCTTTTTCCTGCTCCCCTCCTTCATGTTGTCCGGTTTCATGTTCCCTATTGAGAATATGCCGGCCATCTTCCAATATGTCACCTATCTCATCCCCATGCGCTATTTTCTGGAGATCATCCGCGGCATCTTTCTCAAGGGCACTGGCCTGGACGCGTTGTGGCCGCAAACGCTGGCACTGCTGTTTTTTGGCGTCGGGATTATTATGTTGGCCGCCATGCGCTTTCAGAAACGATTGACGTGATCGCTATCCCAGCACCACTCGCCCGGATTATTCATGAACAAATTGACTGCTGGGCTGACTGAGGCATTATTCGAAATGGTATGAATACAGCAGGCTCGACAGGACGAGGTGAAATCGGTAGCATTGCAGGGAGAATTATTCCATTGTTCCGGAGTCCTGGAGGTTGTTTATGCCGCGTGGCGTATTTCCATTTGTGCTGCTAGTTGTGCTCATCGTCGCGGGAGAGAGCCGCGCCGTGCCGGTAAAATCACCCTCCAAGCCAGCGACGCCAGCTATCGTTCGGGTAAAAGGGGTGACTTCCGGCAAGACCATTCCTGTCGTGAAACTCCCGGCACTCGTCGTGACGATCACCTCCCCGGCGGCGAATACCGCGCTCAAAGGTCAGAGTCTGTTGACGGTCGTGGGAACGAATCTGCCCAGAACGGCGACGATCGAATACCTGTTGAATGGGCAACCGTTGTCCGGACCGCTTCCGGCGCCTTACCGCTACCTCTGGTCCACCACGCAAGTATGGGATGGACGGCACACACTCACCGCGGTGGCGCGCACCGCCGCGGGCATGGTGTGCGCGAGCAGCGCACCGCTGCCAATTCGTGTGAACAATGCCGGCGGCGATCTGAAGCTTCTCACCCCCGACATCGCGAAACCCTGGAGTGGAACGGTAAAAATTACCGTTACCGCCAGCCGACCGTTGTTGCCGAACGACAGCGCGGAGAAAACAACGCAGGCGTTACTGTTCTTCATCGATGGCCGACAGGTCGGCCAAGTGTGGGGCAGCGCCAAAGGGTCGACTGACGTAGACTCCACCAGACTGGCCAACGGTTCGCACACGCTCCTAGTCTCGGCATGGGCCACAAGTCCGGGTAACCCACCCTTCGCCATGCTGCAACTGCCCATCACCGTCAATAATGGGCATCACGCACGGGAATTACGCGCGCGATGGCGTGAATTGCGACTGGCGCCGGGTCAAAGCATCACACTCGCGCCGCGACTCGTCTTCACGGATGGAGACGAAGCGCTTCTTACCGACGGCGTATCCTTCACCAGCATCGACGGGAAAATCGCCGCGGTCAATCCTCATGGCATCGTTACCGCGCTGGCGCCAGGCGTGACGGATGTGCGATTAGTCCACGACGTCTTCCAGACCACGGTGCGCGTCTTTGTCAGCGCGGAGGGCGGACTGCCGCACTTCGCGCGCGACGGGCAGATTCTTACGACTTACGATCCGCTGCGTTCATTCTTTGTCCGGTCGTTGAATAATCTTGAGGCGCGCGAAGTGCAGGAAACACCTGGTTTGCTGGCCCAACTCCGCGCGGCGTCGCTGAACACCCTCACCACCAGCTTTTTCCATAATCCGGATGGCGACACTGGCAGCTACGATAACTGGCGACGGGCATGGGATCCAGCCTGGGATAAACTCGTGCGGGACGCGCAAATCGGCGACTACAGCTTGCTCTTGACCGGTGATGAACTGACCCGCTCTCCCGGAGCGTTGAGCACCTGCATCGGGAGTCCCTGGGCGCCAAAAGCACTGCAATACGCATTCACCCGCGCGCGTGATAGTAAAACCGTGGTCTGCGTGACGATGACCGATGATGTGAACACCGTTTGGGGTGAAACGCCCACGCCGGCGGGAGGGCGCTGGACAGCTAAGACGCCGACTATCCCGGACGATGCGTTCAGCAAATTCATGGCAATCGTGAATCAGGTCTCCGACCGGCCGCCGGTGACCTGGCCGGTCAGCGGCTCCGCTGATGCCGTTACTGCACGCAACTGGATGGGCGACCCGGCATTTTCCGATTTCGCCAGCCATGCCTGGACGATTCAGGATTGGCGACGGGCGTACCCCTCCGGCGCGGCCTCATTACCGCAGCTCCTCACCGCACTCAATCGCGTGGTACTCGGACGGGAGTTGTTGCTGCCGCGAAATATCCCGGCGTTACTCGACGTGGATCTGTCCGGAACGCCGCAAACGAAAGAGACCGGCGACGACATGCCGCGCGATCCGCTCGATTCGTCGTCGGAAGGCATGGTGACCGCGGCGCTGGTACCCATGTATGCGGCAGCCACCGGTATGGCCGGGGTGCGCGGCGTGGCCTATGACAGCAACGACTGGAAGCGCCGGCGTGCCTATGCGGCGCCGGGGCAAAGCGAGTTGCCGGTGGGCACTGACCCCTTTACCGTGGGTACCGCGCGCTGGCAGGGGCTGGCGGCTGCCGGGAATCTCCTGCACCTGCTGGAACCCGACCTGCTGCAATCTCCACTACACGCGCTGAACCTGGACCCCGCCATCATTACCGGCGCACGGCAGGGGAAAGCCGGCCGCCTGTTCATGGCAAGCAACTTTTCCGAACGACCGGAAACGTCGCATGTCGACCTGGGTTTTTACAAGTACGACAAAGGCCCGGCGATCGTCCGTTATCACTTGTTGGGTGCACAACTGCGCACTGAGCTCATCCCCCCCTCCGCGCTGGACACTGTCACCTTCGCGCCGGGTGAGACTATCGTATGGGTCTGCCGTCCTTTGTCCGCGTCGGACGTTGTGCCCCCGGCAGTACAAATCACTGAGCCACATCACGGCGCTACGGTAGCGGGTAACGTCGCGATCACCATTCTCGCCATGGACAACACGCGGCTGGATCGCCTGGAATGCACGGTAGACGGCCAACTCCTCGCTACGCTCAAAGGCGCCCCACCCTATCTTTATTCCTGGGATGCCACCGCCGCTTCCCCGAAGGTCTGGCATAGCATCGTCGTCACCGCCTATGATGCGGACAATAATGCCAGTCAGGCACGCATTGCCGTGCGCACTACGCCCAAAGACGGCGACCGTATGATTATCAAATGACACACGGACCGGCACATGGCGGGATCAAGCGTTTCCAGATAGTCACTATTTTGGTAAAAAATCAGCAGTTACGCTGGAATTTACCGGCAGGAATTTCCCCGGTAAAACACGAAGTTAGAATTATAAGTCAATGCTCTCCAATAAAATTATGGACCAAACGGATACGCGAGGACGCGTGGCAAATAGCCGGGGAGGGCGAGTGTCCTCACGAGCCGCGCGCGGGTGAGTTGTAATCGATGGCCATAACGGAGGTATGCGGGAACAAACGCAATATCGTGCATCGTGTTGCGCGCCTGAGGCTCACGCGCATGGCTCGTGAGGACACTCGCCCTCCCACCGGGAAATGAACAGCGAGACAGTGCACGATCGTCGTTCACGATCGACCCTCCTTGTGGGTCTTCACGAAAATATTGAACGGAAAGTGAAGAATCATTTTGGACGGGATTAATTGTAAGGTTACTTTACCAGGAATGCAGGTGTTATGGCTACGACAATGCGACCTACAAATGGAAAAGCTTCCGTGACCTTAAAAGATGTTGCGGAACGCTGCAATTTGAGTATTGCGACGGTATCACGGGCGCTGCGCAACCCGACACGACACAGCGAAGAAACGACGAAGCGCATCATGGCCACCGCGGCGGAACTGGGATATGACCCGGCGCGCCATGAAGGTGCGCGCCGTCTGGTCCTCAGCCGTTTTGGAAAAAACGTCATCAACCACCTGATCGCCTTAATCTTCCCTCCTTACTTCTACCGGGCAAACTATTTTAACGATATGTTTCAAGGGATTCTGGACGTCTTGACTCCCGAGGGGTACGGTCTGCTGACGGTAGATGCGTCACAAACGACGGAGCATGGGTTGCCCCCCAGTTTCAGCCGCGGCGATGTGGATGGCGTGATTATTGCGGCGGACCCTAAAGACGCCCCGGCGCTCTTAACCCAACTACACGCTGAAGGCGCGGTCGCCAATCGTCCGTTGCTCACGCTGGCGCATACCGCACCGCTGTGTTCCGCCGTCCTCGTGGACGCGTGCAGCGGCGCATATGCGGCTACGGCGCACCTGCTGGCACTTGGTCACCGTCATCTTCTACATTTTTGCGGACCGTATGAGGATACCAAGGCGGATATGCACAGTCAGCGCCACCAATGCCTGCTCGGGTACCGGCAGGCCTACCAGGACCTTGGCCTGGATCCGGAGCAATACCTGCATTACATCCACCTGGACAACAAGGTGTGGAAACTCGCGTTCCGTGCGGAAAATCATCCCAAACTCTCCACGTTGCAATCCAGTGGCTGGACCGGGCAACACCCGCTGCTGCGCTTGCTGCGCCAGCACCCGGAGATCACCGGCATTCTCGCGCTCAATGACCCGACCGCTATTGTCATCCGCCATATTTTGCGCGTGGGGAAACTGCGCGTGCCGGAAGATATCAGTGTGATTGGCTTCGACGATACGGACCCCATGCTCGATGATCAAGGACGCAACATGCTGACCACCGTCCGCGTACCGTTGCGGATGATTGGTCGCCGTGCCGCCAAAGTGATTATCGCGCGCGTCACCGGTGCGTTGAAAGAAGACACCCACTTTTCACTGCCGACCACCTTAATTGAGCGCGGCTCAACTGCAGCGCCGGCGAAATAGAGCGTGTCCCAAGGTTCACGTATTTGGATCGCGAGTGAATTTTTTCGTCAGGCGAAGAGAGAATTTCACACTTTATCGAAGGGAGATAAACGTGGAATTCTCGACAAAGCCTGGCGGAAAAAGACACCGCGAGGCGAATGCGTGGACTTTGGGACAGGCTCTAAATAAGCACCGTATCAGGTGGGCATATCACTCGGGCAAGCTGGCCTGAAAATGCGTGACCGGAGAGAGGTGTGCTATGACACGCTGTTTCGTCATCGGTTTAGTCATCGGTCTATTGGTCCTGACGGTACAGGTCGGGCGGGCGGATAACAGGCGGGTGATTCCGTTATTCACACGTTCATCCGGCATGTTGCTCGTCAAGCAATATCCGACGACGAATCTGCGCATCGAGATCTCCGTTCTGTACCAGAAACCTGGCGTGATCATCGATACCGTCGGCATCAATGGCGCGCCGATCGGCGCCTTCGCCGCCATGATCGATGGCGCGAACCATGTGTCTTTTAACGTCTACGATCCTTCCCGCTGCAGCGAAGTGCAGGTCTCCAACGGCTGGCACCTTATTACCAGCACGAGCACTGTGACGCCGGGGACGCCCTTTACTCTGCGGGTCGATATCACCCCGGCCGGCTATGGGCTCTGGCTGAACACTAAAAAAGAACGCCAGATCGTGCTGAGCACCCCCCTATCCGGCCAACCATGCTATGCGGGCGATTATCCCGGCGACGACTCGTGGGGCCCAAAATACAATATTCATCCGGCGATGATCGGCATGCTCACCGTGCATTGTTTCGGCGAAATCCCTGTTGATACCTCATCAACCACGCACACCACTTCCACAACATTAACGTCCGGCATACCAACGCCGGTACCTACCGACACCTTCGCGACCATCGATGCCGGGGTGCGCATGATCGAAGAGGCGTTCCGCTCCCGGAACCTGGAAGCCGTGCTGGCGCGGGTCGCCCCGGGGAAACGTGATGACTTCCGGGCGATTTTCACGCCGCATCGCGCGGAACTGACGCGGGTCGCGGACCTGTTGAAAACGCGCCGGCTGGCCTCTACAACGGGCAGCTACGCGGAATATCTCGTCTCCGATCGTGGCAAAACCTTCCCCATCACCTTCACACGCGTCGATGGCGTGTGGTGCCTCATGAGTCTATGACCGGCATTATTTAGAACATTTCGAATAATGCCACCGCGAGCCCGGCAGTCAAAAAATTCATAAATAATCCGGGCTGAAGGAGTCGCCCATGCGTTCCACATTCTGTCTTCTGCTGCTCTGCCTCCTGGCGCTGCCCGCGCTGGCTTACGATAACGACGGTCGCGATGCCAATGGCAATGGGTTGATCAAAGGCGGTCCGCACCGCACGATCAACGAGTTGGCCGTGCAACGCTGGCTGCAGGAATGCCCCGACACGCTCGTGAAACGCTATCAGGCGCTTGATGATTACAGCATGCTGGGCCCCACTGTCGTGGAACCGGGGCTGGAGATCGTCACCACGGAAGACCGCGCCGGCAACCTGCGCTGGTGGGTGGCGGAAGGCGGATACGACGCGGATGAGCCGGAACTCTATAACTCCTTTCGCCACTTTTATGACCCGCGTTCCCTGGATGGCGTGCCCTATCTCACCGACCATTTGAGCACCCTGGACTACGTCTATCGCGCATTTATCTTCACCTCGAAAGTCGGACACGTCGTGGGCTTTGTTGCCGGACACACGGTAAATCCGCAGGTGAATGCGCGCGATTGGGCCTTGACCGGCGAAAAAAACAACGGCTGGGGTCCGAATGACTATTGTTGGGATAAGGGTCGCGAATATATGAAGGCGGCGTTTGCGGAAACCGACGCCGCGAAGAAGCAAAAGCTCTTTGCGCAGGCCTGGCGGGCACTGGGGGAGACGATGCACCTGATCGGCGACATGACCTGTGTCCCGCACGTGCGCAACGATTCCCACCCCGGGAAAGCCATCGGCTACAAAGGCATCGGCAACACGGACCCCAATATCGGGTATCTCAAAAACGACCCCTATGAACTCATGACCACGGAACCGGTGATCCGGGAACAGCGCAATGCGGCACTCGATCCGCAAGCGAAATCGACGGTTGATGAAGCAGAAGATCCGAAAACACTGTTCTACAATGTGGCCATGTATACCCAGGAGCACTTCTTTTCCGCGGATACGATCGGCGGCAGTTATACCAAAGATCGCGGCACACCCGCGCAGCATGTCGTGAAAGTCACCCCGGCGAATGGGAAGAAGACCTACCCGTTCCCGGTGCTGAAAGCGTGTGATTTCGATGAAAAGACCGGTTATTTCACCCGGGAGATAAATGGCAAGCCGATCAAACTCTGCCACGAAGACTGGATGTCGAGCATCGGTTGGGGGGATCCGCAGAAGAATGGCCCGCAAATCTCGCGCGAATGTGTGGTGGAGCAGGCCAGTGTGCTGATTCCGCTGGCGATTTACGCCAATATGAAATTGGTCGACTGGTATGTGCCGCGCCTGGAATTGGCAATTACCAACATCGACCCGACCACGAAAGCGGTCACCGCCACGCTGACGCACAAAACCTACGGTGCGCACACCACGGCGTTGTCCTATACCCAGTCATACGGACAAGTCTATCGACTCTGGGTGAACGGCGCGCAGCAACCACACGCGGCATTCACCTTCAACACCGTCAACAACAATCTGACCGGTACCTTGAATCTGCCGAATCTCAAGAAGGGCGATAAGGTGACCATCGGTCTCGGCGTCGGAGGACTGCTGGTCAAATCGACCGATTACATCATGGGTGAAGGCGCCAAGCCCGGCGACGGTTGTTGGGTACTCGATGCCGTGGTCACCGACCCGCATCACAGCGAATCGAAAGACAAATTAGCACTGGATACCCGGGATTCGACCGTCGGCGAAGGCGGCGGATCGACGCGCTACCACCACGTCTTCACCGGCATCAATAAATTCGACTACACTATCGCGTATACGCATGGGTGGACGACGCCGCCGCGCTCGCTGACCCCGGGTAAAGAACTCACGCTCACGGTTTCCGTAGCGGAAAATGGGTGTGTGGCCACGGGAGACGAACAGTTCTGGCATGACCGTTGGGGCGACACGAATGGCGCGGCGATTCTCCAGATTTCCCGGGAAATTATCGAACGCGCCAAGAAGAACGGGTATCCCGTCTCTGATTACCGCACTCATGCCCTTGGTGATGCCAAAGCATCGGCCTGGTATGATTCCTATCGCCCGAAAGAGGGGGTGAGTCGCGCGAATAAAGCATTCACCTTCGAAATCCCGACGCATTCCGAAAATAATCAGGAATTGGCCATTATGTTCAATATCGACTGCAACAATGTCGGTGGCGGCATCGTGTTCTATTACAAATGGAATGGTCCGGCGATCCCGGAAATTCCCTATACCGGCGGGTGCGTGGCACTCGGTACGCAAGTAACGCTGGCGGACGGTAGCCATCGCCCAATCGAGCAGATCAAACCCGGCGACCGTATCGCCGCCTTCGACCAGACCACCGGCCTGCCCGCGCCGGCTACCGTCGAACGCCTGTTGATTCATACCGACGGACCGTTCGCGACACAGCACCTCCAGTTGCAGAGTGGACAAACGCTGCAGGTAACGGGCAATCACCCGATCTTCACAACGCGGGGCGCCTGGACGCCGGTGGCCCAGCTCACACCGGGCGCGGGGGTCTATGTCTATGATCCGGCTACCCGCCAGGTGCAACCCACGACGGTACTCGCCATCATCCGTGACTGGGGAACCCTGGGCACGGTCTATAACCTGAAGACGTCACTGGGGGATTATTACGCCAATGACGTGCTGATACATAACAAATGCCTGGCGGCCGGGTCACTGATCGACACCCCGCACGGCCCGTGCCCGGTGGAACGACTGCGCGTGGGACAGCAGATCTATGGATGCATCAAGGGGCAGCGCGTCCGTACCACGGTCACGCATCTGTATGCCAAATCGACGATACGCGCCACGCTGCCCGGCAAACGACTGACTCCGCATGTGGCGGCGACCGTCAACCACCGTATCTGGCACGACGGCGCGTTCCACGCGACCGGTGAGTTACCCTACCCCGCGGTCGCCATTCGCGGTGCGGTATATGATGTGCAGACCCGCGCCGGCAACTATTACGCCGACGGTTTACTGATGACCGCGAGTGAGTGATCGGGTCTGTCTGGGCCGCCGCCAGGCCCGCCAACCGCACTCAGCGAACCGGACCCGGCGAATTGTCGGCAGATCAGGTAGATGCCGCCACCAGACCCGCCTGCTCCATACCAGCCACCGCAGGCACTTCCATTTGCGGAGATAATGCCGTTGACCGTGATCGTATGGGTCGCCTCGACCCACACGAGACCACCACCGGCGCCAGGACTATTAAAGCCACCATTATCCTCCCCTGCGCCACTGCCAGGTTGGACGGGCGCATTGGACGATCCGTACGTCATCGTGCCGGGATTACAGCCCTGAGCGATGCCACCGCCCAAGCCACCATAACTGCCGCCGCCGCCACGTCCGTTACCGTGTCCGCCGCGACCGGTGCCGTACCCGTTCATGATCTGGTTCGTCGCCCCCCCGTAGCCCAGACCATCGGCCTTGAGACCTCCGCCAAGCGCCACGGTCAGGTTGTTCACTTCGAACTTCACCGAGCCGCCGTTCGTTCTATCCGAGACCGGGTAGATCCAGCAATTCGTGGCCACGATCAAGTCGCCCGCGACACGCACCCGCGCGCCGTAGACCGGCGTGCCGTTGGTCGGGCCGGCACTGATGTACAGGTTCGCGCTGTTTGTCACCAGGAAGTTGCCGTTGGTCACGGCCAGCTCAAAGCCGGGTTGCTCAAAACCGATGCTCGCGTTGGTGACCGTCAGGTACGGCGTGGACCAAGACCCGAATCCGGAAATACGCACATTTTGAAAAGTGCTGGCCACATCGGGCGGCATTACGGAGCCGTCAGACAGGGACAGCGTACCCATGCCGCTCTGCTGACCGGTGCTGTACAGTGCCGTGCCTC
>Ga0118677_10003607_pt1 | contig 29062 bp, 23 predicted proteins | sample AliMusrvi5mmetaG_FD_86154 | JGI IMG/M metagenome (GOLD analysis project Ga0118677, IMG submission 86154) | reverse complement strand
ACTATATGAGCGGTGGTTGGAGTCACTATTTAATTGGCGTTATAACTGGTATGCTTGCTAATAAGGATAAAATAAAGGGATCAAGTTTTGTTGATGTCGGAGCTGGGGCATCAGGCATTTTTGCCATTGTAGCTCATAAACTGGGGGCTTCAGAAGTCATTCTTATTGAGAAAGATGCTGAGCGGATAGATTCTTTAAAGGAAAATTTAAATCTTAATGGTATTAACCATTATCAATTGTATCAAAAGGCAGTTCAGGACATAGGATCTTTAAAAATTCATTTTCCAGCGGTTGTGAGCATGAATGTGCCCAATGTGGCAACCGATAGTGATGGGAAAAGTACCAGACTGCTTGAATCAACATTTCGATTGTTTCCCGATCCTCATTTAATGTTAATTTCTGGGGGAGATGATAAAAATCCCGGTGCTGAAAAGTTGATTGATAAGTTGTTTGTTAAACATGGTGTTAAGAAGCGAGATTCTATAAACATAGTGAAGGAAGTTCCCAGTGGTCGAGGGCCGTTGAGGTACGATAATCGTACCTTGATTGCTGATTTTGCAATGGGAGCAAAAATCAATCAGACAGTAGGGAATAGAGCAAAAACAGGCGGTATCGACTTAAATCCTGCAGATATGAGTATGCAGGTTAAAAAAGATGGTCAAGATTTCAAATTTGATTTTAACGGTACCAAAATTGACGCCGCCCAAGTGACCGGCGCTACGTTTACTATACGCTCCATGACGCCAGTGACCAACCTGCCAAGGGAGTTAGGGTTGAATTTAGGGCCTGTCAATAAATCTGAGCAAGCAGTATTGTTAGCGAAAGCTTAAGCTAAGTTTAATTTCGTCGTTTTGATAAAAGCATGACCAAGGTAATTCTCCGCCTAGGCGGTTTCGTAGATAATAATATTTGACCATTTTTTCCTGTGACATTATGATGGTAACAGTGGTTTAAAGGGCCACTTTTACCTTATGTTTATCACTGATACTAAAAGAAAGATCATTGATTATATCAGGCAAAACGGAAGTGCCACACGCGCCCAGTTAGAGGAAGTGACTGGAATTACTTCTATAGGGATTTCCCAACATCTTAAAGGTCTTGTTGACAGTGGACAATTGCAAAGAGAGGGAAAGCCTCCAAAGGTTACCTATTATTTAGGCAAGGAACAGCATAAGATTAATTTTGTTGATCAGGTAAAGAATGCTTTACTTGAAGATAGTAGCTTACCGCAAGACCTCAAAACTACCGTACTTAATGATCTAGCTTCCAAGCTCCATACCCTGCCGAAAGCTACAACCAAGACTATGTCATCTAAGCCAGAAACAGCTGGGGAAGACTCCAAGACTATATCACTCAATGCAGAACCAGCAGAGGAAGGATCCAAGACTATATCACTCAAGGCAGAACCAGCTGGGGAAGGATCCAAGACTATATCACTCAAGGCAGAACCAGCTGGGGAAGGCTCCAAGACTATATCACTCAAGGCAGAACCAGCTGGGGAAGGATCCAAGACTATATCACTCAAGGCAGAACCAGCTGGGGAAGGATCCAAGACTATATCACTCAAGGCAGAACCAGCTGGGGAAGGATCCAAGACTATATCACTCAAGGCAGAAACGGCTGGGGAAGGCTCCAAGACTATATCACTCAAGGCAGAAACGGCTGGGGAAGGATCCAAGACTATATCACTCAAGGCAGAAACAGCTGAAGAAGGCTCCAAGACTATATCATCCAAGGAAGACCTAACTGAGGAAGAATCTATGACTATACCACCTAAACTTGACAAGCTGGAGCTAAGCATTAAAGACGTTTTGGCTAGGGTAGATTCTTTGTCCCAGGAATTCAAAGCCAGCCAGATTTCCCAAGAACAACTTCAAGCTGAATTGACAAGCTTGAAAGCCTATAAACAATCCAATGAGCTTGTCAATAGAGGTGTAGAACTTTACGATCAGAATGAGATTGAAATGGCCATTATAGAATTTACTAAAGCCATCGAAATTGACCCAAGTAATGCTCAAGCCTACATGTGGCGCGGTATTATTAGTTATTATAGTTTAGAAGAGGACAAGCTTCCTAATTCAGAAATCATCGGTGATTTTAATAAGTCGATTGAGCTCTATGGCAGGGATTACAGGGCTTTTATGTATCTTTGTTTTATTTATTATGACCTCAAAGATTATGATCAATCTTGGGAATATCTATACAAAGGAAAATCGCTCGGATGGAAGGATTATTACAAACATCTTGAATATCTTAAGAAAGATTCGGGTAGGGAAAAGTAGGTGAATGGGGGATGGGTGTGTTTGGTGAGGAAATGGATGACAATCGCAAATCGGCTTATTTAACACTGGGGGATTTAAGACCATTTGTGGAACGCAGGAACGGGACAGTCCCCTAACCATACAGTTTTTGGAGAAAATCTAAAGTTGTCGCACTATGAGTTACAATTCGCGTTGCTGAAAGTGATTCGTGGAAAATGTTTGACCAAATCGCTAAGCGTTATGATTTGCTTAATTATAGAAACTTGACAATGTGGTATTTAGATGGTATTTTTGTGGTAGATATATGGAATAGAAAAAGGAGATGATATGCCAACGTTATTTGATACAGTGCCACAACAGGACTACCTTGAGTTATACAAGGGTAATAAACCGCAATATAACACAATTGTGCAGTTTCTGAATTTCAGAAAAGAAGACATTTCTAAAGCAACGGGTCTTTCTCAAAATTCTGTTAGATATGATGATAAAATGCCTCCAGAATTGAAAGAACGCATCAATGAATGGGCCACGTTGTTTAATTTAGTTGCGGGATTTTTTAAGGGGAATGCAGAGAAAACACATCAATGGTTTGTTACATTAAATCCTCTTTTAGGCAATGTGGCACCGCGAGATATGATCCGTTTTGGTAGGTATAAAAAGCTTTTAAAATATGTAATGAATGCTCTGGCTGAAAACAGAGGGTAGGTATTCTATGCACAAATACTGGCCCCAACCTTCCGGTCGGCCACCCCAGAAAAAACAAATTCAATTCCTATTAGATCAATTTTCTTCAGCAGATATTAAAAAATGGAACAACATTAAAGATCTATTTTTGAAATTCCATTGGGATTTTTATAGCAGTCTTGCTTTTCAACGTTCTAAATTTGCCGATGAAATCAAGAAATCTTTATTAGAAGCTTCGCATAAATCTTATACGTTTACAAGATGGCAACGAGTAGTACGATTTAAACATTCCGTTGAACCATTGTCATTGACAGGAAGTTTAGCAGACCCGGGAGGGAGATTTAACATAGGGGGATTTAAGACCATTTGTGGAACGGAGGAACGGGACAGTCCCCTAACTAGGGACAGGGCAAAGTTACAGAATGGACAGTCCCCGAAGGTTTTGCTTGAGAAGGAGATAATATTAACATGACAATTCGTGACGAGATTAATAAGAAAAAGCGTAAGGCGGCTATTATTATGTATTCAGGTTTCATATTCTTTATCTTAGGCTGTTTATTGTCGATCCATAATTCTTTTATTGTTCCATTCACATTCTTTGGATTACTATTAGCCTTTTTGGGTATAGAGTTATATTTGACTGGTATTCGTTGCCCGCAATGCAGAGGCAACCTTGGCTATTCGGTTTATTCAGGCAATCCTTTTATTCTTTCGTCCAAGATTCGTTTTTGCCCTTTTTGTGCAGTTGCACTAGATTCAACGATTGACAACAGTTTGAAAAGGAAAGAAGTTGCGGATATTATTGAGTCGTTTATTTCTCAAACTGGAGGTGATCGGGATTGGGATGATTTTATCTGCGTAAGGCTTAAGGATCCAGAGTTAGAAGAAATTAGAAAAAAATGTGCTGATTTGCCTAATAAATATCCCCCAAGAGAGAACAAAGGTTACTGTAGCCCAGAAGGAATGGAAGTCCTTCGCGATATGGCAAGGGAGTTAAGAAATAAAAATCAGTTTAATCTTATAACAAGAAATAAATACCTAAACGAACGAACAGAATTTCTTAAATGCCCCAATTGCACTTTAGTTTTACTAGGTGTTCCTGACTGCCATATTGCATTTTATGATCCAAGTAATATTACGATGACAGTTGCCTATAACTTACCCAGACATATATGTTGCCCTAAATGTAAATCAACATGGTATAAACCAGGAATGGATCGCTGGGAGTTAAGGGAAGCAACTATTGAGGAAGTAAGAAATTCTAACTGGAATTAATTTGGGGACACTCGCCATAACCCGAATTAATTAAGGTTACTGTGAGTGTCCCTAAATTTTACTGTCTCGATTTTAATTTTCTTGTTGTTTGCCTGCCTTTAGATGGATACAATGGTTCCCATGTCTTTAGTCATTGCTAAAAGTAATTCGTGGAAAATGTTTGACCAAATCGCCAAGCGTTATGATTTGCTCAACCGTTTGCTTTCTTTAGATCAGGATGAGGCCTGGCGCCAGGAAATCCGTCGTCATTTACCTTCAAAGAATAATCTTCAGCTTTTGGATATCGCAACCGGTACGGGAGATGTGGTTTTATCTTTGGTCAAAGATAACCCCTCAATCCATATCGCCTATGGAATCGACCTGGCAGAGGGCATGCTTGAAATTGCCAGAACCAAGATTAAAGCTCAAGGTTTGCATTCTAAAATTATGATTGAAAAGGCCGATGGTCAGGCTTTACCGTTTGTAGAGGGAACCTTTGATGCCGTAACTATCGCTTTTGGTATACGCAATATCCCTGATTTGCGTCTGGCGCTTTTAGAAATGTATCGGGTCTTAAAAAAAGACGGTAGGGTCATTATTTTAGAATTCTCTCTGCCTAAGAATGTATTTTTAAGGATTGGTCATTGGTTTTATCTGAGTATTATTGTGCCCTTGATTGGTCTTATTGTTTCCGGCCACACCAGCGCCTATCTGTATTTAGCCCAAACTATAAAATCTTTTCCTTACGGCGATAGATTTTGTAAAATACTTAGACAATTTGGATTTATTAATATTAAAGCCTATCCTTTGATGGGGGGAGTCGCGACGATATATGTTGCCGATAAAGGATAAAGTTTATTCTTTTCAAGAAGCCAAAGAATTCATGGCCAGCCAAATTCGTCAACTAGACCTTTTGGCCAAGCCGCTTATTTATCGTATAGAAATAAAGATTAAACCGATAGACCTCATTTCATGGCTGGAGGCTCAGGACAATAAAGTCAAGATTTATGGAGCCAATCAAGATAATACTGCGTCTATTGCCGGTATTGGAGAAGCATTAAGAGAACAGGCTGGAAAGATAGACGATTTTGCCTATGTTTTTAAGCAATTACGTCAGTATTTAAGTCCACAATATCCTTATATGCAATGGTACGGTGGTTTTTGTTTTGATGAGAATCATCTGGATCATCAATGGAAGGATTTTGGCGCCTATTGTTTTGTGTTGCCGCGTTTTGAGTTGGCCAGTGACGGCAAGAGAATGATATTTTGTTGTAATTTAATCGGTTCCCTGCAAGAAAGCGTCCGAGGGGCTATTGTACAAGAACTGGAAAGCATTCAATTAAATACCAAACCATCTAAAAATATTTTAAAAAGCTTTACCCGTCGTGATTTGCCAAGCAAAGGGCAGTGGGACAAGAATGTTTCGACGGTCCTTGAAGGTATCCAGACAGGGAAATTTGAAAAGATAGTTTTGGCCCGTAAAACCGTTTTAAAGTTTTCTAAATCAATTAATCCTTTTGATATTTTAAGAAAATTGAATAAAGTCACGCCTAATAGTTACCATTTTTGTTTCCAATTTGAAAAAACAGCCTTTTTAGGGGCCTCACCCGAGCGTTTATATAAACGTCAGGGAAGAAGTATTTTAAGTGAAGCCATTGCCGGAACCTGTGCCAGAGCAGAAACACCATCGAAGGATAATATTTTAAAAAAACAATTACTTGCCTCTATAAAGGATAACAAGGAACACGCCTATGTTGTTGGAGCCATTGATCAGGGATTAGAGACAATTTGTCTCGAACATCGACAAAGCCAAAAGCCTGGAATCTTAACCTTGGGCAATGGTCATCATTTGATAACTTCTTTTGAGGGAAAACTAAAAGAGAATGTTTTAGACGAGGATATTCTTAAAACCTTACATCCCACACCTGCTGTTGGAGGAGTGCCTCAGAAACAGGCGCTTGATCTATTAGCCAACTTAGAAGGTTTTAAGCGGGGTTGGTATACGGGACTTATTGGGTATTTGGGTTTGGATTGGAGTGAGTTTGTAGTCGGCATCCGTTCGGCCTTGGTCAAGGATAAGGAAATGACGCTTTTTGCTGGAGCGGGAATTGTAGAAGGCTCAGAGGCTAAAAGTGAATGGCAGGAAATTGAGCATAAGATAGGCAATTTTATTAAGATAATTAAGTAGCTCTGACTATGAATAAATCGAATATTAATTTTTGCTGGGGAAGTCTGATCGTTGAGGAATTAGTTCGTCTGGGAGTGGATTATTTCTGTATCGCTCCCGGCTCACGTTCTTCTGCCTTGACAGCTTCGGTTGGTATGTCTAAGGCTCAGGGAATTAAGACCTTTGTCCATTTTGATGAAAGAGCTTTGGCGTTTCATGCCTTGGGCTATGCTTCCTTCAACAAAAAGCCCGTTGTTTTAATTTGCACTTCTGGGACCGCTGCCGCTAATTTTTTTCCAGCTATTGTTGAGACTTCAAAGAAGAAGATTCCTTTGATTGTTTTAACGGCAGATAGACCTCCTGAACTTCGCCAAACAGGGGCAGTTCAGACGATGGACCAGGTGGGGCTTTACGGCAAATATGTTAAATATTTTACGGACCTTCCTTGTCCGGATCTTAATATCAAACCTGAATTTGTTTTAACGACGATTGACCAGGCTTGGTATCAGGCCCTTAGAAATCCTTCTGGGGTCGTCCATATCAATTGTATGTTTCGTGATCCTCTCGTCCTGGTTAAGACAAAGGATGATTTAGATGCCTATACCAAGTCGCTTGCGCGTTGGTTGGTATCAAACAAACCTTATACTGAATATACCAGCAGCGATGTTAGCGGTTTAAAAGATGCCAAGAGTATTGCTCAGAGAATTAACGGGATAAAAAATGGCGTCATTGTTGTGGGTAAGATAGCCTCTGGTGATGAACAAGAAGTCCTGTCCTTGTCTGAAAAATTAGGCTGGCCAATCTTTGCTGATCTTGTCTCTGGATTAAGGTTAGGATGCCAACATAAGAATGTCATCCATTATTTTGATCAAATCTTGATCTCTAATCAACCTTCTTTCTACGGGGTATTGCATTTAGGGGGGCGCATTACATCTAAACGTTATTATGAATGGATAGAGAAGATTAAACCTCATGAATATATAACAGTGTTAAATCATCCCTTGCGTAATGACCCGACCCATCAGGTGAGCTTAAGGGTTGAGTCAACGGTGAAGGGATTTTGCCAGGCGATTGCTTCTTTGGTGAAACCGTGTGTAGAGACGCATAATTTTGTGTCTCTACGTAAAATAAATAATAAAATCGACCAGACCATTGACGATTTCCTTAAAACAGACGGTCGATTAAGCGAGATAGCCGCTGCTCGCTTGGTTTCTCAATTAACCCCAAAAGATGCTGGATTGTTTGTCTCAAACAGTATGCCTATTCGTGATATGGATTTTTACGGTGATCCAAAGGGTAAAGCTCCCGTGATTGGATCCAACAGAGGAACGAGTGGTATCGATGGTATCATCGCTTCCACTGCAGGTTTCGCCCAAGCTTTATCTAAGCCGGTAACGCTAATGATTGGTGATCTTGCGGCCTTACATGACCTTAATTCTCTTGCGATGTTACGGGATTTACCTGTTCCAGTTGTCATAATTGTTTTAAATAATGGTGGTGGAGGGATTTTTTCTTTTCTGCCTATTGCCCAACAAAGAGATATTTTTGAAAAGTTTTTTGGCACTCCTCATGGAGTAACCTTTGCCAATGCGGCAGCTATGTTTGAACTTAATTACGCTCAACCTATGGATGTTGGGCATTTCTCAAAAGTCTATAGCAAAGCCTTAAAATCGCAAACATCAACGATCATTGAGGTGATTACAAGTAGAGATGAGAATTTAAAAATACATAAAGATTTGCAAACCAAGATCGTTTCATAACATCATGAATCCCACTCAAGCTATTAATTTTACTGAACTCGACTTCAATGATGAATTCAGAGCCTCTTTCGATGCTTTAGAAAACTCCAACCGGAATTTATTTGTAACGGGTAAGGCGGGGACAGGTAAATCAACGCTTTTGCAGTATTTCCGTCATAAAACCACCAAGAATATTGCTGTGTTAGCTCCAACAGGCGTTGCGGCCATTAATATTAAGGGACAAACGATTCATTCATTTTTTCAATTTAAACCTGATATTACCCCTGAATCGGTGAATGATATTATTATCCGAAAGAAAAAACGAAAATTGTATGAAAGCTTAGACGCTATTGTGATTGATGAGATTTCCATGGTCCGCGCCGATTTGCTTGATTGCATTGACGCTTTTTTGCGTCTTTATGGAAGGGAATATTCCAAACCTTTTGGCGGAATTCAAATGATTTTCTTTGGGGATATGTTCCAGTTGCCGCCTGTAGTGTCTCGAGGTGAGGAAGAAATCTTTCGCAGTATTTACCATAGCCCTTATTTCTTTTCTTCCAATGTGTATGCCCAAATTGATCTTAAGATTTTAGAACTTAAAAAGATTTATCGTCAGAAAGATGAAAATTTTATCCATTTGCTTAATGCCGTACGACATAATCAGCTGCAAGACCATCATCTTCATGCTTTTAATAGCCGCCATCATAGTAAGGTAAGTTTTAAAGCCGGTGATTTTTTCGTGACCTTAACAACTACCAATGCTATTGCTGAGGTTGTTAACACGACTGAACTTAAGACCCTGCCTGGCAAAGAATATAATTATCAAGGTCTTCTTTCAGGTGAGTTCGATCGCAGAAGCTTGCCGACTCAAGAATCTCTTTGTTTGAAGAAAGGGGCCCAGGTGATGATGCTTAATAATGACACAGAGAAACGCTGGGTGAATGGCTCTTTAGGGATTGTTGAGAATGTGCAATCAGCTGGTGGTGATGATATCATTTTGATCAAATTAGAGAATGGCAAGTCTGTGGACGTTAAAAAATACACTTGGGAGATTTATCAATATTACTTTGATGATGTTTCTCAAAATCTATCTTCCAAGGTGATTGGTTATTTTACCCAGTATCCTTTAAAACTGGCGTGGGCGGTGACCATTCATAAATCTCAAGGGCAGACTTTTGAACGTGTGGTTATTGATGTCGGTTATGGAACTTTTGCGCATGGACAGATGTATGTTGCGCTTAGCCGTTGTACTTCGTTGCAGGGAATTATTCTTAAAAAACCTATCGCCAAAAGCCAGGTCATTATGGATAATCGTATTCAAGAATTTATGGATCAATGCTTATGAAAAGACCTTCTTTAAGAATCAACGATGTAAAAAGAATTGTTGGCGTCATGTGCGTGTGCGCTTCTACGCTGGGGATAAATCCTCTTTTCGCTCAAGATCAGGCCCAGGTCAATGCAACGCTTAATAGTGCCCAAGTAAACAGTGTTGAAACAAATCAAGTCTCCGAGCCAGAAAAAGCGCGGCAAGCGGCCATGATCCGTGCATTGCAAGAGGTACAGACTAACAAGATAGAAAATCCCCAAAACAACACAACAATTCCTGAATCTAAAAATGAAGATGCCATTCCTCAAGAAATTTCTCAGGCTGAACAAAATTCAAAAGTTCCCCAAACATGGTTAGAGAAAGGTGCCGAACGGCCATATATCGCCTTAGTGAATGAATATGAAACAACTCTAAAGCCCGATTGGTCTTATGAAGAGACCTATCATGCGCGTGTTAAAATTCAGAAAGAAGAAGGAAAAAATTTGGGTCAATGGCCTATTTATTACAATAAATCAAGGGATGCGATCACGGACATTCAGGCTCGAGTGGAGACATCCGATGGACATCAATACCCAGCGACGAATATTCAAGATGTTCAAGTATACGATGATTCGCCTATGTATTGGGATATAATGACCAAGGTTGTTTCTTTGCCCCAGGTGAAGGTGGGGTCTATTATTGATGTCACCGTTAAAAGCACTACAACCGCAAAAGAAATTCCCAACCAATTTTGGGCAGAGATTTTATATCCAGCCATTGCAACCCAACGGGCTAGCCATGCGTTTATTTTTCCTGATGATAAGCCTATAGGGTTGAAATCGTATAAGAATAACAACAAGCCCACTATAGAAAAATCCAACGGACGTATTAAGTATACCTTTATGTTTAATGAAACACAGTCACTCCCGGATCAAGAAGAATTTATGCCTCCTTTGCAGGAAGTTTTAGGGGGGCTTTATTTTTCTTCTATTTCTGATTGGAAGACTGTTGCCGATTGGTATCGGAATTTGGTCCGTAAGAACATCGTGGATGATCCTGAGATTACTGTCAAAACTTTAGAGTTGGTCAAAGATAAAACCACCCAAAAAGATAAAGCGCATGCCATTTTAGAGTTTTTGCAAGATAATTTCCGTTATGTATCTTTAAATTTTGGTGACAATACCGTTTATCCTCATCCTACTAATGAGGTGTTCAAGAACCGTTACGCGGATTCTAAAGATCTGGCTTCATTGACTAAACAGATGTTTAAATTAGCGGGGATAGAATCCAATATCTGTTTTTTAAGTGAAGAATTCTCAGGTAATCCTCAATTGAGCTTGCCCGAACCATCTGTATTTAGTCATGTAATTCTCCAGGCTAATTTCGACGGCCAATATTATTTTATAGACCCGAGATTAAAGGGTTATGATTTTGGTCAGTATCCGTCCAATTTTGATAATGCCTATGTGATGATTATTGATGATGTAGGTTTTAAATTCGATAATTTACCTGTGGGATCAGAAGAAACCCATACGCTGATCAGTCAGGGTGACATTACGATAGCTCCCAACGGTGCCGCTGAATTTCGAGTGCATGTCAAATTGCCTTTAGAGACCAGTCAGAATTTTAGGCAATCTTGGAGAACTTCTTCTAATGAAGATAAGGACAAGTTCTTTGTTGAATTAGAGAAGAACTTTTCTAAGGGGGGAAGAATTATAGACCGAAAAGTTGTGGGTGTTGAGAATCGTTACGGTTTTGTTGAATTTGACCTTAAATATGAATCTCCCGATGCTTACCCTTTAATTAATGATATGATTTTAATTAAGGAAGAGGATCAATCCGACATGCCTGACTTTTCGGACAAGCAGCGTCAATATCCTGTTTTTGTACCAAATAATTCAGTGATCAAAAATTCGAATACCTATCATGTTCCGGAAGGTTTTAAGATTAATTTTGTTCCATCAAATTATTCTTTATCTGGGGATTTAATGGAAATGACCACAAATTATTCACAGAAAGATAACCTCATCGAGATAGACAGCACCTATCGGATTAAACGTTGCTCGGTGCCTGTTGAACGTTATCCCCAATTAAGAGATTTTCGCATGGAATTGTCTAAGAAAACTGATCAATATATTATCTTAAAAAAGTCTTCCGATATTAGTCCAGAAGCCAAGGACTGGGTGAAAAAACAGTAAGGACAAATATGATTTTATTAAAGATTCTTATTCTTGCAGTGATCCAAGGAGTTACAGAATTATTGCCCGTCTCAAGTTCCGCGCACGTCATAGTGGCTGAGAAATTGATGAGGCTTAATCCAACTAGTCCTGCTATGACCTTGCTTTTAGTGATGCTTCACACAGGGACCATGTTTGCCGTTATCGTTTTCTTTTGGAACTCGTGGAAGGAAAGGTTTTTTAAAACAGCCGGCATGACCTGGAAGACATTACAGTATATAGTCGTGGCGAGTTTAATGACGGGAATAGTGGGAGGAGCTTTGAAGTTTTTGATAGAGAAAGTTTTTTTAAAGGGAGTTAAACACGCGGAAATTGAATTGATCTTTGGTGATTTGTCGTTGGTTTCAGCAGCACTTGCTGTTGTGGGAGTTTTAATAATACTTTCAGGTCTGAAAGGAAAAACTAAGGGGTTTCCCAAATTGGACCTTAAGGCGTCTTGTTGGATAGGGGCCGTACAGGGAGTGTGTTTGCCTTTTCGTGGGTTTTCACGTTCAGGAGCGACGATATCTACAGGTTTGATGCTGGGTATTGAAAGAAAAATGGTAGAAAATTTTAGCTTCGCTTTAGCTGTTGTCCTGACGCCACCGGTGATATTAAGAGAGGTTTTAAGATTGCTTAAAGCGCAGCATGTCCATGGTTTACAAGGGAGCAATCTTTGCTCTTTATTTGTCCCAAGTTTAATAGGAATGCTGTTGAGTTTTGCCGCTGGTTTTTTAGCTCTTAAGTGGCTTTCTAATTGGCTTGAACGCGGACGTTGGTTTTTATTTGGAATATATTGTTTGTGTGCTTCTGCGGTGGTTTTCGTTTTGTATTGGAATGGTCTATAATCACAGATAAAACACGCTGCCTTGACGATTATCAAGGCTTTACCTATAATGAAACACCTTTAATGATATTTAATAAGGACAAATTCTATGCCAAGTTTTGATCAAAAATCTATCCGTAAGGTTCTCAATGTAGGTTCTTCAAAATACACCATTTATTCTCTGCCTAAATATGCCAAAGCTTCGGGCCTTAATTTAGCAAAACTGCCGTTTTCTATTCGGATTTTATTAGAAAGCGCGTTACGTAGTTATGATGATTATCAAGTCACTCTTAAAGATATTGAGACTATCGCCCAATGGAAGCCCAATGAACCTAAAGGGGAGATAGCCTTTAAACCGGGACGAGTTGTTTTGCAAGATTTTACCGGTGTTCCTTGTGTGGTTGATATGGCCGCTATGCGTGATGCTATGAAGAAATTAGGCGGTGATATTACGAAGATAAACCCTCAAGTCCAATGTGATTTGGTCATTGACCATTCCGTTCAGGTGGATGCTTTTGGAAGTAATAAAGCTTTGGGTGAAAATATTAAATTAGAATTTGAGCGTAATCAAGAGCGCTATGAGTTTTTAAAGTGGGGACAAAGCGCTTTGCACAATTTTCGTGTTGTCCCGCCAGCGACAGGGATTGTGCATCAAGTTAATCTAGAATATTTGGCCAAGGTTGTTTTAAAGAAGAAAGATGGTAAAGAAAATGTAGCGTATCCGGATAGCTGCGTTGGTACAGATTCCCATACCACCATGATTAATGGTCTTGGTGTCGTCGGCTGGGGGGTGGGTGGTATTGAAGCAGAGTCGGTTATGCTGGGCGAACCTATTAACATGCTCCTTCCTGAGGTGGTTGGTTTTCGTATTAAGGGTCGTCTTAAAGAAGGAGTGACAGCGACCGATTTAGTTTTGGCGGTCACACAAATCTTACGAAAAAAAGGTGTTGTTGAGAAATTTGTTGAGTTTTTCGGCGAGGGATTAAAGTTTTTGTCACTACCTGATCGTGCGACTATCGCCAATATGGCTCCAGAATATGGCGCAACCATAGGCTTGTTTCCTGTGGATGAAGAGACCTTGGCTTATTTAAAAGTGACTGGACGCTCAGCAGCAGAAGCAGCCTTAGTTGAAAAATATTACAAAGCCCAAGAATTATTTTATACAGCCAAAACATCAGAATGTGTGTATAGCGATATTTTGGAATTAGATTTATCCTCGGTCGAACCTGCGATTGCAGGGCCTAAACGTCCGCAAGACAGGATTTTGGTTAGTGATGTTAAATCCACCTTTCATTCTGCTTTGACGGCTAATATTAAATCTCGAGGATATGGTTTGGCAGAAGAGGATCTAGCGCGTACTTCTGTGGTTAAAAACGGTACAACAGAAACCATCGGCCATGGTGCTGTTGTTATTGCAGCAATCACCAGTTGCACTAACACCTCAAATCCTTCTGTTTTGATTGGGGCCGGGTTATTGGCTAAGAAAGCCGTGGAGAAGGGATTAAAAAGTCATGGTTATGTTAAAACTTCTTTTGCTCCAGGATCCCAGGTTGTTGAAGATTATTTGAAAGAGGCTGGTTTAATGAAGCCTTTAGAGAAGCTTGGCTTTAATATTGTAGGTTATGGGTGTACGACCTGTATCGGCAACTCTGGTCCTTTACCAGATTCAGTGGCCAAGGCGGTAGTGGACGGTAATTTGGTCGCGGCAGCTGTGCTTTCAGGAAATCGTAATTTTGAAGGACGTGTAAATCCTCACACAAAGGCTAATTTTCTAGCCAGTCCTCCCTTGGTAGTAGCCTATGCCCTGGCTGGACGGATTGATCTCGATTTAATCCATGAACCCCTTGGGGTTGATCAAAAGGGTAAGCCAGTTTATCTTAAGGATATTTGGCCTACCCAAAAAGAAATTGATGTTTTGGTTAAGAAATTTGTTAAGGCCAAGATTTTTAAATCTCGTTACGGAAATGTGGATCGTGGCAACAAGAATTGGAATGCCATCAAATCAACCAAATCAGATTTGTTTAATTGGCAGGATCAAAGTACCTATATCCAGAATCCACCGTATTTTATTGGGATGAATCCTAAACCTGATCCCATTGCAGGAATTAAAGCAGCGCGATGTTTAGTGATGGTAGGAGATTCCATTACAACCGACCATATTTCACCGGCAGGCGCTATCTCTAAGGACAGCCCGGCAGGAAAATATTTAATCGAGCAGAACGTTGATTCTAAAGATTTCAATAGCTATGGGGCCAGGCGTGGTAATGACCGTGTCATGACTCGTGGGACTTTTGCGAATATTCGCCTGCGTAATTTAACAGCACCTGGAACAGAAGGCCCATGGACGACCTATTGGCCTACGAATGAAAAAATGTTTATCTATGATGCGTCTCTTAAGTATAAGGCTCAAGGGACTTCTTTAATTGTGTTAGCTGGCAAGGAATACGGGACAGGTTCTTCCCGTGATTGGGCGGCTAAGGGGACAACGCTTTTAGGGATTAAATCGGTGATTGCGGAGAGTTTTGAACGCATTCATCGGAGTAATCTTTGTGGGATGGGAGTTTTGCCTTGTCAGTTTAAACCGGGGGAGAATTACACCAGCCTTGGTCTTAAAGGAGATGAAACTTTTGATTTTGTTGATTTGACAGACGATCTAAAACCTCGTCAAGAATTAACCATTACGGCTAAATCTATGGATGGTAGCAGTAAGGAGTTTAAAGTTTTAGCTCGTGTGGATACCCCGGTTGAGGTTGATTATCTTCGTAATGGGGGTATCTTGCAAACAGTGCTACGCAAGTTAGTAAAAGCATAAGGAGCTCAACAATGAAATTGTTATATACAAAACGTTCACCCTATGCCCGCAAGGTAAGAGTACTGGCTTTAGAAAATGGAATTCATTTAGATTTTATTGATGAAGATTTAGCCAATAAGTCTAAACAATTATTAGACAGTAATCCTTTAGGTAAGGTGCCGACATTAATTTTAGATAATGGCGACACTATTTTTGACAGTGTTGTCATTTGTCAGTATCTCGATGAACAGGCGGGGAAAACAAAGTTAATTCCAGTATCGGGCAAGGCGCGTTTTGATGTTTTAAAATGGGAAGCTATGGCGGATGATATGGTGACGATAGCCATCTATGCTTATATGGAAAAAGTCCGTCATCCTAAAGATTTCCATTCTCAGTTAGTGGCCAATAGTGAGAATTCTATTCTTAAAGCTTATCAATATATTGAAACTCATTTGAATGATTTAAAAGAGTTTAATTTGGCTTCCATAGCGGTTGCGTGCGCTATTGGGTATATTCATTTTCGTTTGCCTCATTTAAAGGTGCAGGGAAAACTAGCCCAATGGTTTGAAGAAATTAATAAGCGTCCAAGCATGGCTCAAACAGTTCCGGTTGTGTAAGATATTTTATGCCTCGAAAGAAAATAGATTTTAGAGCCAACCAAAAAGTTGTTTTACCCAACGGTAAGACTATCCATATCAGTTTTATTAACCATCCAGGCGCGGTGATTATAGCGCCACTTGTTAATCCTGATACGGTAGTCATGTTGCGTCAATTCCGTCCAGCTTTAGGTCGTTACATTTATGAACTTCCCGCGGGAACTATTGATGTGCCAGAAAAACCTTTAACCTGCGCCAAGAGAGAACTATTGGAGGAAACGGGTTATACTGCTAAGAAATTTAAGAAATTAGGAGAGATTTATCCAGTGCCAGGTTACTCAACGGAAGTGATCCATATTTTTAAAGCAGAAAGGTTAACATTAGGAACGTCTAATCCAGAGGAATACGAGGTTATTGATATAAAAATCATCTCCCGCGCGTCAGTGAAACGTTTGTTTCACCAGGGAAAATTAATGGATGCCAAGAGTATTTGTACCTTTGCCCATTTAGGATGGATTTGATATGCCCAGTCAACAAGAAATAAGCACCATACTTAATACCTATGGGGTTAGCCCCGCTAGTGTCAGTTTTAGTTTTGCCAATATCATGGGATATATTATTTTTGGAATTATTGGCTGGTGCGCTTTTAATTATGGTCGTAAAGAAAAAAATTATAAGGTGTTGGTTATTGGGTTGGTTTTGATGTTGTACCCTTATGGTGTGACCAATACGTTATGGTTATATCTTATAGGTATAGGCGTCTCATCTTTATTGTATTTCTGGAGAGATTAATTTGTGCTTGGAAAAGCATTGCGATGTTGAGAGTCGGATGTTAATATCGTAAAGTTTTGGATAAATACATAAGGGGGTGTTATGGGGGAAACAGCGAAAATCATCTTAGATGGTAAAGAATTAGAGTGTCCTGTAATTGTTTCTACAGAGGGTGAAAAGGCCATTGATATAAGTAAATTGCGTTCGTCAACCGGTTATATTACCCTTGACCCTGGTTTTGGTAATACCGGTTCTTGTAAGAGTGCTATTACGTATCTTGATGGAGAAAAAGGTATTTTGCGCTATCGAGGTATTCCTATTGAACAATTGGCTGAACATTCGACCTTTGTTGAGACATCCTATTTGTTGATCCATGGTCATTTACCGAAACAAAATGAGTTGGATGATTTTTCCGCTGCTTTTAATGAACACTCCATGATCCATGAGGACATGAAAAACTTTTTTGATGCGTATCCATCGAGTACACATCCTATGGCCATTCTTTCAGCCATGATTTGTGCTTTGTCTGCGTATTATCCAGAGATGATTAAGGAAGAACCTACCAAGGCAGAAATCAACCGTATTGCCGTTCAGTTGCTTTCTAAGGTCCGGACCATTACGGCGTTTTCATATAAGAAATCAATCGGAGAGCCGTTTGTTTATCCTCGGTATGACCTTCGTTATGAGCCTAATTTCTTAAACATGATGTTTTCTTCTCCAACGCATCCTTACAAGATTGTTGATGAGGTGGTTCAGGCTTTGCGAGTGCTTTTGGTTTTACACGCGGACCATGAACAAAATTGTTCAACCTCCAGTGTGCGTTTGGTGGGGAGCTCTAAAGCCAATCTTTACGCTTCCATTTCCGCGGGGATTTGCGCTTTGTGGGGGCCGTTGCATGGTGGAGCCAACCAGGCTGTTATAGAAATGTTGGAAATGATCCATAAAGATGGAAATAATGTGGATAAATATATTGCCAAGGCCAAGGACAAGGACAGTTCCTTTCGTTTGATGGGTTTTGGTCATCGTGTTTACAGGAATTTTGACCCTCGAGCAAAGATTATTAAGAAATGCGCGGATGATTTGTTAAAGAAATTAGGAATTAATGATCCTCTGTTAGATTTAGCTAAACAGCTCGAAGATAAGGCGCTAAGGGATGATTATTTTATTAGCCGTAAACTTTATCCCAATGTGGATTTTTACAGTGGAATTATTTATAGGGCAATCGGTATTCCATTAAATATGTTCCCAGTCATGTTTGCTATTGGGCGTATGCCTGGATGGATAGCTCATTGGAAAGAAATGATTGAGGATCCTACCACCAAGATTGGTCGTCCTTTCCAAATTTATACAGGTGAAACTAAACATGATTATGTTCCTCTAGAACAGCGTTCATAGAAAGGTTGTTGTGATGATTTCTTTTAGATCCAAAGCAAAATATGATCAGGAAGCCACGGTTATTTTATTGTCTTCTCAACAAAGTGATCAACGTCTTAAAAAAGAATTGGAAAAGGGAGAGGTTTTTCCAATCTTAGAAGACAAGAAGCTTTTTCTTTTGGTGGGCTTAGGCAAGGCGGATAAGTTAACCTTGACGGATTTACGTATCCAGGTGCGCAAGGCTTTTCTGTCATCATTTTTAAAGAAAATTAAGAATATAGAACTTGTTCCTCATAGTAAAGAAAGCGCCTCTATTAAAGCGATTATTGAGGGCGTTCTTATCGGTACGTACACCTGGGACAAATATAAAAGTAAGGACAAAGAGGATAAAACAGTTAAAGATAAACATGTGACTATTGCTGTAGAATCTGAAAAAGAATATGAACAAATAGTGACGATGTGTGAGGGGATTAAGTTAACGCGAGATCTCATCAATGATAATGCAGATTTGATTACCAGTGATTATTTAGAAAAAATAGTCAAAGAACTGGTCAAAGGTCATAAAGAAGTCTCGTTAGAAATACTTAATAAAAAAGAATTAAAGGCTAAAGGTTTAAATTTGCATTTGGCTGTCAATCAAGGCAGTCCTAAAGCCCCTAAATTAATCATAGTAAGGTATTCAAGAGGGAAGAAAGATGAAGGATATACCGCCATTGTTGGCAAGGGTTTGACTTTTGATACAGGGGGTTTAAATTTAAAACCAACCAATCATATTGAAACAATGAAGATTGATATGAGTGGGGCGGCTTCAGTTTGTGGGATTTTAAAAAATGTTTTAAAGCTTGGAATTAAGAAGAATTTGCTTTTTGTGTTGGGCATTGCTGAAAACGCCATAGGCTCCAATGCGTATAAGCCGGGTGATGTTATCGTCGGTTATGCGGGTAAAAGCGTTGAAATTGGCAATACTGATGCCGAAGGCCGTCTTGTGTTAGCGGACGCTTTAAGCTATGTGGTCAAGAACTATAAACCCAGTCAAGTGATTGATATGGCCACTTTAACAGGGGCATGCGTGGTGGCTTTAGGTTTTGATTATTCAGGACTATTTTCTAATGATGATAAATTGGCCAATGAGCTTTTGAATTGCGCCAAGGAATCTGATGATCGTGCCTGGCGCTTGCCGGTCTATCCTGAAATTAAAGAATATATTAAATCTCCAATTGCAGATTTAAAAAACACTAGCTCTATTAGAGGTGCAGGCGCGTGTACGGCTGCTGCATTCTTACAGCAATTTGTCGGGGACACAACCTGGGCTCATTTGGATATTGCCGGAAGTGCTTATGTTGAAGGTCAATGCCGGTTTTATTTTGGGCATGGAGCAACCGGCGCCGGAGTTAGACTTTTAACGAATTATTTGTTAAAAGATTAAAGCGATCCTTCGTTAAGGCTTGCTGTAATGGTTTTGAACGGGGATATAATTTTTCCGTTGTTGGTGGATTTAATGAGGAGGGTAATATGGAAGGTTTATTAATTGGTGTTGTGTTCATTGTTTTTATGTTATTTGCGGGTATTCGTATTGTCCGCCCTACACATCGGGGATTGATTGAGCGTTTCGGTAAATACAACCGTTTTGCCAATCTAGGATTTAATTGGATTCTTCCTTTGGTTGAGAATATTTATTTGGTTAATATTACCGAGCAGATGGTTGACGCGGAACCACAGGAGATTATTACCAATGACAATTTAAACGCGAAGGTCGACGCGCAAGTGTATTATAAGGTGAAACCTTCGGAAGAAGATGTCAAGAATTGCCAATATAACGTCGGTAATTATCAGTGGCAGATTGTCAATTTGGCAAGGACAACATTGCGTAATATCATTGGGACCATGACCCTAAAGACCGCTAACAGTGAGCGTGGAAGGATTAACTCGGAATTGCATACTATATTGGAAAAAGAAACCGCCAGTTGGGGTTTGGAAATTGTTCGGACGGAACTTAAAGAAATTGATCCGCCTAAAGATGTTCAGGAAACAATGAACAAGGTTGTAAAGGCCGAGAATGAAAAGATTGCGGCCATTGATTTTGCAACAGCAACTGAAACGGCCGCCGACGGGCAAAAACGCGCTGAGATTAAAAAAGCGGAAGGTATCAAACAGGCCCGTATTTTACAAGCACAAGGGGAAGCGGAAGCGATTCAATTAGTCAATGAAGCTGCTAATAAATATTTTACAGGTAACGCGCAAATCTTGCGAAAACTTGAAGCCTTAGAGAAATCCTTATCCCAAAATGCCAAAGTCATTGTTCCATCAAACAGCCCATTAACCAATATTATTGGTGACTTGGCGGGGATCAGTAATAAGGACGCATAATGAATGACCGTATAGAAACAGATAGCATGGGAGAGGTCAAGGTCGCTTCCGATAGGTATTGGGGGGCGCAGACCCAGCGTTCGCTTGAGAATTTTAAAATAGGCGGGGATAGGTTCCCTAAAGAATTCATCCGGGCCCTTGGTATTCTTAAGAAAGCGGCGGCGTTAACGAATAAAGATTTAGGTATTTTGTCTGGGGATAAAGCAGATTTGATTGTTCGCGCGGCGGATGAAGTGATCGCGGGCAAATTAGACGATCATTTTCCTTTGGTAGTTTGGCAAACCGGAAGCGGGACACAGACCAACATGAATGCCAATGAGGTCATTTCTAACCGTGCTATAGAGTTCTCGGGTGGAGAAATGGGTAGTAAAAAGCCCATTCACCCCAATGATGATGTTAATAAAGCTCAATCCTCCAATGATACTTTTCCAACAGCTATGCATATAGCGGCGGTGGAGGAATCTTATCGGCGATTGTTGCCGATGATAAAATTGTTGAGAGATTCTTTACAACACAAGAGCGAAGAATTTAAGGATATTATCAAGATTGGCCGTACTCATTTGATGGATGCGACGCCTTTAACCTTGGGTCAAGAATTTTCCGGTTATGTGACACAATTAACCCATGGGATTGAGCGCATCGAAGGGGCGCTGCCTAGAATTTGTGAGTTAGCCTTAGGCGGTACAGCTGTGGGTACGGGATTAAACACGCATCCGGATTTTGCCATCAAGGCTGCTTTGAAGATTGCGGAGCTTACGGGGAAGCCTTTTAAATCGGCCCGTAATAAATTTGAAGCTTTGGCAACCCATGATGCACTTGTTGAGTTTTCAGGAGCGCTCAATACCGTAGCTGTTTCCTTAATGAAAATTGCCAATGATATCCGCTGGTTGGGCTCTGGACCGCGCAGCGGTATTGGGGAGTTGCATTTGCCCGAGAATGAACCGGGTTCGTCTATTATGCCTGGCAAGGTCAACCCGACTCAGTGTGAGGCCTTAACCATGGTCTGTGTCCAAGTTTTCGGTAATCATACGGCTGTGACTATCGCTGGAGCTAGCGGTAATTTTGAACTGAATGTCTATAAGCCGGTCATTATTTTTAATGTGCTTAATTCTATTCGACTTTTATCAGATGCTTGTGAGAGTTTTACAGAGCACTGTGTCAATGGGATTGAAGCCAACCGTGCTAATATTCAAAAACATGTCGAGAATTCTCTTATGCTGGTGACAGCTTTAAATCCTCATATAGGCTATGATAACGCGGCCAAGGTCGCCAAAAAAGCTTATCAAGAAAATATCACGTTAAAAGAAGCCGTAGTTATGTTAGGATTGTTAACAGAACAACAATTTGATGCCTTTGTCCGACCAGAAGACATGATAAAACCCAAATGATGAAGTTAGTAGTTTCATGAACCCATTGCATATTGTCAAAGTATCTCAAGAATTAAATCTTCGTGAAAAACAGGTTGTATCAACAGCCGTACTCTTGGATGAAGGCAGCACTGTCCCTTTTATTGCCCGCTATCGTAAAGAAGCCACCGGAGGTCTCGATGAGGTGGCCATTACTCAGATACGCGATAGACTCTTGCAATTGCATGAATTGGATGAACGTCGAGTCGTTGTCCTTGAGTCCATTGAGAAGCAAGGGAAGCTCACCGATGAATTAAAAGAAAAGATCAATGCCGCTGAAACCATGACGGTATTAGAAGATCTTTACCTGCCGTATAAACCTAAGCGTCGTACCAGGGCCACCATTGCCAAAGAAAAAGGTCTGGAGCCTTTAGCGGAGTTTATCTTTAAACAACAAGACGGTATGGACCCTAAAACAGAAGCCGTAAAATTTATTGATGCTCAAAAAGGGGTCAATAGCTTTGAAGAGGCGTTGGCTGGGGCCAGGGATATCATGGCGGAATGGATTAATGAAGATGCTCCGGCTAGGGCGCGTATTCGTCAGCTTTATTTAAACCAAGGAGTGTTTGAATCTAAGCTCATCAAGGTTAAGGAAGAAGAAGGCGTTAAGTTTAAGGATTATTATGATTGGCAAGAAGCTGTCAAAACAGCGCCATCCCATCGAGTTTTGGCTATGCGTCGAGGAGAAAAAGAAGAATTTCTGACCTTGCGCATACGTGTCAATGAAGAAGACGCGTTAAATATTTTAAGAGAAATTTTTATCAAAGCTGAGAATCCCTGCGCTGGAGAAGTGGGCATGGCCTTGGAGGATAGTTTTAAGCGGCTTCTGGCTTTGTCGATGGAGACCGAAATTAGATTGTTAACCAAACAAAATGCTGACCTTGAGGCGATTAAAGTATTTGCTGATAATTTACGCCAGCTATTGATGGCTTCTCCCTTGGGGGAGAAAAATGTTTTGGCCATTGATCCTGGGTATAGGACGGGTTGTAAGGTAATCTGCCTTAATAGCCAGGGTAAATTATTGAATAACACTGTTATCTATATTTCTCAGAGTGAAGCGGAAAAAGAACACGCAAGCAGTATCATCAAGAAGCTTTGTCAGTTGTTTAATATTGAATGTGTTGCTATCGGTAATGGGACTGCTGGTCGAGAAACCGACAGTTTTATTCGCAGTTTAAAATTAGAGAAAATTCAAATTGTGATGGTCAATGAAAGCGGCGCTTCAATTTATTCGGCTTCTGATGTGGCGAGAGAAGAATTCCCTAACCATGATGTCACGGTGCGTGGTGCCGTATCTATTGGTCGACGATTACAAGATCCTTTGGCAGAGTTGGTTAAAATTGACCCTAAATCTATAGGTGTTGGACAGTATCAGCATGATGTTGACCAAGTGCTTTTGAAGAAAAGTTTGGATGATGTGGTCATTAGCTGTGTCAACCAGGTTGGGGTTGAAGTCAATACAGCGAGCAAGGAACTTCTAATGTATGTTTCCGGTTTGGGCCCGGCTTTGGCAAAGTCCGTTGTGGAATATCGTAATGAACATGGGGCCTTTGCTTCTAGAGAAGATTTTAAGAAGGTTTCTAGGCTGTCAGGAAAAGTCTTTGAACAAGCGGCCGGTTTTTTGCGTATCCGAGGGGCGCTCAATCCTTTAGATGCCAGTGCCGTGCATCCGGAAAGCTATTATGTCGTTGACCAAATGGTCAAGGATTTAGACTGCCAGGTGGGGGATTTGATTAATGACGAGAAATTGCGCAGTAAGATTCAGCTATCGAAATATGTCAGTGAAAAAATTGGCCTTCCAACCTTAATCGATATTTTAAATGAGTTGGCTAAACCTGGTCGAGATCCCCGGGCGCAATTTGACCCTGTGCAGTTTAAGGACGATGTCCAAACCATGGAAGATTTAACAATTGGTATGAAACTTAACGGCATTGTGACGAATGTGACTAAATTTGGGGTTTTTGTGGACATTGGAGTACATCAAGACGGTCTAGTGCATATCAGTGAAATTTCCGATAAGTTTATTTCTGATCCTACGGATGTTATTAAGGTTGGCCAAAAGGTGGAGGTCAATGTTCTTGAAGTGGATTTAGCCAGAAAGCGCATATCTTTGTCCATGCGCCAGAATCGTCAGGGGCAGGGAAATAAACCTCGCGAACATCGAGTAGACACTAAGTCGGTTGTACCTTCAAAATCATTACCTTCTTCCAAGGTGGCTATTAGTCGAGATTTAAACGTACCGAAGTCAAGAAAACCGCTTTACGATTTTTAAATTCTATATCATAATCATTTTGTTATGAAAATTGCTATTTCTGGAGCTACAGGACTGATTGGTTCTACTCTTAAAGCCTTCTTTCTTAAGAAAGGGCATGAAGTTAGCGAAATTTCTCGTCAATGTGAAGCGAAAAATCATGGTTCCAAGATTTTGCTGGATATTAAGAACAAATACATTGATATAGATGCTCTAGAAGGTCATGATGTTATCATCCATCTATCCGGAGCTAATATTAGTGAACAACAATGGTCTAAAGCTTATAAGGAGGAAATTCAGCACAGTCGACTTGAGAGCACAAAATTATTGGTCTATGCGATTCAAAAGATGAACTGGCGTCCGAAAGTTTTTTTGTGCGCTTCTGCCGTTGGGTATTATGGAAACCATGATTCTATGTTGGAAGTCAATGAGAAATTTCAAGCTGGTAAGGGTTTTTTACCGGATGTTTGTAAAGAGTGGGAGAACTCCTCGGCGGATGTCATTTCCTACGGTGTACGATGCGTTTATATGCGTTTTGGGATGGTGTTGAGCCGTAAAGGTGGGGCTTTAGCTAAAATGTTGCCGGCATTTTATCTTGGGTTAGGTGGAAGGTTGGGGCGAGGCAAGCAGATGATGAGTTGGGTTGTCCTTAATGAAATCCCTAACATGGTTGATTTTATTCTCTCTCATGATATGATTGCTGGGCCTGTCAATTTTGTAAGCCCTAATGCGGTATCAAATCAGGAATTTACTGAAACATTAGGGAAGGTTATTCATCGACCAACGCTATGTGCACTGCCGGATTTTGTGGTACGGATGTTGTTTGGTGAAATGGGACAGACCTTGCTTTTAGAAGGCTGTCATGCTGTGCCCGAGGTGTTAACCAGCGCAGGGTATCAATTTCAATACCCCTACATCCAAGGGGCGTTTGAGGAGGTTTTACAGATTCATTAGTTTTTGGAGTACACGCTACTTGTGTGAAAGGTTGTTTTTATGTCGTATCTAGTTTTAGCCCGTAAATATCGTCCTGGAACATTTGATGAAGTCCAGGGCCAGGAACATATTGTTAAGATTTTAAAAGAGTCTATTGAGGGGAATCGTATAGCCCATGCATTTTTATTTTGTGGTCCCCGCGGCATTGGCAAAACATCCTGTGCCCGTATTCTGGCTAAGTCTCTTAATTGTCAAAATGGTCCGACCTTAAAACCATGCGGCAGCTGTTTTGCCTGCCAGGAAATTGCCAAAGGAAATAGTTTCGACGTGATTGAAATCGATGGGGCCTCCAATCGAGGGATTGACGAAATTCGCGCTCTTCGTGAAAATGTCAAATTTGCCCCTTCCTACGGTAAATATAAGATTTATATCGTTGATGAAGTTCATATGCTCACCACCGAAGCCTTTAATGCGCTTTTAAAGACACTCGAAGAACCGCCAGACCATGTGATTTTTATTTTTGCGACCACTGAAGCCAATAAGGTCCCTGGGACCATTCTGTCTCGCTGTCAGCGTTTTGATTTCAAACGTATTTCATTGGAGACCATTAGTACAAATTTAAAAGATATTAGCCAAAAAGAGGGCGTTAAGATTGATGAGGCGGCTTTGTTTGTGATTGCCAAGGCGGCCTGCGGCAGCATGCGTGATGCCTTAGGTATTTTAGACCAGTTAAGTGCTTTGGGACAAAAGGGAGTTGAAAGTTTAGATGTGTTTTCCATGTTAGGAATTGTGGAGATGGAATGGCTTTTTGAACTGACCGATGCCTTGGTGGAGAAGAATTGTCTTCAATCCTTGATGGTTTTAAATAAAATCATTGATGCAGGCAAGGATTTAAAACAATTAGGTAAGGATTTAAGCGAACATTTTCGCCATATGATGATTGCAAAGGTCGGCGGGCCGAAGCTCAATGATTTGATTGATTATCCTAAGAATGTTAAAGAGCGTTTGGCGTCTCAGGCGCAGAGAATTTCTATGGAAGGGATCCTTCAAGCCATTGAACTTCTTATTGAAGCGCAAGAAACCTCCAGGGTCATGGAGACGATGCGCATGCCTTTGGAACTAGCTTTTGCCAAAATTACTTTAAGCCAGGCAAAACAAACTGTCACGGCGGCGGCATGGGAAGGGCCTTTGGCCTCTAAAGCTCCAAGCGTCAGCGTACCGCCCATACCCAAAACAACACTCACAGCGTCACCTTTACCTTCAGCTGTTAAACCTCAAGCTCAAACAGCGCCCGCGGCGTTAGAAGTGATGGAGCCGGTGGTTGGATTATCGTCACTTACTTTATCGGATATCCAGCAGCGTTGGAATTCTTTGACTCATGAAATTTCCCGTCAAAAAATGTCTTTAGCGACGTATTTGCAAGAAGCGAACCCCTGTTCATTTAAAGAGGGGCTTTTGACTATTGGTTTTTTAAAAGAACATCGTTTTGCCAAGGAAAGTTTAGAGATGAAGGAAAATTTGTTGTTAGTAGAGAAAGTTTTTACCGAGAAGTTGTCGTCCATGATTCGTGTTAACGTTAAAATCATTGACGAATCCATTCCTAAAGAAGCCCAGCCTATCGTCCAGGATGCTCTGCAGATGTTTGGGGGCAAGGTCATTAAAGAGTGGCATAATGAAACTTAAACGTGCCGTGTAATGTTGTGGTATCTTCATGTATCCTAGATTAATAGAAAATTTATTAGATCAATTAAGTAAACTTCCAGGTGTTGGCCGTCGAAGCGCGGAGCGCATGGTGTTTTGGATGTTGGCGCAGAATGCCGCGGATGTCAAAAGTTTGGCTTTGGCCATAGTGCAGTTAAAGGAGGGTTTGCGTTTTTGCAAGAAATGCAATCATTTGACTGAAGATGACTTTTGCTCTATTTGCACGGACACAAATCGAGACCATAAAATGATTTGTGTTGTAGAAAGCCCCAAGGACTTGTTGGCCATTGAACGCACGGGAAGTTTTCACGGGATTTATTATGTGCTGTTGGGAAATATATCGCCGGCTGAAGGGCGTGGCCCGGAAGAGTTAAACCTTCCTAAATTTATTAATCGAGTTAAAGATGAGGGTATTGAAGAAGTGGTCATTGCGACCGACCCTGATACCGAGGGAGAGATGACGGCGTTGTATTTAGGCAGAGAATTAAAATCGACTGGAGTTAAGGTTAGCCGTATTGGTTTAGGGATACCAGTTGGTTCGGCGGTTGAGTATGTGGATCTTTCGACGTTGACGATGTCATTAAATTCTCGCAGACGGGTTGACTTCTAAAAGTTTTTCAGTATAATAACCATACTTTTTCATCGTTCTTGAAATTATATTCCCCTGTAGCTCAGTAGGTAGAGCAGCGCGCTGTTAACGCGCTTGTCCGAGGTTCGAGCCCTCGCGGGGGAGCCATTTAGTAGTAGAATCCGAACTTGCTTTCTTTTCGGATATTGAGCGGTAGTACTTCTCAATTTCCGGAAATTGGTACAACGAAAGTTTTATTTTAAGCCACTTCGTTCGGATTTTGGTGACAAAAGCCCCTAATTCTTTAGGGGCTTTTTCATTGGTGGGATCAAAGCTCCAGACAGTAATGTCACGGATAAGAAGGGCGATCAATTCCTTTTGTTCATCAATGGGAAGGGAATTGACCACTTTATCAAATGCGAACAAGGTCTTCTTAATCATCTCCGCATCCAGCATGTCTTGAGTGCAGCGTTCGATATCAATAGTAAGTTTCTCAATTTGAGTTTGTAACTCGTTTTTTTCTTTTAATAGCTTTTTATATTCCTCAGAAATCTCATTCCCAATCATATCTTTTGATTTCAATATTTTAACGAGTCGGTTGATTTCTGCCGTTGTTTTGGCAAGGAGCTGTTCAGTTTTTTCTTTTTCGTTCTTTAATGGATTAATTCTGTCTTTAGAAAGTTTAGTCGAATTCTTTATCGTAGATTCAATGAGACTTTTGTTATTACCCAAATCGGATAGGCATTTCTTAATAATTTTTTCAAACTCCCGTGCCGGGATTAATCGTACCTTACATTTACATTCTTTACCGTAATCGACAACCTTCCCACAAGCATAATAAAGGTAAGGGATGCCATTTCGATCCTTCTTGCCTGCAGGATAAGGCGTCAAAAGCGTCCCGCACTCACCACAAGTTAAAAGCCCTTTGAGTAAATGAACGTGGTTGTCTTTATTAAAGATTACCTTTCGTGGCGTAATGGGCTTTAGGAGCTGATTAGCCTTTTCCCATACCTGATTGGAAATAATTGCTTCATGTTCACCCTTAAATTGTTCACCCTGAAAATGTACAAAACCTTTATAAATGGGATTCGTAATGACCTTTTTAATAAAGTCATCATTAAATCGATTGTCGCCTGTGGTCTTTTTGACGCCAGCTTTAGTGATTACTTGCCGGGACTTTGTTCTAAATCCCTTAGCGTTAAGGATATTAGCTATCTCAGTTGCCTTTTTGCCTTCAATAAAGAGGGAGAACATCTTCTTAACGGCTAAAGACTCATTAGCATTGATAAGAAGCTTTTTAGTATCCTTGTTGTAGTCAAAACCGAATGGAAACAATCCACCGTGCCATTTGCCGAGCCGGGCACGTTGCTTCATTTTATCTCGTGTTTTCTCCGCAGTATTCTCCCGTTCAAATTGGGCAAAGCTCAAGAGGACGTTTAGCATAAGCTTACCCATCGCGTTTGAGCTGTCAAACTGCTGGGTAGCTGAAACAAAGGTGACATTATGAGCTTCAAACAAATCCCAGAGCACATAGAAGTCTTTAATGCTTCGAACAAGCCGTTCGATTTTATAAACGATGACAACATCAATTTGACCACGTTTAATATCGGAAATAAGCTGTTGCATGCCAGGGCGGTCTAGGTCTTTACCAGAAAAGCCGGGATCGGTGTAGGAGGTTACAAACTGCCAGCCTTTTTCCTTTTGGATTTCAATGTAGTGCTTACAGATGTCTATTTGGGATTCAACGGAATTGTATTGGCCCGAGGCCTGTTCATCAGTGGAAACCCTAGCATAAATAAAGCATTTTATGAATTTTTGTTCCATATAGCAATTTTATCATTACTTTATAGG